>Ga0082212_10001144_pt1 | contig 39039 bp, 47 predicted proteins | sample TergutNt197P3_FD_71548 | JGI IMG/M metagenome (GOLD analysis project Ga0082212, IMG submission 71548) | Neocapritermes taracua P3 segment gut microbial communities from Petit-Saut dam, French Guiana - Nt197 P3 | ecosystem: Host-associated > Arthropoda: Insects > Digestive system > Gut ...
TCCATGGATCCTGTGTAATAGCCTTTGTGCAGCTTTGCCGCGAGCGCGATTGTTTCGGCAATAGTAAGCCTCCCCAATGGGTCGAACAGTCCCGCCCCTTTCCCTTCGAGGATGCCTCGTTCGTAGACGTCTACTATACCGCTGTAGTACCAGTCGCGTGGTGATATGTCCGTGAACTCTCCATGATATTCGCGGACTTTGTCAAAGTTTGACAGGCTCATTGCCCCTGTGGAGCCTGATGCCGGCGCCAAAATGATTACTATAACTAAAACAGCCGCCAATAAGCGTTTGCCTGCTTTTGCCGCTTTGTATGGCGCGGTCATGTTTGGTTTTCTCATATCATCCTCTCCAAAGCGTTTCATCCCGGTTACCCATAAACTGTATCATATAATTACGACACCGTCAAAGGGAATAAATTTTATATTGACAAGCATAATTACGTTGTGGTATTCTACTTGAGCGCCTTTTTGTGGGCGACCACTGATTTGGTCCCACCACCATCCTTGCAACGTCTGTTTCCGCCTGTTTAGCGCATGTCTTGGCAAAATGCCAATGGGTATTCGCAATTAAACGGGTAAAAACATCCATGACGGATCTGGCGGCGTGACTTAATCGGCGGCTGCATACGCGGCGTTAAATGCGATGAACCGGGAGATTGCAGGCATAACATCGAAGCTGGCCAGCCTGGTAACTTTCGGGGAGTATGTCCGGCGCGGCACTTGAGTATCATGGTTGCTGCGCAAAATCGGGCGGGGGTAATTCGGGCTTAAGCATTCGCGTGAGGCACTTTACCGGAAAATGTTCCGGTTTGGTTTCCGGGAAAAATGACACGCACGGTAGTGTTGCGAAGAATTCCCTTCCAAACAGATAAATCCGCTTAAGGAGGAGTTTAAAAGAATGGCAGCCAGCAAGAAAATGATCAGGATCAGGCTGAAAGCGTACGACCATCAGCTTATCGACCAGGCCGCGTCTCAAATCGTTGAAACCGCAAAACGGACAGACGCGAGGGTTTCGGGCCCGATACCGCTCCCGACTAAAAAGGAAATTATCACTATCCTGCGCGCGGTACATAAGTATAAAGATAGCCGCGAACAGTTTGAACGGCTAACCCACAAGAGACTGATCGATATTATCGGCCCCACGCAGAAGACAGTTGAAGCATTGATGTCGCTTGAGCTTCCGGCCGGCGTCGAAATCGAAATCAAACTATAATTACCATATGATATAATACGCATTTGTTTGCGGTCGCGGGCACTATGTGCCATCGTCCAAGCCCGACACGAAGCCCAGTGTAAGCGGGTCAGGGTCGGAGAGGGGGAGCGACTAAGCGGGCGGATATCAACCGCGGGGCGGCTGATGTAGCTTAGCGGAGTCCGCGACGACGAAAGGAGTGAAGACAATGGTCAAGGCGATCATCGGAAAAAAAGCCGGTATGACGCAGATATTCGATGCAAACGGAAAAGTGATCCCAGTGACTGTGATCGAAGCGGGGCCTTGTGTTGTAGTTTCGAAGAAAACCAACGAAAGAGACGGTTACGAAGCCATACAGCTTGGGTTCCAGGATGTGAACGAACGCAAGCTTACAAAGCCCGAACTCGGCCACATCAAGAAATCAGGCGTCTCCGCCAAGAAATATCTGAAAGAGTTCCGTTTGGACGATACGTCGGCACACAGTGTCGGGGACGAGCTCAGGGCGGATACCTTTGCAGAAGGTGATAGAGTCGACGTCACGGGGATATCGAAAGGCAAAGGGTTCGCAGGGGTCATAAAGCGCCATGGGGCGGGGCGGACGCCTACGTCGCACGGCGGGGGCCCGGTCCACCGCCACGCCGGGTCTATGGGTTCGGGTACAGACCCTTCGCGAATTTTCAAGGGTAAGATTGGCGCCGGGCAAATGGGCGCGGAGCAGGTGACAATCCAGAATCTCGACGTTGTGAAAGTTGATCCCGAGCTAAACATCATTGCCGTCAGAGGCGCAATACCGGGACCTAAAGGCGGCGTCGTCTATATTAAAAATACAGTAAAGAACGGCTAGTATAGCGTGAAAGGAATGGACGTATATGCCAGTAAGTAAAGTTTACAACATGGCCGGCGAAGTGATTGGCGAAGTAACGCTCTCCGAGGCCGTTTTTGGCGTTGAACCAAATAAGGTGGCGATTCACGCCGTTATCAAGAACCATCTGGCTAACAAGCGGCAGGGGACTCAATCAGCCCTGACGCGTGCCGAAGTGAGCGGCGGGGGGGCAAAACCCTATAGGCAGAAGGGCACCGGACGCGCCCGTCAGGGTTCGACGAGGGGCCCGCACTATACGCACGGTGGCGTCGCGTTCGCGCCAAAGCCGCGTAGCTATAGTTACTCACTTAACAAGAAACTCAGAAGGATCGCGCTAAAATCCGCCCTATCGCTGAAAGCGGCCGAGGACTCCATAATTATCGTGGATGAGATAGAGATGGAAGAAATCAAAACCAAGGTATTCAAAGAGTTCCTTGACGCAGTCGGAGTTTCGGGCAAAACGCTGGTCGTAACCGCAGAAAATAATGGGAATGTCGTCCTCAGCGCCAGGAATATACCTGGGGTTAAGACGACTTTTTCAACGTTGCTCAGCACCTACGACATCATGGACGCGCGGTCGTTTATCGTCGACAAGAGGGCGCTCCCGGCAATCGAGGAGGTGTACGCATAATGAGGACTGCATATGACATCATACTGCGCCCGATTATTACGGAGCAATCGACAGAGCACGTTGATTTGAAGAAATACGTCTTTGAAGTCGCGAGGGACGCCAACAAAATCGAAATCGGAAAAGCTGTCGAGGAGATATTCGGTGTAAAGGTGCAAAAGGTCACAACACTGAATATGAAAGGGAAGAAAAAGCGCACAGGGCGCTACCCCGAGGGCAGCAGGAGCGACTGGAAGAAAGCCGTCGTTAAGTTGACCGACGGTTCAAAGACGATCGAGTTCTTCGAAGGGCTGATGTAGGGAGGATAGCAATAGTGTCTGTAAAAACTTATAAGCCTACGACTCCGTCAAGAAGGCATATGTCTGTGTCCGGGTTCGACGGGATAGATAAGAAAGCAAGGCCGGAACGGCGACTCACCGAAGTGCTGAAAAAGCACTCCGGCCGGAACAGCTATGGCCGTATAACGGTTCGCCATAAAGGCGGCGGTAACCGGAGGAAGTACAGGATCGTAGACTTCCGGCGCAACAAGCTGGATGTTCCGGGGACTGTTTTGCGCCTTGAGTACGACCCGAACCGCTCCGCGAACATAGCGCTTATCGAGTACACAGACGGCGAGCGCCGGTATATCCTTGCCCCGGTCGGCCTTTCGAAGGGAGATACCGTCATTTCGTCGAAGGATGCTGACATTAAACCGGGCAACGCGCTCCCGATAACATCGATACCGGTCGGAACAGTCATTCATAACATCGAGATGAGCCCCGGTAAGGGCGGGCAACTGGTCCGCAGCGCCGGGACGCAGGCGCAGCTCATGGCGAGAGAGGGCAAGATGGCGCAAATCAGGATGCCATCAGGGGAATACAGGCTGGTGCGCAGCAACTGCATGGCGACGATAGGCCAGGTCGGGAACGTCGACCACGCCAACATCCACATTGGTAAGGCGGGCCGCAAACGCCACATGGGCATCCGGCCGACAGTCCGCGGATCCGTAATGAACCCTGTCGATCACCCGCACGGGGGGGGCGAAGGGAAAAGCCCGATTGGCCGCCCGGGGCCCGTTACTCCATGGGGCAAGCCGACGCTCGGGTATAAAACCAGGAAAGCTAAGAACCCCACCGACAAATACATCGTCAAACGCCGCGGTAAGAAGTAAGGGAGGATGAGGAAATGAGCAGAAGCGTTAAGAAAGGCCCCTTTGCCGCACCTGAACTTATAAAGCGGGTCGATGAGATGAACACTTCCGGCGAAAAGAGGGTGCTGAAGACATGGTCGCGCGCCAGTACCATATTCCCCTCTTTCGTTGGTCATACGATTGCGGTACACGATGGCCGAAGGCATGTGCCTGTATATATCACAGAGGATATGGTCGGCCACAAACTTGGAGAGTTTGCACCCACGCGCACCTATCGCGGTCACGCGGGCAGCAAAACGACGCGGTAAGGGGGGAAGCGCGATATGGAAGCAAAGGCACATGTAAAATACGCGCGTATCTCACCGCGTAAGGTAAAAGTTGTATGCGACCTCATTAGGGGCAAAGATACGAAAACAGCCAAGGCGATACTTGACCAGACGCCTAAAGCGGCGGCTGAGCTCATGCTCAAGCTCCTCAAAAGCGCCGTATCAAATGCAGAGAACAACCACGACATGGATCCGGACAACCTCATCGTTTCTGAGACTTACGCCAACCCCGGCCCCATGCTCAAAAGGATAAGGCCGGTCGGGCGCGGCAGGGCCCACCGGATACTAAAAAGAACGTCGCACATCACAATAGTCGTTTCTGAGAAGGAATAGGGGGATCTGTATATGGGACAAAAAGTCAATCCACACGGATTCAGGGTCGGAGTTATTAAGGATTGGGATTCGAGATGGTACGCCCGGGCCGATAAGGTAGGCGACCTGGTCGTGGAAGATTATAATATCCGCAAGTATCTAAAGGACCTTCTATTCTCAGCCGGCGTCCCGAGGATAGAGATTGAGCGGGACAATGCCAAGGTTAGGATTTTCATTCACTGCTCGCGCCCGGGAGTTGTCATCGGCAAAGGCGGCGCCGAGATTGAGAAGCTTCGCCTTGACGTCGAGAAGCGGATTGGAAAACCAGTCGCGCTTTCGATAGTCGAAGTGAAAAACCCGGATACGAACGCCCAACTCATCGCTGAGGGCATCGCGGCAAAACTCGAGAAGCGGATCGGGTTCAGACGCGCGATGAAGAACGCAATGAGCAGGGCTATGCGTCTGGGCGTCCGCGGGATCAAGGTCATGGTATCAGGCCGCCTGGGTGGCGCTGAAATCGCGAGGAGCGAGACGTACCACGAGGGCACCATACCGCTTCAAACGCTCAGGGCAGATATTGAGTATGGTTTCGCTGAAGCGGCGACGACATACGGACGCATAGGCGTCAAGGTTTGGGTATATAACGGCGAGATATTGAGCCAGACGCTCCGCACAACGCCCAGGACGATGGATACCACCAAGCTTCCAAGGGATAGGCGCGACCGCGGAGATCGCGGGGGTCGTTACGGCGATCGCGGAGGCCGGGGCCCGCAGGGATCTCAAGGCGGGGGATATGGCGGAGGCGGATACAACCGGGGCCCGCAAGGGTCGCAGGGCGGGGGATATGGCGGCGGATACAACCGGGGCCCGCAAAGGCCACAGGGCGGGCAGTACCCGTCCCAGGGCGGGCAGAGCCAGGCTGAAGGCGGAAGGCCTGCCCCGCAAGCTTCCAGGGAAGGAGGCGCAAACTGATGTTGATGCCGAAGAGGTCCAGAAGGCGTAAAGTGCAAAGAGGCCGGATGAAAGGCATGGCTACGCGCGGAAATACAATCACGTACGGGCAGTATGCCATGCAGGCTCTCGAACCCGCCTGGATCACATCGAACCAGATAGAAGCCGCGCGTATAGCAATGACGCGCTACTCGAAACGCGGCGGCAAGGTCTGGATAAAGATTTTCCCCGACAAACCGGTTACATCAAAACCCGCCGAAACCCGGATGGGGTCCGGTAAGGGTTCCCCGGAGTACTGGGTGGCTGTCGTCAAACCGGGCAGGGTGCTTTTTGAAATTGACGGTGTGTCGGAGGAAGTCGCCCGCGAATCGATCCGTCGCGCCGGGCACAAGCTGCCCTGCAAGGTGAAGTTTATTAAGCGCGAGGAAGAAACCGAGACAGGTGGTGAGTGAGATGAAGGCAAGCGAGGTAGTAGTGCTCAGCCCGGACGAGCTTGAGGAAAAGCTAACCGGACTAAAGAAAGACCTCTTCTTTTTGAGAATGCAGCACGCGACGAACCAGCTTGACAACCCAATCAAGATTGCGCAAGTCAGAAAAGACATTGCCAGAGTCAAGACAGTTATTCGCCAAAAGCAACTTGAGAGCGCAGGAGGTCAGGACTGATGAGTGAGAACAGGACGTCGAGAAGAAAGATAAGGGTAGGCAAGGTCACATCCGACAAGATGGACAAGACTATTGTGGTGGCTGTCGAGGACCGGGTACAGCACCCGCTTTACAAGAAAATCATCAAGAGGACGTACAAGCTTAAGGCGCATGATGAAGGAAACGAATGCGGTATCGGCGACAGGGTCCGCGTCATGGAAACCCGCCCGCTTTCAAAAGATAAGCGCTGGAGGCTTGTTGAGATAATAGAGAAAGCTAAATAATACCTTTCACAGAAAGGACTGGTTATCATGATTCAACAGGAAACATTTCTGAGAGTTGCCGATAATACAGGCGCCAAAGAGATAAAGTGCATCCGCGTACTGGGTGGGTCCAAGAGGAAGTACGGCGGCGTCGGAGACGTCATCGTAGCTTCTGTCAGAAAAGCGGCGCCCGGTAGCGCGATAAAAAAGGGCGAAGTCGTCAGGGCGGTCATCGTCCGCACCGCCAAGGGGGTCCACAGGGCGGATGGCACATACGTGCGCTTCGACGAGAATGCGGCTGTTTTAATAAGGGAAGACAAGAACCCCAGAGGGACGCGTATTTTTGGCCCGGTCGCCCGTGAGCTCCGCGACAAGGATTATATGAAGATCCTTTCACTGGCTCCTGAAGTCATATAGGGGGGAAGGATATGCACATCAAGACTAATGACACAGTGGTCGTCCTGTCAGGCAGGGACAAAGGCAGAAAAGGCAAAGTCATGAGCGTCGACGTCAAGGGCGGAAAAGCAATCGTGGAAGGCGTCAGCGTAGCAAAGAGGCATAAGAAGCCTCGCAAGCAAGGTGAGCCGGGTGGGATAATAAAGAAAGAGACCCCGATATACGCCAGCAAACTGATGCGTGTTTGCCCAAAGTGCAACGAACCTACAAAACCGGCGCACGAGTTCGATGATGACGGTAAAAAGAACCGCGTATGCAAAAAATGCGGTGCGAAAATATAAGAGGGGGGCAGGCATATGACTAGGATGAAAAAGAAGTATATTGAAGAGGCCTCCCCCGCGATGATGAAGAAGTTCGGATACAAAAGCGTCATGCAGATCCCGGGGATAGAGAAGATCGTCGTGAACGTCGGTTGCGGGGACGCGCGCGATAACGCAAAGGCCATCGAAGCCGTCGTCAAGGACATCTCGGCAATAACAGGGCAAAAAGCTGTCGTGACAAAGGCGAGGAGATCGGTCGCGAACTTCAAGCTCCGGACCGGGATGTCGGTCGGGGTCAAAGTGACCCTCAGGCAAAATAAGATGTGGGAGTTCCTCGACAGGCTCTTGAATGTCGCTTTACCGCGTGTGCGCGACTTCCGCGGCATCAGCGCCAACTCCTTCGACGGACGCGGGAATTACGCGCTGGGGCTCAAGGAACAGCTCGTGTTCCCGGAGATTGACTACGATAAGATTGAGAAGATACGCGGAATGGATATCGTCATATGCACGACAGCAAAAACAGACGAAGAGGCCCGGGAACTGCTATCGCTTCTGGGCGCCCCATTCATTCGGGCGTAGATGGCCGCAGGATAAGCAAAACATCCGGCACAAATCCGGCGGCGCGGTTTGATTGGTCATTACCAAAGGTTTGTGAATTGTTAGAAAGGATTGGAGATAATCGATGGCGAAAAAAGCTATGATCCTAAAGCAACAACGCGAGGCAAAGTTCTCGTCGCGCCGATATAACAGATGCAAGATCTGCGGCCGGCCGCACGCTTACCTTCGGGACTACGGCGTATGCAGGATTTGCTTCCGAAATCTAGCTTACAAGGGCCAGATCCCGGGAGTCCGCAAAGCTTCGTGGTAACTTCTACACAAGGAGGAAATAAACATGCAGATAACAGACCCAATAGCTGATATGCTCACACGCATCAGAAACGCTAGCGCAGCAAAGCACTCGACAGTCGACATCCCGGCGTCGAATATGAAGAAGGCTATAGCGGAAATCCTTCTGCAGGAGGGCTATATAAAGAACTATCAGCTTATTAATGACGGGATTCAGGGCGTCATAAAGGTCACACTTAAATACAACGGGACTGAAAAGGCCATATCCGGTTTGCGGCGAGTCTCGAAACCCGGTCTGCGCGTGTACGCAGGGGCGGACGAACTCCCGTATGTTCTCCGCGGCCTTGGCGTTGCTATAATATCGACATCCAAGGGCATTATGACTGACAAGAAAGCCAGAGTGGCGAACGTCGGCGGTGAAGTCCTTGCATTCGTGTGGTAAGGGGGCGAGGAAAGTATGTCGAGAATAGGAAGAACCCCGATTACTATCCCTGCCGGAGTGGATATCAATATTTCCGACTCAAACGTCGTCACGGTAAAAGGCCCTAAGGGCGCCCTTGAAACAGCGATAACCCCGGATATCGACGTGAGTATCGAAGGTGCGGTTGTGAATGTGGCGCGAAAGACCGATTCGCCGAGGCACCGCAGCTTGCACGGGCTTTCCCGCTCGCTGATTGCCAATATGGTCACCGGGGTGACCGATGGTTTCAAGAAAGAGCTGGAGATCAACGGCGTCGGCTTCAGAGCTGCCAAAGAGGGGAAAAAGCTTGTCATGAACCTTGGCTATTCGCATCAGGTAATAGTCGAGGAGATTGACGGCATCACTATAGACGTACCTTCTCAGAACAGGGTGACAATCAGTGGCATAGACAAGCAGAAAGTAGGCCAGTTCGCGGCTGACATCAGGAAGAAGAGGCCCCCGGAGCCGTATAAGGGCAAAGGGATAAGATATCTAAACGAAGTCGTCCGCCGTAAAGAAGGCAAGACCAGCGCGAAATAGATGGAGGTGTGCGTAACAATATGATCAAGAGACCTGATACGAAAGCGCGACGGTTGAAGCGCCACAAACGGGTACGCGGCAAGATTTTCGGTACGCCGGAGCGCCCGAGGCTCAACGTGTTCCGCAGTGATAGGCATATCTACGCCCAAATCATCGATGACACGAAAGGGGTCACTATTTGCAGCGCGTCATCGGTCGAAAAGGACTTTGACGGACCCGGTTCCAATAAAGAAGCCGCGCAGAAAGTCGGGAAGAGCATAGCCGTGCGCGCGGTTGCCAAAGGCGTGGAGACCGTTGTTTTCGACAGAGGCGGATACATATACCACGGACGTGTAAAGGAACTTGCCGAAGCTGCCCGCGAGGGCGGGCTGAAGTTCTAGCGGTAGGAGGAAACGAAGTGGCTTACAGCAACAACAGAAGAGATAACAGAAGAGATGGGAAGAAAGATGAAGTCCAGTCCGAGTTTACGGAGAAAGTCGTTTCCCTCAACCGCGTATCAAAGACGGTAAAAGGCGGACGTATCTTTAAGTTTGCCGCCCTCTGCGTTGTAGGTGATGGCAAAGGCAGGGTCGGATTCGGACTTGGTAAAGCAGGAGAAGTGTCCGAAGCTATTCGAAAGGGTATTGAGGATGCAAAGAAGAACGTGACGAGTATCACAATTTCCGGAAGCACGATACCTCACGAGGTGATAGGCGTGTTCGGAGCGGGAAGGGTCCTCCTGAAGCCTGCCCCTCCCGGTACCGGGGTAATAGCCGGCAGCGCGGTGCGCGCTGTGGTCGAGGCGGTGGGGATATCTGACATCAGGACGAAGTGCCTGCGTTCAAACAATCCGCAAAACGTCGTAGCAGCTACGATGGTAGGTCTGAAATCGCTGCGCGATGCGGCCCAGGTGGCAAGGGTAAGGGGCAAGAGCGTAGAGGAGATTATGGGCTAATGCCATAAGCGTAAAGCGCAATGCACAAAGCGCAGTTGTTACAGGAGTACGCGGGTATGGCGTAAATATCCTTGCGATTTGTAATTTGCGATTTTTGGAGGGAACATGGCTGACTTAAGAATAAAGCTGGTAAAGAGCTTAAACGGCAGGCTCGATAAACACATCGCGACGGCCAAATCGCTTGGGCTTAAGAAAATCGGAAGCGAGGTAATCCAACCGGATAACCCGCAGACCCGGGGGAAAATCGCCCAAATCAGATATCTGATTACGGTAACGGAAGGGTAAGTAGGGATTAGTTTGAATACTTCAAACTAACCCGTAAGAATGTGCCAATCGCTCCCCCTGCGGGGAACCGCGAGTTGATGCACGAAATGACCATTCCTTTTCATGGTTGTTTTGTGACTCGGAGCGTAACGTCTCCAACGGAGACGGTGGGAAAGGAATGGTCATTTACATGTATATACACGAGCTTACTCCCGCCAAAGGAGCGACCCACGTTGACAAGCGCAAGGGCCGCGGACACGGGACAGGCAACGGGAAAACCGCCGGGCGCGGGCACAAAGGGCAGAAATCCAGAAGCGGCGGGGGCACAAGAATAGGGTTTGAAGGCGGCCAAATGCCACTGGCCAGGCGCGTTCCAAAGAGGGGATTCAACAATATTTTCGCAAAGCCGTTGACAGCGACAAATGTAGCGTCGTTAAACAGGTTCAAGGATGGCGATGTGGTCGGCGCCGACGAGCTTCTTGAGTCCGGCGTGCTGAGTAAATGCCAGTACGGGGTCAAGATTTTAGGCAACGGAAAGCTGGAAAGGAAGCTGACTGTCAAAGCATCGGCATTCTCCGAGTCGGCAAAACGGAAAATAGAGGGAGCCGGGGGAAAAGCGGAGCTGGTGTAGGGCAGCAAGCCTTAATGAACGGTCGAATGTGCAGGTATGTCGCAGTGCATAACCAAAAGATATATTAAACATCCGCTTACCGTTCATGGATAGTTTATACTGGAAGATGGAGAAAGGAATGGACACTCAATGATTGCTACTTTGCGTAACGCGTGGAAAGTTGATGAAATCAGGAAAAAGCTCCTATTCATGATGTTCATAATCCTCATATACAGGCTTGGTAATGCCGTAACAGTGCCGTACGTCGACACTGTGAAGATGAGCCTGTATTTTCAGTCTCAGATGAGCAACACTATTCTGGCGCTGATGAATACAATGTCGGGAAGCGCCCTCGAACGGGCTTCGATATTCGCGCTTTCGATACAACCCTATATCAACGCGTCGATAATCATCCAACTGCTGACAGTGGCGATTCCTGCCCTCGAGCGCCTCCGTAAAGACGGCGGCGAGGATGGGAAAAAGAAGATCGAGAAGATTACTCGTTATTCCACGATTGGGATTGCAGTGCTTCAGGGGTATGCATACTATGTGCTCATTCAGCAAAACAACATACTCGACTCAAGCGCGCAAGGGAATTTCTGGGCGCCGATAGTCGTTATTGCCACATTCATCACGGGCAGCGCCCTGCTGATGTGGATGGGCGAGCAAATAACCGAGTTCGGCATAGGGAACGGCATCTCAGTAATCCTTTTTGTCAGCATCGTTGCGAGGTTCCCGTCGGAAATCATCAGGATGGTAGCCGACGTCATGGTCAACCCCGGGAACTGGTGGATATATGTACTCATGCTGCTTGGGGCGCTTGCGATAATCGTTCTCATAGTCATTGTGAACGCTTCGGAGCGGAGGATTCCCGTTCAATACTCCAAACGCGTCGTTGGCCGTAAAATGTACGGGGGGCAATCTACCCATCTCCCGATGAAGGTAAACATGTCCGGCGTACTGCCGATAATATTTGCGCAGTCGATAGCTTCGATTCCTGCAACGATTGCAGTTTTCGTGCCTGCTTGGAAAGACAGTTGGTTCATGAAGTTATTCGATACGACGAGTGTAGCATACATGATAATCTACTTCCTGCTCATCGTGTTCTTCTCATACTTCTATTCGACGGTGCAGTTTAACCCTATCGAGATAGCGAACAACCTGAAAAAGAACGGCGGGTTCATTCCGGGGTTCAGGGCGGGAAAGCCGACAAGCGAGTTCATACAGAAGGTACTTACAAAGATTACGCTGTTTGGCGCCCTATACCTCGCGATTATCGCAATTACACCTATTCTTATAGCCCGTTTCTCCGAAACGGCGAAAAACTCCGGCATACAGCTCGGCGGAACATCAGTCATAATCGTTGTCAGTGTTGCGCTTGAAACAATCAAGCAGCTTGAGTCTCAACTGCTGATGAGGCACTACAAGGGCTTCTTGGAGTAAAAAGGAGGGTTTGATTTGCGGCTGATTCTACTAGGGCCACCGGGGGCCGGCAAAGGCACGCAGGCGGAGGTCTTGACTTCGAAACTCGGGGTCCCGCAGATATCGACGGGCGACATGCTGCGAAGCGCGGTCAAAAACGGCACGCCCATAGGCCTGCAGGCAAAATCCGTCATGGATGCGGGCGGACTCGTATCAGACGATATAATTATTGGTATTGTCAAGGAGCGGCTTGCCCAGAAAGACTGTGAAAAAGGATTCATCTTCGACGGGATACCCAGGACGATTGCGCAGGCGGAGGCATTGGATGCGCAAGGCGTCGCAATAGACGTAGTCCTGTCGATGGAGGTTCCTGACGAAGTAATCGTCGATAGGCTCGGCGGCAGGCGCACATGCGCAAATTGTGGAATGATATTCCACATAAAGTCGAAGCCCCCGGCAAAACAAGGCGTCTGCGACGCTTGCGGCGCCGAACTGACGATTCGTAAAGACGACGAAGTGGGGACAATCCGGGCCAGGCTTGAAGTGTACCACAAAGAAACGGCGCCGCTTAAGGACTACTATGAGAGACAAGGCAAACTAAAGTCAGTCAGTGGAGCCGGCAGTGTTGAGGAATCCAACTCCGCAGTGCTCAAGGCGTTGGGTATCGCATAGGTAGCCGGTAGTCGCGCACCTTTCATGGGAGAAGATTGTCTTTATGATCACTAGAAAAACCGGGCGGGAAATCATACTCATGCGCAAGGCCGGAGAGATTGCCGCGGCAGCGAGGGCAATGGCCGGGGGCATGATAGCGGTCGGCGTCACGACACAAAGCATCAATAAATGTATACATGATTTCATACTCTCGCAGGGGGCTGTCCCCGCATTTCTGGGCTACAACGATTATCCCGCAAGCGTGTGCATTTCGATCAATGAGCAGGTGATACATGGGATACCATCCAGCCGTAAGCTTGCCCGGGGGGATATAGCCAGCATCGATATCGGCGTACAGAAGGATGGATATATTGGAGACTGTTCTGCAACATTCATAGTAGGCGATGGCAGCGAAGAATCAATGCGACTGATAAAAGTCACAAGGGAATGCTTTTTTGAAGGGCTGAAATTCGCGCGGGCCGGAAACAGGGTATCTGATATTTCAAGGGCAATCCAAACACATGCAGAAAACAATGGATACTCGCTGGTCAGGGAATATGTAGGGCACGGTATCGGCACGAAGGTCCACGAACCTCCCGAAGTCCCGAACTTTGTTCAGACACCTAGGAACAAGGCTGACCCAAGGTTGCTGCCGGGCATGACGCTGGCCATCGAACCTATGGTGAACGAAGGTCGTGCCGAGATTAAGGTGCTGCAAGACGGATGGACGGTAGTAACCGCGGACGGGAAGAATTCGGCCCATTATGAAAATACGATACTGATTACAGAGGGGGAGCCGGAAGTATTAACTGTTTGCGAGGGCGGGTCATGAGGATCGGGCATTCGCCACCTGAAAGCGCGACGATGCAAACCTTAACAACCACGGGGCAGGGGGATATAGTCATATCGCGGAATGGACGCGACGAAGGCAAACGATTCCTGGTCATAGGATTGGATGGGGAGTACTCCCTCTTGGCTGATGGAAAAGGCCGCAAAGCCGAGAAACCGAAACGCAAAAAAAATAAGCATCTGATACGAGAGGACAGGATAGACGATAAAACCGCCGCTAAACTCATGGCGGGGGAAAAAATAACCAACAACGAGATTAGGCGGGCTTTAGCCGCATATGCCGCCGGTTGTGGAGAAGAAGGAGGTATGTAGACGTGGCGAAAGACGACATAATTGAACTTGAAGGAGTCGTAGTCGATTCGCTGCCAAATACGATGTTCCACGTAGACATAGGCAACGGGCATACGATTTTAGCGCATATCTCCGGAAAGCTGCGGATGAACTTTATCAGGATTCTCCCCGGCGACAAAGTAACAGTGCAGATGTCGCCGTATGACCTGACGCGCGGAAGGATAACATGGCGCAGCAAGTAGAGTGTAAAGTGTAGAATTGAGGTATTCATAATGAAAGTAAGAACGTCTGTAAAACCGATGTGTGAGAAATGCAAGGTCATCAAGCGCAATGGAAAAGTCATGGTGATCTGCATCAACCCGAAGCATAAACAAAGACAAGGGTAATAGAAAGGATGATTGCATAATATGGCACGTATTTCCGGCGTTGATTTGCCTAAAGAGAAGCGGATTGAGATCGGGCTGACATATGTGTACGGTATTGGCCGGACCAGCGCAAAGAAGATTCTTGAGAAGACAGGCATCAACCCTGATACCAGGGTGAAAAACCTTACGGAATCGGAGGAGTCCGCACTCCGCGAGTGCATAGACAGAGACTTCATGGTAGAAGGCGACCTTCGCCGGACCGTGGCGCTTGATATCAAACGCCTGACTGAGATAGGAAGCTATCGCGGAATGCGCCACAGACGGGGCCTCCCTGTGCGCGGGCAACGGAGCAAGACAAACGCGCGTACCCGCAAGGGGCCGAAGCGTACGATCGCAAACAAGAAGAAGTAAGGGAGGGATTCATCATATGGCAGCACCCAAGGGTAAAAAAACCAGAACCCGGCGCCGCGAACGAAAAAATATCGAAAGAGGCGCAGTTCATATCAGGTCGTCATTCAATAACACCATGGTAACGGTGACGGACGTACACGGAAACGCCATATCCTGGGCTTCCGCCGGAGGTATGGGCTTCCGCGGCAGCAGGAAATCCACCCCTTTTGCAGCGCAGACCGCCGCAGAGACAGCGGCCAAAGCAGCGATGGAACATGGATTGAAAACCGTTGAAGTTTTTGTAAAAGGCCCCGGATCGGGCCGCGAAGCGGCTATCAGGGCGCTACAGTCGGCAGGGCTTGAGGTCACGATGATCAAAGACGTAACGCCAATCCCGCATAATGGCTGCCGTCCGCCGAAAAGGCGCAGAGTATAGGGGGGACAAACAAATGGCTAGATATACAGATGCAGTATGCCGCCTTTGCCGCAGGGAAGGCCAGAAGCTCTTTTTGAAAGGCGACAGATGCTACACAGATAAATGCGCTGCCGACCGCAGGCCTTACCCTCCCGGGCAGCACGGCCAGGGGCGCTCGAAAACATCCGATTATGGTCTCCAGTTGCGTGAAAAGCAAAAGGCCAAGAGATATTACGGCATATTGGAGAGCCAGTTCCGCAGCTACTTTGACATGGCCAGCAAAAAGAAAGGCAAGACAGGCGAGAACCTCCTGTCGATTCTTGAAACGCGTTTTGACAACACGATTTACAGGCTCGGTTTCGCGATGAGCCGCGCCGAGGCGAGGCAAATGGTACTGCACGGGCACTTTCTCGTAAACGGTAGGAAGGTCAATATACCGTCGTTCCTGGTAAAGCCCGGCATGATAATAACTATGAAGGAGAAAAGCCGGAGCCTGGATAAATTCAAGGCAGTCACTGAAGCAAATGAGTTCAGACACCCTCCGAAATGGCTGGAGTACGATGCCAACGCACTGGTCGCCAAAGTCTCGGCAGTTCCCACGAGGGAAGATATCGACCTCCCAATCGAAGAGCAGCTCATTGTCGAGCTCTATTCCAAATAGTCGTATATGCACCTTGGAAAATTGCGAAAGGATTGGTCATTTATATGATTGAAATCGAACGGCCTCGAATCGAATGCATTGAATCACCCGAGGACGAGTCTTATGGTAAATACATCGTTGAACCGCTGGAGCGTGGGTATGGTACAACGCTTGGCAACTCATTGAGGAGAGTGCTTCTGTCATCGCTCCCCGGGACAGCGGTGACCACGGTAAAAATCGCGGGGATTCAACACGAGTTTTCCACAATTCCGGGCATCAAGGAAGATGTAACGGAAATAATCCTGAATATTAAGCGCATTGTTGCAAGACTACATGCGCAAAGAACAAAAACAGTGTACATTGAAGCGTCCGGCGAATGCGTGGTAACTGCCGGCGATATCAAACCCGATGGGGAAGTCGAGATATTAAACCCCGACTTGCACATAGCCACGCTCAGCCATGACGCATCGCTGAGCATGGAGCTTACGATAGATCATGGCCGAGGATATATGTCGGCGGATAGGAACAAACTCCAGCAACCGGTCATCGGGGTCATCCCGATAGACTCGATATACACGCCTGTCCACAAAGTCAACTATACAGTAGAGAACACGCGCGTTGGCAATGTTACTGACTTTGACAAGCTGACGATAGAAGTGTGGACGGATAAGACGATTACCGCGAGGGACGCCTTGTCCCTCGGCGCGAAGATACTATGCGACCACTTCACACTGTTCACAAGCTTGTCGGATGTTATCGGCAGCAAGTCTACGGTTGTTGAGAAAGCAGAAACACAAAGGGACAAGGTCCTTGAGATGACGATTGAGGAACTCGATCTTTCGGTCCGGAGCTTCAACTGCCTCAAACGCGCAAATATCAACACTGTTGAGGATCTCATTTCCAAGACGGAGGATGAGATGATCAAGGTGAGGAATCTCGGACGCAAGTCCCTCGAGGAGGTCATCCACAAACTCGCCATGATGGGGCTGACCCTGCTTAAGGAAGAAAACTGATCTGTTTGGAGGTAAACTGATATGCCCGGGACACGCAAACTCGGAAGAACAACCGCGCAGCGCAAGGCCATGCTGCGCCAGATGGTCACCGATTTTCTTGATAAAGGCAAGATGGAAACGACTGTGACGCGCTGCAAAGAGATAGCGCCGCTAGCTGAGAAAATGGTAACGCTTGGAAAGAAAAACACGCTTGCGTCACGCCGCCAGGCCCTCGCGTTCATTACCAGAGAGGAAGTCGTAACGAAGGTGTTCACTACAATCGCGCCCGGATACGCCGAACGTAATGGCGGTTACACGCGAATCACAAGGATGGGGCAAAGGCGCGGCGATGCAGCGGAGCTGGCGATAATAGAGCTCGTGTAGGATATAGGTTAGCTAAAATAATAGCTGATGATTTTGCTGTCCGTGAAGTCCCGGTTTTCACCGGACTGATGAGGACAGTAGAATAATCAGCTATTTTCCTGCATATCGCGCTAAAGGCTGCTGGCTAAAGGCTGCTATATGAAGACATATTGCGCCCGTTCTGCTTGGAAACATATAACTGCTCGTCCGCGCGAATTATAAAGTCATCTGCGCGGCTTGCATCATCCACCTTCCCTGTGGTGACGCCAATCGATATAGTGACGATATCAGCAACACTGCTCGCCTTATGCTGAATACCGCAACTCCGTATGCTGTCAAGCATCTTTTCCGCAAGCAGGCGCGCCCCCTCTTCATCTGTGTTTGGCAAAACGACGGCAAACTCTTCCCCGCCGTACCGTACGACAAAGTCGTCCGACCTCGTCACGCTTTTCATCAATGTATCGGATACGAGCTTTAGGCAGTTGTCGCCCGCGCTGTGGCCATAAGCGTCATTATAGTTCTTGAAGAAGTCGATATCGATCATAAGCATGCTGAGTATGCCGCCGGAACGCGACAACGTCTTAATAAAACGGCTCAGGTTCTCATCGAAGAAGCGCCTGTTGAAGATTCCTGTCAGCGGGTCGTAGTAGATTTTCGCGCTCTCGGATTCAAGCCTGATGATATCGCTCTCCATGGTCTTCAGCTTGAGAAGATCTCGCGCAAACCCGACCACGGCGGGTTCCCCCCGGTAACCAACTCTGACCAGGGTGACTTCTGCAGGCATCAGGGTGCCGTCTGACAAACGGTACGTCCAATCATAAAAGTTCCGCCCGGCGTCGAACGCTTTGTCTATGTGCAACCGGGATTTGTGCGCGGAAAGCTGCCCGTCCGGCTGATGCTCGGGCGACATACCGGGGAATCTTTGCAGACAGTCTGCTTTACTCTGAAACCCGAAAAGCTCAATTGTGGTATTGTTACAGTCAATAAGCTCGTAATCGCGGGTCCATAGAAACGAACATAATGGGGTCGCGTCAAGCATCGCTATTCTGCGCTCTTCAGACTCGGCTAGTTCGCACCTTGTCTCTTCAATTTTGATTTGCGTTGCGAGCAAACGCGCGAGGGAATGCAGAAGATCGACCTGGCTCTCATCAAAGGGTTGGTCTTTTGATTTATCAAGGAAAGCGATGCAGCCCCACACTTCGCCTTGCATAAAGACCGGAAGCGCGATAAGCGACTTAATGCTGTTTTCAGCCATTACTTCCTGCTCTGCGGAGACCGCGTTTGAGTAACAGATGTTGACGATCCGGTTTTCCAGCAGGGTATCAAGCCAGCTTAGCATCAACGGATTGTCGGGAAGCATCGCCTGACTGACGTCCGGTAGCCCGCCGTGTGCAGAGTCGCATTGGTACAATAGCTTCATATGGGGCTTTCCGCGCGTTATGATGCTGCGGGCGATGAAAACCCGGTCGGCTCCTACCGCTTCCGCGATTAGGCGCAGCGCGGAACCGACCAATTTATTGAAGGGCTCTTCTTTATTCGAGCAAAATGCCTCCTGTGACTTAACCAATGCGTCGACTAGGGCAGCTCTGCGATTTTGGTCAAACTGCGGATGGTTCGAAGTTGGCTGAAGCATTCGATTTCCCCCAACGTTGAGTACAAACTAATAATGTTATAAATTAACACTTTGTGTGAAAAAAAGCAAGAACTTTCACAATTAATTATTAAAATACACAGTATTGCGGTTACATCCCGTGTACTATATAATCATCATGGAAGGGGTGATATATGCTTGGGACTGCTGGTACTACTTGAAGGGATTCGTTCGCCGTTTCTGGATGCAGTAATAGGCCTCGTGACGAGGCTCGGGGAAGAGACGCTCGGGGTCGTGATTCTCTGCGCAATCTTCTGGTGTATAAGCAAACGGGTCGGGTATACGATTGGAATAGTGTTCTTCCTGTCAGGCCTGACCGTACAGGGGATGAAGATTATCTTCCGTATAGAGCGCCCCTGGGTGATTGACCCGGCCCTCAGACCGGTGGAAGCTGCAAAACTCGAAGCTACGGGGTATTCCTACCCCAGCGGCCATACGCAGAGCGCGGCGTCGCTCTTCGGCACGCTTGGCGCTGTAATAAAGCAAAAGCCCATCAAGGCTTTGTGCTTTCTTGTCACACTCCTCGTCGCATTTTCCAGGCTATACCTTGGAGTGCATACCCCGAATGACGTCATAGCATCGCTTGCGATATCGTACGTGTTTGTCCTGTTTGTTGTGATGCTCAGGAAAGACGGGCAAATCAACAAAAAGCGCGAGGCGGCATTGTCCGGGGCTATGGCCCTGTACGCTATCGCGGTCGTTGTGGTCGCCGCGGTCTTCTACGGCAATGGGGTTATCGAAGAGGCGTATATCTCCGATTGCCTTAAGGCGGCCGGGGCGGGGATAGGGTTCGCAGCCGGCATGTTCGTCGAGCGTACCTGTATCAACTTCTCGGTAAAAGCAAAAAGCCTACTATGGCAGGTTATAAAGTATGTAATAGGCATCGCAGGGGTGCTTGCCCTGCAGGAGGGCTTGAAGCTACTGATTGGCACGGGTTTTGCGGCAAGCGCGATAAGGTATTTCATCATGATTTCCTGGGTTGTCGCGCTCTACCCGCTGATTATCAAACGCTTTTTTGAGGTTAAGGAAGAAACTGAATAGCCCTTGCGCTTGCCCTTGCCCGGGATGCACGTTGCTGCTCCGGCCGTAAGGGCACCGGCTGCAGGCATTTTTGCCCTGCTTTCTTCTTTGCAAAATCCGGAAGACTGCACACGCCACTAAGACGGCAATCCCTGCAATAGCCAAATAATCAATCGGATTCATTATTTTAGCAACACCCCCCCAATCTGGTATACAGCAAACGCCATGAGCCATGCAAAGGCTGTCTGATACAAAACGATTACCAGCGCGCCTCTCACACTGCCCAGTTCGCGCCTTGCCGTTGCGATTGCCGCGACGCAGGGCGTGTATAATAATGTGAACGTCAAAAAACTAAAGGCGGAAAGCGGTGTAAAAAACGAATGCAGCGTATTGCCCAAATCCACTGCGCTTGCGCCTGTGAGGACAGCTAATGTGCTGATGACTGCCTCTTTCGCCACGAAACCTGTAATCAACCCGGTCGAAACGCGCCAGTCAGAAAACCCGAGTGGTGTGAAAACCGTGCTTATTCCACGCCCGATAATCGCCAAAATGCTGTTGGCGCCGTCGGCGGTAGGATTTAGACGGATATCGAAGAATTGCAAAAACCATATTACAATCGTAGCAAGGAAGATAATCGTGAACGCCCGTTGGATGTAATCCTTCGTTTTATCCCATAAGAGCAGTAAAGTTGTTTTCAGAGACGGTAGACGGTAGTTGGGAAGCTCCATGACAAAGGGGACGGGCGCACCTTTGTAAACCGTTTTCCGCATTATAAAACCGGACAGGACCCCGAGTATGATTCCCATCGCATAGAGGCAAATCATAACAAGGGCCTGATATCTTGAAAAGAAAGCAGCGGTGAACAGTGCGTATATAGGAATCTTGGCGCTGCAGCTCATGAAAGGCGTGAGGAAGACCGTCATCTTCCTATCGCGTTCGCTCGCCAGCGTCCTTGTCGCCATGATGGCCGGTACGCTGCAGCCGAAACCCATCAGCATAGGTACGAAACTACGCCCCGAAAGACCGATTTTCCGCAACGGCTTATCCATGACGAACGCGACCCTTGCCATGTACCCGCTGTCTTCCAGCAGGGAGAGAAAAAAGAATAAAGTGACTATAATCGGGACAAAGCTGAGGACTGCTCCTATCCCGGCGAAAATCCCGTCAATGATAAGCGAATGTATGACATGGTTGAGTCCGTACCCTGACAGCGCACCGCCAACGGCCCCGCCCAGAGCTTCAATCCCGTTCCTGACCAACCCGCTCAGCGGGGCGCCGATGACGCTGAACGTAAGCCAGAAGACCGCGATCATTATGGCAAAAAAAGTTGGGAACGCCCAGATTCTATGAGTTAGCAGGGCGTCGATTCTGATGCTGCGTTTATGCTCGCGGCTTTCCTCCGCCTTTACCACGCATTTATCGCAAAGATTCTCGATAAACTGATAGCGCATATCAGCAAGCGCCGCCCCCCTGTCGATGCCAAGCTCAGTCTCCATCTCTATGACCGTATGCTCAATCATGTCGGTTTCATTTTCCGTAAGATCAAGAACAGCAAGTATAGGATCGTCGCCCTCGACAAGTTTTGTCGCGGCAAAACGTACGGGGATACCATGGTTCAACGCGTGGTCTTCGATGAGGTGCGAAATGCCGTGCACGGCCCTGTGGACAGCACCGGTACAGAAATCGATGCGTTCCGGTTTGACCTTGCCTTTCGCGGTCTCCATCGCCAGATCTGTCAGCTCCGAAAGCCCCTTCTTTTTTGCGGCGGAAATAGGCACTACCGGTATCCCAAGGAGCTCCCGCATTGATTGGATATCGATGCTTCCGTCGTTCGCTTGTACCTCGTCCATCATATTGAGCGCCAGTATCATTGGGATCTGAAGCTCGATGAGTTGCAGGGTCAAGTATAAGTTGCGCTCGATATTTGTTGCGTCAACGATATTGATAATCCCATCCGGCCTCTGCCTGAGCAGGAAATCGCGCGTAACTATCTCTTCGCTCGAGTATGGCGACAGCGAGTAAATGCCCGGGAGATCGACAATCGACACATCTTCATTCTTTGTCAGTTTCCCTATCTTTTGCTCGACCGTTACGCCCGGGAAGTTGCCCACGCGTTGGTTTGCCCCTGTTAATTGATTGAACAAAGTGGTTTTGCCGCTGTTTTGATTTCCTGCGAGAGCCAGTACCATTATCTGCAGCTACCTCCTCGATTTCGATTTGATCTGCATCTTCCAGACGCAGAGTAAGCAAGTAACCGCGCAGGTACAACTCAATCGGGTCGCCAAGAGGGGCGGTCTTTCTGACGGTGACGACGGTGCGCGGAGTTATCCCCATCTCAAAAAGCCTGCGCCTGAGGACGCCCTCGCAACCAACAGACAAAACACGCCCGCTTTTTCCTACTTCAAGATCGCTCAATGTCATGACGACTTCGTTCCCTTATAGAATGCCGCTGAGAGTTAGCCGCAACTAACCATAGGTTAGCATAAACTAACTGAAATGTCAACAAATACCTATCCGTCAGGGTGCGGGATGAACACTGGAATGTCGCCATACCCGGTACTCACAGTATTAAGCTCGACCGAAACCCCGTAAACCTTCATAATCGTCTCCGGACTCAGGACGTCCTTCGGCACGCCAAAAAACATAGCCCGCCCTTCCTTCAAAACAAGCGCCATATCCGCGTAAAGCAGCGCATGTTCAGGATTGTGGGTAGACAAAAGGACCAGATAACCATCTGAAGAAAGCTGGCGTATACGTTTCAAAACACGAAACTGATTTCCATAATCCAGATTCGCGGTCGGCTCATCCATAATCAGAATACGCGATTTCTGCGCGAGAGCCCTTGCTATGAGCGTCAACTGCCGCTCCCCGCCGGAAAGCTCTGCGAACCCGCGTTCCGCGAGATGGGCGATGTTCATCAACTCCAGCATCCCAAAAGCGGATTTTCGCTCCTCCGGCCCTGGAGTGCGAAACCTCCGGGTCAGGATATTCGTCCCCATCAAGACAGTCTCGAACACGCTATAGTTGAAAGTCGGGGCGTTCACCTGCGGGATATATGCGATTTTCCTTGCGATATCGCGCGCGGAAAGCCTCCTTCCATCAATGCCATCCACCATGATTTCCCCCTGATAACCGTTAAGGAACCCCAGCAGACAGCGGAAAAGGGTAGTCTTCCCGGCGCCATTCTCACCCAGCACACATATGCACTGGCCGGCATGGGCGGAAAAATCGACGCCCTTGAGGACATCGGAGGTCTTGTACTTGAATACGAGCTTTGATACGTCGAGTCTCACATACGGTTCCCCCTGTCCAGTATCAAGTAAAGGAAGAACGGTGCGCCAACGAACGCTGTCAGGATGCCGAGAGGGATCTCCGCAGTCGTTATAGACCTCGCGAGAATATCGACGAGCATCATGAATGAAGCGCCCATGAACATCGATACAGGCATCATGACACGGTAGTCATACCCGACGATCATCCTTGCAAAGTGCGGTATAACAAGGCCGACCCACCCGATGAGACCGCTGATGGCAACGCACGCGGATGCAATAATCGTCGCAGCCAGAACTACAAGGAACCGCATGACCTTTATATTTACACCCATTGAACGGGCTTCGTCCTCCCCTGTGGAGAGCAGGTTCAGTTTCCATCTGAGGATGAACAAAACCAGCATCCCGCCAAGAATCGGGATAGCCGCCCAAATAAGCCTATCCTCGTGCACGCCCGAAATACTGCCCATAAGCCAGAACGTAATCGAAGGCAAAATGTTAGTAGGATCTGCAATCAACTTTACAAACGAAGTCCCTGAAGTGAAGAGCGACGATATCATAATCCCCGCAAGGACCATACCCAACGTAGTGTTCCTGCGGGCGCTGGTGCTTATCAGATAAGCCGTGCCCACCGCCATCATACCGAATAAGAAAGCGCTGGCGGATACGATTGCGTAATTGAAACCGAGCAAAATAGCGAGCGAAGCGCCAAAACCCGCCCCTGCGGACGCCCCAAGGACGTCGGGCGATACCAATGGATTGCGGAACAGACCCTGATATGCCGCGCCTGAGGCTGAAAGCCCTGCCCCGACCATAGCCCCCGCGAAGACCCGGGGCATACGTATCTTGAAAATCACCAGCTCGACCTCGTCCGACCAAGTCTGGGCCGAGTTCGTCAATTTGCCAAAGAAAACACGAATCAGCTCCAGCGGCGAAACGGGGAACCGGCCAATGCCGAAACTCATCATGACGACTATCAGGAATATTGCTGCAAACAACGCTAAACAGAGCCTACCTCTTCTCTCTTTCCCAGTAATCACCTTGAAACCACCTTGTATAAATATCAGCCCTTTATCGACGGTTTTTACGCCTCATGAGCAACCATATCATAACGATAGTGCCAACGACAAGAACGCAAACCAAAACGATTGCTTCGATCAAGAGATATTTTGAAAAAAAGCTGAAAACAGATTCGACAATAGGCTCTAGATCGAAATCGGGCCCGCCAATGACGTCGGCAAGCGCGGCGATTGGAAACGTAAGAGTCAGGAAGACTGCAAATAACAAGACGATAATACGCCGTTTCGCCATAGCTGGATATCACCACCAAAAATATAGTATGCGTGAAAGGAATACTATTGTCCACTATCAACCACTGTGCTATAATACCCCATGAATAATGTAGCGTCAAGGTCTACATACAAGTCTGAAAACTATGGGAGGGGGAGCCCCATTGAGTAAGAAAAGAAAGCAGGGGGGGAGCCGCGGCGGGGTCCGGGTACGAACACAGCACGAACTAAACGCATTATTCCCCTATTTAATGAGGCGAAGATGCGATTCGCTTGTGTACTTCACCGTTTCGCTGGATTTGGAACCGCTGAAAGCGTATCTGGCCTCGCAGGAAGAAGCGGGTAGTAAGACCAGCTTCTTTGAGTTCTTCTGCGCGGCAATAATAAAGCTTATGCGGGAGCGCGAACAGGTCAACCGCTTTGTCAAAGGCCGCAGGCTTTATCAACGCGACGCCGTCCAGATATCCACCGTGGCGAAACGCGAGATGACAGACCAGGGCGCCGAGAGCAACCTGATCCTGGATTTTGAGAAAGAAGCGACTTTCGATGATATTATAAGCAAATTGAGGGGGGAAATCGCGACGGCCAAGACAGGCGCGCCCTCAAAGGATGACAAGCTCTTCGCCGCTTTCCTGAAGCTTCCTCGGGGCCTGCTGATGAGCGTTTTCCGCCTCTTTGACATAATGGACTTCTACCGCGGTGTGCCGAAGTTCATATCAGAAGCCGATCCGATGCGCGCAAGCGTATTTATCGCAAATCTCGGTAGCGTCGGGGTGGATGCGCCGTTTCACCACCTTTACGAATGGGGTACCTGTTCACTGTTTGTGACCATTGGCCGCATACAGAAGATGCCCGCCGTACTGGAGGATGATACGATTGGCGTCCGCACGATGGTGGAGTGTAGGATCGTGCTGGACGAGCGCATAGCGGACGGGTTCTATTTCGCGCGCTCGCTGGATTTATTCAAAAGCTATTTTGCCGAACCCGCCAAGATGGTTGAGTCGATGCGCGTTTGAGGACTGACCGTAGTGAAGGTATATATACTTATCGATTTTGGGAGCACATTTACTAAAGTTACAGCAATCGACCTGGAAAGCGAAACTGTGCTGGGGCGGGCCCAGTCCCCTACCACAGTGGAGTCTGATATAGCTATCGGGTTTGATGAAGCTATGAATGAGCTTTATCGCTTATGCGAGTTTCGTGAGGGCGATATTTGCGGGCGATACGCCAGCAGCAGCGCAGCCGGCGGGCTGAAGATGGTAGCTATAGGCCTTGTACCCGAGCTTACCCTGGACGCTGCGCGCAGAGCCGCGTTGGGGGCGGGGGCGAAAGTGGTAGGGTCGTTCGGGCATGAGATAGATAACAGTGTCATAAAAGAAATAGAGAAAGATAATTGCGATATCATCATGCTCTGCGGCGGTACTGATGGCGGTAATAAAAACGTTATCCTGCACAACGCGGAAATGCTTGCAAAATCACAGATCGGATGCCCGATACTGGTGTGCGGGAACCGCGTTGTCAGCGAACGCATATGTGAGTTGCTAGGCAGTTCGGGTAAAAGGGTATATGTATCAAAGAACGTACTTCCAAGTGTTACCGAGATAGACATTGAACCAGCTCAAAGCCGGATAAGGGAGATATTCATTGAGCACATTGTGAAAGCCAAGGGCCTCGACAAAGTTATGGATCGACTGAGTATACCGGTCATACCGACGCCGAAAGCCACACTCATCGCGGCTACACTGCTCGCGTACGGCACAAATAGCGAATCAGGGATTGGAAGTATTCTGGTCATAGAAGTCGGTGGCGCTACCACGAACATACACTCAGTGACTGATATACTGCCATTTACCCAACAAACAATTGTGCGCGGACTGCCTGAATCAAAGGCAAGCCGCACAGTTGAGGGGGATTTAGGCATACGCTATAATGCGAGGACGATTTTTGATTTCGTTGGTGCGGAACCACTGAAGACTATAGCTGGGAAGATTGCCCCCACCCATATACCGTGCGATCCGGACGCATACACACAGCTTCTTAATGAATGTGTCGAGCACACCCCGCAAAATCTCCAGGAAAGCCTGATGGATATCGCGCTTGCGACTTCCGCAGTAAGAATCGCTGTGGAACGGCACGCAGGAACACTGAAAACCGAACTAACAGCTATTGGGGAAGTCCAAATCCAATACGGTAAAAACCTTTATGAAGTAAAAAGTGTCCTTGGGACCGGCGGCATATTCAAATACGGGATTCAACCGGAGACAGTTCTGGAAGCAGCCCTGTTCTCGGAGCAGACGCCCTGGAGCCTGAAACCTCGCTCACCAAGGGCATATATAGACGCGGATTACCTGTTATACGCCATAGGCCTTCTATCGCAGGAGTTCCCGGATGCAGCTCTGCGAATCATGAAGAAGCATTTGAAACCGGTCCCTGTAGGGTCTTAGGCAGGGTTTGGCCCGGTGTTGCTTTCTGTAGACAAAAGTCAGGATCTGGTTCAGTGTCGATTCCTGTAGATAAAAAGTCCGGTTCTGCGGTCAAGGCATCTGCCTTGACCTTTGCCATTAATCGAGATCGTTGCAGCGTATCAGTACTTTGAGCTGCTTTCCGCCCAAGTGCGCATCAAAAGCCTCTGTTATCCGGTCCAGGGGAAATACTGTCTCGATAAACGGGGCGAGCTCAATGCGTTCAAGCAGTTGGACTGCCCTTGGAAAGGTGTATGGAGAAAGAAACAACCCGGAAAATGACATTTCTTTGCGATAGAAGTACTTGAAAAGATTTATCGGCATTTCATAGTCCGTAGGATACATTGCCCCGTACAATATTCGGCCACCATTAGAGGTTACTTGTGGCAGGTTCACCACCGCTGAGGGCGCGCCGGACACATCAACCGCAATATCAAAACCTAAGCCGTTCGTTATGCGAAGGGCTTCGTCCACAACGTTACTGCCGATTGGATCTATAACGTGCTTTGCGCCGAACTTTAACGCTTGCTCCCTCCTTAAGGCATTTGGCTCTACAAGGGTGAGCGATGTTGCCCCGTACAGGTTCAAGACTTGCAAGGTTAGTTGACCTATTGGGCCGCCCCCGAAAATAACCACCCTGTTTCCCACCTTTGGGGCTATCTTATCCGCTGCGTGTACGGCTACCGATAACGGTTCAAGTATGCATCCTTCCCTTAGGCTAACGCCCTCCGGCAGCTTATAAACTTGAGACTCGTGCCAAACAACGTACTCGGACATGCCTGTGTTGGCTTTTCTATCGCCACCTGAGCAGAAATTCTGCTGATCGTTCTGGCAGTAATAGCACGTCCCGCAAAAATGGACGAAATTACCGGCGACCCTGTCCCCGACCGATAACCCCTTTACCAGGGCTTTTTTACCCAGTGCCGTGATAACGCCCGAAGTCTCATGCCCAAGAGTTATAGGCACATCCGTCCCGAAAGCCCCCTCGGCGGTATGCGGGTCGGAGCCGCATATAGCGCAATACGCTACCTTTATTTGCACATCATAGTCGCCCAGCTCCGGTATTGGGTAATCGATCAAGCCGACTTCCCCCCGTTTTGATTCATCGGGGTCAGTGAGACTACCGATTTTTGTTACGGCGGCTGCTATCATAAGTACCTCTCTTTCCAACACTTGAATAGTGTTACTCAGGTTCTTCGGTTTTGCGCGTCGACTCAGGAATAGCTCATGTTCTCTGCCGCATTCTAATACACTCAAGAAATAAAGTCAATGTTCCGGGGTGTACGTTATACCAAAATTCCGGGGTGTACGTTATACCAAAATGCGCCCGGTTAGTGACAGTCCACAGGTAGCCGGGATATCACTCAGGTTCAGCGTATAAGCCGATCTTACGCAGTGTGACCAGTCGGATGAAGCCGGCCATTAGCACATACCTTTGTTAATAATTATTTTACAAATACTTAATATGATAACGGTAGAAGTAAAACTGTATCACGCGCTAAATTGAAGTACAAAGGGTGATACGGGGCCGCCCTCCTACGCAGCATACCTTGGGGCTGTGGATGGACTCAACCCCGGTACAGGAGGTTGCCGATACCGTGGATAATATTATCAGCATAATAGCAGCAAAAGACATATATGTCGTCACAGGCGCCGCAGGGCATCTTGGCAGCGCGATAACCGGCAAGCTCAGCGAGCAGGGGAAAGCAGTCTATATCCTCTGCCTGCCCGGAGAGAAGAATATCCCGCAGGGGAGGAATATAAGGGTTTTCTACGGGGACGTCCGCGACGCCGGCAGCCTCACCGGTATGTTCGAAAAGTGTAAACGATACAACGTCACGCTAATACATTGCGCAGGGGTAGTTACAATTTCATCCAAATACGACCGCAATGCATATGACGTCAACGTCAATGGAACAGCCAACATCATATCGCTTTGCGAAAAATACCATATAAAAAAGCTGGTGTACATAAGTTCTGTCCATGCCATCCCCGAGCTTCCCAATGGCAATGTCATGACAGAAATCGACGCGTTCTCCCCAAGCAACGTTATCGGACCGTACGCTAAAACTAAAGCGGAGGCAACGCAAAGTGTACTCGATTATATGAAACGGGGCTTCAACGCGAATATCATACACCCGTCCGGAATCGTTGGCCCGGGTGATACCGGCAAGGGTCACATCACCCAGCTTGTAATCGATTTCTATAAAGGCGGGTTGACGAGCGGGATAGATGGCGGATACGATTTTGTGGATGTGAGGGACGTCGCGGATGGCGTTTTGGCTTGTTGCGAGAATGGGGACAGCGGTTGCTACATCCTGTCCGGGCAGTACCATAAGGTCTATGAACTGCTTGATATGCTTCACGAAATAACAGGGAAAAAGAAGATCAAGAGGGTGCTGCCGCTGTGGTTTGTCAAACTGACGGCGCCACTATGTGAGCTATACTACAAGATTCTCAGGCAACCGCCGCTGTTTACAGCTTACTCGATCTACACTCTAAACACTAACGCGAACTTCAGTAACGAGAAAGCGAAAAGGGAGCTTGGGTACAAAACGCGGCCTATGAAGCAAACGCTTATCGACACCGTGAACTGGCTGAAACAAGCCCAAAGGATATAATCATAGACTTAAACATACAGCTAATGGCTTTACCGCTGAGGGATCCCGGTACACCCCGGGGCGTCCCACAGCGGTAAGGCCATTAGCTGTATCCCTGTGCCTGCCCGAAAGTTTTTACTGCATTTGAATAGCGGTCGTGGTATAATTCTTCGAGTTGAAGTATTCCACCCGGCGTTATAAAAGTAAAGTGAAGTATTACTTATGTTTCTTCGCTACATCCTTAAAAACTTCAGAAGAAGAGCTGTTACAAACGCTCTGTTCTGCCTGTTGCTCGTGCTTGCGGGCGCCCTTTTTGCCCTGTCGGCCGGTTTGTGGTACTCGTCATATAAAAGCGAGCGCGACCTCGACAGGAACACCACGACTATTGCAATCCCCGATGTTTACGCCATACGCAGGTACTCGATGAGTAGAACCAATAACTTGGATTTTTCCGAATACTCCGACTATATGATATATGGCATGTCGCTCGAAGATTTCCTGAACTATTATGCATATTCAGGATATAATCGGGCGCATGAGATTATGAGGGACGCGATATACGATCACGTAATGAGTCAAATCAACGAGAAAGTCTATGCTTCCGGCCTTCTGGAACTGGATGACCGGCGCGCTTACGGCGCATATACGCCCGGTATCAGATCTGTCCCATACCGCTTGACAGAGCACGGGATCAGCGATTATCTGGTGGAGGAGTTCCCGCAGTTTGTCGCCGCCTTTATAGTAGAATGCACCGGGGTCGAGGAAACATTCAGGCTGGAGAGGGAAAGTAACAGTACCCCCTTTACGCTGACGCGAGCGTTCGTTGCGGATTTTAGCGTCGAAGAGGATATTTATGTGCATCATGGCAGGAGGCTGACCAGGACCGTGACGGGATACTTCCCTTTTACAAACCCTGACGGTTCTGCGCCGGTCGAAGCCGGCAAGAGATATATCGTTGTGGGCAACAAATATTCGCAGAGCGGTGGAACGTATACCAATAACCCGACTTGGTACAACGATCTCCCGACAAACAGAAACATTCCAAACGGCCTGTATATTGATATTTTGCACCCGGAGTATGACTTGATTGAAACCGCGGAGATCAATGCGCTTTACGAAATAAGCGATAACATACTCCTCCCGCTCATGGTCATGGGCATACACGAGGACAGTCTGCCGATAATAATGCAAGACCGCGTCCCCCGGTACGACACAGATCTGGGCTACGAGGGGCACGCATGGTTCGAAATCGACGGAAGCCTTGAGGAGGCGCTTGCATCGGGCCGGGGGGAGTACATCAGCACTGCCCTCAGCGTTGCGGAGGTTTCGTATAACAGCCTTATGGTCCTGACCACAAACGACGTGAACAGCCTGATCAGGTTCAATCAGAGGACCAACAGGATAACTGAGGGAAGGACGCTCAGCGAAAGGGACATATCGGGCGGTGCGCAGGTATGCCTGATAAGTGAGAACCTCGCGGAACTGAACAATCTTTCGGTCGGGGATAGACTGCCGCTGCAACTGTACAACTCAACCTTTGCGAAAGTATCCGATGGCGACAGATCCGCATGGCCGCTCAACCCCTACAATCCGACCCGGATGCTGACGGAACCGCTGGAGTACGTGATTGTAGGCATATATTCAGGGCTGTCGCAGGAAATGAACGACTATGCAATTTCACCCAATACAGTAATAATACCCGCAAAATCATTCGGCGGTATCGATGAACCGGACTATAACGCACCGCCCGCCGTAAACAAACCGCCCCTTCTATACACTATAATAGTCCCGAACGATAAGATTGAGGACGTAAAAGCACAGATTGACAGCATTGCGGGTGATTACAGCAAACTATTCCGGTTTTACGACCAGGGCTATTCATCGCTGAAGCCCATACTGGCTAACCTTCGTTTTGGCATGACATGGATCATGATCATATCCGCTATAGGGTGGGCAATAGCTGTAATAATGTTTTCATTGTTTTATACAGGCCGCGTAAAGAGGGGCACTTCGCTGCTTTCGGGCCTGGGCGTAAGAAGGAGGGGCGGCTTCGGATGGGTCTTTTCGCAATGCTCCATAGTAATCGTTACTGCGCAATGTATCGTCCTTGCCTGTACCCTGCCGGTGTTCGGGAGCATACTTGACACAGCGCTTGTGTTTGCAAAAGAAGTTTCTGACAGCTACCGCAACTACACCTTGAGTGATATGAACATTGCCGGAGGCTTGCGGTTTGCCCTGCCGCTCGATAAAACCCCGATTGGCGCCGTATCGGCGGTGGTCCTGATGGTTGCGGCGCTGCTCTTGATATCCGGCTTTATATCGGCGCGCGCCGCAAAGCGCAACTCCCTGATGGGAAGGGAGGCCGGTTGATGCGCTACTTACTGAAGTATTTCGTAAAGAGGCTCCCCCGCGAGGGATTCAAGAGCTTATCAGTCCCTTTCCTCGCGCTCGCGCTAGTTTTTCTGATAAATGTAATGTGCGGCGTAAAGGCACAGATGGAGGAAGATTACGAGAACACGATGAACCACCATCCTATCTACATTGAAGTCTGCGATGGCGACGGGGTCGCTGTTGACGGGCTTCGGATAGGGGAGTCATACCTGAATCAGTTTACCGACCCGGACGCGCTCTGGTCGCTTTCCGACTATTTGGACGATGTACAGCTCAAACGGAGGCTCGATATTATTGAAGAGGGTGAGCAGGGGGTATTTACATTTCTTTTAGGCCTGGACGACTTATCAAATATTGGCTTATTTGGCAAATGGTTCACGGACCGCGATAATTTACAGCACTCATATGCATTAACTACGCACTTTACGTTAGAGTATGATGAGAACATGCGTGTGGATATCTTTGAAAAATACGGCGGGGTCGATGCGGGTATACTCAGCAAATATCAACAGTCATGCGTAATAAGCGAGGACTTACTCGGCCTGGTAAGTGAAGGAGGTTATATACATATCATCCTCTCTTCGACAAGGGGGCGGGTCACTATGACCTATGACTACTATCTCAGGGTGATGGGGACGGTTAGCGGCCCGGCTAACAGGGTATATAGTTCTCTTCCGACAGTCGGCACTTTATTGCAAATGGCGAACATCCAGCCCGGTCTCCAAAGGCGGTCTTCAACGCTTAGATACAATTTCGGCAAGCAGGGCGATACATACGCCGAGAAATACTACAAGCTCCATTTTGCGCGAGTAATACCGGAAGTACCGGAAACCGGTTCTTTGATTGGCGTTACCACCCCGGAAGCGTACAGCGCGTTTATACCCGGAAACGGTGCAAGGATCGAATACAACGACGGCTATGATGAAACTATGTTCCGGGGGGATGAGTACGTCTGCGCGGTAAGCAGCGATGTGCTGGACTGGTCGGAGGATGGTTTATTATCCCTGACCGCCAGATCGAACATTGGCCTAAGAGGCACTGTCGCGGTTGAGCTGACGATAGCCGGCACAGTATACGGCGCGGGGGGGCCCTTAGTATTGATACCGTTTGACGTTGCCAGCGAACTGGGCGTCGAGTCTTCAATGCAACCGCCGTACACCGAACGCATGGGCGCGAGACTCGCTGATAATAACGATTTGGACGCATTCAAGCAGACAGCGATGCGGACGTTCCATGACGCGGGGGTGTTCTTTAACGAGCAGACCTTCTCGATGACCATATACGACGCTGAGTTTTACAATATTACTGAAGCCCTGATGCAGACTATATTCTTTGTTGACGCTGCGACTCCGTTCGTGTACGTGATAGCGGTCAGCGTCGGGTTCATTGCGAGCTATTTGCTGACAAGGCGCAGAAAGGCGGAGTTTGCCAATATGCGCAGCATCGGCGTTAGTAAAGCCGGCATATTCTTCGGCGCGCTGTTTGAGCAAACGGTCCTGTGCGCAGCGGGCGCGACTTTAGGCTGCGCTTTGTTTGCCCTGACATGGGAGGACATTTTTATCGAACGTACATTGATTTTCCTTGCGTGCTACGTACTTGGCGCCGCATTCTCAGCAGCCGGGGCCGCAGGTACAGACGTCCTCAAGCTGCTGCGGGACAAAGGTTAGGGATTGATTATCCGCTGGTGGTATGGGATGCTGAAAGTCATGGCTATGAAAGGAGCCGCAATAAAATGGAAGCACTATCCCTCAACGATGTGAGATACGAATACAAGAATAAGTACCAGACTGTTCACGCGCTTTCCGGTGTGAGCTATGAATTTAAGCGCGGGGTATTCTACGCTGTAATGGGTAAGAGCGGCAGTGGCAAGACGACGATGCTCTCGATGCTCGCGGGACTTGACAATCCGACCTCCGGCGAAGTGATGATAGACGACATGACCATCCGGAACATTGACCACGAAAAATACAGGCTCAAGCATATATCGGTAATATACCAGAGCCTGAACCTGTTCCCGCTGCTGACAGCGATAGAAAACGTGATGTTCCCGCTGGAATACAAAAAAATGCCGAAAGCGGAAGCGCGAAAGACAGCCGCTGAGAAACTGCGGAGCGTAGGGATAGAAGAGACGATGTTCCGCCGTCTGCCGTCTATGCTTTCGGGTGGCGAGCAACAGCGGGTCGCTATCGCCCGGGCATTGGCGAACAAGACGGAGTTCATACTTGCCGACGAACCGACAGGCAATCTTGATGCGGATAACAGTGAAAAAATAGTGCAATTACTTAAGGACCTGGCAAAAGAAGAGAACCTCTGCGTTATAGTCGTCACCCACGACCCTTCGGTATCAGGGGAAGCGGACATTGTCCTGAAGCTCAGCGATGGACAGATGTTATAGGCAGTACGTTCGCAAACCCGCCCGCAAAAGCCGTTAAGGGTACCCCGGGACTGCTTAAGCACGGAGTTAGCAAAACGGGCGTAACGGGTCTGGTTCAATCATAAAAAAGGAATGGTCAGAATATGGCTAAGCTTTACTTCAGGTATGGGGCGATGAACAGCGGAAAAACAGCGAACCTGTTGATGGTCGCGCACAACTACCTTGCCCAGGATAAGAAAGTAATAATCATCAAGCCCTCAAAGGACACCCGGTGGGGTGGGGTCTCCGAAGTGAAGTCGCGCGCCATCGCGGGGGCTTTTCCCGCGATAGTTATTGGCGAAAGCGATGATATGTCCGCAATAATAGAAAACCAGACCCAAAGGATCCATGCGATACTTGTCGAAGAGGCGCAGTTCTTATCAAAGGAGCAAGTCCGGCAACTAGCCATCATCGCGGACGTACACGACATACCTGTGCTGTGTTACGGGCTCCGGTGCTCCTTCATGGACGGGGTTCTTTTTGAGGGGAGCGCAGCCCTGATGTACTGGGCGGATAGCATAGAAGAGGTCAAGACAGTGTGCGAGTTCTGCCGGGGTAAAGCGACAAAAAACCTGCTCCGCATCAACGGCGTCCCGCAGTATGAAGGGGATACGGATGTTGTCATGGGGGATGTGGACGGGACTGAACTCGTATTCACGCCCGTATGCCGCTGGCACTACTTGAACCCGCCTTGACAGTCGGTAATCGAAGAGGGAAATGAACGAAAGGATGATGCGCGGATGTTTTCGGCAGCGGTGATAACCGTGAGCGATAAAGGCTACGCAGGGGAGCGCGAAGATTTGTCAGGGCCGCTTGTCAAAGAGCTTCTGGTAAGCGGTGGGTATGAGGTAATACACACCGCAATGGTCCCGGATGAAAAGCAGATTATCGGGAAGGAACTGGCTAAATGCGCCGATGAGCTTGATATCGCGCTCGTAGTGACGACAGGCGGGACAGGATTCTCGCCCGGAGACGTCACACCCGAAGCGACTATCGCGGTCTGTGAGCGGATGGCCCCCGGCATACCGGAAGCCATGAGGGCGGAAAGCCTGAAAATAACAAATCGCGCGATTTTGACGCGCGAGCAGGCCGGAATACGCGGCGGGACGCTTATTGTAAATCTGCCGGGCAGCCCTAAGGCCGCAGGCGAGAATCTGATGGCGGTCCTCCCGGCGCTCGATCACGGGCTCGGGATACTGCGCGGTGAAAAGCGCGACTGCGCGTCAACCGAGGTTACCGGCGTCGATTGACCGCAGGAGCGACTCTTCGCCGCGTACGGCGCCCCGGCAATAGGCGCTTATTTCTTTAGGTAAATCATCAGCGCGGCGGCGTCTGCCGGGGAAACTCCGGAGATGCGCGTCGCCTGCCCGAGGTTGCGTGGCCTTATGGCGTTTAGCTTCTGCCTCGCCTCGATACGTAAACCTTGGATGCCACTGTAGTCGATGTCCTGCGGTATAAGGTGGTTTTCCATCCTGTCGAGTTCCTCCAGCGTACGTTGCTGGCGTTTGATGTATCCGTCATACTTGATTGATATCTCCGCCTGCTCGCACACGTCCGCCGGGAGCGCCGGGGCCGCAGTTTCGAGCAGGGCGACGTCGCTATATCCGATACCGGGGCGGCGCAGGAGCGCGGCGAGGCTCACCCCTGTCTTCACCTCAGGCATGTCATGCGCATTAAGAAGCGCCGATAACGCCTCCGACGGGGGTAGGTAAGTCGTTTCGAGGCGGGTAATCTCGCGCGCCGCTGCCTCGTACTTCTCCAGGACACGCTGGTGCCGCCCGGGCGGTATGAGCCCGGCGCGGTAGCCGAGATGCGACATCCTGATATCAGCGTTGTCCTGACGGTGCAGAAGCCTGTACTCTGTGCGCGAGGTCATCATCCGGTACGGTTCGTTCGTGCCTTTCGTCACAAGGTCGTCGATAAGCGTCCCGATATAGCCGTTGCTTCTCGAAATAATAAGAGGCTCCTCGCCTTTGAGCTTCAGCGCGGCGTTGACCCCCGCGACATAGCCCTGGACCGCCGCTTCTTCATAACCGCTCGACCCGCAGAACTGCCCCGCGCCATACAGGCCGGGGATTTTCTTTGACTCCAGCGTCGCGATAAGTTCCAATGGGTCGATGCAATCGTATTCAATAGCATAAGCAGGCCGCATGATTTCCGCATGTTCCAGGCCCGGGACGCTTTGAATCATCCGGAGTTGCACCTCTTCCGGCATCGACGACGAAAAGCCTTGCAGATACATTTCTTCGGTGTCCAGTCCCATTGGCTCCACAAAAATCTGGTGGCGCTTTTTATCGGAGAAACGCACGACCTTATCCTCAAAGGACGGGCAGTACCGCGCCCCCACCCCTTCGATTGCGCCGGAGTACATCGGGCTTCGGTGGAGGTTTTCGCGCACAACGTCGTGAGTGTCCTCGTTTGAGTACGTAAGCCAGCAGATAGCGCGGTTGACGAGAGGTTCTTTAGTTTCAAATGAAAAGGGCTCGGGAGGTTCGTCGCCCGGTTGGACGGTCATCCTGGTGAAGTTGATGCTCCGGGCATTGATTCTCGCAGGGGTCCCGGTCTTAAAGCGGCGGAGCGACAATCCCATCGAGCAAAGCCTTTCCCCGAGGGTGGTGGAAGCAAACATACCGTCCGGACCGCCGTCCTGCACGGCCTCGCCCACAATAGTCCGCCCGTTTAAGTAGGTGCCTGTGCAAATAATTACAGCCAGGCAGCGGAACAAGGCGCCGGTTTGGGTCGAAACGGACGAGACTTTGCCATCCTCGAGCCCTATATCGACTATCTCGGCTTGCCTGAGCGAAAGGTTTTCCTGACGCTCAAGTGTGTGCTTCATGATTTTCTGGTACTCGCGCCTGTCCATTTGCGCGCGCAGGGAGTGTACTGCCGGACCTTTCCCCCTGTTGAGCATCCGGAACTGGATACCGGCGCGGTCCGCGCAGCGGGCCATCTCCCCGCCCAGCGCGTCGAGTTCCCGGACGAGGTGCCCTTTACCTGTGCCGCCGATATTCGGATTACAGGGCATATTGCCGACTGCGTCGAGGTTGATGGTGAAGCAGATGGTTTTCATGCCAAGGCGCGCGGAGGCGAGTGCGGCTTCGATTCCCGCATGCCCCGCGCCGATGACGGCAATATCAAACGTCCCTGCTTCAAACATTTGTCTCACCCGAGGACCCTGTGCAGGAATTGCCCGGTGTAGCTGCCCTCGCAGAGCCTCGCCTCTTCAGGGGACCCCTCGAACAGTACGCCGCCGCCTGCATCGCCGCCCTCCGGCCCCAGGTCGATGATATAATCGGCAGTCTTTATGACGTCGAGATTATGCTCGATAACGACGATTGTGTTACCTGAATCGGTGAGCCGGTTCAGGACTTCTATCAATTTATGCACGTCGGCGGTATGAAGGCCGGTCGTCGGCTCGTCCAGGACGTAGAATGTATTCCCGGTAGAACGCTTGCTCAACTCTGTCGCAAGTTTGACCCGCTGCGCTTCGCCGCCGGACAGCGTCGTGGAGGGCTGCCCCAGCTTCACATACCCCAGCCCAACGTCAGAGAGCGTAATGAGCCTTTGCCGGATCTTGGGGAGGTTCTCGAAAAACGTCAGGGCTTCCTCGACCGTCATCTCCAGCACTTCGTGGATATTCTTCCCCTTATACCGGACCTCCAGCGTTTCGCGGTTATAGCGCTTCCCCTTGCACACCTCGCAAGGGACGTATATATCCGGCAGGAAGTGCATCTCGATTTTTATCAGGCCGTCGCCGGAGCACGCTTCGCAGCGGCCGCCGCGGACATTGAATGAGAAACGGCCGGCTTTATAACCCCGCGCCCTCGAATCCTGTGTCGACGCGAACAGATCCCTGATATCGCTGAAAACCCCGGTGTAGGTGGCGGGGTTCGAGCGCGGCGTACGCCCGATTGGCGACTGATCGATGGCAATAACCTTATCAAGGAACTCCATCCCTTCAATCGAGTCATGTTTACCGGGCCGCGATTTCGCGCCGTTTAGCCCGGACGCCAGCGCTTTATAGACGACCTCGTTGATGAGCGACGACTTCCCGCTGCCGGACACCCCGGTTACGCAAGTCAAAACGCCCAGGGGGATAGAGACAGTCAGGTTTTTCAGGTTGTTCTCGCGGGCGCCTATGATGGTGAGCGACTTCCCGCTGCCTTTTCTGCGCGACGCCGGCACGGGGATGCTCTTTTTTTTACTGAGGTACTGCCCGGTAACAGAAGCGTCGCAGAACTCAACTTCATCGACCGTACCTGCGCACACTATCTCGCCCCCGTGCACCCCGGCCCCGGGGCCGACGTCCACGATGAAATCAGCCTCGCGTATCGTCTCCTCGTCATGCTCGACGACCAGAAGCGTATTCCCGAGATCGCGTAAACGCTTGAGCATATTCAGGAGCTTGATGTTATCGCGCTGGTGCAGACCAATCGACGGCTCGTCAAGGATATACAAAACGCCCATCAACGACGAACCTATCTGGGTTGCGAGGCGGATCCGCTGGCTCTCACCGCCGGAAAGGCTCCCTGCCTGGCGGCTTAAAGTCAGGTACTCCAGGCCTACGCTGCGTAAAAATCCAAGCCTCTCGCGTATCTCCTTTAGTATCCTGTTGGCTATCATCGCATCTGTTGGGGATAACTCCAGTCCCTCAACAAAATCAAGCGCGCGCAGGATCGACATATCCGTAAGTTCCGCGATATTTATCCCGCCGACTGTGATGGCGAGGACTTCTTTTTTAAGCCTGCGGCCTTGACAACCGGGGCACGGGTGTTCGGCCATATAGCTTTCGAGTTCCCACCGCATCGATAAGCTCTGGGTTTCCTTGTACCGGCGTTCGATATTGTTCACTATCCCCTCGAACGGCTGGACGAGGATCCCTTTACCACGGG
>Ga0082212_10001145_pt1 | contig 39025 bp, 38 predicted proteins | sample TergutNt197P3_FD_71548 | JGI IMG/M metagenome (GOLD analysis project Ga0082212, IMG submission 71548) | Neocapritermes taracua P3 segment gut microbial communities from Petit-Saut dam, French Guiana - Nt197 P3 | ecosystem: Host-associated > Arthropoda: Insects > Digestive system > Gut ...
TGAACCCGGACTCCATCTTCGACACCCAGGTCAAGCGTCTGCACGAATACAAGCGCCAGCTTATGAACGCGCTCCACATCGTCGTCCTCTACAACCGCCTGCGGAAGAATCCGCAAATGCCGTGGACGCCGCAGACGTTCCTCTTCGGCGCCAAGGCCGCCCCGGGCTACGAAATGGCCAAGCTCATAATCAAGCTCATCAACAGCATCGCCAACGTCGTGAACAACGACCCCGCGATCGCCGGCCGCCTCAGGGTCCATTTCCTCCCCAACTACCGGGTGTCGCTGGCCGAGAAGATCATCCCCGCAACCGACATTTCGGAGCAGATCTCCACCGCCGGCACCGAGGCGTCGGGCACCGGCAACATGAAATTCATGCTGAACGGCGCCATCACCGTCGGCACCCTGGACGGCGCCAACATCGAGATCATGGAGGAGGCCGGCAGGGAGAACATGTTCATCTTCGGCCTCGACGCCGAGCAGGCCAAGGAACTGGCTACCCATTACGATCCGGCCGCGATGTACGAGGCGAACGCCGAAATCAAGGAGGCCCTCGACCTCGTGTTCGGCGGGCATTTCTCGGTGGGCGAAGGGCAGATATTCGAGCCGATCCGCAAATCGCTCCTGGAATGGGGCGACCGCTACCTGATCATCGCCGACCTTCCCTCCTACGCCGAGGCCCAGGCCAGCATCCAGAGGGAATACGGCGACCAGAAGGTGTGGACGGCGAAGGCGATCCTCAACACCGCCCGCTCCGGCAAATTCTCGTCCGACCGCACCATCGCCCGCCACTTCTCCGCCGACGGGCGGCTGCCGGTATCTTTGAAGTGGTCGAACGAGGTGATGGCCGCCATGATGTAGATACCGCGGCGCTCCGCCGTGGCGAAGAACAGGTCCAGATCGGCCCAGTGTTTGTCCGAGACGCCGCTGACAACGCCGCCGTCGCCGATCAGGACGGCGTTTTGGTCGTTGTTGCAGTTGACCCACACCCGGACGGCGTTGACGCCGTTTTCACGCAGCGCGGCGAAATGGTCGTCCCACCATTTGTCGTTATAGCCGCCGCCGAAATCGTTCCACCGGTTCCAGGGCGTGTTGGTCCCGTTGATCCAGATCGGTTTGCCGCCGTCTACGACAAATTGGCCGTCCCGGACGGAGATCCGCCGCCGCTCGCGCTCCGCCTGACCGATCGGCGGCGGGGACGGGTCTTCCGGCGGCGGGCTTGGCGATTCGCCGGCCGGGGTGTTCAGTGATTCGCGCGGGGCGTCCTCCGCGTTCTGCGCGGAACTCCGGGCGCAGGCATACAGCGTGAGGCCGAACGCCGACAGCGTCAGCGCGGCGAGAAAGACCAGTTTTTTCCCTTTCATACTCCGTGGTTCCTTTCGGCTTGAATTATGGCTCCGGCAATGCTATACTGGCAGCGGAGGTGGCAAGCGTTATGAAAATCGCGACGACCGATGCGTAAGTGGCGGAATGTGTTTTTCCTCGGCCTTGTCAGCTTTTTCACCGACATCAGTTCCGAGATGGTCTATCCGCTGATCCCGCTCTATCTCGTGTCAGCCTTTGGCGCGACGCCCGCGGTCGTGGGCGTGATCGAGGGGATCGCGGAGAGCGCCGCCAGTCTTTTGAAGGTATTCAGCGGTTACATAACCGACCGCTTCCAGAAGAAAAAGGCCACGGCCTTCGCCGGATACGCCGCCGGGATCGTCTATAAGCTGGCGCTGCTCTTTGCCGGTTCCTGGGCCGGTATTTTGGGCGCCCGCGTCATCGACCGCGCCGGCAAGGGGATACGCACCGCGCCGCGCGACGTGCTGGTCAGCGAGAGCGCGGGCAAAGACGATCTGGGCAAGGCGTTCGGCCTGCACAAGGCGCTGGATATGTCGGGCGCGGCGCTCGGCATACTGGCCACCTGGTTTGTTTTGCGCAACATGGGCGACGGCTTTGACTATAAGAGAATGTTTGCCCTCTCTGTGATCCCGGCCGCGCTGGGGCTTTGTATGTTCTTCTTCGTCAAACAGCGCAAAGACCCGCGCCCGGGCAAAGACAGGGAGCCGTTTTGGAAAAACATCCGCAAGACAGACGGCCAGCTGCGGCTGTATCTGCTGGTGGTTTTCCTCTTTACCCTCGGCAACTCGTCGAATACCTTTATCCTGTTGAAGGCGAAGTCGGCGGGGTTTGACGCGGTCGGCGTCATCCTGCTCTATTTCGTCTTCAACATAACCGCTTCGGTCTTGGCGATGCCTTGCGGCCGGCTTTCCGACCGGATAGGCCGGAAGAAGCTGCTGATCCCCGGATATTTGATCTTTTCCCTCTGCTATCTCGGCTTTGCGTTCGCGTCCGGCCGGGGGGCGATGACGGCGGTGTTTGTACTCTACGGCGTGTATACCGCCCTGATCGTCGGGGCGGAGCGGGCGTTTGTCGCGGAAATCGCGCCGCCCGAACTGAAGGGGACGATGCTCGGCCTGCAATCCACCGTGGCGGGGATCGCGCTGCTCCCGGCCAGCGTGATCGCGGGGCTGCTGTGGAACGCCTTTGGCTCCGCCGCCCCGTTCGCCTTCGGGGCGGGGCTGTCGCTGGCGGCCGCGTTACTCCTGCTGTTTTACATGAAACCGGTCCGGTAAGACAAGATCGTTTTGCTTTCCTTTGATCGCTTCTATGACGTCAAATATGCTCTCCGCTTTTCGTTCCAGGGCGATCCCGCTGACTAGGGGGATGTCCGCGTAATGCGAGTCGCTGCCCGCCTGCATCGGCAGATGATGCCGGCGGGCAAACTCGAACGCTTTTTCGTTGACGCTTTGAGGCATTCCGGCGTTGTAGACCTCCACGGCGTCGATAAGGCCCGGATCGGCCGGCCGGGGGTTTTGGATCCACCGGGCCATTCTGTAAGGATGCGCCTGCGCGAGAAAACCGCCGCGGCTTCGCACAAAGACGCTGTATTCCCTGACGGTCAGACGATCCATATCGGTATGTTCCCGCAGGAGTTCGGGCGTCAGTCCGTAGGTCAGAAATTCCGTGCCGCCGACGCTGTATTCCAAGCCGAAAAAAACGTCCAGGCCGCACCGGGCGCCCTCTTTCTTGGCCGCGAGGTAGCCTGATGTAAAAAAATCGATCTTTTGCTCCCAAGACAGGCCCCGGGGGCAGCCCGTGTTGCCGTTGAGGAAGTGGTCGGTGACGATGATCCCCGCGTACCCTCTGGCCTTGTAAGCGGATACCTGCTCCGCGGGGGAAGCGTCCGCGCAATTGCTGACCGGCGATGTGTGCATATGGGTTTCATATAAGTACACCGTTTCGTTCATCATGACCGTTCCTTTTCCCTTGATAAAGCCATCCCCATTATCATACGGCGCGCCCGTTTTGTCAAGGGCTGTTGACGCGCGTTGACCCGCGTTGACCCGCGTAAAATTTTGATTGACAACACCGGAATTAAGTTGTATAGTGATAAGTAACATTTTGATGATGGTGTGCTGCTGTTTTTTTGTAGATTATACCATCATGATAAAAGGAGCGGTTGTACCATGTCTTGGTTTGTCAACCTCAAAATCAAAGCGAAAATGATCGTCAGTTTTGTTCTTGTGATCGCGCTGATGGCGGTGCTTTCCGCCGTCTCTATCGTCCAACTCGGCAACGTCAGCCACACATATACCGTTGTGATAGACCATGTGGAAGAAGGACGGCAGGCCATAACAAATTTCCAGAGCAACTTCCGCGACCTCCGCCGCCTGATCGCCACGTTGTCGACTTATACGGGATATGATTTGGACCGGTGCGAAGAACTCATCAATGACGCGGTCACGTCTTACAACACCTCTTTGGGATTCCTGGACGCGTATGAAAAAGCGGTAAGCACAAACCCGACGCTTTCGGCGGCAGACCTAAAACTGCGAATGGACAACTCCGCCGAGGTCCGCAGCATAGCCCTGCGGTACCGCAACGATTTTATGGAGCCGATGTTTGACGCCGCCCGGAAACATGACCACGAGCTGTCCCTCGAGGTCATAGCGAGGGGCGCCCCTATCTCAACGGAGATACGGAACGCGGTCCAGGCGATCCTTGACGTGTCAAACGAAGCGGTGGTTACGCAGACCGCCGGCGCGGAAAGCGCGGCGAGCACGACCACCTTCCTGCTGATCGGGATCGCCGTCGCCGCAGCCATTATGGCGATCGGCGTCGGCCTGTATGTGGCCGGCATCATTTCCAGGCCGCTGGCGAAACTGACCGCTTATATGAACAGGGCCGGGGCCACGGGCAACATCGTCTTTACGCCCGATGAACTGGAGACGATCGAACAGCAGAAGAATATCAAGGATGAGATCGGGCAGTGCATCAGGGCGATTTCCTCCCTGATCTCCCATGTTTCCCATATCTCCGAGGAACTGGAAGAGGTTGCGAAAGGCAGCCTGACCACGCAGATCGAGTTCCTCTCCGAAAAAGACGTAATGGGGATAGCGCTCCAGCACATGGTCGATAACCTCAACGATCTGTTCGGCGAGATCAACCGGTCCTCCGCGCAGGTCTCCAGCGGTTCCAAGCAGATCGCGGACGGCGCCCAGTCTCTGGCGCAAGGCTCGTCCCAGCAGGCTTCGTCGGTCGAGGAGTTGTCCGCCGAGATCACGCAGATCGCCGATCAGACCAAACAGAACTCCGAGATGGCCGGCAAGGCCGCGACCCTGAGCGACGCGATCAAAGACAAGGCGGAAAAGGGCAGCCGGCAGATGGACGATATGATGACCGCCGTTAAAGACATCAACCAGGCCAGCCAGAGCATCAGCAAAGTCATCAAAACGATCGACGATATAGCCTTCCAGACCAACATCTTAGCCCTCAACGCCGCCGTCGAGGCGGCGCGGGCCGGACAGCACGGCAAGGGCTTCGCCGTCGTCGCCGAGGAAGTCCGCAATCTCGCCACCAAGAGCGCCGAGGCGGCCAAAGAGACCGGGTCGCTGATCGCCAATTCAATAGAGAAGGCCGAACTGGGGTCCCGGATCGCCGGAGACACCGCCGCCAGCCTGACCGAGATCGTGACCGGCATTAACGAGAGCAGCCAGATCGTCAACCAGATTGCCAAATCCTCCGAAGAGCAATCGGCCGGCATCGCGCAGGTCAACCACGGGATCGACCAGGTGGCGCAGGTCGTTCAGCAGAACAGCGCCACCGCCGAGCAAAGCGCCGCCGCCGCCGAGGAGATGAGCGGGCAGTCGTCGATGCTGGAGGATCTGATTGCGCAGTTCAAACTCAAGGACGGGGGAAAGAAACTGGGTTCCAAAGCGTCCGGGAGGCAGATCGCCATGCCGGAAAAAGCGCCCCTCAGCGGCGGGGATTACGGCAAGTATTGAGTTTGCTGTTAGGATAAAAGGTGGTCGCGGGGCGTTTATGCCGCCGCGACCGCTTTTTTGATTCGTTTTTCAATATTTCAACGGGCTTATGCTCATTTAGCAGGCCCTAAATAGCTAAGTTGTTTATCAACGGTTCCTCAGAGCAAATAAACATAAAGGTTGAGCGCTATACTCTCGATATACTTATTGAATCGAGATATTTCAATTGACTGTTGCAAAACGCGGGGGACTGCTTTATAATGTAGATAGGCTTATATATGGAGGGATCCAACATGAAACGCAAGGGGTTGTCGGCCATACTGGCGGCGGCCATGGCACTGTCGCTGTTCACCGCGTTTCCGCCGGCGGCAAGCGCGGATATACTGCTGGAAGGCGCGTTTGGCGAAGGGGAACCGCCGTTCTTCTTTGCCGCCGACATAGGTCTCAATCTCAACGAAGTGGTCTTCTCCACCAGCGTGGACGGCGCGTACATAGACCTCAGGGCCGAAACGATCACGCTGCCCGAGGGCTTTACCGTCGCGGCGCACAGCTTAAACGGCGGCCAGAAGTGGAATGCCGGCCCCGTACCCGGTGTGAAAAAGCTTCTCAGCAACGAGATGACCCTTTGGCTGACCAACAAATATGACGGCGCAGAAAAAATGCCCGCCGCGGGCGGGGTCATCATCAGATTCCCAGGCCTCAACGCGCGCCCCAAGAAAAATATCGAGAAACTCAAGCCGTTTTATGGCGATGATTATTGGACATTTGCCAGAAAAGGCGAAACGGAAGCGGTTTTCGAGGGTTATGAATACGTCCCCACGGTCAACGGGAAGACGCCGGCGCCGAACGAAGAATGGGACTTTATGCCAAAGGAAGGCATTGACATCGGCGCCGACAAGGTTAAACGCGCTTATTTGATACGCTCCACCCCGAGCGCGGAGACGCTCACACCGGCCGGCGCCGCGTGGCTGGTGAGGCCGCTCAACTACAGCAAGCCGCCGAAATTCCGGATCAAAAGGGTAAACGACCCCGCCAACAAACAGAAAAAAATCAGCACCCTCAACCTGCGAAAAGGCGATCAATACAAGTTCGGAAGAGGCGATTACTCCGCGGTCCTGACGCTAAAGGCGACGTTTGAGGTCGAGGAACTGGCAAAAATGGGGATGGACATCCGCGTCAGGAAAGCGTCCACAGGCAAAAAGCCCCCGTCGATGGAGCAGGTCATATGGCTGTCGGCGGAACCAAATCTGTTGTATAAGACAATAGAGATCAAGAGACCGTCTTCTGTTGATGTTGACGGAAACCCTGTGCCTGTGCAACCCAAACCCGATCCCGACGAGACGATCGACTACTTTATTTCAAGGTGGGATTGGGTCGGCGACGACGACGGGTATTATCAGGAAGACGAACCCTTCTTTATCAACATCCAGTTCGACGCGAAAGGCGACTTCACGTTTGAGGGGATCACACAGAGCAAACTCGAGGACATCCTGTGGCCGCTGTTTCCGGGTTGTACATCGATCAACGGCGACGCGACAATTTGGGATGAACTGTACGGAACCGTCGCCCCAGACCCCGTAACCGGCAAATACTCGCTGAAGTTTACCGTCCGTTATCAATTGTATGAGGTGATTACCGACTTACGCGCTTTGGGGGTGACCGACCTGCGTCCCCGCCCCCTTCCCAATGACACCTTCGAGACCAGTTCCGATGATTATTTCAAGGTAATAACGGATACCGCCCCGTATAAAATGTCTGATACGCAGGGGGATCCTTTTGGGTGCTGGTCACGGGCGACAGGCGATTATGAACATATATATACACATATAGCTGAAGTTACGCTCACAGCAAATAAAAGGTATCAATTCGATACACTCAATTTTAAGAGAGACTATCCCGACGGCTTCTTGACTGCTGACTACACCTTGATTTCCATTGACGTCAGTGATAAAGTGATTAGGTTAAAAGTTGGCTATACAGCAGATTAAAAATGAGTGGCCCGCCCGGGAAACCGAGCGGGCTGTTTCATCAACTCTTATTATTGTATTTGACCTCCGCGTTGCGGGCGGGGAGATTTTATGATATAATGCATATCAGTCCAGCGACGAACGGTTTAGAACAAACCGCGTCTCGTTGCTTTTGACCGAGCGGCCGTTGACGTCTGTGTATGAACCGGTGTAGGTCACATCGCGCCAGACGTCGGCAGGCGGCCAATAGTCGCTGTTGACCGTCATCTCAATCCGTTCCGCGTCTCCGGCGGTCCAGACGAAAAAGGTGACGCTGACGCTTTTCCCGGCCGGGAGGCGCTGGGGACAGGACAGGTCCACGCCGACATAACCCGGGGGCGGAACCGTTGTTTCCAGCGGGACGGTTTTCCCCTCCGCCGTGACGGCGGTGAACAGAATGTTGCCGGGGCTGTCTTTATACGGCTCGCCGGCGCGCAGCCGGATGGTTGAGTCGTTGGTGTTGCGCAGGGTGACGAGGAACTGGTAACATACGCCGCGGGCGTCGCTTCCGGCCCGCGTCACGCCGTTCAGAGTGATCTCGCAACCGTCCAGCGTGACGGTATCGCCCGCGCCGAAGCGCCCGATCAAAAAGGCCTCCTGCGTCTTCGGGTACGGCCTGTAGGGGTGGCTGTGGTTGTAGGAGCGGATGGCCAGCACCGTCAGCAGCGACGCGAGGCAGAACACCAGCGCCCCGACGCTCATCGGCCGCAGCAGATGGCGCTCCCGCTTGAGTCCGGGCAGGTCGCGCAGATCGGCGTAGTCGTCGCCGCGCATGGCGGGATGGATGTATACGCCGCTCCGCTTTTCGATCTCGCCGATGATGATGTCGGAGTTTTCATAGAGCATGGCGATCTCCAGCGAGGCGGGCGCCGTGCCGGCGGAGGAGACGCGCAGCGTCTTGGAGGAGCGGTCGTACTCCAGCCGGGCGATCCGGCTGTAGAGGAACTCGCGGCGGACGGTGGGCGAGTGTTTTCCGCGGAAGAGCATATGGCGCTTCATCTCTAGGATGAGGCGGTCGGGGGCCAGCGTCAGCGAGGGGCTGTGGAATTTATGCAGACCCGACGCGAGGCCGAAAATCTGCCGGATATAGGCGGTCAACAGCACCGGCAGCGCGACGCAAACGGACAGGACGCCCCAGGAAAGCAATACGAGCGTGGCGTTGGCAAAGACCGCGCCCCAGGCCAAAAGGCTGGCGGCCGCGAGCAGCAAAAACACCCTCAGTCCCACCCGGCACAGCTTGTCCGGCAGGTCGTTGGAAGGGTTGTTCTCCCGGGCGAGGCGAAGGAGGCGCGCGTACCGGTCATAAGTGGGTACAAAACGCGCGCTGTCGCCCGTCAGGTTGAGAATCTCTATATCCCGCGCCGATACAGCGCTTTTTGTCCGCTTGGATCCAAAATCCATCTATTCACGACCCCAAATGCCCAATAAATGGGTTTTTAACAGGCATACATCCTCATCTTAATCAGTATATAACCACTTTGCCGATAAGTCAATCAATATTTTATAATTTTGTCAATAATTGTTTTATGTAAAGGAGTCCCATTATGAAAATTACGGTTCTTGGCAGCGGGCGCTGGGCGTCTTTCCTCGCCTGGTACGCGGCGGCGGGCGGACACAATACGCTGCTGTGGGGGCGGCCTGGTTCCCAAACGCTTGCGGGTTTGGCCGCTGCCCGCGCCAATAGGTATCTCACGCTCCCCCCCCATGTGGAACTGACCGACGACATCGAAAAGGCGCTGGCGTTCGGCGACGTCGTCTTGGCCGCCGTCGGGGCGCAGCAGCTCCGCTCCCTGCTGACAGGCTTGCCGGGCAAGCCGCGCGGCCCCCTGGTGCTGTGCATGAAAGGCTTGGAGGAGGGTACCGGGCTGCGCCTGAGCCAGGTGACGGCGCAGTGTCTGGGTGATATACCGGTCGCCGTATGGGTCGGGCCGGGACACCCGCAGGACTTTGTCGGCGGGATCCCCAACTGCATGGTCATCGACTCCGGCGACCACGCGCTGACGCGCGAACTGGCCGACGCGCTGGGCGGCAGCCTGATCCGGTTTTATTACGGCGAGGACTTGACCGGCACCGAGATCGGCGCGGCGGCGAAGAATGTCGTCGGCCTCGCCGCCGGAATGCTGGACGGGCTGGGGCTGACCAGCCTGAAGGGGGTTTTGATGGCGCGGGGCGCAAGGGAAATCTCGCGCCTTGCCGCCAAAATGGGCGGGCGCGAGATCACGATCTACGGTATCTGCCATCTGGGGGATTATCAGGCCACCCTCTTTTCGCCGTACTCCCACAACCGTCGCTGCGGGGAGTGCCGGATCACCGGCGAGCCGTACGCTGAACTGGCCGAGGGCGTCGCCACCGCCAAGTCGCTGATGAAGCTGTCGCGGGACTGTGGGGTCGATCTGCCCATCTGCGCCGCCGTCAACGACATCTTCGAACACGGCCGGGAGCCGCGCGAAGCGCTGGCGGGGCTGTTTCTGCGGAGTACGAAGAGCGAGTTTTATTTGTGACCTGCGCCGGGGACCGGCCTGTTCAGCCGCCTCATTTGACATGCTGTTGTCTCTTTTTCCGGCTTACTCCATATTTATCAGACAGAATACTGACGCTCCCGTCCACTTCCAGCACGGCCAGATTGACGTCCTCGATCGACTCAATGCCATGTTCTCGCACAGCCTCTTCGATTTCCTGCATTCTAAATCTGGACTTTTTTATGTTTTCCTTTATTACCTTTCCCTCATAGATCAGCATAAGCGGCTGGCCTTGTATGATTTTTGACAATTTCGGAAATTTGAACAATGTGTACTTAAAAATCGCATTGACCACAAAAAGCGTTCCGGCGGAGCATAACCCTCCGAGGAAGGTCAAATCCGCCGCTATCATGGAATTTTGCACGGCATTGCTGATTAGCAGAATGAACACGATGTCAAATGTTGAAAGCTGTGAAAACTCTTTTTTCCCAAATAACCGAATGGCGGCTATCAGAAAAATATATACGGCGGCGGAACTGCCAACAATGATTAGATATTGCATGGCATGATTCACCTCCCCCCGCCACAATGCCATCATAGTATAGGCAACCCCCTTTGTCAAGCAGGCCCCCGCCGAATCCGGCGGGGGCCTGTCAGGTATTATATCACAGCCTACGCGAGCGCTTTCCAGTCCAGAAACAGCATCTGCCGTCCGTCGTCAACGGCGTCCCAGCTGGCGCGGACGTACCGGGTGGCGAACAGTTCCGAGCGGGAATCCACACTTTTCCCCTCTGAGAACGCGGTATAGAAGCCAAACGATAAGGGAAGGGCGTCAACCAGAACCGCGTACCGGGAGGGCTGTTTTTCCCAGCCTGTTTTGACGACCACGGCGCATTTCCGGCCGGAGCTGTCCATCGCGGCGGGGCGTTCAAGGCCAAATTTCGCGTAGCAGTCGATCACAGGGATGGCCACGCCGCGCACATATAAATACCCGTCGCGGACGCCGAAGTGCGTATCGCCTTCTATATAGGCGCAAATCTCCTCCACAAAGGCGGCGTTTTCCACAAACGCGGTCCCGCCGATCGACATCTGCATCAGGAACAGCTTTGTGTTGGTGATGCTGCTCTTGTGCTTCAACTCCGGCTGGGGCAGGTCGGCGATCATCGGGGGCAGCCCGAACAGCCGGCGGATCTCATTGGCCGTATCCTTGATCTCCTCGAGCAGGACGGCCGTCGGGCCGGTGTGCGGGTTGTCGGACTCGTGTACCTTGAACACCCACAGCATCTCCACCCACCCGTTCAGCATCAGCGCCTGCAACTGCACAAGGGCGTCGCCGATTGAGACGCGGAGCGAATCGCTGTCTTCTTCTTCCAGCAAGTGATACAGCTTTTTGCTGATGTTACGGGTCTCCTCGGCCACCACGGCGATACCGTACCGCTCCTTGCCGCCCAGGCTCGATTGCAGCGCTAGGTCGATGGCCAGCCGCCAGAGCCGCTCGGTGCAGATTTCCAGTTTGCGTTCGTTGGTTAACATATTCGCTTCCTCCTTTAATCATTTAGAAAGTATTTGGTCAGCCGCGGGCGGAGTTTCTCCAGCGCCCGGCGGTGGTGGGACAGGACTGTGTTCAGATTCAGCCCCAAGTCCCCGGCGATCTGGGAAAAGCGCAAATCGCCGTAGTATCTGCCGATGATAACCGCCTTCTCGATCGTTTTCAGCGTCTCCAGCGACACCAGCACCTCCTCCGTCTCCTCGCTTTGCACCAGTTCGTCGATCACCTCGTCGTCGGTCAGGAAACTCAGACAGTCGTCCAGCGCCGAGGTTTTCGCCGCCCTTGCGTCCCACGCCTTGAACCGTTTGTACGCCTGGCGGACGCACGCCACCGAGAGATAGCCGAAATTCTCCTTCTCCGAACCGGAACCGTGCTTTGTGTAGAAGTCTAAGTATACGTCGCCGACGACGTCGCCGCTCATTTCGGCAATGTTGGGCCGGGACGCGAACTTGCGGCCGACATAGCGGATCAGTTCCCGATATAACTCACCCTGTTCCAAAGCGTCAACTCCGTTCTTTTCCCGCGCGCTTACTATATAAAGGCATGGCGATGATACAAATATTGCGGGGACGGCGAAAAAATTGCCGTCCCCGCAATATTTGCCAAAACCCTATATCTTGCCTTTCAGCGCCCTCTGCAACGTCAGCGCCAGCGGCACGGCGACGGCGACGGAGAGAAACCCGTTAATCAGCGACACAGGGGCCCTGACGGCAATGTCGGCCCACGCGGCCTTGGGATCGACCAGCTTGACCCAGACGTCTTCCATATAGCACTGGGTGAGGTAGAGGACGATATACATCCCCTGCCCCGCTATGGCGGCGGTGAACTTAAACGCCGCGTCGGCCGAAGCGGGCGCGCGGACGCGGGAACCGATCAGGCCGCACAGCCAGCCCATGATGAATTTCTCGATCAGGGTAAACGGCGCGTATATCAAAAAGACAGGGTCGGTGAAATCATACAGCATCGACCCAAGCCCCGCCGCCATGCCGCCGCGCAGCGGTCCCAGCACAAAGCCCGAAAGGAGGCAAAGGACGTTGCCCAGATGGATGCGCGTGTTGCCCAGCGGCGTCGGGACCGGGATACGGAGCCACGAAGCGGCAAAGACCAGCGCCGCGAATACGCCGCTCATCACAATTCCGGAAATACGGTTTCTTGGTTTTTGCATACGGAGATTCTCCTTTATATAAGTCCCGACCAGATAACATTATACAGCCGCCCGTTGCAGTCGGCGTCCCATTGGCCGTTGACCCACGGGTAGACGCAGGAGCAGACCATCTCCTCGGCGGGCGGCGCAGTCCGGCCCGCAACCCGGTCAACGGAGCCTTGCATGACGTCCATCGGTAAGGTCCCCTCCTTCCGGCTATTACTATACCACAAACAACGCGCCGCCGCAACAGAAGAACCGGCGGGCCGGCGGAAAAGCAGCTTCGGCGATTGACATTCCCTAGCCGCGCGGTTATAATAGACCTCGTTGCGATAGGAAGGCGGTGACATATGCCGATCAAGATTGCCGATACGCTGCCGGCGCGCGGTGTGCTGGAGGGGGAAAATATCTTTGTGATGACCCGTTCACGGGCGCTGACGCAGGATATCCGCCCCTTGCGGCTTGTCATCCTCAACCTCATGCCCGACAAGGTCGCCACCGAGACGCAGCTGCTGCGCTGTCTGTCCAACACGCCGCTGCAGATTGAGGTGGAACTTTTGCAGACCTCCACCTATACGCCCAAGAATACCCGCGCCGACCACCTGTTCGCGCATTATACCACCTTTTCGGAGATACGCGGCAGACGGTACGACGGCATGATAATCACCGGGGCGCCGGTGGAACTGCTGCCCTTTGAACAGGTAGCCTATTGGGACGAACTCTGCGAGATCATGGCGTGGAGCAAGACGCATGTGACGTCCACCTTTCATATCTGCTGGGGAGCGCAGGCGGCCCTCTACTACCACTACGGCGTCCCCAAATATGAGCTGGAGGAGAAATTGTTCGGCGTCTTTGAGCACAGCATAACAGATCCGCTTTGCCCGCTGACGCGCGGCTTTGACGACGTCTTCCTCGCCCCGCACTCACGGTATACCGACGTGCGGACGGACGACGTGGCGGCCGTTCCGGACCTGACGGTGCTGTCCAGCGGCGAACAGGCGGGCCTGTATATCGCGATGAGCCGCGACGGGCGGATGGTGTTTGTCAACGGACATTCCGAATACGACGCCGAGACGCTGTCGCTGGAATATGCCCGCGACGTCGAAAAGGGCGTCGCCCCGCCCCTGCCCGTCAGCTATTTTCCGGGGGACGACCCCGCGCGGACGCCGCGCAAGACATGGCGCAGCCACGGCTACCTGCTCTATTGCAACTGGCTGAACTATTATGTATACCAAGCCACGCCGTATGACTTAGAAAACGGATAAAAGGAGGAATCCCTATGAACACCCAAAACCCGTTCCAAGGAAACATGAAGCCGCCCGACATGGACAAAGTCAGAAAGGCGGGGCGCCGCTACACCCCCATCATCGCCGGACTCGTCGTGCTGCTCGTTCTCGCGTTCAACAGCATCTATACGCTCAACAACGGCGAAGAGGCCGTCATCACCCGTTTCGGCAAGCATGTGAACACCGAAAAGACGCCCGGATTGAAGTTCAAGATGCCCTTTGCCGAAACTAAGCATATCGTTGACGTCGCGGGTGTGCAGCGCATGGAATTTGGCTCGACGATGCGGAACGGCGTCTATGTCGATATTCCGGAAGAGGCCATCATGCTGACCAGCGAGGAAAGCCGCGAGAGCCGTTCCAACGGCCTTGTCAAGGCCGACTGGGTCATACAGTACCGCGTTAAAAACAGCTATGACTACCTTTTTAAGGTGCAAAGCCCCGAGCGGACGCTGCATTCGGTCACTCAGGCGGCGTACCGGCGCGTCACCGCGGCGTATCCGCTCGACGCCATTCTGACCGACAGGAAGGACGATATGCAGCGGGAGATCCTGCGTGATTTGCAGGACATCTGCGACAAATACGAAATGGGGATCTTAATCACGGCGGTGCAGCTTCAGGACGCCTCCCCGCCCGATGAAGTGCGCGAGTCGTTTCTAGACGTAACGCGGGCTTTGGAGGATAAGATCGCGAAAACCAATCAGGCGGAGCGGTATGAAAACGAACAGCTTCCCCTAGCCGACGGCAAGGCCGCCGCCGTTAAAAATGAAGCGGAAGCCTATAAAAACAGGCGCGTCAATGAAGCGCTGGGCGTTGTGGCCAGGTATAACGCGATTTTAGAGGAATACAAAAATCAACCCGACGTCATGCGCACACGGCTCTATTTGGAGATGATCCGCGAGGTGCTGCCGAGAATCGAGAAGGTCTACTTCCTCGAGCAGAATTCCGGAAACCTTTTGGAAATCCTCCATCTTGGACAGTAAAGGAGGGTATGAAATGAACGAGAACGTCACCAAGAAATCCACGAGAAGATTTATCATAGCAGCCGCGGTCGTGGTCATCGTATATATTATCCTGTCAAACTCATTCTTTTTCCTAAACGAGGATGAATCGGCGCTGGTACAGCGTTTCGGGCGTATCGAGGGCGTCTATATGCGCGATCCCGAACCGGTCAGGTCACAGCTCCGCGAAGACAGCCCCAATGTATCGATCTACGCGGGAACAGGCTTGAAGTTTAAGGTTCCCTTTATCGACAACGTAATCAAATATCCGGACAAACTCATCCTGTATGATTCACTGGCCGCCGAAGTCATTACCTTTGACAAGCACAGGCTGTATTTTGACAATACCGCCCAATGGCGGATCGAAAACCCCCTGCGGTTTTATCAGGCGCTCAAGACGGTAGACGGCGCCAGAACGCGCTTAGACGACGTGCTCCATTCCGAGATGCGCGTGAGGGTGGGCCGTGAAAATTCCTATGTCCTGATAAGCAACCGCGAGGTATCGGGCAAAATGCTGCTTGATCTGGCCGACGCGGTCAATGCTGAGTTTACCCGGCGCGGCGAGGGCATCAGCGTCGCCGATATCCGCATCAAGCGCACCGATCTGCCCAGTGAAACGTATCAGAACATCTATACCCGCATGATTACCGAACGGGAGCGTATCGCCGCCGAGTACCGCTCGGAAGGCGATAGGGATCTGCTGCAGATTCAATCGGCGACCGACCGTAAGGTCATTGCCATCACGTCGGAGGCGGAGCGCGAATCGGAAGAGATCCGCGGCGAGGGCGATAAAGAAGCGGCCCGTATCTACAACGAGGCGTACAGCCGCGATCCGGATTTCTTTGAGTTCTATAACCTGCTCGATACCTACCGCCAGACGGTGGGCGGCAGTTCCACGTTGGTCGTCCCGCTGGACAGCCCGTTCGCGAAGTATCTGCTCGGCCTCACGCCGGCTCCGGCAGCAGAACCGGCTGTGCCTGTTGCCCCAGCACCGCCAGCGGAATGATCTCCGGGATCCGCTCCATGTCGGCCACGAGGCTGGCCGGCTTTCCGGAGGCGTCGTCCTGGCGGTATGGAACGAAATAGATATGTTTTCGTGACATCAGGGCCGCGATATTGGGGGCGGACCCGCTCAACCCGTCGTTGGTCGAGACGGCGAGCAGCAGCGGCCGCCCGTTGCGCAGATGGCTCTTGCAGGCCATGGTGACCGGCCCGTCGGTGATGCCGTGCGCGAGTTTTGCCAGCGTGTTTCCGGTGGCGGGGGCGACGACCAGCAGATCAAACAGCCCCTTTGGGCCGATCGGTTCCGCCTGCGGGATGGTGCAGACGGCGGTGCGGCCGGTGACCTCCTCCGCCCGCGAGACCCAACCGGCGGCGCTGCCGAAACGGGTGTCGGTGCGGCAGGCGGCTTCGGAGAAGACAGGGGTGACCTCATCGCCGCCTATAACCAGTTTTTCCAGTACGCGCAGGGCGCGTTCAAAGGTGCAGAAGGAACCGCAGAAGGCCCAGCCTATCCTCATAGAGCAACGCCCCTTTCCGATAAGATCCGTTCCAAAACCAGCCGCATATACCTAGCGGCGCTCTCCGGCGCGCATTTGCCCGGAAGGCTCAGCGCCCAGTGACAGCAAAGCCCCAGGCGCTCGGCGGCTTTGAAATCGGTGCCTCCGGGGGCGGAGGCGAGATCGATGACGACGCAGGACGGCTTCGCCTCGCGCAGCCGCGCCGACGTCAGCGTCAGATGCGGGATGGTATTGAAGACCGCGTCATAACGGTGCAGGATACCGTCCAGTTTCATGGTATGCACGGGGCGGACGCCGTGGGCGTCCATCCACGAAAAATCCGAGTCCTTGCGGGCGGAGGCCGTGACATGCGCCCCAAGGGCCAACAGGTTTTTGCACAGCAGCTTGCCGATCCGGCCGTAGCCGACCACAAGCGTCTGCGAACCGTGCAGCGTAACCGGCATCTTGCTCATGGCCAGTTCCAGCGCCCCCTCGGCCGTGGGGATCGCGTTCAATATGGCAAAATCCTCCCTTGAGAGAAAATCCTCGCCGGTCACGAGCGTCTGCCCGTCGCGCAAATAGCCGTTGAACCGGTCGCCCGGCATCCCTTTGACGGGCAGGACGACCACGTCGCCGAAAGCCGCCGCCTCCGCCACTTCGCCCTGCAAAAAGAGGCGCGCCTCGCGCCCCTCTTCCGTTAATAATTCACATAGCCGCGCGCTGCGCGGGTCGCCGCTGATAATGGAGAACCGCACCGCAGTGGCCCCCTTACAGGTTTCTGCGCTATTCTATGCGGTCGGTACGTCAAGGGTGCGGTCGTACAGTACCGCCGCGATCTCCTTCGCGGCGTCCAGGTTGCGGTAAGCCCGCTGCCGGGCGGATATATGCCTTAGCCCCGCGGCGTTGTTTGCCAAAAGACCCCGGAGCAGCGACGCGAGTTTCCGGGTATCGGGGCACGAGACCCCCAATTCCCGCATCTGGGCAAACTCGGGGTTGCGCTCCTCCTGCCCGGGCAATCCCCCGGTGAGGATCAGCGGCGTGCCGCAGACGATGGCCTCCATCATGCTGTTCGGGCTGGCCCGCACAAGCGCCACGTCGGCGTCCGCCATATGGTCCTGTACATTGGTGCAGAATCCGAGCAGGGTGACCCGCTTGGCGTGGGACGCCAGCGACTGCGACAGGGATTGATGAAGCCGCTTGTTCCGGCCGCAGATGATCGTGATGTGCGCGTCGAAATTCCGCAGCAGCGTCCCGGCGATGCTTTGCAGGTTGCCGGAACCGTCGCCGCCGGACATCAGCAGACACCGCAGCGGCCGGCTGCCGTCATACGGCGCCTTTTCACGGCCGCGGGCGGCGTCGGTAAAGGCCATCCGGGTGGGAAAGTCGCAGAGTTTCAGTTTTTCATGGGGTACGCCGTGCGACAGGCAGGCAAAGAAGGAATCCATGCCGGGGCAAAAGATGACGTCGGCGCGGCTGTCCGCCCACAGCGCATGGATGTCGACCAGATCGGCCAGCATAATGGCGAACGGTATCTTCAGACCGCGCCCGTTCAGCGCGTTGAGGACGGTCCCGTTGAAAAAGGGATGGACAGAGAGAATAAGCCCCGGCGGTTTTTCTTGCAGGGTTTCCAAAAACCGTTCGCGGAGCAGCGGCGAAACGGTTTTGACCAACCGTTCCGGGTTGCGGGCCGTGGTTTTATACGAGAATTTCCAGACCTGCCTGGCATGGCGGGCCACGGCGCCGTAAAGGCCGCTGGCCTTTACGGCGAAATCGCCAAAGAGGGAAAACCCGTCGACGACGTTGACTTCCGTGTCCGGATAAAGCGCCAATTGTTCCGTGATCGCGCGCGCGATGCTGGCGTGGCCGTGTCCTGTCCGGCTGGCGGACAGGATAAGGATCCTCTTCATCGGTTACACTCCGTATGTAGCCCGATGACCGGCCGCGCAGGCGGGTTAACCCTGCGCATCTTCTCCGTCCGTCTCCCCCGCGGTTTCCCCGGCCATTTCGGCCCCTTCGGCGCGGTACTTGTCCAGAATCGCCGTTTCGAGCATGGCCCGCGCCTCCGCGCTGATGGGATGAACGATGTCGCGGAATGTGCCGTCGGCCGCTTTGCGCGACGGCATGGCCAGAAAGAGCCGTTCCGGCCCGTCGATCACCTTAATGTCGTGTACGACAAATTGGTGGTCGAACGTTACCGATACCACGGCCCTCATCCGTCCGTTCTCCTGTGTCCGGTTGATTTTGATTTGCGTGATGTTCATGTCACAGCCTCCTCTTCTTTATTGTCACCCGTTAGACATATACTATAAGCAGAAATATATGGGAGGGTCCCCTATGGAAACGATCACGGCGTTACTGGAAGCGGGCCGCAGAGCCCACCTCATCGGAATCGGCGGGGTGTCGATGTCGGCGCTGGCCGAAGTGCTGGCGGGCCGAGGGCTGATCGTCACAGGCTCCGACCGGCAGGAGGGCGAGGCATTGGCCCGTTTGCGCGGGAAAGGGATCTTGATCGAAACAGGGGAGAGCGGCCTGTATATGCCGGGGGCCGACGTCGTGATACGCACCGCCGCCGCGCGGGAGGACAATCCCGAGGTGATGGAAGCCCGGCGGATGGCGCTGCCGCTGATTGAGCGGGCCGACGCGTGGGGCGAGTTGATGCGCGGCTACAAAAGATCGGTCTGCGTCGCGGGGACGCACGGTAAGACGACCACAACGGGGATGCTGGCCCATATCGCCGTCGAGGCGGGCGCCGGTCCCACCGTGATGATCGGCGGGCGCTTGCCGCTCTTTGACGCGAGTTACACGGTTGGCGAACCGGGGCGGATGATTATCACCGAGGCGTGTGAATACCGCAATTCCTACCACCGTTTTGTTCCGACGTCCGCGGTCATCCTCAACATCGACGCCGACCACCTTGACTTTTTCTCCGGCTTGGAAGAACTGGCCGATTCGTTCAAAACGTTTGCGGGACTGGTGCCGGAGGACGGGGGAACCGTCATAGCCAACGGGGACGATGAAAACACGCGCCGCGCGCTGCAAGGGCTTGACCGCCGGATCGTCTGGTTTGGCAAAGACTGTACGGTGCGCGCCCAAAAGGCGGTCAGCAACCGGGGGCGGTATTCGTTTACCGTCGCCGCGGACGGAAGACCTTATGCCAATGTCCGGCTGAAAGTCCCGGGCAAGCACAACATGGCAAACGCTTTGGCGGCGGCGGCGGCGGCTTATGTCAACGGGCTGCCCGGCGGCGCGGTGGAAAAGGGGCTGGCCGCGTTTACCGGCACGGGGCGGCGGATGGAACTGATCGGAACTATAGATGGAGTTGACGTATATGACGATTACGCGCATCACCCGTCGGAGGTCGCCGCCACACTCAACGCGGCGCGGCAGATGGGGTATAGGCGCGTGATGTGCGTCTTCCAGCCGCATACCTATACGCGTACGAAAGCGTTTTTTGACGATTTTGTTTCGGCGCTGTCCGGTTTCGACAGGGTATATCTAGCCGATATATACGCCGCGCGGGAGAACGACCCGGGCGATATATCCTCCGCCATGCTTTCCGAAAAAATACCCGGCGCGGTCTACGCGAAGGATTTCGGCCAACTGGCCAAGGCCGTTTTAAGCGGCGCCCGCCCCGGAGACCTCATCCTTACGATGGGCGCGGGAGATGTGAATCAACTCGCAAAGATAATCATCACCGGGATGTAGGGGCGCGCTGCGCCCGCCCGCGGGCCGCCCCTATGAACGCATTTGCCTTCTTCTGGATAGGTTCATTGTGCCGTCCTGCATATCGTTTATCATCTCGAGGCTCTTTCCGGTGCCGTATACGACGCAGGAGATGGCTTCGTCGGCGACGTGCGTCACGATGCCGGTCTTGGCCTCGATCAGCTTATCAAAGCCCCACACGAGACTGCCGCCCCCGGTCATCACGATGCCATTGGTGGAGATGTCGGCCACCAGTTCCGGCGGCGTACGTTCCAATACCGAGTGTATTGCCTCGATGATGCGGGTCGATACCTCTTCCAAAGCGTCGATCATATCGCTGGAACTGACCGTAAAGACGCGGGGCAGGCCGGTCATCAGGCAGCGGCCCTTGGCCTCGATCACCTTTTCCTCCGGCCGGGGGAACACGCAGCCGATGTTGACCTTTAACTCCTCCGCGGTGCGCTCACCGATCAGGACGTTGTGTTTGCGGCGGATATACTTGACGATCGACTCGTCGAACTGGTCTCCGGCGATCTTGATCGAGGTCGATTCCACGATGCCCTTGAGCGAAATGACCGCCACGTCGGTCGTGCCGCCGCCTATATCGACGACCATATGCCCGCAGGGTTTGGAAATGTCCAGCCCCGCGCCGATGGCGGCCGCCACCGGCTCCTCGATCAGGTAGACGCGGCGCGCCCCGGCCTGGAGGCCGGCGTCGATGACGGCGCGTTCCTCAACCTCGGTGATGCCGCTGGGTACGCAGATGACGATGCGCGGCTTGAGGAAGCGGAACCCGGATACCTTGCGCAGAAATTCCTTTATCATCCGCTCGGTCATCTCATAGTCGGAAATCACGCCTTCGCTGAGGGGGCGCAGCGCCACGATGTTTCCGGGCGTACGCCCGAGCATCTTTTGCGCGTCGGTCCCGGCTTTCAAAAGTTTTCCGGTCGTCTTATCGATGGCCACCACGCTTGGTTCGCGCAGTACGATCCCTTTGCCCTTGACATATACCAAAATGCTCGCCGTCCCGAGATCGAGCCCTATATCCCTGCTGAACAATAGCGGTGTCACACCTTTCTCCTTCGTCGCGGTACTATTATACTCTCAAGGAAAAATTTTTGCAAGGGCTACGGAAAAATAATCCGGTAACGCTGAAAAAAAGTCCATTCGCTCCCCTGTCCGCGGATGGGAAAACGACAGGTTTTTCGCGTGTAGGCACTGCGTCTCTAATCCCAACTCTCCGGCTTTGCCTCCATAGCGCGCGTCGCCGGCCAGCGGATGTCCGATATGGGCCAGATGGACGCGGATCTGGTGCGTCCGCCCCGTCTCAAGTTGGCACTCGACCCGGGTGTACCCCTCGTAACGCGCCAGCACCCGCACATGCGTCACGGCTTCCCGCCCGTCGGGCCGCACGGCCTGTTTTTTACGGTCAACCGGATGCCGCCCGAGCGGGGCGCCGATAGAAAAAGTTTCCTGCCGTATATTGCCACGGGCGAGGGCTTCGTATACACGCGTCACCTCGCGCTTTTTCAGCGCCGCCGAAAGGGCCGTGTGCGCCATATCGCACTTGGCGGCCACCATCAGCCCCGACGTGTCCTTATCGAGGCGGTGGACGATGCCCGGGCGTTTGACGCCGCCGACGCCCGAAAGGCTCTGTCCGCAGTGTGCCAGCAGCGCGTTGACCAGCGTGCCGCCCTCATGCCCCGGCGCGGGGTGGACGACCAGCCCGCGCGGCTTGTCGATGACCAGCAGGTCGTCGTCCTCGTACACAACGGCCAGCGGGATCTCCTCCGGCAGCGCTTCGGCCGGAACCGGATCCGGCTCGTCCACAACAATGACCTCCCCGGGCGACACCCGGTGTTTTTTTTGGGCGGTCACCCCGTTGACGGCTACGCGGTTTTGTACGATCAGCCGCTCGACGGCGCTGCGCGACAGCGGGCCAGCGGACGCTAGGTATACGCCGATACGGCTGCCGCCGTCACCGACCGTTCTCGTCCAAATGGGCATGGGGTCCCTTCTTTCTCACGTCAAGGAGCAGGAATAACACCAAACACGCGCCGCCGGCCGAGATGAATATATCGGCCACGTTGAAGACGGCGAATTTGACGAATGTAAACTCAAACATATCGACGACATATCCCTGCCAAACGCGGTCGATCAGATTGCCCAAAGCGCCGCCCAGCACGCAGGACAGGCTGATGACCCCAAACGGGCGCGTCACCCATCCTTTGCAGACGGTGAGGATGATCGCCGCCGCCGCCAGCGCTGAAACCACGACGAGAAACCAGCGGGCGGCGCCGCCGCCAAGCAAGGAAAACGCCGCGCCGGTGTTGGATGTGTAGGTGAGGTTGACGCCGGGGAGGAATGGCTGTGCAAAGTGCAGCTGTGACGAGACATAGAGTTTGGGGAGCAGGTTTTCCGCCGCCCACCATTTGACCCACTGGTCCAGCGCGACGATCGGGACCGCCAGCAGCAGCCACAGTCTCCTCATTCCGTCACCGCTCTGGCGCAGCGGGCGCATAAGGTGGGATGGGCGCTGCAAGTCTCTCCCAAATCGGTAAAGTATCCCCAGCAGCGGTCGCACTTTTCGCCCGGGGCGCGGGTCACCTCGACCGACAGCGCGCCGCCCCTGACCAACGTCAGCGCCGACACGATGCAGCTCTTTTGCAGCAGTTCGGTATGCTCCGACAGGCGGTCATAGAGCGTCTCTTCCAGCGTGACCGTGACGGCGGCCTCCAGCGGTTTGCCGATGACCTTTTCCGCCCGGGCTTCCTCCAACGCCTTGTTGACGGCGGGGCGCACCTCTTCAAAGATGAGGTTGACGACCTCCTGAGAGCGGGTACTGTCTTTGCTGTCTGCATCAACCTGATCCGGACATTCGCAGCGGGCCGCGCCCGCCGCCGGCATTCCGGCATAAAGAGGCGAATCCCCTTCGCGGCCGGGGATGAACGACCAAATCTCCTCGCCGGTAAACGCCAGAAGCGGCGCGATCAGCCGCGTCAGCGTGTCCAGCACGGTATACAGTACCGACTGTATGGCACGGCGTCCGGGGCTGTCCGCCTTTTCGCAGTAGAGCGGGTCCTTGACGACGTCGAGGTAGAAGCTGCTCATATCCAGCACGCAGAAGTTATGCACGGCATGAAGGATGGGATGGAACTCATACCGCTCATAGGCGCCGAGGACCTTTACGCGGAGGTCTTCCAGACGGGACAGCGCCCATTGGTCCAACAGACTGTAGGGGCGAACTGTGTTCGCCCGCGGGCTGCTGGGCTGCGGACTGCTTGCTTTCGGACTGTTGGGCTGCGGACTGTTTGCTTGCGGACTGTTGGACTGCGGGCGGTCACAGACCGCCCCTACATTGGTTGCGTCGCAGTCGGGAGCGTAGTCAAACAGATTCCCCAGTAAAAACCGGCAGGTGTTGCGGATCTTGAGGTACATATCGCCCAGCTGTTTCAACATATCCTTTGATATGCGGACGTCGCTGTGGTAGTCACAGGAAGCTACCCAAAGGCGCAGGATGTCGGCGCCGCTTTGGTTGCAGACCTCAACCGGATCGACTCCGTTGCCGAGGGATTTGCTGAATTTCTTTCCCTCGCCGTCAACCACCCAGCCGTTCATGATGACTTTTTCATACGGGGCGCGGCCCCCGCCGGTCGCCACCGCCGTCAGCAGGCTGGACTGGAACCAGCCTCGGTATTGATCGACCCCTTCCAAATAGACGTCGCTCGGCCAGCGGAGGTTTTCCCAGGCCGCTTTATCACGGTGCTTTAACACCGCGTCATGCGTTGAGCCGGAGTCGAACCACCCGTCGAGCGTGTCGGTTTCCTTTGTGAACGCCCCATGCCCGCAATGGGGGCATGTAAAGCCGTCCGGCAACAGTTCCATAGCGTCTTTTTCATACCATACGTTGGAGCCGTGTTCCGCGAACAGGTCGGCGGTGTTGCCGATGCTTTCCGGCGTGCAGACAGGCTTCTCGCAGGCTTCGCAGTAGAAGACGGGAATCGGCAGCCCCCAGTGGCGCTGGCGCGAGATGCACCAGTCGCTGCGCTCGCGCACCATCGCGAGCATCCGTTCCTTGCCCCAGGCCGGCAGCCATTCCACCCGTTCCACCTCGGCGCAGGCCGCGTCCTTGATGCTATCCACACTGGCAAACCACTGCGGCGTGGCGCGGAATAGGATCGGGCTGTCACAGCGCCAGCAGTGGGGATAGGTGTGTTCGATCCTCCGCGAGGCCAGCAGCAGCCCCTTTTCCCTGAGGTGCTCCAAGATGGCGGTGTTGGCCTTGTCGTAACGCAGGCCGGCGCAGACTTCGCCCGCTTCCTCCGTCATCATCCCCGCGTCGTCCACCGGGACGGGCATCGGCAGGTTATATTCCAAAGACGCGGCATAGTCCTCCGCGCCGTGGCCCGGGGCGGTGTGAACGCAGCCGGTGCCGCTCGCCGCGGTGACATGGGTTCCGTTGATAATCAGGCTGTCCCGGTCGAGAAAGGGGTGCCGCGCGGTCATATGCTCGAGTTCATAGCCCCTAAAGGAGTGCAAAACCCCGTAATTGGTCCAGCCCGCGACTTCCGCCACCTGCTCGATCAGGTCGGCGGCGAGGATATAGCGCTCGGCGCCGACCTCCACCAGCGAATAATGCAGCTTGGGGTGTACGCAGATGGCGGTGTTGCCCGGCAGCGTCCATGTCGTTGTGGTCCAGATCAGGAAATAAGCCGCTTTTCCGTAGGGGAAAATCAGCCCCTTGTCGTCCTTGACGGGGAATTTGACGTAGACCGATTCGCACGGGTCGTCGCGGTATTCTATCTCCGCCTCGGCCAGCGCCGTGCGGTCTTTGGTACACCAGTAAACCGGCTTTAGCCCCTTGTAGATAAGCCCTTTTTGATACATCTCGCCGAAAACGCGGACTTCCCGCGCCTCAAACGCCGGGTCCATCGTCAGATAGGGGTGTTCCCAATCGCCCAGCACGCCCAGACGGATAAACTGTTCGCGCTGCACATCCACATACTTGGCGGCGAAAGCCGCGCAGGCGTCGCGGAAGGCGGGGACGGTCATCTTGTCCCGGTCGAGTTTCTGCTTCTTGATGATGGCGCTCTCGATCGGCATCCCGTGGTTGTCCCAGCCCGGCACATAAGGCGCGTACCGCCCGGTCATGTTTTTATATCGGATGATGAAGTCTTTCAATATCTTATTCAGCGCCGTACCCGCGTGAATACCGCCGTTGGAAAACGGCGGGCCGTCGTGCAGGATAAAGGACGGTTTGCCCTTGTTGCGTTCCATCAGCCCGGCGTAGACCTTTTTCAAGTGCGGCAGCATTCCCGGCTCGCGGGCGGAAAGCGACGCGCGCATCGGAAAGTCGGTCTTGGGCAGGTTTAAGGTTTGGTTATAATCCATGGAACAGCTTCCTCTCTTTTTTCTATGTCGCGATCATCGGCGCGGCCACGAAACGGTGACCGATATTGTCAACCATTACGCCAAAGCCTTCGATGGAGCGAACGCCCAGCAGATTCAGGTCGCCGTCCTCCGCGAAGGCAACCTCGTCTATCGTCGTAAAACCTTCGGCGTGCAGTATGGCGTACCCGGTTTTGCGCTCGATCCGCCGGTCTGTCGCGGTTGTGAAAATACGCTTGCCTTCCGGCTCGATCCCGGCCGCGCTCAGTATATCGGCGGGAAGCCATGATAACTCCGCGCCGGTATCGACCAGCAGCGAAACAGGAGGGGAAACCAATTCCCTGCTCGCGGGATTGCGCGCCGTGACATTGACCTTGAACATGCTCATATGGCTCACCTTCTTTTGCCCATTGTAGCGTATGGCGCGGCGAAAGTCAATCGCGGGATACGCAAAAAACGCCCCTATACCACGGCGGAATGCTGCGCAAAAAGATAAAACCGCCGCCGGCGGTTCCATCTTAGGCGCTCGCGGCGCTTTTACTATATGCCGAAAATCCGGATGGCCGCGCCGCACATCAGGACCGCGAAGCCCGCCAGCGCATGAGAAAACCGCTCGATCTTTTTCATCGGGATCATGGCGAAGCCTTTCAATACAATGGCCGTACACAACAGCATTGTGGCGATTGTGCAGACCGAAAAAACGGCGGCCACGGCGGCCACGGACAGCATCCCCGTATCGGCGGCGGGAACCATCAGCAGCGGGATCAGCGGCTCGCACGGGCCGAGTACCAGCAGGATAAACAGCGGCCAAAACGAACGGTGCGTCCCGTCGGCATGGGTATGCCCGTGATGTTTCTTTTTGACCGCGTTCCGGATGCCCCAGAGCATATAAACAGCGCCAAACGCCAAAAGGAACCAAGCGGCCAACTCTCCGCGCAGGTCCTCTATCCCCACAAGAAAGCTAAGCTGCGACCCAAGCCAGATGCCGCAAAGCCCCAAGACGACCGAAGACAAAACATGGCCGGCCCCGCAGAGCAAAACGATCAGCATTGTCTTGGCAAAACTCCATTGATTCGCCGCGCTCATCGCCGCAAACGGTATGTAGTGGTCAACCCCGACCGCCGTGTGGAAGATCCCAATGGTCGCGGCTGTGGAAAGCAATACCAGATTCATCGGACCGACACTCCTTTTTAGTAACGTTTAGTTTGTAAGCCAATAGACCAGCCGGTCGTTTACGACTTTGGGGTCGGCCTTGCCGCCCATTTCCCGCATAGCCTGCCCCATCAGGAAGCCCAGCGCTTTTTCATTGCCGTTTCGATATTCGCCGGCGGATTTTTCATTGTCTGAAAGGACCGCCCGGACCGCTTGGTCTATGGCGTCCGCGTCGCTGACCATCCCGAGTTTATTCTCCTCCACATAGGCCGCCGGATCGATCCCCTCCTTAAAGACTTTGACAAGCAGTTTTTTGCCCGTGTTGCGGTTGATCGTCTTGTTGTCCACAAGTTCGATCAGCTTCGCGAATTTACTATGGTCGATTTGTATGTCGTCTTCGCCCTTATTGTCCCCTTTGGCGATGCTCAGCAGTTCGACGATGATCCAATTGACGATCTCTTTGGGGCTGCGGAAACGTTCCAGCGTCTTATCGAATAGATCGGAAAGATTTTTGCTCCCCGTGATGATCCCGCTGTCGTATTCCGAGAGGCCCAATTCCCCGGTCATCCGCCTGAATTTTTCGTGGGCCGGTTCGGGCAGGCCGCGCCGTACCGTTTCGATCCAGTCGTCCCCGATGCGGACCGGCATGATCTCCGGGTTGGGAAAATAACGGTAGTCCGCGACGTCTTCTTTCCCGCGCATTGAAAAGGTTTCGCCGGCATTTTCGTCCCACCGGCGCGTCTCCTGAACGAGGGTTTCGCACCCGGTTTCCAGCGCGTCGATATGCCGCCCGGATTCATACGCGATGGCGGCGGCAATCGCTTTCAGGGAGTTCATATTCTTGATCTCCGCGCGGGTTCCCAGCGCGCCGGAACCGGCTTCCCTTACCGAAAGGTTCACGTCGCAGCGCATAGAGCCTTCCTGCATCTTGCAGTCGGACACCCCGGCAAAACTCAGCAGGGAACGCAGTTTCTCCAGATAGGCGGTCACTTCCCCCGCCGAGCGGAAATCAGGGTTGCTGACAATCTCCACAAGAGGCACCGAGGCGCGGTTGAAATCCACCAGCGTCGCGCCGGCGCGGGCGTCATGCACCAGCTTCCCGGCGTCTTCCTCGATGTGGATCTGTTTCAGCGTAATCCTCTTCGGTCCCGCTTCCGTTTCAATTTCGACCCAGCCGTTGCGGCAGATCGGCGCGTATAGCTGCGTGATCTGATACCCTGTGGGCAAGTCGGGGTAAAAGTAATTCTTCTTGTCAAAGGTCATCACCTTCGCGATCTCGCTGTTTGTCACGAGGGCGGCGGCAATCCCCAGCTCGACCGCCCGTTTGTTGGCGACCGCGGGCGTCCCGGGCATCCCGGCGCAGGCGGGGCATACGTTTTCGTTGGCCTCCGCGCCGAATTTTGCCGGACAGGCGCAGAAGAGTTTCGACGCCGTGGCAAGTTCCGCATGAACTTCCAGACCCATCACAACTTCATACTGTTTCATTGTGCCGCCTCCCATGCCGCGAGCAGCGCGCCCTCGTTTTTAACGTTTGCGACCAGCTGCGCGTCCCCAAAGGTAAGGGACGGCAGCCCGGCCAGCTGGGGCAGGGGGCTGTCGGCCGGAAGCCGGAGTACGTCATACTCGTCAAAACGCAGCGATTCCTTAATCAGCCGGCGGATTTTCATCGCTTTTTCATAATACTTACTGTAATAATCCTGGGATAAAAACATACAGCCCATCACCGCCGCGCCTTTGATCTCCAGCGTAAACGCTTCGGTCCGGGTTTTTGTGTAGAGTTCGTCCAAGCCTTTATACTCCAAGGCGCGGTATCCGTATTTGATCCCGTCGTAACGGCTGATGTTGCCGCACAACTCGGCGCAGGCCAAGATAAAGAATACCTGCCTATACAGATCGGCGTAAGCGGGTTCCTCTTTGGTGATTCCGGGAAGGGCGTCCGGCTTGGCATACGTATATCTTCTTTCGGGGAACATAGCGCCGTCTTTTTCATCGTTCCCGGCGATGGCCGCGAGTATGCCAAGCCCTTCGGCAGGGTCTTTGCATACGGCGCCGATCTGGTCCATTGACGATACCGTCTGAATCAGCCCGTATCTCGAAACCGTCCCGTACGTGGGGCGGATATAACACAGCCCTTGGGCCGCGGCTTGCGCGCGCGCGCCGCCGAAGACGTCGTTGCACAAAATGACAGCGTCGTCAGGCAGCGGGCCGGGGCTGCCCCAGCCAAACTCAGGCAACGCGACCCTGCCCGATAGGGGGACGCCGTTCTCTTGCAACCGGGTGACGACGGTCGCGTCAAAGGGCGCGATGAAATTCTCCAGCATCTTCGACCCGGCGGTCGCCGGGACGCCTTTTTGCATGATGCTGTCGCCGAGATATACCATACCGCGTCCTCCTCACTCTATCGTTTTAGGCGCTTGGAAATATCCGTCAATCTGCTCCGGGGCGCCGGCCAGCAATTCGTCACGGGATATGCTTTTCCCCGCCGTATCCTCCCGGAAGACGTTTTCGATCTCCAATACGGTGATGAGCGGCTCGACGTCCGTTGTATCCGCCGTTTCCATCCGGTCAAGCCACGCCAGCGTCGTTTCCGCCCGCCGGGACGCCCATTCTCTCTGTTCCTCCGGCAAATCCAGCTTTGCCATCGCTTCATATCTTGTTATATCAAACATACGATCACCTGACCTTTATATGGGCTTCGCGCAGCTGCTGTTCCGTCACCGTTCCCGGCGCGCCCATCAGTATATCCTGCGCGTTGCCGTTCATCGGGAAGGCGATCACTTCGCGGAGATTCTCCTGCCCGGTCAGCAGCATGACAATCCGGTCAAGACCGGGGGCCATCCCCGCGTGCGGCGGCGCGCCGTACTGAAACGCGTGGAAAAGGGCGGAAAATCTCCCTTCGACGTCTTCCTTAGTATACCCCGCGATGGCAAACGCTTTTTGCATAATATCGGGGCGGTGGTTCCGCACCGCGCCGGAGGAGAGCTCTACCCCGTTGCAGACAATGTCGTACTGATACGCTTTGATGGCAAGGGGGTCAAGAGTCTCAAGGGCTTCCATCTCCCCCTGCGGCATCGAAAACGGGTTGTGGGTAAACTCTGTTTTGCCGGTGTCCTCATTCAGGCCGTACATCGGATAGTCGGTGACAAAGCAGAACTCGAACGAATCTTTCGTCAGGCCGAGCCGTTTGCCCAACTCGTTCCGTATCTGCCCGGCCAGCCCGTCAACCAGTCCAGGCATATCACAGATGAAAAACAGGGCGTCGTTTTCTTGCAAGCCGAGCATTTCGATCAGTTCCCGCTGTTTTTCATCGGGCAGGAATTTCACAATGGGGCCTTTGAGTTCCCTCCCCGCGAGGACCGAGATATAGCCAAGGCCCTTCATGCCGATCTCGCCGGTGGCAAAGGCCAACATCTTCTCAAAGAAGGATTTGGGCGAGCCGGCGCAGCGCGGGGCAACAATGCCGCGCACCGGCTTGCCGCGGAAGGGCGCGAAGTCCAAGCCGGCAAAAAAGCCGGTCAAGTCTTCGATCACCAGCGGGTTGCGGAGGTCCGGCTTGTCCGTACCGTACCGCATCATGCACTCGGCGTAGGGGATCCGCCGGAACGGCGCGGGGCTGACCTCTTTCTCCGAAAAGTGGGCAAACGTATCGTATAACACCTGTTCGGTGACCTCAAACACATCCTCCTGCGTGGCAAACGCCATCTCAAAGTCCAGCTGGTAAAATTCCCCCGGACTGCGGTCGGCGCGGGCGTCCTCATCCCGGAAGCAGGGGGCAATTTGGAAATATTTATCAAATCCGGAGACCATCAGCAATTGCTTGAACTGCTGCGGCGCTTGCGGCAGGGCGTAGAACATCCCCCGGTGCTTCCGGCTCGGCACCAGATAGTCGCGCGCGCCTTCGGGAGAGGACGACGTAAGGATCGGGGTCTGAATCTCAAGGAACCCAAGGCTTTCCATCTTCCCGCGCAAAAACCGGGTGATGGCCGAACGGGTGACAATGTTTTGGCGGACGGCCGGGTTACGCAGGTCTAAAAAGCGGTATTTCAGCCGCACCTCTTCCCGCGTTTGGGCAGATTCTCCGATCTCAAAGGGGAGCGGACCGGCCGGCCGACTTAAAACGGTCAGGGCGTCGGCCTTGAGTTCGACCTCTCCCGTTAAAATCTTGGGGTTCACCGTGTCGCTTCCGCGCTCACGCAGCAGCCCTTCGACAGAGACGACGCATTCCCGCCCAAGGTTCTTTGACAGCTCCTCATCGTGGATCACGACCTGCGTCGTCCCATAGTGGTCCCGCAGATCGGCAAAGACGACGCCGCCGTGGTCGCGGACCGTATCCACCCACCCGGCCAGCCTGACCCGCCGGTCGATATGCTCTTTGCGCAGTTCCCCGCAATTGTGCGTCCTGTACTTGTTCATAGCCATTCCTCCGGTTTGGGTAAATAGAAATCCCTCAAAAACAGCATTGTTTTTGAGGGACGAGATCACTCCCGCGGTGCCACCCTGCATTGGCGCGAACGCGCCCGTCTTTTTTTATTCGATTGTACCGGGTAAAAAGAGCGTTGCCCGTTCAGCTACTTTCCCAATCGGCGTTTCCAGCCAAGACGCCGAATCTCTGTTGAGATTTCCAATAAAACGGGGTCTCTTTCATTCACGAATATAAAGATACCACAGATCCGTCCGTCTGTCAATGTTATTTTACGGCTTTTATGCCGCTTCCGCGGGACCGTTCACGGTCAGCCCGGTCGCGTCGATCGTTACGGTGAACGCTTTGCCTTCGCAGGCGAACAGCAGGGCGGCGGTCTCTCCGCCGAGGATCAGGACGCAGAACTCGTCGTCAAAATCGGCCGGGACGCGGTCTTCCGTCTCCTTGAGCCATACGCCGTCCTTCTCGGTGATAGGGCCGGCCTCGCCGTAGGCGGAGAGGGCGGGATTTTCCTGGCGGATGCTCACAAGTTCAAAGCCGATGGCGGCCATGATTTCTTTGACGTTGATTTCGATGGCGGTAAACGCGCCGTCCAGAACCGAGGCCAGCGGGCGGCGGTCCTCACCGGCGACGGTTTCAAAGTCGGAGGCGCTTCTGGCGAGGAATACGTTATCCTCATAGCGCAATTCGCCGGTCAGCGTGACGGCGAACCCATCCGTATTGACGGCCGCGGCGGCGGTTACGGACTCGTGAACGGTATGGACGATCACGGCGTACGCCGCTTCCTCGCCGCCGTTATCGCCATTGCCGCCGGACCCTCCGGTGTAATCCTCGACGGCAAGGACGGTTCCGCCGCCGTCCAGCGTCGCGCCTTCGGAGTGGATCTTCACCGTTTCGACGAGGGATTCTTCATCGATCACGATGCGGACGCCGCCGGTCAGCGCCGTATCGATGACCAATTCGGTCACGTTGGAGCCGATCAGGCGGATGGAATTATCCCCGCCTCCGCGGACATACAGGACGCCGACGTCGCAGTTTTCAAATGTGGCGTCGCCGCCGCCCACGCCCTGCGCGACGGTCAGGGCCTCGGCGGTCAGGTTGCTTACGGTCAGGCCGGGCTTGCGGATCACGGCGCGTTCAAGTTCCGCGTCCTCGAAATCGGCATCCGCGTCGATGAAATCTCCGGCGCCTTTGGAGAGCAGGGCGGCAAACTCGGCCCGGGTTATCACGGCGGCGGGCGCGATCCTGCCGTTTTTGCCCGCGATCATGCCTGATGCTTCCATCGCGAGGATGTGTCCCCTGGCCCACGCCGGAACAGCGTCAAAGTCCGGGAAGACGGAGACGTAAGACGCGGGCGCGTCGGGGATTTGGAAAGCGTTGCGGAGGGCGGTGAACGCCTCTTCGCGCGGGATGCCGCGGTTTGGCTCGAATTGATTCCCGGTACCGATCATGAAGCCGGCCGCGATGACGTTGTTTATGTACTCGTCAACGTAGGGACTGCCGGCGGTAATATCGGTATATTGGCCGGTCACCGCGTCGTCCAGGTCGAGCAGGCTTAGGCCGAAGACCTTGGCGAGCATGATCGCCGCTTCGTAACGCTCGATGGCTTTGTCGGGCATGGCGCGGCCCTTGCCGTCGCCGGCGATGACGCCCGCTTCGATCATCTTGCTCAGATGGCTTTCGCCCCAGTGTCCGGCCACGTCGTTAAAATCCGAAACATCCGCCGCCAGCGCCGCCGGAAGCAGACTCCCGGCAAAAACAGCCGCCGCGGTCAAAGACATCATTTTACGCAAAAAACGTTTTTTCATAGATCGGCACCTCTCGTTTTTTGATTTGCGGGTTGATCCCCGGCAACACTATTTTCGAATCACATATCAAAACTCTCCATGCAAAAAGAGTGGACTTTTTAGTATAATGCGGGAAAAGCGGCTCACACTAAGGAAAAGGAGAGTGAGACAATGGCTAAAGCCGGAACGCGCCGTCCCGACCCGAGCGAATCCCATGGGACGGAGAGCAATAAAAAAACGCCGCACACGAAGAACGAGCAGCGTCCCGTGGCGCAAATGCCGGGCGCTAAAGGCAAGAATACGCATAAGAAGTAGGAGGAGCCACGCGGCTCCTTTTTTATGTCAGCGGCTTCCTCATGACAAGCCCTTGCTCCCCTTCGTGATACACAGTAAATCCAAAGTTCCGGTACATGGCAAAATGGCCGCGAAAATCCGACGACGGATCACCGAATCCCCTGTACGGATACGCCTCCGCAAAGTCAAAGCCATTCTTACGCGCATCCTCGCATACGCGCTCCAACAGCCGCGTGGCAATGCCTTTTCGTTTCATCTCCGGCGCAATCACAAAGCAGAAGACCGATTTTACCTTTAGGCCCGCGTCCGGCTCCTCCAAAGGCACATACCCCATAAATCTTCGCCAGCTTTCGCATTGCAGGCAATCCGATTTCGTGTTGGCGTTGCACCATCCCACGATCTCATCCTTGCAATAGGCAAGGTATCCCTGTATGTTACCGTTCTGGACATACCGGACAGCCCAGTCTCTCCGTTTCTCCGCCGACGAAAAATCCTTGCCCTCGCAGTCATCATTGCACCAGCATACGCAATAACATTTGTGTTCGTCAATATTGTCGTCATGCGGCGTCCTGTCAAAAAAGCGCGCGTAATCCTCCGCCAACTCCGATGTCAGCTTGCGTATCTCTATATCCATGGGAAACCTCACCGCCCTTTATTTTCTTTTTTTACCATTCCTCCGTCGTAATCAGCGCCTGCCTTGGTTTGCAATCCATAATCACTCTATATCAACCGCGCCTTGCACGATGTCACACACTTCCCAAAGCGTTTCCTCATCAATTTGCTCAACGATTCTGTAATCCCTCGCCCGTATATCAACGGCTCTTACTTGATCGCACATCACAAAACCCGTTGTTTCCAATCCCTCCAAGCGAACGTGTACCGGATTTTTCCTGTCGGTATTTGTTATAGGGCATACTATTGTCATGTTGCTCACCCGTGAGTGAGACGCGTTATGGATTACCAGTACGGGGCGGTATCCTGCTTGCTCGTGGCCCTTGGTAGGATTTAGGCTGATTTTGATAATATGTCCCTGTCTGATTTTCTCATCTGCCATATTCATCTCCCACAGACTCCATGTCCAACCATTCCCTGTCCTCGCCGGTAATCTCGTAAGTTTGACCATCCCAATCCTTTAGACGTTCGGCAAGCGGGATATGCCTGCGCGGCTCTTTGGCGAGGGTTATCATCAAGCCGTTATCCGTTGTGCTTACCTCTACTTTGGATGTTTCGGTAATGCCTTCCCTATCGGTAAATTCCTTCGGCAGACGTATACCTAAGCCGTTGCCCCAACGGTTTACGCGGATCGTCCTTGTTGCTGCCATATAAACCCCTTCTTTCATACCACACAAGATACACTATATAGTATATCCTGTATCGTAAAAAAACGCAACCTCTTTATTTGCTCTTTTTTCATTTAGAAAACCCCCTCACCGCCCTTTCATCTCTTCCCATTCCTCCGTCGTTATCAGCACCTGCCTCGGCTTGCTGCCCTCGAACGGGCCGACGATGCCGCGCTCCTCCATCTCGTCCATCAAACGGGCGGCGCGGGCGTAGCCCAGCTTCAGGCGGCGCTGCAAATACGACGTGGAACCCTGCCCCGATTCAATGATCGCCTCAATGGCGGCCGGTAACATGGGATCTGCATCTGTCTGGCTATCTCCCGTCCCGCGGCCGAAGTCGCCATTGGACGCAACGTCACGTTGCTGCTGCTCCAGATGTTCCAGCATTTCGGCGGAGTAGTTGGCGGAAGAGTTGTCCATGATGTACCCGACCACGCGGGACACTTCCTCGTCCGATACATAGCAGCCCTGCACGCGCAACGGCTTGGGGGCGCCGATCGGGAGATAGAGCATGTCGCCCCGCCCAACCAGCTTTTCCGCCCCGCCCGTGTCAAGGATGATACGGCTGTCGAGGTTGCCTTTGACGGCAAACGCGATCCGCGACGGCGTGTTGGCCTTGATGATGCCGGTGACAACCTTGGCTTCGGGGCGCTGCGTCGCCAGAATGAGATGCACCCCGCAGGCGCGCGCCTTCTGCGCGATCCGCGCCACCGCCGTTTCCACTTCCTTATGCGCCACCATCATCAAATCCGCCATTTCGTCGATGATGATGACGATCCGCGGCATTGTCACGCCGTCCGGCTCGCGGGACACCTCTTCGTTATAGGAGATGATGTCGCGCTTGCCGCGCTGCATCAGCAGATTATACCGCCCGTCCATCTCGGTCACGGCCCATTCCAGCGCCTCGGCGGCGCGTTTCGGTTCGGTCACGACCGGCGAGAGCAGATGGGGTATGCCGTTGTACACGCCCAGTTCGACCATCTTGGGGTCAACCATGATAAACCGCAACTCGTCCGGCGACGCTTTATAGAGCATCGACGTAATCAGCGTATTCATACAGACCGACTTGCCCGAGCCGGTGGTGCCGGCGATCAGCAGATGGGTCAGCTTGGCGATGTCGGCGACGATGTTCTGCCCGGTGATGTCGCGCCCCAGCACAAAGGAGGTGGGACTCTCCATCGCCCTGAACTCCGGCGAATCGATCAGGTCGCGTATGTAAACGGTCGATACCATCCGGTTGGGTACCTCGATACCGACGACGTTGGCCTTGCCCGGCACCGGGGCGATATGGACGCCTACCGCGCCTAGCGACAGCGCTATATCGTCGGCGCGGCTGGTCAGCGAGGCCAGCTTGACGCCCGCCTCCGGCTCGATCTCGTATCGCGCCACCGACGGGCCGCGCGTCACGTTGAGGACCGACGCCCCGATCCCGAAACTCTGTAACGCCGCGACCAGCCGCTCGGCGTTGTTTTTCAGTTCCTCCTCGTTTTTCACCGCCAGATTGTCCTGGGCGGGACGCGTCGCGGTCAGCAGCGACACCGAGGGAAAACGGTACGGTTCCGGAAACGCCTCCTCGCCGCCTATGGTGACCGATTCAAGCGGTTTGAGGGGCGGCGCGGCGCCTTCAACGTCCGGCTCTGTCTGCGATAAGGAGGAAATGCCGAACCCGCTCTCTTTTTCGATCACCGGTTCCATCGGCGGCGCGGCGTCTTCCACCTGCGGCGGCGGGACAGGGTCGATCTTCACGCCTTTGGGCGGCGCGGCGCCTCCGGCCAGTTCGGCGGGCGTTCTGACCTTTTCGCCGCGTCCCGGCAGGATGCCGACCGGCAGAGGTTCTTCCGGCTCCGTTTCAGGGCCGGCGTAGACAGGCACGTCATAATCGGGCCGCTGCTTTTTCCGTTCCGGCTTCTCCGGTTTGACCGGCTTTTCGATCCTTTCCGGCTTTTTCTCAACGTCAGGCGGCGGCTCATACGCCCGCCTCGGCCTGTTGCGGATGGCGTCGGCAATGGCGACGGGGCTTAGCCGCAGGATGATAAAGGCGCACACGATCATCCCGGAGATCAGCAAAACGGCGGTTACCGGCGTACTCAGCCCCGTACGCAGCGCCCTTGCGAGCCAATAGAGCAGCGGGACCCGGTCCTCCGTTTCCGCAAACAGCCCCGCGAACGCCCCGACGAAGACAGGGATGACAAAGAGGCAGAGCACCCGCAGCGTCACCGGCCTGCCCCGATGGAACAGCAGGATCACCGCAGCGGCCAAGCAAGCAAACGGGAATACCGCAAAGCCGCCGCCAATAACAAACATAAGGCCGCCGCGCAAAAGATCCAGCAGCCACGCCTCCGCCCCGAAGAGGGAAAAGAGGGTGAAAACCGCGAGCAGAAAACAGACCAGCGCCCCAACCTCGCGGCGGATGGGGCGGCGGTTTGCCGTTTTTTTGGTTGGCGTCTTTTGTGCGGGCATGGCGGTCCCTTTCTTATGGTTTGAAAATCGCCACGGCGGCGGTAACCAGCCCCACGGCGGCGCAGTAATAGGCGAACACGCCGAAACGTCCGGCGTCCGCCAGTTTTTTGATTAAAACGATCGCGAAGTACCCGACGACGCCCGCGGCCAGCATCCCGGGCAGAAAGATGAGAAATTCCTCCGCCGCCACGCCCTCGGAGAACGCCTTTCGCAACTCCAGCAGGGTCGCGCCCATCACGGCGGGGATGCTCATCAGGAAAGAGAATTTGACGGCAAATTTGCGGTCAAACCCCCGCATCAGCCCTGTAGAGATGGTGGATCCGGAACGCGACAGGCCGGGGATGACGGCGACGACCTGCATCAGCCCCACCACCGCGGCGTCGGAAACAAGCGCGGTCTTTTCGTTCTTTCTGCCGGGCTTGATACGGTCCGCGATGTACAGCAGCAACCCCGTGACGATCAGGGCGGCTCCGACGAACAGAAGGTTGTCGGCGAGGACGCCGACATATCGCTCAAAGAAGACGGCAATAATCAGCGGGACGGTGGCAAGGATCAGCAGCAGAAGGAGCCGCCGCGCGGGACGGCCCTGTTCGCTCTTCCGTTTCCCGGCCGAAAAGAGGGAGAAAAACCCGACGCACACTTCGGCGATGTCTTTGTAAAAGGCCGCGAAGACCGCGCCCAATGTACCCACGTGCAGCAATACGTCAAAGAGCAGGTTCCCCCGCATCTCTTCCACATCCAGCAGATGGCTGAGGATCGCGAGATGCCCCGAACTGGAGACGGGCAGAAATTCCGTCGCGCCCTGTATGATCCCCAGAAGCAATGAGATCCATATAGACAAAAGCGTCCCCCCTTGCTTAAATGCTTCTCCGTTCGCGTTCCATCCTCAGTATGCGGGAAATTAGTTCTTCTTTTTCCCGTATGTTCTTAAAGCGGAATTGCACGCTCACATTGTATTTCAAATCCGCGACGCTGTCCTCGACCTCGAAGCAGCGCTTCACTTCACACACGTATGAATGTATATCGTCCTTTTCACCGAACGGCATATGGATGATAACGCTTGCGCCGGATGGAAACGCGGCCGGGCCGCGGACGGACGCCCCGCCGCCGCCGATGTCGCTGACGACGATCTTGAGCCTTTGGGAGGTCCCGTCCTCAGGATCACTATATTCAAGCCATCCGTCTTTCATACACGCGAGATTCTGACGGCGTTTCGCGCGCCTGATCGCGCCTGTCCGCTTCAGCAATAAGTACGATAAGGAACCTTTTTCGATTTTTTCCAGCACAACGGCGTCAAAATCAATGACGGCGCTTGCCAAAAGACATTGCAGACGGACTTTCTGATTGACCGGCAGAAAAACCTCTTCATTCCCCTGCGCCGGCGCCGTTATCATAAGCTGTTTGTTATCCCCGAACCCCTCTAAAGAGGACGTCAGCGTCCGTACGCCGCCCGGTTCCGATTCAGACGGCACCGTTACGGTCAATCGAAGCCCGGCAGTCAGTTCCGGCATGTAAAATCACCTCCGGCGGGTTTCGGTCAATTCAAAAAGTCCTTTAGTTTCTTAGAACGGCTGGGGTGGCGCAGCTTCCGCAACGCCTTGGCCTCGATCTGGCGGATACGCTCGCGCGTGACGTTGAACTCGCGGCCCACCTCCTCAAGGGTGCGGGTGCGGCCGTCTTCAATGCCGAAACGCAGTTTCAAAACCTTCTCTTCGCGCGGCGTCAGCGAGCCCAATACCGAAATGAGCTGTTCCTTGAGCAGGGTAAACGACGCGGCCTCGGCCGGCTCGGAAGCATCCTCATCGGGTATGAAGTCGCCCAGATGGCTGTCCTCCTCTTCGCCGATAGGGGTTTCCAGGCTGACCGGCTCCTGCGCGATCTTCATGATCTCGCGCACCTTATCCACGCTCATCCCCATTTCGACCGAAATCTCCTCCGGCGTCGGGTCATGCCCCAGTTCCTGGAGCAGCTGCCTCGAAACGCGGATGACCTTGTTGATCGTCTCGACCATATGCACCGGGATGCGGATGGTGCGGGCCTGGTCGGCGATGGCGCGGGTGATGGCCTGGCGGATCCACCAGGTGGCGTATGTGGAAAACTTGTAGCCCTTCGAGTAATCAAATTTTTCCACGGCTTTGATAAGCCCCAGATTGCCCTCCTGAATGAGGTCAAGGAACAGCATCCCCCGGCCGACGTAACGCTTGGCGATCGACACGACAAGACGGAGGTTGGC
>Ga0082212_10001146_pt1 | contig 39015 bp, 23 predicted proteins | sample TergutNt197P3_FD_71548 | JGI IMG/M metagenome (GOLD analysis project Ga0082212, IMG submission 71548) | Neocapritermes taracua P3 segment gut microbial communities from Petit-Saut dam, French Guiana - Nt197 P3 | ecosystem: Host-associated > Arthropoda: Insects > Digestive system > Gut ...
GGCATAAAAATGCCACACCCTAAACCCCTATTAATTCAAATTAACTTTTTAAAGGCTCTATTTTACGGAATTTTTAACGATTTAAAAAGTTGTAAAGTGGTGAAGTTTTTTAAAAAATCAATGAATCGTAAAGAAAAAAATCATCGGAATGAAATCGAATGAATTGATGTTTGTTTTTGCCATTATATTTCTTTCTCATATTCTCCCCGCATAGCTGCGCGTGAAATTCGGCATGGCCAGCCGCCCGTCGCTGCTATATTTATCGAATATATTTTTTAGTTCCGCGACATAGGCAGCATACTCCCCATCGCCGTCCTTTAGCGCATAGGAAGCCGAAAGGTTGCGGCCGACAAAACCCCGCTCGTCGAAGACAAGCTCATTGTTGAAAATTTTTGTTTCGTATTCCCCGGCGAAAAAGTCCTTGAAATCATCATCGCTTTCCGCCCCGCGCATGCCCCCTGAAAACCCCTTGAAGCTCGGGCAGTATTTTTTGTTGGCGGCGTCGTTCTCGCGCACCATTTCGCTCGCTTCGTCCCGGCTGTTCCAAACCAATATCACCTTCCCGTTTGGCTTTAGTATCCGTTCGCACTCCGCCTTGAAGCGCCGCCTGTCAAACCAGTGAAACGCCTGCGCCGCAGTTATGAAATCAACGCTGTGATCTGCGAGGGTCGTGTTTTCGGCGGAACCGTTCACAGAAACAAACCCGTCAAAACCGATTAATTCGGCTTCGGCGGCCGCCCTCATGTCGGCGTTCGGCTCGACGGCGAACACTTTGCCGCCGCGTTCGAGAATCTGCCGCGTCAGTATGCCTGTGCCGGAGCCGATGTCGGCGGCGATGCCGTTTTCGCCCATGCCGACGCAGCAATAAAGATAATCCATGAACTCCTGCGGGTACGAAGGACGAAATTTCGCATAGATTTTGCCCATGCCGTCAAATTTGCGCGTGTTTGTTTCTCTTTGCCCGCGAGGGTCGCCCTGCTCTGCCCAATCAGCCATAGTTTGCGTTTCTTTGAAGTCCAATAATTCGTCAGTAGCGGAAACATGGCGGTACGCCACGATTGCTTCCTTCATAACCGGCACCTCCATTTACTCGTTATTCGCATGTTTAGTATATCACGCCAACGGCAAAATTTCAATAAATAATTTGTAAAATATAAATTTATCTTTTATATCAATGCAAATTTCACGATATCCGTGAAAAAATTTTTTGCTTACAGCCTTTTAATCTTGCTTTTAAGACGAGCGACGACGGCATAATTCATAAACTTTTGCGCTGGCGGCGAATTTTTGTAATGTGCGGCTAAAACCGGAGGATCCTCGTTTTTCAGGAAAATTTACAAAATGATGTTTAAATCGGTTTCGCCACGGTGTATAATCGGCTTATCACCTGACAAAAAAACACAAGGAGAAAATACAATGAATCAATGCGAACGCTTCGTCAATTGCATGAAGTTCGGCAAGGTGGACAGGGTTCCCGACATGGAGCTTGGCGTATGGCCCGAAACCCTCGCGAGATGGCGGCATGAGGGCATGCCGTGGTGGATCGACAACCTGTTTCAGCTTTCGGACCATTTTCATATGGACAAAAGCTTCAACTGCGACTGGATGCACATCAACGACAGGCTTTTCCCCGACCAGGAGTTTCGCGTGGTCGAAAGAAATTCCGGATGGGAAATAATCGAAAGCAACATCGGCATGAAAATGAAAAGGGGCTTGGCGAACGCCTCCATACCGCAGTTTCTGCGCTTTCCCGTCGAGACGGCGGGCGACTATCAAAGGATTTCGGACAGGCTGAACCCGGAGGATTCCGGGAGATATTCCCCGGACTTCGATGACGATCTCGCTTTCCGGACCATGCGCGGGGAAACAAGGGGCATAAACTTTTGCGGCCTGTTTGGCTTCGGGCGCGAGATAATGGGCCTGGAAAATTTCTGCACGGCGATCTATGACGAACCCGAGCTGGTAGAGGCGATATTGGACGACCGCGTGAAAATGGCGGAGCTGCTCTACAGGCGGATATTGGAAGCGGGGGGGCTTGATTTCGTGCAGATATGGGAGGACATGGCGTACAAATCGGGTCCGCTCGTCTCGCCCGGATTCATGGAGGGCAAAATGTTAGAGCGCTACATAGAGATCGTGGGCATATTCCGCAAGGGCGGGGTGCGGCTTGTCATGATGGACTGCGACGGCAATATAGAAAAAATGGTGCCGATAATCAAAAAAGCCGGAATGGACGGCATATATCCCTGCGAAATAGCCGCGGGCTCGGACCCCGTGAAGCTCAGGAAGATGTTTCCGGGCGTCGGGCTTGCGGGTGGCATCGACAAGCGCGCGCTCGCCGGGGAGGGGGCCGCAGGGGCAAAAAGCGAGCTGAGGCGCGTGCAGCCCCTGATAAAAGAGGGCGGGTACATACCGTACATCGACCACTTTATCCCGCCCGACATATCCTACGGGACGTTTTGCTATTACTGCGCCCTAAAAAGCGAACTTCTGGCCAATCCCGATATGAAAATATAGCCGAAGATAATTTTATTCATATTTTCGCGATATGATAGAGAAGAAATTTTAACGGGAATATATAACGGAAAGGGCAAATATATGGCGGAAAAAATATACCTCACGGACACAGAGGCGAAACAGGCGATTCTCGACATAGGAAAGAGGATGTACATAAAAAATTTCGTGGCGTCGAACGACGGCAACATAAGCTGCCGCGTAGCCGGCGACATGATCTGGGCCACGCCCTCGGGAATTTCAAAAGGCTATATGACCGAGGATATGCTCGTCAAGATGCGCCTTGACGGGAAGATAGTCTGCGCCGGGGAGCTGCCCCCCACTTCCGAAATCAAAATGCACTTGCGCGTTTACGCGGAAAACCCCGAGGCCGCGGGAGTCACACACGCCCATCCGCCGGTCTGCACTTCATTTGCCATTGCGGGAATTGCGCTCGACAAGGCGATATACCCCGAAGCGTTCGTAAATCTGGGCATAGTCCCCTGCGTGCACTACGAAAAGCCGGGCTCGCAGGGCGTGCCCGACTCGATTGCCCCGTACTGCAGGGATTACAATGCGTTGCTGCTTGGAAACCACGGCGCCCTTTCATGGGGCAGGACTCTGCTGGAAGCGTTCTACCGGATGGAATCCATGGAGCATTACGCGATGATACTGATGTATACGGGCAATATCATAGGAAAGGCGAATATATTGAGCAAAAGCCAGATAGGGGAATTGGTGGAAATAAAGGAAAACCTCGGCATAACTTCGGGGGGGATCCCGGCAGGGGCCGACCGGGCCACCAACCTTGAAGACGCGCTTTGAATTGTGTCGAAAGGCGGATTTTTCAAGGAAACCGAATCAGGCAAAAATTATATTAAGGATGTGTTGAAAATGAAACTAAAATCAATCGAAACTTTCGCGAACAGGAGCATCTGCTTTGTCAGGGTGGCCGATACGGAGGGCAATTGCGGCTGGGGCATGACCGCGCCTTTTGAAGCGGACATAACCGCAAAAGCGCTGCACCGGATCGTCTCCGGCATCGCGCTTGAGCCCTTTGAGGACTTCACTTCGGTCGCAGACGAAATAATGCGCAGGCAGTACAAATATCTCGGGAGTTTTCTCGCGCGGGCGGCGGCGGGGATAGATACGGCGCTTTGGGACCTGGTTTCAAAGAGAGAGGGCGTTTCCGTATCGGAAATGGTCGGCAAAAAACGGGATTTCATCGATTTGTATGCTTCGAGCATGCAGCGCAGCCTCCCTGTCCAGGAGGAGGCTGACAGAATGCGCGCCATACAGGACAAGTTCGGATACAGGGCGATGAAGCTGCACCCGGGGATACCTGTGGGGCGCGACATGGATTTCTGGGAAAACCGCACGGAGGACATGATCGCGGCAATGGTCAAAACGGCCCGGCCGGACACGCACATAATCGTGGATGTGAATGGCAACTATTCCGTCGAAAAAGCCGTCGAAATGGCGAAGTTCATGCACAGCCACGGGATAAAGCTGTTCGAGGAACCGTGCCCGTACTGGGAAATCGAAAAGACAAAGGCAGTGCGCGAGGCCTGCGCCGCCATCGGCATACCCGTGGCGGGCGGCGAACAGGACTATATCGACACGATGTGGGAGCGCATGATAGAGCAGAGGGTGATGGACGTGTGCCAGCCGGACTTGCTGTACATCGGCGGATTTTCCCGCGCCTTGCGGATTGCGAAACATGCAGCGTCCAAGAATTTGCAGGTTACGCCGCACACCTCGAACCGCTCTCCGATACTTGTCATGGGCCTGCATTACATGGCCTGCATCGAAGCGCCGTACCCGTTCCTCGAATGCGGAATAGAAGAGGATTTGTGGGCGGTGAGCTGTTACGGGCCGCAAGTCGAGATAAAAGGCGGCCGCGCGAAAGTCCCCGAGGCGCCCGGCTGGGGATTTGAGCCCGACGCGGAATTTCTCGCCAAATCCGAATACTGCATAAGCAAATGAGCAGTCAGTCCCCCACGGCTAAACGTCCGCCGCTTCCACGTACCTGTGGCCGTTTTCCGCGATGAACCTCTTTCTCCCCGGCAGATCGTCGCCAAGCAGCGTGTCGAACATAACTTCCGTGCTGTGCTCCTCGTCCTGGTTCACGCAGATCAGCCTGCGGGTTTCCGGAGCCATCGTGGTGAGGCTCATCATGTCGGGCTCGTTTTCGCCGAGCCCTTTTGATCGCTGTATCGCGTATTTTTTGTCCTTGAGTTTTGAGAGGATTTCGTTTTTTTCCTTTTCGTTGTAGGCGAACTGTATTTGATCCTTGCTGGTTATCTCGAAAAGCGGAGATTCGGCTATGTACACCTTTTTTTGCCTGATCAAAGTGGGCAGCAGCCGGTAAAACATGGTCATGATCAAAGCCCTTATGTGGTAGCCGTCCTCGTCGGCGTCCGTGCAGATTATTATCTTGCTCCATTTCAGCGTGTTTATGTCGAAATCCGCCAGATCCTTGTGCGCCTTTGTCTTTATTTCCACCCCGCAGCCGATCACGCGGAGCAGATCCATTATTATCTCGTTTTTGAAAATCCTGTCGTATGTGGATTTGAGGCAGTTGAAAGTCTTGCCCCGCACCGGTATTATCGCCTGGAATTCCGCATTTCTCGCCAGCTTGCACGAAGTCAGGGCCGAATCGCCCTCGACGATGTAAAGTTCGCGCAGGGAGGCGTCCTTTGAGCGGCAGTTCACGAATTTTTCCACCCTGTTTCCGATATCCATTCCCGCGGACAGTTTCTTTTTCAGGTTGAGCCTCGCGCTTTCGGCGCTTTCCCTCGAACGCTTGTTGACTAAAACCTGCGCCCCGATCTTCTCCGCCTCGCCCGGGTTTTCGGCGAAATAGACCTCGAAGTTGTGCTTTAAAAAATCCGTCATGGCGTCGGCCACGAATGCGTTGGTTATGGCCTTTTTGGTTTGGTTTGCGTAGCTCGTCTGCACGGAAAAGCAATTGGTGACGCACACGAGGCAGTCCTCAATGTCCGCAAAGGCGATTTTGCTCTCGTTCTTGGTGTATTTCCCGGTATTTTTCAAATAGCGGTCTATCGCGTAGACAGCCGCGCTTTTGAGCGCCTTTTCCGGCGAGCCGCCGTGCTCGAGGTATGAAGAATTGTGGTAGTACTCGATGTTTGCCACAGTGTTGGAAAAACATAGGGAAATCTGCATCTTCACTTTGTATTCCGGCTTGTCCTCCCTGTCGCGCCCCGTCCTCTCGCCGCTCCACAAAACGGGTTTTGTTATGCTTTCTTCGCCGGCGAGTTCTTCGATGTAGTCCAGTATGCCGTTTTTGTACAAGTATTCGGTTGTGCCGAATTCCCCGGTTTCCCTGTCCTGGAAATTCAATATGAACTTTATGCCCGCATTCACGACGGACTGTTTTTTCATCACGTTGGCGAAGTATTCATAGGGGATGGCTATGTCCGTGAAAACTTCCAAGTCGGGTTTCCAGTACTGGGTGGTGCCGGTTTTGTTTGTTCCGGCCGGTTCTTTGGCAAGCTGGGTCACCGCTTCGCCTTTTGCAAACGAGATTTGGTGCTTTGTCTTGTTGTAGACGGAAGTCACCTCGAAAAATTCCGAGGAATATTGCGTGGCGCAGGCCCCCAGCCCGTTTAAGCCCAGGGAAAATTCATATGTCCCGCCTTCTTCGTTGTTGTACTTTCCGCCGGCATACAGCTCGCAGTATACGAGCTCCCAGTTGTATCTCTGTTCTTTCTCGTTCCAGTCTAAGGGGAGCCCCCTGGCAAAATCCTCCACTTTTATCGAAAAGTCGGAATAGGCCGTGACTATTATGGCATTGCCGTAGCCTTCTTTCGCTTCGTCGACCGAATTGGTGAGGATCTCGAAAAAAGCCTGCTGGCACCCCTCGAGCCCGTCCGACCCGAACATAACGGCGGGGCGCTTCCTCACCCTGTCCGCCCCTTTGAGCGACGATATGGTTTCGTCGTTGTATGTTTTGTTTTCCGTGTTCTTCGCCATTTTTTTCTCCCCGCTTATATTTTCCTCATTTGCCGCAAAATTGTTCATTGCACGTGATCGATTATACCAAAAGTAATATGACAACAGTGCGTCATATTAAAAAAGAACAAATTGTAAAAAATTAAAACAAGTTGACGCAAATGCTGTTGACATTCGCGCATAATTTTTGTATAATAGGGCTATGGGCAAAATATTTGCAAAACCCCCCAAGGAGAAAACCCGGATATGAGCAGGAGAAAAGCGCGGGAAATCGTGTTGTGCCTCGTTTTTGAAAAAGACTACCATCGCGACGTCGGCTGCGAAACGCTGTACGACGAGCTGTTTGAAAATTACGGCATAAGCGAACTGTACAATTCCTTCGGCGAAAATAGCGGAAATGCGCCCGAAAGCTTGAAAAAGGCCGATGAAGACTACATAAAGAACACTTTTTTCGGGGTGTTTGAAAATATCGGGCAAATTGACGAAATAGTATCGGGAGCGGCTGTCGGCTGGCGTTACGACAGGATCTCCAAAATTTCCATGGCGCTTTTGCGCACTGCGGCCTACGAAATTCTGCACGCGGGGGACGTGCCCGTAAAAGTCGCGATCAACGAAGCGGTGGAGCTCTCGAAAAAATACGACGATCCGGACGCCTACCAGTTCATAAACGGGGTGCTGGGCGCAGTCGCCAAAAAATATATCGTGTGACCGGCGCAAACGACAGTTCGCCCAAAAAATTCACAAAAAAATTCAAGGGATGCGAAATTATGCCTGAAAGCAGTATATTCACAGTCGAACAACTCAACGAATACATGAAAAACATGATCGAGGCCGATCGGTCGCTGTCTGACATATATGTGAAAGGCGAAATATCGAATTTCACGAACCACAAAACCGGCCATTTCTATTTCACCGTCAAGGACGAAAAAAGCGTTCTGAAAGCGGTGATGTTCGGCGGGGCCTCCAAAGTGGGGTTCATGCCCGAAAACGGGATGAAAGTGGTGCTGCACGGGAGGATATCGCTTTTTGTGAGGGACGGGCAGTACCAGATTTACTGCGACGGCATAGAGCCGGACGGGATCGGGGCGCTGTATGTGGCCTTCGAGCAGTTGAAAGCCAAGCTCGAGGCCGAGGGGATATTTGACCAAAGGCGAAAAAAGCCGCTGCCCAAAATCCCAAATTCCATAGGAATCATAACCTCCCCTACCGGGGCGGCGATCAGGGACATGATAAACGTTATAACGCGAAGGTTCCCCATGGCGAAAATAGTCTTGTTCCCCGCGCTGGTGCAGGGCGCGAATGCGCCGGGCCAGCTCGCCTCGGGAATAAAGTTTTTCAACGCGGGCGGCGCCGAAGCGGATTTGATCATCATCGGCAGGGGAGGCGGCTCGCTCGAGGAACTCTGGGCCTTCAACGACGAAAATCTGGCCAGGGTGGTTTTTTCCAGCAAGATACCGGTGATTTCTGCCGTGGGGCACGAAACCGATTTCACCATATGCGACTTCGCGGCGGATTTGCGCGCGCCCACCCCTTCGGCGGCGGCGGAATTGGCGGTCCCCGATTCGGGCGAACTGAAAAGGCAGCTTTCAAACGCATTCAAAAAAATGGAGCTTTTGGCCGCGGGGAAAATATCGGGCTACAGGGAACGGGTAAAAAACTACGAAAACGCGAATGTGCTGAAGAACCCGATGAACATAATCGACGACAAGAGGATGGGCATTCTGCAAATAGAAAAAAACCTGGCCGCGCAGCTAAAAATCATCTTAGGCGAAAAGCGCTCGCAGTTTGTCATGCGCTCCTCGAAGCTCGAGGCGCTAAACCCGCTTTCGGTGCTCGCAAGGGGTTATTCGGTCGCCTACAGCGGCGAAAAAATCGTGGGCAGATTGGCCGACGTCGAAATCGGTTCGGCGATAACGGTGAAAGTGTCCGACGGGCGAATAGAGGCGAATGTGAACGCCGTCCACGCCACTGCCAAATGAATCAGGAAGGAAACAGCTTATGGAAAACATCGATACGGAAAACATCAATTTCGAGCAGGCGCTGATAGAACTCGAAACGATAGTGCATAGCCTTGAAAACGGCACGATCCCCCTCGACGAATCTCTTGAAAATTTCGAAAACGGGGTGAAACTCATCAGGCGCTGCAACCGGCTTTTGGACAGCGCCGAAAAAAAAGTCAAAAAGCTCACGAGGGCCCAAACCGGAGAAGTCGTGGAAGAAGATTTCGACGCGGATGCGTGACGAAGACTTCCTTCGAAATTCGAGCGGGGCGCCAAGAATTGACAGGGAGAGAAAATGGCAGTTGAATTTGAATTTGAAAAAAAGCTAAAAGGCAGCGCCGAGGCGGTAAATGCGGCTCTTAAAGATTATCTGGGGCAAAACGACCCCGATTTCGGCGCGCTTTGCAATTCGATGCGCTATAGCTCGCTAAATGGGGGAAAGCGCGCGCGGGCTTTTCTGACGCTCGAATTTTTCTCGGTTTTCGGCGGCAAGAATCCCGAAGCTGCGATCCCTGTCGCGTGCGCCATAGAAATGGTGCACACATACTCGTTGATCCACGACGATTTGCCCTGCATGGACGACGACGATTTTCGGCGCGGGCAGCTTTCAAACCACAAAAAATTCGGGGAAGCGGTCGCGCTGCTTGCCGGGGACGCGCTTTTGACATATGCCTTTGGCATAATCGCAGACGCGAAATTTTTGCCCGGCGAAAAAAAATTGAGAATCATATCCGAACTCTCGCGGGCGGCGGGGCATTTCGGAATGGTGGGCGGCCAGGCGATGGATATGCTCTGCCAAAATGAAAACACCGACATTCAATCGCTTTTCAAGATGCACGCGCTAAAAACCGGCAAAATGATGGCCGTTTCCGCGAAATCGGGCTGCATCGCGGCCGGGGCGGGCGAAAGAGAAACCGAACTGGCGGCAAAGTACGCGGAAAAAATCGGGCTCGCCTTTCAGATCGTCGACGACATACTCGACAAGGGCGACTATGGCAAAAAAAACAACTTCGTAAACGTTTTCGGCGGCGACGGCGGGGCGGCATTCGAGTGCGCCGAAAATCTGACGGGCGAAGCCCTGGCACATATCGAAGATCTGAACATGGATACGGGAAGTCTCGGGATTTTCGCAAAATATCTGCTTGAGAGAAGAAATTGATTATGTTTGTCGTAAATGTCATATTGGGCAATTATGTTTTGGTTTGTTCCATGCTCGGTTGGGTTTGCGCTTCTTTGGCGAAAGTGATCATATTGCTTGCAAGGGAGCGGCGGCTCGACCTGAGAAAGTTTTTTTCTTCGGGGGGCATGCCCAGCTCGCATTCGGCCACGGTGTCCTCGCTTGCCACCGCCGTGGCGAAGACTGACGGGCTGGGAAGCACGGTTTTCGCCATATCTTTCATGTTCGCCTTCATCGTGATGTACGACGCCACCGGGGTCAGGCGGGCGGCGGGCGAACAGGCGAAGATTTTAAACCAGCTGGTGGGAAATTTTTCGGAAAACAAGCCCGTGTACATGAAAAAGAACCTCAAGGAGATAATCGGGCACACGCCGCTTGAAGTCATCGTGGGGGCGCTGCTGGGGATTTTGATAGCGCTTTTGGTGCCGTACCGGAGGTAAATTTTGAAAATGGGTCGAAGAGAGAAACAGTTCGCGGCGCTGGACAAGGTGAATTCGCCCGATGACCTAAAAAAGCTCGGCATGAAAGAGCTTGGCGAACTTGCGCTTGACATACGCGAATTTTTGATTTGGAACATATCGCAGACGGGCGGGCATTTGGGCTCGAACCTCGGGATTGTCGAGCTGTGCATAGCCTTGCACTATGTATTCGACTCGCCGAAGGACAAAATCGTCTGGGATGTGGGGCACCAGAGCTACGTGCACAAAATCCTGACCGGCAGAAAAGACAGGTTCGGGACATTGCGGAAATTTTCGGGGCTTTCGGGGTTTACGAAAATGAGCGAGAGCGAGCACGACCCTTTCGGGGCGGGGCACAGCAGCACCGCGCTCTCCGCGGCGATCGGGATCGCGAGGGCCAACATGCTGGACAAAAAAGAAGCTTACACAATCGCCGTAGTTGGAGACGGATCGTTTACCGGCGGGCTTGTGTACGAAGCGTTGAACAATTCCAAAAACTGCAAAAACCTCGTTGCCATACTCAACGACAACGAAATGTCGATTTCAAAAAACGTCGGCACGATGGCGGATTATCTGGCGAACATAAGGACGGCGAAAAAATACTACAGCTTCAGGCACACGATAAAAAAAGCGCTGTCTTCCATCCCGCTTATCGGAAAGCTGTTCGTGAAAATTTCCCAGGCGATGGCGAGGCTGCTCCGGCGCTCCCTGTACAACGCCACTTTTTTCGAGCAGATGGGATTCGATTTTTTGGGCCCGGTCGACGGCCACAACATAAACAAGCTGATAGCGGTGCTCGGGGAAGCCAAAACGAGGGAAAACCCCGTGTTCATCCACGTCAAGACCCAAAAGGGCAGGGGATACGGGAAAGCCGAGGGCGATTCGGAAAAATATCACAGCGTTGGCAAATTCGACATAGAAGAGGGGATCGAAGCGGCGGGCCGCTCGTTTTCCGGCAATTTCGGCGCCAAAATTTGCGAGGCGGCCGAACATAACCCGAAAATCTGCGCGATAACCGCCGCGATGGCGGAAGGGACGGAACTCTCCGCATTCAAAAAAAAATACCCGGAACGCTTTTTCGACGCCGGGATAGCGGAAGCCCATGCGGCGCTTTTTTGCGCGGGGCTGGCCGCAGCCGGATACATACCGGTTTTCGCGGTTTACTCCACATTTTTGCAAAGAGCCTACGACCAGATAATCCACGATGTGGCGCTGCAAAACCTCCACGTGGTGTTCTGCGTCGACAGGGCGGGGCTTTCAGGCGAGGACGGCGCCACCCACCACGGCATCTTCGACGCGGCATTTTTGAACCACATCCCCAACATGACGGTTTTTTCGCCTTCTTGCTACCGCGAGTTCGACGAAAGCTTCGATTTCGCGGCAAACCGGATGGATTCCCCGGTGTGCATACGCTACCCAAAAGGCGGCGAAGACGAAAAATTCAACGAAAAAATGGAAAATTTCAATGCGGAGGGCGATTTGGACTACAAATACATAAAAACCGAAAACCCCGGATATCTGATCGTTTCATACGGCAGGATTTCGAAGACGGCGCTTGAAGTATGCGAAAAGCTGAATGCGAACGGAATGGAGGCGGAATTTTTGAAATTGAACAAGATAAAGCCCGTAGACGGCATTTTGCCTGCAATACAAAATTCGGGCGCCGAAAATGTGGTTTTTATCGAAGAGGGGATCGAAACCGGCGGGATAGCGGAACTCATATGCTCGAAACTCGGCCTTGCCGGAATGCGCAAAAAGACAAAAATATTCGCCGTGAACGGTTTTGTGGGGCAAGGCAAGCTCGAAGAGCTTTTCGGGCTCTGCGGGCTCGATGCGAAAAAAATATATGGGGAAATGACGGGAAGCTTATGATTGCCGACAAAATCGGGATAATCCCGAACGAAAAAAAAGACCCGCTTTTTGAAAACACCAAAATTATTATAGATTTTTTGAGCGGCAAGGCGGGGAGCGTATATATCGGCGAAAACCGCCGCGAAATTTTTGAGGGCTTGGCAGTGGATTTCGCGCCGGAGGACGATTTATACAAAATGTGCGGGCTGCTCGTGGTGCTGGGCGGGGACGGGACCATGCTGAAAGCGGCGGCGAAAGCCTGCAAGACCGACGTCCCGCTCATCGGCATAAATTTGGGGCGCATAGGCTTCATGAGCGAGATAGAATCCGACGAGCTGCATCTTCTGGAAAATCTTTTTTCGGGCGGATACGAGATAAAAAGCAGGATGATGCTCGAAGCGGCGATAATCAGGGGCAATTCCGAAATGCAGGTGGGCACGGCGCTAAACGACGCAGTCGTGACGGGCGCCCCGGCAAAGCTGATAGAAATAGAGATCGCCCGCGACGGGGCGAAAATCGCGAGGTATATGGCAGACGGGGCGATAGCGGCCACGCCGACCGGATCGACCGCCTATTCGATGGCGGCGGGCGGCCCGATCATCGACCCGGAGATGGAATGTTTCTGCGTGACGCCGATTTGCCCCCACTCGCTGGTGAACCGCCCGCTCATATTTTCGCACGACTCGCTTTTGGAGATAATCAACAAAAACAAAAACGGGGAAGCGTGCCTGACAATCGACGGGCAAGCCTCCGTAAAGCTCGAGGAAAACGACATTGTGAGCATAAAGAAGTCGAAATTCGCCACAAGGCTCGCATCGATAAAAAAACGCGGTTTTTTTGACGTGGTGAGGGCGAAATTTTCAGAAAACGTTTAACGGCAAAACCGATAAAACAAAAAGGGGACCGCAAACAATGAAATACAAAAGGCATTCGAAAATCATGGAACTCATAAGCTCTTTTGACATATATACCCAGGAGGAGTTGGCCGAAAGGCTTAAAAAAAGCGGGTTCGCCGCCACGCAGGCCACGATATCCAGGGACATAAAGGAACTCAAGCTATTAAAGATCCCCGCCGCCAACGGGCAATACAAATACGCGCCGGCAAACCATGAACAAGAAAAAACGGACGTCAAATTCCTAAACATACTGAACGAAACCGTGACTGAAATAAGCCCCGCGAAAAATTTGCTGGTTGTCAAGACATATTCGGGGATGGCTCAGGCGGCCGCCGCCGCGCTCGATGCGATCGACTTCCCGGAAGTGATCGGGACGATAGCGGGGGACGACACCATATTTTTGGCGCTTTCAAGCGACGAAAACGCCGAGGCCGTGGCGCAAAAGCTCGAAAAAATGTTGAAATGACCCATAAGCGGGCTATAGATTTTGGAAAAGAGGAGGCGAGGCCACATGCTGCTCTCCCTGCACATCGAAAATATCGCAGTCGCGCAAAAAATCGACATGGAATTCAAAAACGGTTTCATCGTGCTGACAGGCGAAACCGGGGCGGGCAAATCGATAATCATAAACTCGCTCAATTTGATACTCGGCGCCAAACCCCAAAAGGACATGATAAGAAAAGGCGAAAAAAAGGCGATGGTTTCGGCCTTGTTCGGGGATTTCGACGCGACGGCGGCAAAAAAAATCGAAGAACTCGGGATTGCGCTCGATCCGTCGGAGAACTGCGTTTTGGTGCAGCGGGACATAACCGAAGAGGGAAAGTCCACAAGCAAGCTCAACGGCAGGGGCATTTCCGTCTCGCTTTTAAAAGAACTCGCCAAACTGCTCGTCAACATTCACGGGCAGCACGATTCGCAGACGTTGCTCTCGCCGGGAAACCACATACTGTTTTTGGACAGCTTTGCCGCGCTTGAAAAAGAACTCGGCGACTATGCGGCGGTATACGACAGGACAAACGGCATCAAAAGCAAAATCGCGGAGCTTTCGCAGGACGAAAAAAACAAACAGCGGACCATAGACATACTGAAATACCAGATAGGCGAAATAGACGGAGCGAAACTGAAGCCCGGCGAAGAGGAAAAATTGGAGGAAGCAAAAAAGTACATACAAAACAGCGAAAAAATAATCAAGTCGATGAAGACCATCCAATCCGCCCTGGCCTATTCGGAAAAGGGCATATCGGCGGTGGACCAGATGAAACGCGCCGCGAAAGCGCTCAAATACGTCGCGGAATTCGTGCCGGATTCGGCGGAATACATAACCAGGCTCGAAGACTGCATTTCCGAAATCACGGACATCTCGGAACTCGCCGCAGGGAGCATCCCAAAAGAATACGACGATTTGGAGCAAATGGAGGACTCCACGCCGAAGCTGGACAAAATCGAAAACAGGCTGTACCAGATATCCAGGCTGAAAGCGAAATACGGCCAATCCATATCCGAAATATTGGAATACAAAAACAAGATAACGGAAGATTTGGACAACATCATATTCGCCGACGAAAAAATAGAGGGCTTGAAGGGCGAGTTGGCGGAAGAAATGGAAAAACTCGGGGCGCTGGACGCGATACTGTCCGCAAAGCGCAAAAAAGCGGCAAAATCCCTCGAACACAAGATAATGGACGAATTGAAATTCTTGGAGATGTCGAAAGTCCTGTTCGAGGTAAAAATAGAAAAAAACGTCGAGGGCGACGGCGGGGTGAGGTACGCCTCGCGGGGAGGCGACACGGTAGAATTTTTGATAGCCACGAACCCCGGCGAACCCCCGAAGCCCCTGGAGCGCATCGCCTCCGGGGGGGAGCTCTCGCGGATCATGCTCGCAGTCAAGAGCGTATTTGCAAAAAAAGACGGCGTGGACACGCTCATATTCGACGAGATCGATTCGGGCATATCGGGCAGGACCGCCGAAAAAGTGGGGATAAAGCTGAAATCCATCGCGGGCGACATACAAGTGATATGCGTCACCCATTCGGCGCAGATCGCCTCCCACGCCGACTCGCATTATCTCATCGCGAAGCGCGAGATAGGCGGCAGGTCCGCGACCGACATAAAGGAGCTGGACAAAAACGAAAAGATAGACGAAATCGCCCGGATCATGGGCGGGATCACCATAACGGAAACGGTGAAGAAAACGGCGGCCGAAATGGTCGAAAAAAACACATAAATTTTTTACGGATTTTTATAGGAGAAGCATACATGGATTTGATACGGGAATTCAAAGCTCGCGGGCTGCTCGCGCAGTGCACCGATCTGGAAGCGGTGGACGATATGCTGAAAAAGCAAAAAGTCACCTTTTACATAGGTTTCGACCCGACGGCGCCCTCGCTGCACATCGGGCATTTCATGCAGTTCAAGACGATAAAATATTTCCAGAACGAGGGCCACAAGGCGATCGTTATATTCGGCGGGGGCACCGTGATGGTCGGGGACCCGTCGGGCAGAACCGACATGCGCCCCATGCTCGAAAGAAAAGAAATAGACGAAAACATCGAAAAATTCAAAAAACAGGCCGACAGGTACATTCCGGGAGCCTTGTACGTCAACAATGCGGACTGGCTCTGCGAGATAAAGTACATGGATATGCTAAGAGAGATCGGCGCGCATTTTTCGGTCAACAAGATGCTGACTGCGGAATGCTTCAAGACAAGGCTGGAAAAGGGCCTGTCCTTTCTGGAATTCAACTATATGCTGATGCAAGGCTATGATTTTTACAGGCTCTACAAAGACTACGGCTGCGCGCTGCAGTGCGCGGGCGACGACCAGTGGTCCAACGCGCTCGCGGGTGCGGACTTGATACGCCGCAAAGAGGCAAAGGAGGCGCACGTCCTCACATTCGCGCTGCTTCCCGACGCCGCCGGCAAAAAAATGGGGAAAACCGCGGGAAACGCGGTTTGGCTCGATCCGGGCCTCACCAGCCCCTACGATTTTTACCAGCACTGGCGAAACACCGACGACGGATTGGTGGTCCGGTACCTGAAAATGATGACCTATGTCCCGGTGGAAGAAATCGACGCCATGGCAAATAGCTTCACAGATGCGGCAAACATAAACGCCGCCAAGGACAGGCTCGCCTACGAGGTCACAAAAATGATCCACGGCGAAAAAGAAGCCCAAAAAGCGCAAGAGGCGGCAAAATCGGTGTTTTACGGCGGGGCAGCCGACGCGGACATGCCCACGACGAAACTCTCCGAGGAAGATTTTGCCGGCAAGGACGCGATAGCGATAACAGATTTGCTCGTGGTTTGCAGGCTCGCCCCTTCGAAGGCCGAAGCCAAAAGGCTCGTCGCGCAGGGCGGCATATGCGCGAGCGACGAGAAAGTCCCTGATATCGGATACATGATAGCAAAAGAAGACATAAAAAACGGCCTCATAATCAAAAAAGGCAAAAAGGTGTTCCACAAGGTCACGATGTAGCTGCAAATATAATTTTATTATATTAATATATTTATCGGGAGGAAAACAAAAATGGCAAAACTCAGAATCGGCATAATCGGAACGGGCGGGATCGCCCACGCTCACCTTAATTCCTATAAAACCATCGAAGAAGTTGAAGTCGTGGCGGGATGCGACATAGTCCCGGGCAAAGCCGAAGAATTTTTCAAAAGAAACGAAATGCCGAATGCGAAGGCATTCAACAGCAAGGAAGAAATGCTCGACAATGTGAAGCTGGACGCGGTCAGCGTTTGCACCTACAATGCGACCCACTCGGAATGCGCCGTGTTCGCCCTTGAAAACGGGCTCCACGTGCTGCTCGAGAAACCCATGAGCGTGACCCTCGCGCAAACCATCGCCATGCTCAAAGCGGAAAAAAAGAGCGGAAAAATACTGTCTGTGGGATTCCAGCCGCGCTACGACGTGAACTGGCAAAAAGTGGGCGAAATAATCAGATCCGGCGCGCTGGGCAAAGTGTATTACGTCCAGACCGGCGGCGGCAGGCGCAGCGGGATGCCCGGCGGCAACTTCATAAACAAAGCGACCGCGGGCGCGGGCGCGCTCGCCGACATCGGCTGCTATTCGTTGGATTTCGCCATGCACTCGATCGGCTACCCGAAACCGCTCACGGTTTCCGCCGTGGCGTGCGACCATTTCGGCAAAAAAGAATACGGCGACGCATTCCAGGTGGACGATTTCTCCGGGGCCTTCGTGCGCCTTGAAGGCGGAATCACCTTAGATTTCCGCATGTCTTGGAAAATGCACATGGACACCACCGGCGACTTCATATTCCTTGGCACCGAAGCGGGGCTCAAAGTCAAACAGCCCACCCTCGGCACATGGGGCGGCGCTTGGGACGGCCCTGTCGGCGAAATCAAGCTGATGCAGGAAATATGCGGCAGGCAGGTCGAAACCCTGATACCGCTTGAAGAAAACCGCGGCCCCGGCCTGTTCGAAAAGAAAGTCCGCGCATATGTGGAAGCGATCATAAAAGGCGGCTCGGCCCCGATACCTTCAAGCCAGATCGTGTACAACCAGGCGATAATCGACGGCATACAGAGATCAAACGCCATAGGCAAGGAAGTCGACGTGGTCATCGAGGACGTGTAGGGCAAGGGCTCTGCCCTTGCCGCTTGCCCGCCGGCAGCAAGGCCAATAAAATCGCAAAAAAAATCCACCAATATGGTGGATTTTTTTGTAGCGCGGCAAGGGCAGAGCCCTTGCCCTACGGCGTGTGAACGGTTCCCGTTGCACGTTCGTTACCGAATCGATTGGTGTGAACTGCACGTGAACTTCGTTCACGTTCGTTACACATTAATACATTCCGCCCATTCCGCCGCCGCCGGGGGCCGCGGGCATCGGGGGAGGGGTCTCTTCTTTTTTGTCTGCGACGAGCGCTTCGGTGGTGAGCACCATGGAAGCCACCGAGGCGGCGTTCAACAGCGCTGTCTTCACCACTTTGGCGGGGTCTACGATGCCGGATTCTATCATGTCCACATATTTTTCCGTGTAGGCGTCGAATCCAAATCCGGTTTTCCGAGAATTCTTGATTTTGTCTATTACCACGCTGCCTTCAAAGCCGGCGTTTTCCGCGATCTGCCTAAGCGGTTCCTCGAGCACTCTGAGAACTATTTTTATGCCCGTTTTCACGTCGCTTTCGGGGATGGACGCATCCAGCAGCTTCTTGACGTCTGAGAGGGCGTTGATGTAGGCCACGCCGCCGCCCGGCACTATGCCTTCTTGGACTGCCGCCCTGGTCGCGTTGAGCGCGTCTTCCATGCGGAGCTTCTTTTCCTTCATTTCGGTTTCGGTCGCCGCGCCGACTTTGATCACAGCCACGCCGCCCGAGAGCTTGGCGAGCCTTTCCTGGAGTTTTTCCTTGTCGTAGTCGGAAGTGGTGACTTCGATGGCGGATTTTATCTGGCTTATCCTGCCTTTTATCTCGGCCGGGTCACCGAACCCGTCGATGATTATCGTGTTCTCCTTGTCGATCTTGACTTGTTTGGCGCGCCCGAGCTGATCCATGGCGGTGTCCTTGAGGTCGAGCCCGAGTTCCTCGGATATGACCTGGCCCCCGGTGAGCACCGCTATGTCCTTGAGCATTTCCTTTCTCCTGTCGCCAAAGCCCGGGGCTTTGACCGCCGCGCATACGAACACGCCGCGCAGCTTGTTGACTATCAAGGTGGAGAGCGCTTCGCCCTCTACGTCCTCAGCTATCAAAACGAGCTTCTTGCCGCTCTGGGCCACCTGCTCGAGTATGGGGAGGATCTCCTGGACGTTGGATATTTTCTTCTCGGTGATGAGGATGTAGGCGTCGTCTATGACTGCTTCCATTTTGTCGGTGTCGGTCACCATATAGGCGGAAATATATCCCCTGTCAAACTGCATCCCCTCGACCACTTCGCAGTAGGTATCCGTGGATTTTGATTCTTCGACTGTGATCACGCCGTCGCTCGTGACTTTTTCCATCGCGTCGGCGATCAGCTTCCCTATCACTTCGTCGCCCGCCGAGATGGTTCCCACCCTGGCTATGTCTTCCGAGCCGTTTATCGGCTTCGAAGCGTCGGCGATAGCTTCGACCGCTTTGTCGGAAGCGATTTTGATTCCCTTTTTGATTATCATCGGGTTGGCGCCGGCGGCCACGTTCTTCATGCCTTCCCTGATTATCGCCTGGGCCAGCAAGGTCGCGGTGGTCGTCCCGTCCCCTGCGGCGTCGTTGGTCTTGGTGGCCACTTCCTTGACGAGCTGGGCGCCCATGTTCTCAAAGGCGCATTCGAGCTCTATCTCCTTGGCTATCGTGACGCCGTCGTTCGTTATGAGCGGCGAACCGTATTTTTTGTCGAGCACGACGTTGCGGCCTTTGGGCCCGAGCGTTATTTTGATGGTGTCGGCGAGCCTGTCGACGCCGGCCATGAGGGCGTTTCTCGCCTCTATGCCATTTTTGATTTCTTTTGCCATAAGTTAATATACCTCCCGAAAACTTATATTTAAATTAATTACCAGCTAAAAATTTCCTATCCGACAATTGCCAAAATATCGCTCTGCTTGACGATCACGAATTCCTCTTCGTCTATTTTGATCTCCGTGCCCGAATATTTGTTGGTGACCACCTTGTCGCCCTTCTTGACTGTCATAACCACATCCTTGCCATCCACGACGCCGCCCGGCCCCACTTCGACAACCTCGGCGATCTGGGGTTTTTCCTTCGCCGTGCCCGTGAGTATTATGCCGCTTTTTGTTTTTTCTTCGGCATCCGCCATTTTGAGAATGACTCTGTCCGCCAATGGTTTGAGTTTCATGATTTTCTGTTCCTCCTCATGGTTTTTTTTGTAAAATTTCGGCACTCTTGCATACCGAGTGCTAACGACCACGACTATTTTATATCATGCGCAAAAAAAAATCAAGAGATTTGCGCCATATTTAACAGTTTTTTAACAATTTGTTTATCAATCATAAGCGTCAAGTGTTAAAATAGGTACAAGAAGCCTTTCATCGGGAGGGTGATGTCGATGAACCAAAACCAAAACAGGCGCCGCAGCCCCTATGATTACGCCCCGCCGCCGAGGCGCAGGCCGCCAAACCCAAAAAAAAGAAAGAGCCTGGCCAAGTACGGCTTCAGGATAGCCATGTTCCTTGTCTTTTTCGCGCTTGTGGGAGCCGTTTGGGCGAGCCTGTTCTTTTTGTCGCTTGTCAGCATGAAAACCCCCGGCGACATAGTGTATGCGCTCACAATGACGGAAATGAAAAACGAAAAGCCGATCGAGGTGACTTCGAAGCTGCCGCTTCCGCGCAAAACGGGCTTTTTCGGGGGCCGGCACTATTTCCCCGTAAACAAAATAATGGAAAACATGGGCTTTGTGCTGGTCGGGGACAAAAACGAGCTGGGGTTTTACAGGAAGCAGTCCGAAGAGGAATTGAGGTTTGAAATCGGCTCCGCCACCGCCTACGTGAACGGAGAAAAATACCGTTTGCCCGGCCCCGTTTTCATGGAGAAAGACGAAATATACGTGCCCCTCGAATTTCTGGAAAACCAGTTCGAAAACCTGAGTTTTGACAGGGACGGAAAAGACGAAAACAAGATAGCGCTCGAGGTGGGCGAAGTCGGCGAGCGCTGCCTGAAAATACGCAAGGCCGAAAGCCTGCCCCCGGTCGAGGAGTTGCCGGGCTTCGGCAGCTTCCCCGTGGAATTCAAGGCCGACTTGGCGGCATATGAGAAGTATTTCGAGGCGCCCGCGGCGGAAAGGGAGCAATACTTGGTCTTGATAAACCCCTGGAACCCCATCGATCCCCAAAGCTATGTCCCGCCGGATCTGACCGATCTGGCCGACACCAGGCAGGACGGCCGCGCCGTGCAGCAGCTGCGCTTCTGGCCCGCCATGGCTTTGGAGGCTTTCCTTTTGGAAGCGAAGGCGAACGGCTTTGCGGGGATCACCGTGACGAGCGCCTACCGCAGCTACGAATACCAGTCGCAGCTGTTTTCAAACGAAGTGCAGAGCGCGGGAAGCGAAGAGGCGGCGGCGGTTTCGGTCGCGCGCCCGGGCCAGAGCGAGCACCAGAGCGGGCTTGGCGTGGATATGCACAACTACTCCGCCGCAAACCAGGACTTCGGCGCAACCGCGGACGGGATATGGCTCGCCGAAAACGCGCACCATTTCGGATTTATCCTGAGGTACCCCAAAGACAAAACGGGCATAACCGGAATAAAATACGAGCCCTGGCATTTCCGCTATGTGGGAAGGCGCGCCGCTTCCAAGATATATGAAGAAAACCTGTGCCTCGAAGAGTATGAGCCTTAATTTATGCCGAAGCTTTCCAATGTCTTTTGTATGGCGGCGTTCACCTTGTCTTTGTTCTTTTCGAAAACCGAAGAAATCGGTGTGGCCTTTATGGCCGCGTCCTGGTATGTGTTGGTCACGTTGTTCCAGCCGTATGCGTCGGCAATGCCGAACACGCGGCTGCCCCTGACGATGTTGAGCATGTCCACGCTCTCGTCGTCGCGGAAGAATTTGCCGATGTACGAGACCTCATAATATGCGGGAATGATGGTGTGCGCGCTGAGCATCCCCAGCGCGTCGAGCGCCGCGGAAGTTTTTGGCAGATCGCCGTTTGTGACCGGTATGCAGGTGACGGTGGCCTGCCCCAGCACATACGAATAGTACTGGCCCTGCGCCTCGTCGTATTTGGGGTGGGGCAGGATCCCGAAGTCGCTCTCCATCTGCCTGAACCTCCTCGTGTGGGAGAGTATCTCGGGGCAGAAAAGCGCGTCGCCGTCCAAAAAGTTGTATGTGGCGTGCTTGTCGGAGGGCAGCCCCTTTATATTCAGGTATATGTTCATGGTGTAGCCCGGGGTCTGCATCATTTCGATTATTTTGTCGTACACATTGTGGAATCGTTCGCCCACTTCGCCGTAGACGGGAAGCCCGTCCCGGTCGCGGGTTATGAGGTTCTCGCCGCCTGCGATTAGTATTCCCGTGTAGTGCTGCGTGTGGGTGACCTGGCCCCACCTGTCGGCCGCGGTCCATTCCCCGTCGCCGTCCAGGTCCAAGGCGGCCGCCTTCTGGTACCCCATCATCGCGTCGTAGGTCCACTTGCCCTCCCGCACGAGGTCATAGGGCATGGAGAGGCCGAGATCCTGCGTCATCGCCTTGTTGAAATACAGAACCCAGGTGGCCTCGTCGGTCAATAGGTTGTAGTCCCCCGTCATGAAAAACAGATATTCCTTTATCGTATAGTCGCGTATCGAGCTTTGGTCCCACCAGGGCTTCTCGATTTGCAGGCCTGGCATTTCGTTCAGGTTCACGAAATACCCCTCCGCGGCAAGCGGCCCGATGTTCCACGACTGCACGATCATCACGTCGTAATCGTCGGCGCCCGAACCTATCATCTTTTTCAGGACGGAGGGGGCGTCGTTTCCAAGGCGGGCATATTCCGAGATTTTCATGTTCAGGCGGTCTTCGGCTATCGCGTTCCTTATGTAGAAAGCGTCGTTGACCGGCTCGCCGTTCTGTTCTTCCACATATTCCATGTGCATATTGCCGAAATCCCAGTCCCAGACCTGGTCGGTGAAGAACCTTATCTCGAAGCCTTCCAGGTTCTGTTCGGGCACCAGCGTCATGATGTCTGCCTTGCCCCCGCTTTCTTCGGCTTCATCGCCGCCGCCCGGCTGTTTTTCGGCGTCGGTTTCCCCGCCGCCCCCGCTTTTTTCGTCCCGGGCGCCGCTGCACGCGAAAAGCGCCGCCGACAGGGCGAGAACGCAAGCGAGCAAAAATATTTTTTTCAGGTTCATCGTCTATGTACCTCCGCTTTGATTTTTTTGTAATCAATTATACGCCTAAATTTTCGATATGTCAACTTGATTTGTCAACAAATTTTTGATATGATGATACTTGGTGTATTTAATGAAGAAAAAGATCAAACCGAAAAACAAGCGGGGCAAATCGGAATGGATAGAGTTCGGCGGCAAGCGCATATTTGACGTTGTTGTGTAGGGTTCGCTTTCGAACGCAAAAAAAATCACGCAAAAGCCGGATAACCGTTGCGCCGCGGGCGACGGGCAGGTCATTAATCGTTTCATCATTAGCTTTGTGTAAATTTGGAAAATAATCAGAAAAAAATGAAAAATGGAAAATTATGCCATTGACAAAGCGCTTTTATTTTGATATGATGTTGTTTATTGCGAAGTTGTTTAGATTTTGCTTTTCGGAATTTAACCAAATGTTACATTTTTGTTACAAAGCCGAAACCCTCTTTATTGAAACGCCCCGATTGGTATATAATGTAAATTGGCGAGAAGCGAAAAAAAATAAACAATTTCCAAAGTGGCGCTTTGGATTTTGGCTTTTTGATTTCGCGGGACTTTTTAAACGATTCGCAGCTTGGAGCCACCCTTGCAAAACCTGCGTAGAAATTTAAATCCTAATAAAAGATAAAGGAGAAAAAAGTTATGAAAATTTCCACAAGCAAGACAAAAATGGCCAAGCGACTGAAATCCCTGCTTTTGATATTGGCCATGACTTTGACTATGGTATTGCCGTTTGCGGGACTGACAGTTTCGGCGGCGCCGTATACCGCGAACGACTCGCTGGATGCGGCGATAGCCGCTGCGTTGACACCGGCGCAGCAGGCTAATCCTTCGTTGGTCATCGGTTTGAACTTGTCCGGCAAAAATATCTACGGCGATGTAGATATCGCCTCCTTGCAAAGTGTTTTTGCGAATTTAGCCGCGTTGAATTTGAGCAACAACAATATAACCGGCACGGTTCCCGGAACAATTACCCCGAATCTTACGGATACTTTTGCCGATGGGACGAGGTCGTTCGCAGCTACCGGCGCCCCGGTGGTTTTCGCTGAAAACACCTCTGGTTATCCAAATCTTCCTGTCGCTTCCTTGTTAAACGCCGTTGAAATCATCACCGCCGGGGGGAATATACCGATACCGGCAGGTATGCTGTCAACCGGAACAGTGACGATCGGCAGCAACCCGCCGATTTCAGTCAGCCCGACCGGCACGATTGACGTCACTTCGATTCCTGGGGGCACATACCCGGTTTCCTTCAATTTCCCGGTCACATACGCTTCCTCTTCCGGTGCGGCTTTGAGCGGCATTGGCACCGATGTAACCCTCCAAATCAAAAAAGCGGGTTATTTCCTGTCCCCCGCGAGCGGAGCCGTTGTATATGACGGAGGCTCGGTTGATTTTACATTTACCATCAATGGCGCGGATGGAAATCCCGCCTCTGTCGGCGTTGAGAGCGATTATGTCGTTGAATTGGACATTCCCTTGTCGACTACAGCCGTGAGGATCAGCGATACGAAAGTAAGCGCAGATGGTATGAGTATGAAAATCACGGTCAAAGCGGCAGATTTTATTCTCTTGACGCTGCCAAACACCAGCGTGACATTGCAAGTTTATGATGTTAATGACTATGGAACCGGTTCGTCGCCCATTCCCGGTGCAATACCGCTCGCAGAAGCAGATCTTGTTTGGCAGGCCAACGCTGTTTTATACGGAATCCAGCTTTCAGAATACAACGCCACGGGAACGCCTCCCTCTCCCCCCGAGGTTGCTGCCATCGGCGCCACGCTCTATGTAAACGGAGGAACTACCATTTCGTCCGCCGAAATCGCGAGCTTGGGTACGTATTCCACTACGACCACTTACTACATCAAAGGGGACATAAATGGATCTGGTATTTGGAATTACATTCCGACGCGCTATGAGTCGCAGTTTGATATCGATATCGGAGAACTGCTTTCGATTCCATATGATCTGGCAGCTGATATCGTACATGTGCCTAATCCTTTAAACCCCGCAGAAGATGTCCTGGCTCTTGTCGTGACCGCCAAAACGTCTGTTTCGGTTACGTATACATGGAACGGGTCTACGCCTACAACCATGCCTATAACTATCACTTTGAATAATTCTTCCGGAGGCGCTGCGCAGTATGTGTATATCGAAGAAGTCGAGGTATTCAGCAATACCGCTTTAGGATATATAATCTACCAGGTGCCGGACATTTACGACGCCTATACCAAAGCTCAAATAGAAACCGCCATCGACCTCGGCGATCCGCGCATCAAAATGGTCGGCCAGTACGAATTGATATCCGCCGCATGGACGCTGATTAACGGTACCGGAACGGCTACCATTGTGGAAGATTCTACCATCTACCTTGTAGCCGCCGCTTATTATCAAACAGGCGGCAAAACGTTCATCGTGCCCGATTCGATGATCAACGGTTGGTATGATGTCACAAGCACCATGGTGACTTTTGGATCTGGCTTTATTCCGATCGCCACCACTTCAATGGAAGCGCAGATCGTGACGCAATCGCCGCCTGCGATCCCTCTGGCGATCAGCACCAAGATATTGGAAGTAAGAACAGATGGATGGAAGCAAACAAAAGATCCCGAAGAAATCGGCAAGTTGCGCTTCGCGCCCAAAGGCAGTACCAACAATTTGGAAATACTTGTCGAAAAAGAACAAAAAGAAATAATCGCCTATGTCATCTCGGATCCCGCTTATACACCCCCCCTCGGCGGAGCGAATGTGTATGCGGAACTAGATCTTCAAATCGCTGCAGTCAACGCGATGGTGCCGGGTACATATATCCCGGGTACATACAGATTATACGATCTCAACGTGGCTTGTAAAGACACCATTGCCATCGGCGCAACGAAACCCTATGAAATTTGGACGGTATACAGCAATTACAAGCTCGGCAACACATACACTGCATCCGTTGCCGGCGATGTCTCGATGGTTTCTTCCGTAAGCCCCGTCCCCGTGAGCGCAGCGGCTGTCGCCACCAACAACGAACTCGTAAACGCGGTGTGCACGTCTAACGGCGGCATCGCCGATGCCCTTGCCGGTTCCAAGGTGTATATGACATACGACGACGGCGCCATATCTTCTCCGACTTTGGAGCTGACTATTCTGAATTCCGAAGTCAACGGCCTATATCTGGTTTTCGAGGATTTGTTAGGCAACCTATATTCTTCGGCTCCCGCGCTTTATGGCAACGCCAATTTCGACATCGGGCAGCTCACTGCGAATTTTGAAATCCCGGAGGGGACGATCGCCAATGTACACACAGTTTTCTCTTTTGGCAACTCCAGCTTCTTTGCCGGAATGACAGGTTTGAACGATTGGCGCGCATATATCGCGAATCCTGCCAATGTGTCGGTTTCCATCGTTCCGGGAACCGGAGCGCTCGGAGATTTGACCGCTTCGGCACCCAATATTTTGAACGGTGTCAACATTTCGCAAAACAACAGCGTTTCGGCCGCATGGACCGGGGCTCTCATTGTGACCATAAACTCTACTGTCTTTAATGTCCCCACCACGACAGCCAGCGGTTCGGATCTTGTAGATGTCATACCCCCGATAGTCACCGGAATCCGCGCCAGAAATGCTTCGGTTCTTGTGCCAAACAACAACAATCCCGCACTCGCATTCATAGTGGGCGATAAATGGGACACCGACCCCGATGTCCGACTTTCGGGAACGACTGGTGATGTATCCCTTTCCACCTTGACTCTCGGAACGGACTACATCGGCGATATTACGCTGGTTCCCAACCCAAATCCTGCGACTGATCCCAATGTAATCATTGATCCCGACGGACTCGGAAATGATTACGAAATAGGCTTTTGGAACCAAGTAACAGGCTTGAAAATCAGTTATGAATATACTTACACGGTAAACGGGATACCAATGTCCGCCACTATCATACTCCCAGCTACGGCAACCTCTGTTCCATATGTGGCCAACGTCAATGTCGGACATCCCACGATAGAGGGGATATATCTGGTGGCCGCTGACCCCAGCGCGGGCAAACTCAAATGGTGGGACGGCGCGGGCGCAATTTCCGGTTCCGTCAATGAATATACCCTGCCATATACGATAAACGGCACCGTAAAACTCTACCCCGTCATAATGAACAGCCGGGCGAATCTCGGTGGTTTTACTGCCCCGGTTGCCATTGAAGAATCGGATGTGGACGGTATTTACTACAACTTCATAAAAGCCTCTGATTTTTCTTCGCCGGGCACGTGGACAAAATTGTTGGGTAAAAATAGCGACTATATTGGAACCCCCAAAACAGATACCTCCGGTTATGTCTATTATGAGGTTTGGTTTAGGGATCAAGTGGATTTTGCCAATTACCTCGACTTCGAATTCGATTCCACGGCTCTTGTCCTCAACGCTTCTGCGCCATATTCCGGGACCGGAACAGGCTATGCAGACACCCTGCAGTTGTTCCATCTGCCGGATGCGGACAGCGCGTATGTTGTGGATATCACCGCTAGCGATACTGTGTACAACTCCAATACGCCTCCTGCATATAACTCCAACCCTATTGTATTCGATATAAAATATTATCTGTCTTTGATCAATCTCGGCGGAACGTTCGATGTGCCGGTGACATATTTTGACACCCCGCTGAAAACCATGATGCCGGGTTCGGCCAATTATAACTCTTCTGAGCGCAACGCCTTGGTCGTGACTCCTATCAAAACGCCGACGGGCAACAACCCTGCAGATTATGATCCCATTACAAGCACCGGGTCTCAGCTTTCGTTTGTGGCGCATGTGCCGGGCGAATATGTATTCCGTCTCACTACCATAAACAACGCGGGCGTTTTGGCGCCGAATTTTGCCCCGGGATATGAGGAAATCAAGTTTACTTTGAATTCCCCGCAGCAATCGCAAACCATCTATTGGAAACAAGTCGACCCGATAACCCCCGCTTTGCCTTCCGGGTGGGCGACAATCCAAGAAACCGGCGGAACGAATCTGTTGGATCCCGTCGCCCTTGGCAGCGGTTATTTGAAAATGGCTTCCAATACAGACGGCTTCGCTGTGGTCAAAGTGTACAACGCCGCCGGCATCGAACTTGCGACGGTCAACGTGACGACAGTCTCCGCAAATCCCAATTCGGCGGCTTTGAACCATTCTACATCATATACATCGCCGTTTGCAATGGCGCACAACGCCTCTGAAGCGCTCTTCTGGGAAGTCACTTATCTGGCAAGCGACGCTTCAACTTACATACTCGGCGAGAATATAGACGCATCGACATGGGCTTTCGGATGGTCGGAATGGGGCGCTGATTTGGCCCTCGCCGGAGGCTATGTCACAGCGGACGTTTCGTCGGCCAAAACGGACGGTGTCGTGTCCTACAGCGCCACATACGGCGCAACGTCCACCACCGAATTTTTCTGGGCAAAAATCGACCCGAACGCAACGCCAGCTTCTTACAATTACAAAATTCAAGACAGCAGCGGAGCCGACGTTTCGAGCACTGCTGCGGTCGGAACCGTGACCATGTTTAAAGGCGACAGCGAAACATTCAACGTTTGGGATATTTTAGGTACTCCTGCTGCGGTCGGAGTAAGCCTGGTCAACAACAGCAATACATCTTACACACACGCTTTCACAGCGTCAGGCGCCGACTTTACGGTTTACGCTTTGGATGCTGGCACCAGCGTAATCACAATTTATCCGGCAACCGGAGGCTCGATTGATATCATAATCGATGTGGTGCTTCCCAGCTACACGCTGACATACGATGCCAACGGCGGAATCAACGCTCCCGCTCCGGTCACGGCAGTCTCGGGCACTACAATCACGCTTGCGGGTCAGGGCACCATGACAAATGGCACGGACACGTTCCTCGGCTGGGGCACAACATCTACGGGCGGGTCCAACGTATCGGGCTCATACACGATAAACGGCAACGTCACGCTCTACGCCCAGTGGGCGCCGGCAGGGACGGCAACCTACACGCTGACATATGACGCCAACGGCGGAATTAACGCTCCCGCTCCGGTCACGGCAGTCTCGGGCACTACAATCACGCTTGCGGGTCAGGGCACCATGGCCAAGGGAACGGATACATTCCTCGGCTGGGGCACTTCTGCCACGAGCGGAGCCAACGTATCGGGCTCGTACACGATAAACGGCAGCGTCACGCTCTACGCCCAGTGGGCGCCGGCAGGGACGGCAACCTACACGCTGACATACGACGCCAACGGCGGAATCAACGCTCCTGCGGCGGTCGCAAATATAGTATCGGGCACTACAATCACGCTCGCGGGTCAGGGCACCATGGCCAAGGGCACGGACACATTCCTCGGCTGGGGTACTTCTGCCACGGGCGGAGCTAACGTATCAGGCTCGTACACAGTTATCGGAAACGTGACGCTCTACGCCCAGTGGGCACCTCTTGGAGCGACAACCTACACGGTTACATACGACGCCAACGGCGGAATCAACGCTCCCGCTCCGGTCACGGCGGTATCCGGAACGCAACTTGTTCTTGCATTGCGGGGAAATATGACTAAAGGCACGGACACATTCCTCGGCTGGGGCACTTCTGCCACGGGCGGAGCCAATGTTTCAAGCCCCTACACAGTTACCGGAAACGTGACGCTTTATGCCCAGTGGCAACCAAGTGGTGGTGGATCCGGCGGCGGTGGCGGAGGCGGCGGAGGAATGCCCTCCGGCGGCGGTGGCGGAGGCGGAATCGCCTACAACATCAAAGTCAGCGCGGGAGATGGCGGATCAGCTTCATCTGATTTGATCGCCGCACTTCCGGGCACAACGATCACAATAACCGTCAGGCCGAAAAGCGGCTATGAAACCAAGAGCGTATCAGTAAGCGAAACTGCGAGCACTTCAATCATACCGGTTTCCAAAGTCAGCGAAACCAAGTATTCGTTCATAATGCCGGCGGCCGACGTCACGGTGACTCTGACATTCGAAGAAGCGGAAGATGGCATGCCCGACGGACCCGGACCTGACGGACCAGATGGCCCCGATGGCACGGAAGAAGGACATATTTGCCCGTCTGAACCTTATGTGGACTTGGATCTTGACATGTGGTACCATGAGTACACAGACTATGTGATAGGCAACGGATTGATGCAGGGCACGAACACGAGCCCGCTGATGTTCGAACCGGACACGAAGCTGAGCCGCGCGATGATGGTGCAGATACTCTACAACATGGAAGGCAAACCGGAAGTAAACGGCGAGCAGATATTCGACGACGTGCCTGTCGGTTCATGGTACTTCGACGCGATAGCATGGGCGGACGCATATGAGATAGTGTTCGGCTACGGAAACGACAAATTCGGACCCGACGACCCGGTGACGCGCGAACAAATGGTGGCGATCCTGTACCGCTACTCCGATTACAAAGGCTATGACATTTCGGCGAGCGCGGATCTGAGCGGATTCGCTGACGCGGGCGACGTGAGCGTCTGGGCGGTTCCGGCGATGAAGTGGGCGGTAGGCTCGGGCCTGATCATCGGGCGCGACGGCAACCAAATCGCTCCGTTGGCCAATGCGACCAGAGCGGAAGTTGCGACGATCGTCACGAGGTTCTGCAAGATGATAGTCATCGAAGCCGAAGAAGCAGACGATGAAGAAGACGAAGAAGATACTGATGAAAATGCAGAAGCCGAAGAAGAGGATGATGAAACCGATGAGGATTCCGAAGAAGAGGATGATTCAGAAGAGGACGATGAGGACGCAGAAGAATCCGAAGAGGACGATGAGGATGACGACGGCGAAGAAGCCGTAGGATAAATTCAAGATATTGGCGTGGGCAATCTGCGCGAAGCAAAATGGCAGATTGCCCGCGTGAGTGGAATGAAATTTAGACAAGTAAAGAAGTATATAAAACAATTTTGGATGATAGGAGAAAACAAAATTATGGTTTACAGCAAAAGTATAAAACAAGGACTTGCTTGGCTGCTTTCTTTTGTGCTTGTTTTGTCGGTTTTGGCCGGTGTGCCGTTGTTCCGGTTTACGGCTCGTGCGGCTGATGCAAGCGATTACCCGATGCTTGCAACAGGTGCTTACACGGCAACCGCGCGAGTGGACGAAAGCATCGGAATGCGCGCAAGTGCCAGTATCGACACGGCGGTCGGCATCACACCTATGGAAACCAGACTTCCAGGTTACAGGGCGAATGGAACTGTGAGTGCGACTTCCAATGGCATATTGCCGCTCAGGGTCACTCCTTACACAAGATACACTCTTACTCAAGTAGTCGTGGCGGCTATAGCGACGATTACACATACGGACGGCACCAAAGACGCAGTTAAAGACATTAAAACGTACGGTCCCCTGAGCGTAACAAGTACTGTAAGTGGCGGTCTTCAAACATGGACAGACTCCTATACAGTACCAAGTTTTGTCTCTTATGTTAAAAGCGGCGACACCATCGATGTAGAAATAGTCATGTACGCCGATTTTTCTTATCAAACATTAACGCGTAATGATTGTGTCGCGGAAATTAATTTAGCGGCTACCGGAACCGCACCTGTTGTTACCGCGTTGGTTACTGGAGGCGCGACCGGTATCAGCGGTACTTCCACGATCACAATTAACACGTCTCAAATTACTGGACCTGTATGGGTTACCGGATCTTCTGTAAAAACTCGGCAGATCTATGTTATGGGAGGAACAGGTGCCAATAATCGCCGCCTCGACATAGTTCTTAGCGATGCGAAAATAATAAACGGTTATGATGCCACGCTGACAAATTATACAACTATAGCCAGCGGTAACTATTCAGGCGGTCCTTCTTTCACGCAATTGGTTACGACTTCGCAAAATACTGCCGGGTCTTATAACAGAATTACCGCTGGGACCAGAAGTGGTTCATGGTCTGCGTTTACAATAGCTAACGCGGACGTGTATATGACGCTAACGGGCACGACTGCAGGTCGAGATAGCAATGGGTATAACAATGTCCTAGCGAATGTCGGAGTAAGCGCAAGCTCCACAAATGCAGGGCAAGGTATTTATGTTGACGCATCTGCGAGCATTATTTTTACAGATGCCTCCGACTCGAACCTTTATGCCAGAGGCGGAACCTGCGGTGCGGCCATCGGATCGCAATCCGATGCCAACCCCTGCGGATTCATTGAAATTGACGGCGGTGAAATTGCTGCGATAAGTGCATTTCTAAACCATAATTTTTCGGGTATCGGCAATGGCGGCCATTACGGCGACTCTAACGCTGTCAACGACCCGGGCATACGCGGATTTGTGATGAATGGCGGTTCGGTCAACGCGCTGGGTTTTCACTACGGCATAGGCGGCAATGGCGGCGGCGGAACAACACCCAACCCAATTTCACAGGGAACAGGCCCCGCGTATCTCATAGTGACTGGCGGTAGCGTTATATCCGAAGCTAGCGCCGGATCCGGCGGAGCGGCTTTTGGGTTTGCCCATAACAATAGCGAACACGAAGTGCGCATTGGCCGTCCGGACAAAAATAATTCCAGTTCCAACGTAACAGCGGTCAACTGGGGATATGGTGCAGCCATTTCCGGGAAAATGACATTTTATTCCGGTGCAACCGAGGCATATTCCGGCCAATATTCTGCGGCCATCGGCGGCAATGCTGTAAGCCGAGCGACTACTTCTGATGCGACAGCGGCACAGGCTCAAACAGGTGGAAGTCAAGTGGCGGGTACGCCATTGACGGTGTACGGCGGCAATGTTACTGCGGAGGCTGGTGCTTTTACACAGGGAGGATATAACTCTGGAGCAAATTCAACTAATGGCAATGGGGCACTTGCTAATTATTCCGGTATAAGAGGCGGTAATGCGACAAATGTACGCAATACATGGGACGATTTTAAAACGAATGGCGAAACTAGGCCAGCTACCAGTTATGGTGCGGCAATCGGTGGAGCCGTATCAAAGGAAGGTGGTTCGACTAACTATATTTTCGCTGGAACATTCGATGTGCGATCTAGTGTATATGGCGCAGGAATCGGCGGCGGCGGTGCTTTTAATGCTGCTCAAAGTCCAACAACCTCAAATCGAGTTCCGATTAGCGGTGGAACGACGTGGTTGGGAAACTTATACGACAATAACGCTCCGGGTGCGCCAAATACCGTGGCGAATATGAACTTTAAAATTACATCAGCTACGTACGGTGCGGGCATCGGCGGCGGCGGCAGCAGCACCGGAGCTGCGGGCGATGGAGGCAATCTATACATAAGCGGCGGGTCGTTCGACATACAAAGCGGGTTGTACGGCGCGGGCATAGGCGGCGGCGGCAGCCAAGGCAACGCGGGCGGCAACGGTGGCAACGTGGTCATCAGCGGGGGCAACAAATTTGAAGTAAAAAGCGGGTTGTACGGCGCGGGCATCGGCGGCGGCGGCGGACTCAACGGCGGCAACGGCGGAAACCTGCTCATAAGCGGCGACACTTTCGGAAGTGTGTTGATTGAAAGCGGGCTGTACGGCGCGGGCATAGGCGGCGGCGGCAGTGAAACCGGCAACGGCGGCAGCGGCGGCGACGTGTACATAGACAGTGTGACAGATTTAAACAAATTGGCGCGCCACGACCCGGGTAACCCATTGGCAGACGCATCGGGAATCGTTGCGAGTACGTACAGCTTCGAAATCAAAAGCGGACAATTCGGCGCAGGCATCGGCGGCGGCGGCACGGGTGGCGGAGCCTCTGGAACTGGAACTGCGGGCGCGGGCGCTAACACGTTGACGATAAATGGCGGAAATTTCGGAATAACGGCAGGCGGATCGACGCTTCCGGGCGCATTTAACCCAAGCGCATACGGCGGAAGCAACAGCAGCTACGGAGCGGGCATAGGCGGCGGCGGAAGCTATTCCGGAACCGGCGGAAACGGACCGACAACGGCGATAATCAACGGCGGATATTTCAACGTGTTCTCGGAAGGCTACGGGGCGGCGATAGGCGGCGGCGGAAGCCACACCGGAACTGCGGGCTTAGGCGGAACGGCGGAATACAGGGGCGGCACAGTCGTGGTTGAGGTACCGGACGGAGTCGGCAGCGTCGGAATGGGCGGCGGACACAGCTATTCGTCGGCTCTAAGCAAAACCACGGACGGAAAAGTGACCATCACAGGCGGCAACGTGGCGACGACGATCGCATCCTGGATAGACTTTGACCCGACACAGCATGCGTTGACGTTGCCTAATCCTGACGGGCGGGCTGACGGACTGGGGCTCCCGCGGACATCGACCGGAATGGCGATCATGGTGGAGACTCCAATCAGCGAAGTGGGAAAACCGGTGAACGATGTATACTTCAATTTCCATAGCTCGGGATATTTCGGCTATGGCAACAACGATATGTATATCACGGCGGGCACGAACAGTTCCGGCAACAAGGTAGGCATAGCCTGGGTTTGGGTGCCAACCGATCTCCAGCTTACATATGACCTGACATCGGGTTTGCCTTCGGGCGCATACAACGACATACCCGGAACAACTTTGCAAAACGACTTCGATATAAGCCACGCGGAGCGCGGAGCGGTGGGGTACACTTTCGTGGAAATGAAAGGCACACTCCAAAAATACCAGTATTACGGCGACAATCTGCCCTTGCTCGCGTATAATGAATTGATCAGGGGAGACTTGAGCTACGTAGGAGCCGATTGGGGCGACTGGAATCCGACGGCGAACTTCCATGCCGGAGCGGGTTATCCGCTGTTTCAATTGCTTGAACACGCCCCGGTAGGCGGAGTGGACGTCTATTTCATTGGCTGGTCTGACGCGAAGGTTATGGAAGCCGATGGAGTGACAGAACATATATTTGCGAAAGAAGACGACCAAATTCTTTGGGACTACAAAACATATCTCGTGCAAAACGATGTGGCGAATTTCACGATAGCGGACATCACGGTGTATGCGATGTGGGGTTATGACAAGAACGGCAATGGAGTGCCGGACGTGGTCGAGGGAGGATACAAACTCGCTTACAGCGGAAACGTCGTGTCGACCGACCCGCAGCCTTCGCTGATACCTGCAAACAACAACCAATACACGACTGGCGAAAACGCGCCGCTGTCGAACAACATTCCGACGCGGCCGGGATATGTGTTCATAGCCTGGACGGATGTGCCGACGCTCGATCTTGACATCAGCACGCCCGACAATATATTCCAAACCTCCACATTGCCGGATTTGTACTTAGGCGGCACAGGTACGCGCACTTTCACGGGGACAGTCGACGCGGGAGGCACCACGACTATAACGGCGCCGAACGCATATACGTTCTTCGGGAGCAGCATGACGCTGTACGCGCTTTGGGCGACGGACGAAAACGGCAACGGCACGCCGGACTTCTTAGAACCCAAGCGTCTGCTCCAGCACAACGGAAACAGCGCGACCGCGACATCAGTGCCGGCGGACATAATATATGTAGACGGAGTCATAGGCGAGAGCGATACCTTCGCAGGGATGGTGCCCGGTATGACAAACGGGTTTCCAAACATATTTGTTGGGTGGACAGAGGACGCGGCGTTCTCGGCCGCGCACGCGTTGCTGACCAGAAATGATGTGGGGATAATACTCCCGACAGATATAGATCAACCGACGATAACACTCGCGGCAGCTTTCTCGGGGAGCGACAAAACGGTATACGCGATTTGGGCGGCGGACGAAAACGGCAACACCACACCGGACTATTTGGAAGGCGGATACAGATTCCTTTACGACGAAAAAACAGGTGACTTTGTGGACGGCAAACCGGATGACCCCAGCAACTATCTCCAAGGTGATTTTGTAGATGCCGCAAACGACGCCAACCTCTGGGATTATGATACCGGCGGGGCACAGCCGACAGACCCGTACATGAAACGTAATGGATGGGTATTCCTCGGCTGGCTGGAAAACGAGCTGAACATAGCGGGACTGATAGATCACGATTTCACCGTGGCCGACGCAACCGCATATTTAAGCGCAAACAGCGACTATCCGGACGCGCATCTTCCGTTCCTTACAGACCCCGCAAATCCCGCCTCGGCGTTGCAAATCGCCAGCGGCGACTTGAGTATTTACGCAGTATGGGGCAGGGATTCTAACAACAACGGAGTGCCGGACTGGTACGACAAGGACGGGCGCAAAATACAATACGTGCCCAATTCTCCGGTTTCTTCGGCGGTAGACCCCACGAGCATGCCGTTCTACGATGCGGCGACCCCGGGCATATACATAGACTACGGGCCATCTGCGGGATCGGATTTTACCGGCTACACAAGCAACGAAACGGTGCAGGTGAGCACGATTGTTCCGACGGCGCCGGGATATGTGTTCATGGGCTGGAGCCCGCTGTATGTGCTGGGCGTTGAGTTCTCAGACATCAATATGTCCGATTTGTTCAGGCTGTTCGCATTGATAGAGGATATTCCGACGGGAACCGATAACAAGAGCGACATGAATATGATCACTGCGGCCAATGTTGCGTACGGGCAGGCAAAGTACACCATCAACCCGGGGCTCGAGGGTATTTATGCCAGCTTGGCGGCATCGGGCAACACGAACCCGGTTTTGAATACGGCTTACGGCAGCTTCAATTGGGTAAATTATTTTGCAAACAACTTCTCGGAAATGGGCTTTTTGGAAACGGTGACATTTGATGCGTTCAACCAGATCAAGGATGCCATTGGAGGCGATGCATATGCAGAAACATGGGCATTGCAAGCAATCTGGGCAGAAGATGTCAATGGCAATGGCATACCTGACATGTTCGAGACAAAGTATTCGTTGTATTACGATGTCATGAACGGCACGGGCGGACCGCCGAATGAACTCAAAAAGTACGCTACAGGAGACTGGGCGCCATACAGCACAACGCCTTTGCCGGGCATGCTGGACATCAACAACAACGCGATGATTTTCTTGGGCTGGACGGCAGCGACAAGAGGACAGGACGGCAGCCCGTTGCAACCATACTACTCGGCAGGCGAAGCCGCGAAAATCCCGGAAATAGGGAGCGGAACGAGGTTCGGGAATTTTGACATCACAGTGTACGCCGTTTGGCTGGAAGATCTAGACCAGAACGGAAAACCCGATGCATTCGAAGGCGGCGTGACGTTGAAGTACGATGCGAATGGCGGGAGCGGAGCACCGGCGGTAAAATCATATACATACGGCGATCAAGTAACAACAGCGGCCCAGGGAGCAATGACAGAGCCGGCGACGCATGCGGGAGCGGCATTCCAAGGCTGGAACACACAAGCTGACGGTATGGGCACGGCTTATGCGGCAAGCAGCACATTTATAATCACGCGCGATATGACTCTGTATGCGCAATGGGACATCGATTGCGAAGTGCTCTACGACGCGAATGGCGGCAGCAATGCGCCGATAGATCCGCAAAGCAAGTACAGGTACCAATCGACAGTAGCGGTGCTGAACGAAGGAGCGATGACGGCGCCTATTGGTCAAGTATTCGCAGGTTGGAACACGCAAGCGAACGGCATGGGCACGACATATGCGCCGGGCGATTTGTTCACGATCACGGACGACATGACGTTGTATGCAAGGTGGGTGACATCGGGCACGACCTACACGGTGACATATTATAACGCGGGTGGAGGTATCGGGCCGGTGGATCCGCAGAGTCCGTATCAAGCGGGGAATTTGGTGACAGTGCTGAGCGAAGCGGGAATGACACCACCGGCAGGATATACGATGCCGTTCCTCGGCTGGGTAGGCCTAATGAACGGAAATTCAAATCCTTACACATCGGGCGGCACATTCACGATTACAGGCGATATAGTACTGACGGCGCAATGGACACCGATGCAGGGCACGGTTCTTTTAAATGTGACATACGATGCCAACGGCGGTACTAATCCGCCAGTGGATTTGCAAAATTATCAAGCGGGCGATTCTGTGACGGTACTGGGCCCGGGTAACATGGCGGCTCCGGCAACCCCGACGAACCTGTTGTTCCAGAATTGGAACACAGCGCCAGACGGTAGCGGAACGGATTATTGGCCAAACGGCACATTTACGATCACAGCTAACATGAATCCCTTTATACTGTACGCTATATGGGGTACAGGCGGCGTACAGCCTCCGACTACTTACACCGTAACCGTAATCGACAGCTTTGCTGCCAACAGTGGCGCGGGCAATTACGTACCGGGCGCGGTTGTGACGCTCAACGCGGGCACGCGCAGCGGCTACACATTCAATGGCTGGACGGTAAACATCGGCGGTGTTTCAGTCGTGAGCAACTCATTTACAATGCCAGCGAACCACGTGACCGTCACGGCCAACTGGACGCCCAGTGGAGGCGGCGGCGGTGGTGGCACCGGCGGTGGCGGCGGCGGTAAAGCCGCTTTGCAATTGGCTTAAAAGTTTGGCGCCGGCGTCGCCGAAACGCGGCAGCCATTCGGCGAACTCGGCGGCGGTGAATTTAAGCCCGGTATGGATGCCGGAACTCGCGGCGCGCTGGGCTTCGTTCCAAATATCCCGCGCTTTGCCAAAATCCGTGAAGGTTTGGTATTTTTCCTTATATTTGTTGCGCTGCTCGGGGCTCACTTTTTCCAGCGCGGTAATAATATTTAGCCGCCAGTCTGCTCCGAATTTTTTTACTCCGTCGTCCAAAATGCGGTTGTAGTCCTGCTCGTTGCCGGTAAAAGCCAGGATGCTGGAAAGCAGGGTCGCGATGTCGGAGTTTGGTGCGGCGGCGGAAGTTTCCGGGCCGGGTGGCGGCGTTAGCGGCATATCACATTCCTCCGCCTAAATTTTTGACTTGGTTGAGCAGTGATATCCCGTCTTCGCCGAAAAGAGGAAGATATTTTTCAAACTGCTCCACTTCGCCGGCTCCTCCGGTTTTGCCGGCGGCCAGCGCGGCCTGGGCTCGCCCCCACATATCGATGGCGCGCTCGAATTCCGAAAATACTTTCCATTGTTCGGCAAGCCCGGCGTTGCCGCTTTGTTCGATTTGCCCGGCCAGGGTGGAAAGCCAATTTTCGCCGATGATTTTAACCGCCTGCTGTTTGAAAGCTTCGAGCGATTGATAATCGGGAGTGAAGGCTAAAAGCAGGCCCGCAATTTCGGAATCGAGCGCGGGAAGATTGGGAGTTGCAGGCGGCGGCGAAGCGGCAAGCGGCGCGGCCGCCGTTGGTTGTGGTTCTGCGCTCGGTGCGGGTTCGACGGCAGTTTCGATAATGGGCGACGATAAAAAGTCGGGTGCGGCGGCGAGCGGGGTTTCTATTACGGCTTCTTGGGCGAGAGCGGACGGAGTGGCGGTCTCGGTTATGGGAGCGGATAAAAAGTCGGGCGCGGCGGCAACAGGATTTTCTATTATGGTTTCCGGGGTGGCGGAAGAGACGGTTTCGGTAATGGGGGCGGATAGAAA
>Ga0082212_10001147_pt1 | contig 39000 bp, 30 predicted proteins | sample TergutNt197P3_FD_71548 | JGI IMG/M metagenome (GOLD analysis project Ga0082212, IMG submission 71548) | Neocapritermes taracua P3 segment gut microbial communities from Petit-Saut dam, French Guiana - Nt197 P3 | ecosystem: Host-associated > Arthropoda: Insects > Digestive system > Gut ...
GACGCCATCGCTAAATACATTGGAGCATACAATCAAACCGCCAAGCCGTTTATTTGGAAGAAGCGAGAGGTAAAGGGGTCACAGATCAAAGATAAATTGTCGAATTTACGCGGTTAGACACTAGTACTCCACCAAGCCAAAATCGCTTAATGTCTTGCATCGTCTTTCGACACGCTGCTTCGTCAGATCCTCCTAGAAGACACCCGGTATTCGTCGTCGGTTCTTCCTTGCATCATGCCGAAATGCTTGCAATCCATTTAAGTGATTTGGACTTGGCGGAGTACTAGCCGGAAGCCAGGGGTGAAGCTAGGGACGAAGCCAGAGGTAGAGCAGAAGGCAAAGCGGAAGGCGTAACACAGCTGGCTAAATTGATCAGAGAAGGTTACGATATAGACACAGCTCTCAAAATGATCAACGAAAGCTCTTAAAAAAGGCTGTTCCATTGATCTGTAAACAGAAGTAGAGACGCGGCCGAGCAGATTTTCCTATACATCCTGTTCCGCATACCATTCAATGAAGCTCTTAACGACCTTTTTCTTTCTCGGGCTGCAACGGAATATGGCGTCCTTGACGTCCTCCAGCGAATCGCTGCGATATTCCTTGTCAACGCCAAGAAGAAGATAATCCGGGGTAACGCCCAAAGCGGCGCTATAGTGTTTATAATACAAACTTGGGAATTTTAGTTGATAAACGAAATTCCTCTTGAGCGGAAGCAATAACTGCGAAAAGCAGCACAAAAGAGCTAGTTAAATAGACCGCCGTCTGTTTGTTTCTGCACTAATTAGAGCGTCCAATTATGAGTATTTGTACAAACAATATTAATAGGTTTATTTGAATTATTGAGGTAATTGATAGAAGGAAGCGGGGAGAGGAAGCTGTGCCATATTGGATCAATTGGTTGATCATATTCCTGACTCATTCTGTTTCCATTATTCTCATGGCGTGCAGCATTATGTGGCTACTCCTCAGTTACAGAACGCGAGGTTTCTCAAATAACAGGACCCGAGGCTTCCCGAACGCTGCCAACGCGAAGTTGTTACGCTCTTTTATCCTCTGTCAGAGCTGGATCATTGTTTGGCTGGTCGGGCAGCTTCTGGAGGTTAACGCAAACACGCTTTTGGAACAGACCATCGCGATCAATTTTACCTATCTTGCCACCGTTTGGTTTCTTGGACCGAGCCTTTTGCTCTTCTCTTTGAACTTCACACGGAGGAATCTGCCGCCGCTCATCAAGGGGTTGCTGTTTGTTCCTGGGGCGATATTCTATGGGATCCTTGTTACAAACAGGGAATTCTATTTCAGCCGGTTCGAGTTGGGACTGTATGAGAAAGCCGCCGGCTTCTTTATTGCCATAGGATCTGTCTACCTTTATGTTGCCGTGTCTTTGCTGCTGATCCTGTTACGCAGCAGAAAGGCTTATCCGAAAAAACGGCGCCAGATGGGGCTTATCGGTTTGGTAGTGGCGCTGCCCTTTGGTGTCCATGTGCTTTCGATGGTGTTTTCTCAAACGGATTATACACCATACGCGTTTTCTGTTTCCGCTGTTCTGATCCTTGTCGCGATTGCCAAATATGAGTTCATGAATGTCATACCAGCCGCGCTGAATGAAATCGTTTATGGCTTGGATGATCCGATCATTGTAGCGGATCATCAGGAGGAAATCATCTTCATCAATGAAGCGGCGGCGGCGCTTTTTCCGCCCTGTGAAGAGATACAACCAGTGAAAATCGGCACTAAGACTATGGCTATACGTTCAACGTATCTCGTGCTCGCTGTGGGGACAACTTATCGGATTAATACTGTCATATCCCCTAAAGAGGCCGATCAGGAAGTCGAGTACAGATCAACCACTCAAGACGTTATATCTGTTACCCAGGACGGACTGATCAAGGCCTTGAAACCTGGCAATGGCTCCATCATCGTCTCCAATTGGGACAAACCTTTTACACTGAGAGGACACTAACGGATAAGAGAGATAAATCATGCTATGAAGAAGGAGGCAATGAGGCGGCAGCGCAATCTTTCTGCGGTTAGTCCATGGATTCGCCACAGATCATTGATCATGGAACGTGACAATTGGAAAGGAAGTGGCCGAAAATGGAGATTCTTGCGACTTTGGCCTTTTTGGCAATGATGATTCTGATGTTTATGATAATTTATGTTCTTCCATTAACGGGAGTTATCTATGGGATAGTTTTGTTGAAGAGGAAAAGAAAGAGAGAGGGTGTCGTTATCTTGACGATTAGCGCGCTCGTCTGTACGGCGGTTATTGCGTGGAGGATAACCCAGTTTCTATTGTTGGCTGGCTATCAATAAAAATCAGATGAAGAGAACAGATAAATGATGTCATGAGGAAGAAGGCATAATGAGAAACGATACTTTTGATGACATATACGCGGCAAATCTGCTGTACGTTCGCAGATTCCTTATCCGCTTATGCAGTGGCAACGAATTCAAGGCTGAAGAGTTAACACAGGAAACATTCTTTCAGGCATATAGAAGTATTCATCGTTTCGAAGGTGCCTGCCAGATCAAAACCTGGCTTTGTTCCATAGCTCACAAGGTTTATTGCGCTTCTTTACGAAAAGAGCGCAGGCAAAAGAGAGTTGAAGCGCAAGCGATCAGCGAATTCGCCGGATACTCCCTTCAAGACGGGGATTCTCTCGAACGAGATGTTATATCCATTATGAATCAGTTGCCCAGCCTTACATCAAAAGTATTGTTATATCGCTTGTTTCGGGATATCCCCTATTCAGAAATATCCAGATTGCTTGGCATATCGGAAAACTCCGCCAAGGTCATATACCACAGAGGACGGGTCAAGCTCAAAGAAAAGCTGAAGGAGAATGGTTATGAAATGTGAATGCGACATGATTCAGGATCTGATTCCCCTTGTCAAAGACGGTGTTGCCAGCGAGAGCAGTAAGAAAGAGGTGCTGGCGCACATTAAGGAATGCGGCGCCTGCAGAGAACTCTATGAAACAGACGCACAGGTTGTTATGCCATCGCTCAACGAAAGCGAACATGTGGAGATGCAAAAAGTCATGACCTATAAAAAACGCATCAAAAAAAATAAGAAACTGTATTATTCAGCATTGGGAGTGCTTGCCCTTCTATGGCTGGCCGGGGTCATCGCTGTAGTGGTGTTGTTTATGGGTGATTCATATACCACGCGGGATATTGCGGAATATGGCAAATATTCCGGGCATATTGCATTTGAAGAAGAAGGGATACACAGTCTGCTTGAGATTTTCCCCAAAGCGTTGCCGCCAGCCGCCCAGGTTAATGATTACTATTACTATTGCAGCAACGGAGGGCTGTTTGATAATTCCTATCAGCTCTATTTGGTTTGTTCCTATGAGCAGGATGAATTTGTCCGCGAAAGGGAACGGCTGGAATCCATAGAAATATCGTATGTAGGCAGGATCCAGAAGCCAACCATAACCGATACAGGATTCCGTTATCGCGCGGTTGTCACGGTCTATCAAGATAAAGATTCCTTTGAATACGCGCTTCTTGATGCTGAAACACAGACAATCGCCTATGTGTACGCGCAGACCATGGGCATAAAGAGGTCAATAGTTCCTCGGCAATACCGCCCGCAGGGATTCAAGCCGCCTCAAAGTGAATTGACGGAATGGGGTTCATATAACATTTATCGTTTCAAGGACGGGGTAATCTATGTCGCGCCGCCAAGGGATCATGATGAGCGTTGACGGAGTCCAAAGCCTTGGCAATTTCCTCGTAAATTGATTGTGCTGTATGAAATGGATACAGATCAGACCCCTCCCGTCCCTCCGGCTGGGGTCTGATCTGTCTGACCTATAACAGGCGCGAGGCAATAATTGTTTTTTGGCTTGGCGGAGTACTAGCCGGAAGCCAGGAGTGAAGTTATGGGCGAAGCCAGAGGCAGAGCAGAAGGGCAAAGCGGAAGGCGTAACACAGCTGGCTAAATTGATCAGAGAAGGTTACGATATAGACACAGCTCTCAAAATGATCAACGAAAGCTCTTAAAAAAGGCTGTTCCATTGATCTGTAAACAGAAGTAGAGACGCGGCCGAGCAGATTTTCCTATACATCCTGTTCCGCATACCATTCAATGAAGCTCTTAACGACCTTTTTCTTTCTCGGGCTGCAACGGAATATGGCGTCCTTGACGTCCTCCAGCGAATCGCTGCGATATTCCTTGTCAACGCCAAGAAGAAGATAATCCGGGGTAACGCCCAAAGCGGCGCATAGCTTCATCAGGGTTTCGATGCTGCACTTCGCGCCACGCTCCACATTACCGGTGTAGGTGGCGCTCAGTAAGGCTTTTTCTGCCAACTCCGCCTGGGTCATATCCAGCACGTCCCGGCGTTTCGCTATTCTCTTGCCGATTTGTTTATAGTCTATCATTTGGGTCTGACGGGAATGGAAAGGGCTGTCCGGCATATAGGCGGACAGATTCAATTCAGTTCCGCTAAGGGAGAGGGCTTCGCTGTTCGGGCGGCTGTTCCTGTCACCGGGAAAACAGAGAAGAAGATTATCGAGGGGGTGGGCGCCAAATGATTAAGGTTCTTGTAGCGGAGGATGATTTTTTTCTGCGCGATGGGCTCAAGAAAGATTTAGAAAGAGATGAAGAAATCCGAGTCTGCGGGCTTGCCGCTGATGGAGAAGAGGCCTATAAGCTGTGTCTGCAGGAAAGACCGGATGTTGATTTAAAGGAAAGCGATATCATTTAGGCATTTAGGCTGCTACGACGACGTTAACGACGCTATCAGAGCTAGGAAACAGGCGGAAGAAGCACTTTTTCATCCATTCCTGGAGTGGTATGATGAATATGTCGAAGCTTTATCAATGGGCAACAGGGACCACCGGCGTCGTTCGATGAATAAACAACGTGTTTTATATCATGCAGAACTATGCTCTAACCGAAGAGGTCTGATTTGGTTGTGCTTATCAATCTGCAAATAGTTCGACGAATGCCGATGTTGGATAATTCGGGGCATAATCGTTCCTGCAGGATGTCAGATGATTAATCTTCCAATAAATATTTGATCATGCGTTGTGGGTTATCAAAAAATTGTTTATAAATATTAAAGTGTTGACATTTCGTGTACTCTACTTTCTCAATACCTGTTTCGGAAAACTCCAAAATAGTTGCGTTCGGATAAGCAAGCAGAATTGGTGAATGCGTGGCAATAATGAACTGGGAGTTATGTTCAATAAGACGGTGGATTTCAGCAAGCAATGTCATTTGGCGTAAAGGAGATAGTGCGGATTCTGGTTCGTCTAGGATATATAGTCCATTACCACGGAATCTGTTTTGAAAAAGAGCCAGGAAACTTTCGCCATGTGATTGTTCATGCAATGATCGCTCACCATAACCTGTAACTTCAAGTTCTTCAATGTTGGAAGCAACATTATAAAAACTCTCTGAACGCAAAAAATAACCATCCTTATAAAAGGTGGATTTGGCTATCGTTAAACAGTCAGACAATTCATATGTTGTTTTTCTTGTGGAAAAATTGAAGTTTTTCGAGCCGCCTTCCGCATTGAACCCCATTCCAACTGCAATAGCTTCGATCAGCGTTGATTTGCCAGAACCATTTTCACCAACGAAAAAAGTCATCGTATTTTCAAAAATAATTTCTTTTTTCACAGAAAGGTATTGAAGGACTGGCAACCTGTTAAGATAGGATTTTTTATCTATCCCGCCATTATATATGACGCTATCTACATATTGGCTACGCATTGACAATCACCTCTCAGTGGCTTTCAGCCTATGAATGATACTACAGCATAAATGATCTGAGATCAAGTCTGAGAGTATTTCAGTTTGAGAATGATTCAATTTAATTCCATCATTCCATATTCCCAATGGACTGGTTGGCGAAAATTGCCAACACGAATCTTAACGGCATTATGACGAAGTCAACGCCGTTCTTGGGACAAACGGTTCCCTTTGCAATGACTGTGATTGCGGTCTATATGGTTGTCTTTTGGCTGACGGCTTGGGATGGGTTTGTGCGACGGGATGTTAGGTGACTGTCATTTCGCAGTTGTCATTTGTTCCTTATCCTGATCTCAGCTAAAAACAGAGTCATATTTACGAGGATATTTTGCGTTTGTCAAGGCAGACGACGAAGGCGGGCTGGTTGCCCGACAAGGAGGATAACGCAGACAGACGGAAAATAGACCGTAAAGATGGCTCTGTTTTTAGTTGAGATTAGGATTAATATAGACAGATCAAATCTTTTCATCGTTACTCTTCCTAAAATGCAAGGGGCCGCGTAGCCCCTTGTGTTTTTTAAGTGCGCCCGGCATGGGCGATGACTTGGCGGTGGAAATCCGCTACAGGCTTGGCAGTAGGAACTGTAGCCAAAGGCAAGGGTTGTCCGCTGTGAGGCGGAATCTGAAGGAAGCTGGCGGCAAAACCTCGGCCTGACGAACAGAAATCACATCAGGCAAGAAAGGAGAATTCAGATGAACAATTATTTTGACGGGAATTTGGCGTTGGAAATGCCGAGAAGCTACGTGTTTGTCGGTCAAGAAGAGATGGAGTATATTGATGGAGGGGATGTTGGAAGAAACGGACAAAGTGCTGAATGGTGGGGAATGAATTACTATTTCTCACGTGATAGAACCTCTTCATTAGTTTACAAAGAATCGAGAAAGCAATATGGCAGTTTATGGGCATCCATATTGATTATAGATCACTACAGGATTGTTTCGGTTTTCATTCGGTTTTATGACTAATCAAAACGAAGGGATGGTTGTTGAAATGAGACTGCTTAAAGGGGTCGTGCTTGGGGGTATAATCGCATTTATCATCATGGGAGGGCTTAATGCTTTTCGAATCATAGATCTTCCGGGGACGTTTTTGACTCCTGTAATTGCGCTGTGTGGCATATGGTTAGCTCTTCACCAGGATATGAAACACATTAAGGTGATGGGCCCAATTTTTCTAGTATTTTTTGCTGTTGGAGTATACACGATGTTTATTTCCAAGAACGCTGATTTCGAATTTATTATAGGTATGTCAGCTATTGCATTGTATGGTGTTTATGCGATCCCGGTATTGTTAAAAAACAAAAAAGAAAGAGAGGAACAACAAAGATAAAGATGCAACTGAAGGAGAGAGTTCACAATAACAAGTATTGTTATATCGCTTGTTTCGGGATATCCCCATATAATGCTCATATTGAAAGATGAGGTGCTGTACATGAAGATAGACCGCCTGCTGGGCATACTGACAATCCTGCTGCAAAATGACCGGATAACCGCACCCAAGCTCGCGGAAAAATTCGAGGTCAGCCGCCGGACCATCGGTCGAGACATTGACACACTGTGTATAGCCGGAATCCCCGTTGTCACGCATCAGGGAAGCGGCGGCGGAATTTCGATTGCTGCCGGGTTCAAACTTGACAAAAGCGTGTTGAATAAAGATGAATTGTCAGGCATCATCGCTGCGCTCAAAGGTATTGGCAGCGTATCAGGGCAATCATCTGTCGAAGGCGTGTTGGACAAACTCCGCATTAATTCCGATACTGTTGTTTCCGTGCGCGAGCCTGTCGTCATTGATCTCGCATCGCATTACAAAGGTCAGCTTACTGAGAAGATTAAGCAGATAAAAAGAGCCGTCCTCGAAGCAAGGGTAATCGAGTTCGACTATTACTATGACAAAGGCGAATCGCGGCGGCGCATAGAGCCGCATTTCCTCATTTTTCAATGGACGACTTGGTATGTATTCGGCTTCTGCCAACTGCGGCAAGATTGGCGTATGTTCAAGCTCCTGCGGTTATGGGATCTGACAGCGCAAGAAGAACATTTCACGCCCCGTGACATACCCGCGGAAAGACGTGACTTCAATACGCGTTTTGACCCGGAAACGAAACTGGTCGCCCTGTTTGACCCGTCCGAAAGATACAAACTCATAGAGACTTATGGATTGGATTGTTATACCGAAACGGAGGAGGGGTTGCGGCTTGAAATCAGTTTCACAAACCGCAGCTTCGTCGTCAGTTGGCTGCTTGGTTTTGGCGGCAGCGTTAGGGTGTTGGAGCCGGATTATATTGCCGATGATTTGAAAAAAACAGCCGAAAAAATAATTTCCATGCACAGGTAAACAAGACGCACTGCTGTCAGGTTCGACGTGATACGATGAAGTAAAAAACGGAGGTTCCGAACATGATTGAATCAAGATGTGGTATCGTTTGCGGCGAGTGCAAGTATCGCGAGAAAATGAACTGCGGCGGTTGCGTATATATCGAAAAGCCATTTTGGGGAGATTTCTGTCCTGTAAAGAACTGTTGTGAGGGAAAAGGGTTTTCCCATTGTGGTAATTGTTCTGACTTCCCCTGCGACCTGCTCAACCAATTTGCTAACGATAAAGAACAGGGTGATAACGGCAAACGTATTGAGCAGTGCAGGAAATGGGCAGCCTCAAATGAAAATGAAGCAATGACAGGAAGTATAGACAAAAGATATGTCTGTTATTGCGGGCTTTATTGCGAGAATTGCGCGGTTAAGGCAAAAGTGGAACCTGCGGCAAAAGCTCTGTTTGGTGAAATGAAAAAAGCGGGCTTTGAAGAAGTCATTAGCTTCATACCCGGTGGCGATGGGTTCTGGTCGTTCCTGAAAGGGATGGATGAGAAGGGCATGTGCTCTTCGTGCAAGGATGGGAGTGGAGATCCCGGCTGCTCCATTAGAATTTGCGCGAAGGACAAAGGCGTCAATATGTGTGCTTTGTGCGCTGAGTATCCATGCGGCAAGATTGTTGCTTTTTTTGAGAGAAACCCTGCTTTAGAGCATGACAACGTCTTACTGCGCGACAAAGGTTGGCAAGCATGGGTGGCACTTCAAGACAAACGAAAATCGGATGGCTATATATTTCAGGATGATAAGCAAATAGAGTTATAAAGAGGGTGATAGGTATGCTACCTGCACCATACAAAAAATTTACATGAATCTTACACAACTTGCTTGACGCATTATGCTCTGCTGTGTACGATATTTGTATAAAAATATGCATAAGCTAAGCCGACACACAAAAGGGCTTGGAGAAGGGAAGAGATTTATCCTATGGATTATGCGGTTATTGATTTGGGTTCCAACTCCATACGGCTTTCTGTTTACAATTGTGAGAACGACCAAATCCACAAGACGTTCAGCGAAAAGGACGTCGCGGGTCTTGCCGGTTATGTAGCAAAAGGGGTTTTGCACGGGGACGGTATTCAAAAGGCCTGCGAAGTCATCAATCATTTCAAGGACAGCGCCTCCCGGTTCGTCGAACCGGCCAACGTTCGGTTGTTCGCCACCGCTTCGCTCAGGAATATCAAAAACAGAGATGAGGCGGCGAAGACCATCGCAGAGCAGACACTCTTGACGCCGGACATTCTGGAAGGCGATGAAGAAGCCGCTTTGGGGTTTGCCGGGGTTGCCAGATTCATGGACTGCGACAACGGCATAATGATTGACATTGGCGGGGGGAGCACGGAATTTGTTCATTTTCGGGACAAACAGGTTGTGAACCTCATCAGCCTTCCCATTGGCTGTCTGAATGTGTCTGTGAAATGTGTTAAGAAGATCGTTCCCTCAGAAAACGAACGGAAACAGATTAAAGCATTGATTAAGGAGCGGTTTGACGGTATTGACTGGGCCGGCACTGAGAAGTATCCGTTGCTGGTGGGGAGCGGGGGAACCATGAGGGCTGTGTTGAAGCTGTCCCGGGCTCTTTTTGATCTACCGGCTCAGGAGAACGGTGTTCAGGCTTCCCATGTGCAAACCATTGATAAACTCCTGAGGAATAATAAAGATCATATCTACAGCACGGTGTACAAGGCCATTCCGGACCGTATGCTGACCATTTCTACAGGCCTCGCGATTTTACGGCAGGCCATCAAAACCTTTGGTAGCGAAACGATAAAGATCAGCCAGTACGGAATCCGTGAAGGCTACTTGTTGGATAGGGTGTTGAAGCCGGATGAAGAAAGCTGATATCAGAAAATGCATGCAAAACCGTGAGCTTTCTTGGCTGAAGTTCAATGAGCGGGTTCTGGAGGAAGCTGATTTCAGCGCCAACCCGCCCTTTGAACGCCTGAAGTTCATTGCGATTTTCAACAGCAATCTGGATGAATTCTATATGATCAGAGTCGGTTGCCTGACCGATTATTTGTTGTACGCTCCTGAGTATTATGACAACAAAACGGGCATGTCCGCCGGGGAGCAGCTGGAGGCGATATTCCGTCAGACGTCTTCACTGTACGCCCTGAAAGACCGTTATTTCCAAGCTGTCACCAGCGACTTGGAGCGGCAAGGGATCTATCATCTAAAAATGAGCGATTTGGACGCCGATGAAGCGAAAATTGTCCAAAAACACTTTGAAAGAAACATTTTGCCGCTGCTGTCGCCCCACGTTATCGACAGCCGACATCCTTTTCCCCACATGGATAACAAGCATCTGTATGTAGCCGTGACCCTCCAGCAAAAAAACAAGTCCGTGTTCGGGCTTATCGCGGTTCCGCAGGCTTTGGACAGGATTTTTTGCCTGGAGGAATCCAGGTATCTTTTGCTTGAGGATATGATCTATCACTTTGCCGATCTTGCCTTTGATCCTTATCACGTTCAGGAAAAAACCATCCTGGCCGTCACCCGGAACGCCGATATCGATACGGAAGAAGACAGTGTGATGGATGATGATATTGATTACAGGCAATTCATGCGCAAGACGGTGAAGAAGCGCAAGCGGATGGCGCCGGTGCGTTTGGAGCTGCAATACAAAGTCGGCGGCTTGTTTAGGGATTTTTTGCGCAGCAGATTGAACTTGAATGAAAACCAAATATTCCTGTCTTCCGCGCCCATTAACCTTTCTTACTGCTATATCTTGGAGGAAAAAACCGGGGCGAACAAAAAAAATCTTGTTAGGCCGGCTCACATCCCCGTCAATGTCTACCCTTTGGAAAAGAAAGGGGATCTGGTCAAGATGGCCCAGAGAAAAGATCAGCTGTTTTCTTATCCTTTTGAGAGCATGTCGCCTTTTCTGGAAATGCTTAGACAGGCGGCGGACGACCCGGCGGTTCTGTCCATCAAGATAACTTTGTACAGGATCGATATGCAGTCGAAGCTGGCCGATTCCCTGATACGTGCCGCTGAAAACGGCATAGAGGTTATTGTGCTGATGGAGTTGCGCGCCCGTTTCGATGAAGAGAACAACATCGAGTGGTCCCAGCGCTTGGACGAGGCTGGTTGTCAGGTGATTTACGGACCGCCGGGGTATAAGGTGCATTCTAAAATCTGCCTGATCACCAGGAGAGATTTCGGCAAAATCTACTACATAACCCAGATCGGCACCGGTAACTACAATGAAAAAACGGTTAAACTGTATACCGATCTTTCCATTGTTACGGCCAACCAGGAGATCGGGCGGGATGCCGTCCAGTTTTTCAGCAAGCTTTTGCTGGGCAATCTGGACGGGGATTATACGCATTTGTGGGTAGCGCCCCAACATTTTAAAGAACGGATTATCCAAGGTATCGAACAGGAGCAAAGAAAAGCGGAAAAGGGTGAAACAGGCCGGATCATTATCAAGTGCAATTCCTTGACAGACAAAGAAATCATGATTAAACTCATGGAGGCCTCTCAAAGCGGTGTCAAAATCTCTTTGATTGTTCGGGGAATCAGCTGCCTGGTGCCCCGTGTTCCCGGTGTGACAGAGAACATCACAATCATCAGTATTGTCGGTAGATTTCTTGAGCATTCCCGGATTTTTTGTTTTGGCGTCGGGGATGACAAAAAGCTCTATATAGCTTCCGCCGATCTCATGACGCGTAATACGGAACGCCGGGTTGAAATCGCCTGCCCGGTCTTGGACGCGGATCTCAAGCAGCGAATTTATGATATGTTGGAGACGATGCTGATGGACAATACAAAAGCTTGGGAGCAGTTTGCTGACGGCCGATATGTCAAACGTAGGCCGCCGTCGGATTTGGTGATCAATTCGCAGGATATGTTCAGCCAGCAAGCCCGGGCCGGCGCGGCTAACCCGTCGGTTTGGACAGAGGCAGGCGCGCCGGAAGCGCGATGGAGCGAGCCCTTTCGTTATGTGAAACGGCTGGTTAATGAAATGGGGATGCGCCTTCGGAGGTATTTTTTGCAATTAAGGGGCAAAAGGTGATGCTTGGTGATTGTTGTCGCCGCGTTCACATCCCCGCGATAAGTGTCCCCGTTCATAATCCTAATCCTAGTACTCTACCACACCCGAATCACCTAATATCTTGCTTCGTCTTTCGGCACGATACTTCGTCAGTCCCTCCTAGCAGACGCCCGGTATGCGTCGTCGGTTCTTCCTTGCCTCGTGCCGAAATACTTGCAATCTATTAGGCGATTTGGGTGTGGTAGAGTACTAGTCGAGGAGCAGGACGAGTTGTTTTAGGATGAGTTGTTTGGTGTCAGCCGGTCATCTCTGCAGCAAGTGTTTCAAGATCGGCCCTGAAAGTGGAGCTTTCGTCAGGGGTTGCCGCCACCTGCGCTGTTGCTGAAAGCACAGCTTCTTCCGCGTGCAGGTAAGCGGCCGACGCGGCCCAAGTTGCCGCGTGTACGGCTATGGGAATATCGGCGTGGGCCATTTCGGGGTCTTGCGCAAGGAGCTGTTCGTTCCTGGTGATGAAACTGTTGAGAGTATCGGTTAGATCGGCCAGGCTGAGATTCACGCTGTTCTGACGGTCAAAAAGCGGCATATCGCCGTCGCGTACCGTTTGTTTCTTTTCATAATGGATATGCTCGCGCATCGTGCCTTGGAATGCCGGGGTGTGGGCATAACAAAAAAAGTCGCAGATATAATGAGTCAGCTTGCCCAAACAATAGGAAAACCTTAAACGGTTGGGGACAAGGCCATCCGTGTACAGCTTGTGGATCAGCCGGCTCATATGGGGAGAGGAGGAATGGCGCAGATGGGGGCGGTAAAGAAAGGAAAAAAACAAATCTGGGGCGAGGTTACCCAGTATAAAGGCGATCTTGGAGAGCGGCATATTGTTTTCAGCCATTTTCCGGCAAATCAGCCGACCCATTTTGTAATGGTTGCCTACTTTCATCACAAACAGCCTCCTTTAATTTTGGCACGGTTCTCCCGCTAAAAAAATCATGTTTCATATAGTATCGCAGATCCCCAAACCACAGTTTCAGCAGATGGGGGTGCGGTTTCTTTTGAACCAGCGCACCCAACGGATGCCGGACAATGTACCGAGCCAGGCCAAAGAGCTGGGACGGGTCCCGGAAGCATTCCCAATGGCATTTCTGGCAGTGGGGCTTTCCCCGGTTGTCCTGTTTGACCACTTCGTCCAAATCGTCGCCCAGATCCCGGTCTCCCAGGTAACCGCAGGGATAGATACGGCCGTCCCGGCTGTCCATGTAGAAATAGCGAATGCCGCCCAGACAGGGAAACATCAGGGCGTCGTCCTCTTCGGACAAGGCGTACAGCACGGATAGAGGAGAAAATATCCTAATTTTATTTCGGAAAGCGGGGATGGTTTCCAGCAGCGCCCGAAAAACAAGCCGCCGTTCCCGGGGCGAAAAACTGACGCAATAGTCATCCGAAATAGCTCCATAAGCGGGGTCGTCGAAGGTTTTGTCGTCGCAGCTCATTGGATAACAGACGTTGGCCATGGTGAACCCCAAATCAATCGCTTTGTTGAAAAAAGCCGTAAAACCATCTTTAAACGCTGTGAGGAATTCATTAGCTTCGGTGGTTCTGCCGGCTTGGGGTTCGCCGGTTTGGGGTTCATCGGGCTGAGACTCTGTAAGCCGTGGGATGGGTTCACCCCTGATATTGCGGTTGATCCCCAAATTCGCGGCAGGATAAACGCCGTGGGCGTGAAAAACCGGCAACGCTTTCCTTATACCGGCGGTCACGCCGGGAAGCCCCCGCATGGTTTCGTGGGTGATGGTGTCAGCGGAATCCAGGCTGATCCAGAAGTTTCTGATCTTTGTCCCGGCTAGGCGCGCGGCCAAGTCGTTGAGTTGCGCGGCATCGGCGTCCGCGAGCATATAGCCGTTGGTACCGGTTCGCAAATAAGGGATGCCCTTCTGCCCGGCGTCGTCGAGCAGGTCGAAGAGGCGATTCATGTTGAGAAAAGGTTCGCCGCCGGTAAAAGACACCGCCTCAAAACCGTGTTCGGCGCACTGTTTCACCGTGTGTTTGATTTTTTCCGGCGGCAGGATGTGTCTGGCCCCGGCGGCTGTTTTTCTCATGCCGCATTGGGGGCATGCGCCGTTGCAGTGGTTGGTTATCTGAATGACAAGCTGTCCCGGTATGGCGCCGAAAAGGATTTTCAGCCCGTCGGCAATCATGCTGGTTTTCATGAGCAGGCCTCGATTCTTGTCATAACTTCGCTGTTTACAACCTGACGGCCTACGGAATCGTACAGAACCCCACTGCCGGTGAAAGCGCCGGGGGTATAGCAATTGCGTCCGTCGATGACAATCGGCGTATGCATTAACCGCGCGAAATCGTTTGGGTCATATGATATGATCTCATCCCACTCCGTCATGATCAGGCAGAGATCGGCGCCGCCCAGCGTTTCCTCAACAGTGGGACAGGCCAGAACCAGATCTGGGTACTGTTGGGCAAACCGGGCGGCCGCCGCGGGATCCCAAGTCCGAACCACCGCGCCCTCTTCCGCCAGAAGTTGGATTACGTCAACAGATGGCGCTTCTCGCAGATCGTCGGTGCCGGGTTTGAAAGCGAGACCCAGCACGGCTACAATAACCCCTTGCAGGTCCTTGTAATATTTCTTGGCTTTTTTGAACAGGCGGATTTTTTGGGTTTCGTTGACTTCGATAGTGGCTTTGATGGTTTTCAGTTCATAATCGTGGTAGCGAGCCAGCCAATGCAGCGCCTTGGTGTCTTTGGGGAAACAGCTGCCGCCGTACCCTGTGCCAGGTCGCAGATACCGAAGGCCGATGCGCGGGTCAAGCCCCATGCCCAGGGAGACGGTTTCGGAATCCGCGCCGACAATTTCGCATAAGTTGGCGATCTCGTTAATATATGAAATCTTCAAAGCGAGAAAATCATTGGAGGCGTATTTGATCATCTCGGCGGTTCTCCTGTCGGTTATGACAAAGGTGCTGTCAAAACCGTCGTAGATCTCCCGCACCGACTGGGCCGCGTTATCATCACCGGCGCCAATGACAATCCGGGCAGGGCGCAAAGTATCCTCTATCGCGGTTCCTTGGGCCAGAAATTCCGGATTGGAAACCACCCGGAAGAGACCGGGCCTGGTGTTGCTGTCAAAATACCGTTCCACTTTGTCACAGGTTCCGACGGGAACGGTGGACTTCACCACAACGAAACATCCTTTTTCGCAAAAGGAAGCGACTTGAGCGCAGGCCTCAAATAAATATGCCAGGTTGGCGCTGCCGTCCCGCCGGTCGGGAGTCGGCACGGCAAAAACAATCACATCCGCCCGGGCATAAGCTTTCTGTGGATCCGTTGTAAATGACATCTTCTCGCCACATTCTTCCAGGAGCTTCGGCAAGCCGTTCTCGAAAATTGGCGCGTGCCCTTCCCGAAGCAGAGCGATTTTCGACGCGTCGGGATCAATCAGCGTAATATCCCGACCCCGATGGCTCAGACATACGCCGGTAATCAGACCAACGTATCCGGCTCCGGCGATGGTAATCCTCATCCGCGTTCACCTTTTCCTTTCTTTCTTTGCGTACAGTTCGGCATAACGAGACTACAACATTGCGGGATAGGATCAATATCTATTAGGACACTCGCGCGAAGAACCGTTCCGCCGGAACGTTCTCGCGGATGACTGTTTCGTATTCAGACAGCAAATTGTCAAAAACCCGGTTCCAGTCCTTGGCCAAGGCGGTTTGCCGTCCTTTTGCTGACAGCTCGCGACGCAGAAGCTGGTTGTTCATCAACTCTGTCAGGTTGCTCACGAATCCGTCAACGTCACCGTCCGAGCAGAGCAAGGCGTTCTCGCCGTGAACCAGGTAGTCTGTGACGCCGCCGCCGTTTATGCCCGCGATGGCGAGACCGCTGGCCATGGCTTCCAGGCATGTGTTGCCAAAAGTCTCGGTACCGGAGGGGAAAGCGAAGCAATCACAGGATGCGTAGATGGCGGAAAGCTCGGAGCCGTGTTTGAATCCGGTCATAATGACGTTGTCATACCCCGACTGCCGGATTGTATCCGCATAGGGGCCGTCGCCGGTGAAAATAAACACAGCTTTGCCGGGATAAGCTTTGTTGATGCTGCCGATGGCGCGGAGCAGCAGATGAAGTCCTTTTTCAGGGGAGATCCGGCCAACATAGAGGAAAGCGAATCTGTCGCCAATACCCAGATCGTTCCTTATCTGGTTACTACGATGGCCGGTGCTGAACCGGACGGCATCAATGCCTCTTGACCAAACGCCGAGATTGTCATAGCCTTTTTGGCGCAAATGTTCCATGGTGTATTTGGAGGGAGCCAGGACCCTATGAGCGGGTTTGAAAAAACGTTTCAAGTACATTTCTGCGAAAGGTTCAAGCGGGCTGAGACCGTAATAGGAAAGATATTTGCAGTAATCGGTATGGCTGCTCATGATCAGGGGCAGCTTGCGGGATACGGCGTATTTCATACCTTTGTGCCCGATGCCGAATTCGGTCGTAACATGAACAAGATCGGGAGCAAATCTGTCGCACAGAGTGAAGATCTGTTTGGTTTTTGGAAAAGCCAGACAGCTATTGGGTGAGATACTGACTTTGATCCCCGGAAAACGGTGAACTTTTTTGAGGCTCATTTCTTCATGGGGGCGCGTTAGCGGGGTAAGAACAGCAACAGATTTACGCGTGCCGGTTTTGAATCTGCGCACCGGCATGTCAGGGTCGCCGTCATTGTAGGCGGGCGCGAAAAAAGTGTGCCGGATGCCTTTGTTCTCAAGATAGCCGCTCAGTTTGGTCAGGGTATTTGTAACGCCGTTAACCTCGGGAGCGTAGGTATCGGTAAAATAGGCGATTTTCATGTTGCCTCCCAATTGAACATGATGTGGTTCGTAACGGTAGCAATTCCATTCTATCGGCAGGATGTAAAATCCAAATATTGTTTGGGAAAAAAGTGTGTGGACACCCGTTTCGGGGCAATAATACGGAATCCAACCCATTTTTTTGGGAAAAATAACCGATTTCGACGCTCAGAAAATGTTGGACTTTATAGGATTTTGTCAGTATAATTCGATATAGAGATAGGAAGATGTATCGTTTCGCGTTTTAACGCAATAGCGGCGTTTTAGTTGAAAGGATATTTGGCAGATGAAAGACACCGGCCGGCTAAAAAAATGGAGGGAATACATGGACAAACGCGACCATCGTTTCAGACTTTTTATGGTCTTAATTATTTTAATTGGTGTTTGCGGTCTATCGGAATCGTTGCAAAACAATCCGGCTGCGTTTGAACCCTCTTTTCCAGAGTCTTTGGCGGTGTTGCCCCATGAACTGGATCAAGAACAAGTTTTGGTGACAAGATCAATGAAGATCAGCGCTGTTGGTGATTGTACGTTAGGGTGCGACGACCGCTATGCCAGCAGCAGCGTGGCGAAAACGTTTTTTGATCTGGCCAAAACCAAAGATGAAACCTACTATCTGGCCAACGTTGCCCATATTCTGTGTAACGATGATTTGACTTTCGCTAATTTGGAAGGGGTGCTTACGGCTGATACGCATCAGCACGCGTTGGAACCCAAACCGGAGCAAGGAAACAATGCCTACTGGTTTTACGGAGCGCCTAATTATGTTGATATTCTCAAGAAAGGCGGCATTGATATTGTCAATATCGCCAACAATCATAGCCACGATTATCAAGATGGGGGATACGCTGAGACGGCGGCAATTTTGGCTGAGGCAGGTATTGCATATACCGGATATGACGAACAGGCTCTTGTGACTGTAAACGGTATCCGGGTTGGTTCTATCGGCTTGAATTTGCTCGGCAAAAATGAACGCGGCGTTGATATTGAAGAGTTCCTGGACAATGCCGCGGCCCAAATTGAGGCTCTCCGGCCGGAATGTGATCTTCTGGTTGTGCAGATCCATTGGGGCGATGAAGGTGTCAAAACGCCCAACCTGAGACAGGTTAACGTGGGCCATTTTCTGATTGATAAGGGTGTGGATGTGGTGTTGGGCCACCATTCCCATATGTTGCAGCCGACCGAAATCTATAAGGACAGATATATTGTCTACAGTCTGGGAAATTTTTGTTTTGGCGGCAACCAATCGGTCAATTCCGATACCAAGCTGACAGGGATATGGCAGCTGGATGTCACTGTTGACGGGAGAGGTCGGGTGACGCTGGCAGCGCCTGAAGTGATTCCCTGTTCCGTCAACAGCAATCCGTCGATGGTTGCCAACGATTACCAGCCTACGCCTATAGAAGATGCGGCGCTGGCGCAAAACGCGGTTGAGCGTCTTGCTGTCTTAACGACGGAAGAACTCCAAAACCGCGTAGGGCAAGAATTTCCGGAGAATCCGTACAATTATGCTCCGTTGACAACCCAAAACGCCGGAAACATGGTCGAAGCTCTCCAATACGTTCCGGGATTGAAAAAGGATATCCGATATTATACAGACCGCAATTTTTTGCAGCAGCCTTTTTATGATTCGGACAAGGCTTATCTGCGCAAAAGCACTGCGGAAAAACTTAAAGGGGTTGTTGCGGAGCTCAAAGAGCACAACCTTTCGCTGCTGATCTGGGACGCTTACCGGCCGCCGGAAGCTCAATGGAAGATGTGGGAAGCCGTATTGGATCCACGCTATATTGCTGATCCCAACAAAGGGTACTCCAGGCATTCCTATGGAACGACAATAGACGCGACGTTGGCTGACGCCAACGGGTTGGCGGTGGAGATGCCCACGGATTTCGATGATTTTTCCGTCCTGGCCAACCATGATCTCGGCAACGTTGAAAGCGAAGAAGCCAGAAAAAATGTCCAGTTATTACGTCAAGTCATGGAAAAACACGGGTTCGAAATATACTACAATGAATGGTGGCACTATCAAGACGCTGGCGGCGGCGGATATGGACCGGTGCTGGATTTATCGGCGGTATTGGAAAAGCCGGGAATATAAGGCATTGTACGATGATCCACAGGCCGAAAGACTTCGACCATTGGTCCACAGGCTAAAGGATATCAGCCTTGCCATTGTCCATTGTCCATTGTCCATTGTCCATTGTCCATTGGTCCACAGGCTGAAGGATATCAGCCTTGTCCATTGTCAACTGCCTTTCAGCAGCCCCCGAATAAAAATGCCCGCGAGAACCAGTGAGCTGGTGTACCCTAAAAAAGCCAGGATCGGAATGCCGATAATCTTGGGCGCTGTGTCGGTGAGGCATAAGATGGCTGATCCGACGAACAGCATGGAGGACATGACGGAAAAAGCCAGTTTGCGGGTGATGGTGTCCAGATGGTTTTTTGTGCTGTCGGAGAAGGAAAATTCGATTTTGACACGGGTCCGGCCACGGTTGAAGGATTGCAGGGTTGTGGACAGCTGGTCGGGGATTTCCAGGGATTTTTTCAGGGAGGCGTAGCCTGTGCGGAGCATGAGGCTGAGTTCTTTCTGAGGATCAAGGTTTTTGAGCAGATCACCGGCAAAATAACCGCTGGCGATGCTGAGGAAGTTGATGGCGTCGCTGAGCATGCTCAGGATGCTTTGGAGGGTGACTAACCCCCGGGCCAACATGGAAATACCTTGGGGTAGCGCGATCCGGTGTTTCCGGAGGATGCGGAACAGGTCTTCCGACAGCCGCAGGAAATCCATAGTGCGAAAATCCTGTTGGACGTACTGGATGATCATGCTGTCTAAGTCGTGGGCGAGTTCAGCATGGTCGATAGTGCCGCTGACAACACCGATGGCGAGCACGGCTTCGGTCAGTTTGCCGGGATCGTTGTCGATGACGCTGCGGATCATGGCGGCGAACAGCTCTTTGTCCCGCAAGGTCAGGCGGCCCATCATGCCCAGATCGATCCAGATGATTTTGCCGTCGCGGATTTTGATGTTGCCGGCGTGTGGGTCGGCGTGAAAAAAGCCGTTTTCGAGAATTTGCTTAACATAATTATGTGCTAATTTTTGCGCGATTTCCTCCAGATCGTAGCCTTGAGCTTTCAGGGCTGTAGTGTCGTCTATGTTGAAGCCCTGGATGGTTTCCATGACGAGGACTTTGGTGTTCGAGTACTGGGTGTAGACCCGGGGAAAAGCCAGGTATTTGACGTCTCTGTGGTGGCGTTGGAACTCCAGCATTTGGGTCGCTTCGAGAGCAAAGTTCATTTCTTGTTTGGCCACATGCCACATTTCGTCTAACACCATGCGCCAATCCAGCTGTTCGTCGGATATGCCGACGGTTTTGAAGAGCGTGGCGGCGTTTTTGAGCAAGAGGATGTCTTCGGCCATGGTTTCATAGATGCCTTGACGCTGGACTTTGATGACGACGTCTTCGCCGGTGATCAGTCTGGCCCGGTGGACTTGCGCCACAGACGCCGCGCCAATAGGCTCGGCGTCTATGCAAGCGAAAATATCGTCCGGATTCTGATCATATTCCTGACGAAGAATGGTTTTGAGTTCGTCGAAATCCATGGGATTGGTGATGGTCCGGAGTTTGGCCAGTTCATCACAGTAAGCTTGCGGCAGCAGGTCGGAGCGCATCGATAGCATCTGGCCAAGCTTAATAAAGGTCGGCCCCAGATCGCTGAGAATGAGGTAAAGCCTTTCAGGCGTCAAGCCGCGGACAATGCCGCGCTTTTTCAGAATCCCCATGATGGCTCTTACCCGCTTTTTTTGGCTGAGCTTTTTGGGATGAGATTTGCGATGACGGGATGGGTTCATCAGGCGTCGTTTTGTTGCGCCGCGTTACGCTGGGTTTCAAGGTCTTGAAGCTTGGCTTTCAAAGCGGCGAGTTGATCGGCGTCCAGTTTGTCGAGGTTTTCCAGGTTGTCTGCGAAGTTGCTGCCGGCCCCCCAGGATTTCATCGAGTGTTTGAGTTCCTCGTTGATGGCTTTGCCTTGTTCAACGGAAAGTTCGCCTCTGGCGATCAATTCGTTGACGATTTCTTTGGCTTTGTCCGTCGTGATCGCCATGGCGCCGATGCCGGCGAGGACAATTTTCTCCAGAACACCTTTTGCTTTGTCTGTCATGGTGGAACCTCCTTTTTTGCTTGAAATCAGCCTTGATTGTTTTCTGTTCTTTTGCACATATCCTATGCTTTGTCTATCATAGCAGAATTTTTACAGAGGGCAAAATTTTGCCATGGTCAAGGAGGAAGAACCTTCCAAATCCAATCCCATAGAATGGTTTCCATATTAAAAAAGATTTTTTGTATTTGTCGTTATTTCGCTAATGATTGCGAAAAAGTCTTCAGTTATGCTTGAGAATAGAGTATACTGAAAGATAAAAGGGTCTGTGTTGTTTTGCCTTGAAACAGGTGAAGAGGAGGATTAGATGAACGAATTCAGCGAGAATTTTGGTCTGACGCCGGGTGAAGATGCGGCCACTTTGCTGCCAAAACTCAAGGCGCAAAAAATTGACACAATGCAAAAACTCTATACTGCGGCTCATGACGCGGCGAAAACCCAATTGTTGTATAACCAGCTAGAACACATAGAAAGAGCCATTTCGGAACTGGAAAAAACCATGACAAGATCTAGTGAAACGTCGGCGGTCGATTCAGCTCGTTATCATTTTAGTTTGTATGAGGACGACAGCCAAAGGGGAATGCCCGTTTCGCAAGATATGCCGTTTTCGCAAGGTATGCCGGGTTCACAGGGTATGCCGGGTTCACAAGGTATGCCGGGTTCACAAGGTATGCCGGGTTCACAGGGCCAGGTTGCGTACGATCGTTATGGTTTCCAGGAAGATCCGGGTATCAACGGTGTTTTTGAAAATACCAAGCAAAAAATCTTGGGGATGTTCAGAGAATCGGGCCGAGGACAAAGCAGGGGAATTGCGAGGGAATCAGGAAGGGGCGCCAAAGGATTTGGCAGAAAACATATCAAAGAAGCCGGCAGGAAAAAACAGAATGTGTTTGAGGAAGAACGCCAGGGATTACTCGCCGACGAATCCGCTGTTGCTTGGGCGGAAGAAGTGGCGAATCTGAGACGGGAAAGAGATGCCGGAGGCGGTGAAGGTTATGCCTTCGGCAATCCGCCCCATGATTATAGCGGCGCTGGTTTTGCCCAGGCCGGTATCCTTGATGTCAGTGTAATGAGGAGCGGTGGTTTTACCAATGGGGTTATGAGTCTGGGTGGAAGTGATGAGCCGATCGTTAAAAATACTTTCGTTCATGCCGATATTAATGTTGACGCTGATTTCGGCGCTAATCAGGTGGGCGCCAATGACATGAATTTTGCCCAAACGACCTTCCATACGGCGGAGAAGCGAGATCCTTCGAAGGAATACTTAGCAAGAAACGAGCACGCCTTGTCAGAACCTGACTCATTTGAGAAGTATCTTGTTACTTATGATAACTATAACTCGGGGCAGGCTTTCCACCCGAGAGAGAGTTCCCCCATAGATGGACAGCAGCAGAAGGATAATTCTGGCTTATGGAATTATTCCGGTCCTCAGAACGCTCCGCCTCTGCAGAGTGTGCCAAACCCACAGGGGACGACGCCACAGCAGGCGGCGCATACCCCGCGGGATATGCCGACCCCGCTTGGCATGCCAAACCCGCAGGGGATGTCGACACAGCCGGGTATGCCGATCCCTCAGAGTGTATCGGCGCGTCAGCGTGTGCCGATACAGGGCGCGTTGACGCAAAGTATGCCGATTTCGCAGAGCATGCCGACTCCGCTTGGTATGCCAACTCCCCTTGGTATGTCAGACCCGCTTGGTATGCCGGCGTCACAGGGTATGCCGGTTTCGCAGGGTATGCCGGTTTCGCAGAATGGGCCGGCTTCGCAGAATATGCCGGTTTCGCAAAATATGCCGGCGTCGCAGAGCATGCCGGCTTCACAAGGTATGCCGACGCCACTTGGCATGCCGACCCCGCAAGGTATGTCAACTTCGCGGTCCGCGTTTTTCACGCAAAATATGCCGTCTTCACAAAGTGTGGATTCGCGGAATGAGCAAGCTTCGAAGGGTTTTGTAGCCCCACAGAACGCCAAGATCCCTGAGGAAGCATTAACGATGCAAAACCTCTTAACGCCGCAAAACGCGCAGACTCCGAAGAGTGTATTATCTACGAATGATGTCTTTGCTCCGGGAGGAGTCGAATCTGCCAAGGACAAGCATGTTTCCCGTGAATTCTTATCATCAGAGAGCGCCTCAATCCCACCAGTCGTCAAGCGTCCGCAGAAGAAGCCGCGAAAAGATTTGGGATTAAGCGAACAAGAAACAGTCGAACTGCAAAAAGACTTATTCGATATCGAAGATTTGCATAAGATTCAAGCTACCGTGTCGGAAGTCTCCAAAAAGGCCAGGATTTATCACCTGCCACCGGACGATAAACGTGAAAATATTAGCAAATATTCCCTTGACGACCTTCTTGTACCGTCTAAAATGGCTCAATCGGGAAAAGGTATGTCGGCTAAAGACGACGAAATTGCACAAGATACAGCGCGGGAAAAAGACAAGCCTTCAGAAAAAGAGGATCTCTCAGAAAAAGGCAGCATTCCCGAAAAAGACAATGCCGCTGATAAAGACAAGGCCTCTGATAAAGGCAGTGCCGCTGATAAAGGTATCGCCGCTGATAAAGGCAGCACCTCTGATAAAGGCAGCGCTGCTGAAAAACACAGCACCTCTACCAAAGACAATCTCTCCGAAACAGATAATCTACCAGAGGAAGGCAGTCTCGCCGAAAAAGAGACCATCTCTGGGGAAGACATTCTTACTGAAGAGGAGATCGCTGAACGGCTCAAGCCGAAAGAGGGCAGCCGTATGGAAGCACTGCTGGAACTTGGCGATATGTTCTGGCAGATTCCGAACCATCAACGGGCGGTGAAATACTACCAGCAAGCTGCTGATCAAGGACATGCCCGCGCGCAAAAAATCATGGGTGACGCCTGTTACAACGGTTTGGGTTTGGAACAGGATTACAAAAAAGCCCTCGTCTGGTACAGCAAAGCCGCCGAGCAAGGATTGCCTGAGGCCCAGGGCTGTATAGGCGAATGTTATCATTTTGGGAACGGCGTGCCGCAAGATTACGCAAAAGCTGTGGCATGGTACCAGAAGGCGATCCAAAAGGGCGACGCCCGTGTTCAAAGCAGCCTCGCTGACTGTTACTACAACGGCACAGGCGTCAACCAGGATTATCATGAAGCCCTGATACTGTACCGTAAGTCCTCCAACCAGAATAAACATGCTTTCAAAGGTCTGGGCGATTGCCATTTTCACGGGCGAGGCGTCGAACAAAACTACTATGAGGCGGTTCGCTACTACACTATAGCGGCGGAAGAAGGCAATATCGATGCGCAAATCGAATTGAGCAGCTGCTACTATTTTGGCGACGGTGTTGAGCAAAACTACACAAAATCAGTCGCATGGCTGCGAAAAGCCGCCGACCAAGGAAGCGTCTTGGCCCAGGTCAATTTGGGCAATTGCTACGCCCAGGGGCTTGGCGTAGAAAAAAATCATCAGGAAGCCGTTTCCTGGTATCTCAAGGCGGCTGAACAAGGCAGCGCCGTAGCCCAGGCCAACTTAGGGAATTGTTATTACCTTGGTGAAGGTGTGGATCAAGATTATGACGCCGCCGTGAAATGGCTGAAAAAAGCCGCTGAACAGGGCGATTCCACCGCACAGTTCAATTTGGGCACATGTTATCACTATGGCCACGGTATCGCGCAAGATCAGAAAAAAGCTGACAAGTGGTATAAAAAAGCCGCGGCGCAAGGGAATGAAATGGCTGAGGAAAGATTGAAAAGTCTCTGATTGGCTATTGACACATATAAAACAACCCAATTGTGTTGCGCCCACTGTGAACACAACAATTGCAGCTGACGTCGTTAAACCGTACTTGCGCAAAGCTGTGGTATTTCGCGACGATATTCAAAATGTTTTCCTGAACGGCCTTATCATATGTGGTATAGACAACATAGAGCATACTGAGATCGGGGTTTGGTTTTTTCTCGAAGGTGCTTTTAATATACGCTTCCAAAACCCTTGCCTGATTGCCCCGGTGTTTTTCGCGGACGACCATGTGCCCTGTTTCATTCATATAAATGACCGGCTTTATCTTCAACAGATTGGCGGCGAAATAAGTTAAACCGCTGCATCGGCCGCCCTTATACAAACAATCAAGAGTATCCAACAGAAAGGATCCTTGAATCTTCGGTATTTTGCCGGTAGCCAGGTCAACGATTTTCCTGGCGTCAGTTTCACCGTCCGCAATCAATTGCAGGGCGTATTTTACGAGCAAAGCGATCCCATTGGATAAGAGCAAAGAATCAATCACAAAAACCTTCCCCGGATAATCTAGAGCAGCGGTTTTCGCGTTGGCCGCAATGGATGAAATGCCGCTGGAAACAGCGAAATGAATAACGGTATCGCCCGCGGCAACAAATTGGCCAAAGAACTCTGAATAGACCGCGGGACTTTTCGCCGCGGTTCTGGCGACTTGTCCGGTTTCATCCATAAACCTAAAGACATCTTCAGGAAAAACGTCTTCCATATCCGAATAGCTTTTGTCGCCCATGTTTATGTAACAAGAGATGGTATCAACATGGAGGGCCGCTAATTCCTCTTTAGACAGATCGATCATTCTATCGGCAGTGATTTTTATTCCCATTGTTGCTCCTTGTTTCGCCCATTTTAGACATCATACAGCATTCGTGATCAATTGACAATTGTCAATTGCAAGAAGCCAGTGCAGAAAATTCCTTTTGCACTGGCTCCCTGATGGTTATTGCTGGAGGTTACAGGCCCATTTTGGGTTCTTTGTACACATAGAGATCAACTGAGGTTCCAAAGGGGGTTGTAAGGGCGAAGGTAAAGCCGGTGGAAGCAAAGGGCAGACCGGAGGTGAAGTCAAAAGCGAAGGTCAGGGGTGTAAAGGGAACCCCCGCGCCGGCAAAGTCTGTGAGAATCCCGTGGGGGCCGCCGCCGTCCGGGGTTTCATACCAGAAGTCGTCAAATAGGGCTGTCACGAAAGCGGGTTCATGCAACTGGATATGCGCCAAGGAGGGCAGAACCGCGTCGCTTTCAGGACCGGCACCGTAGTCGTTGACGGTATAAGTCAGATTCTGGACGATATCCGGGTCTTCATTGGAATGGAAGGAGATCGTGTGCAGAGCGTCATAGGGGTCGGCGTCCGCGCCGTCCGCGCCGCCGGTGCCGACAGGGGCTCCTGCTGTAAGCGTCGAATCACCGGCGCCGCCGAAGACGCTTTTCTCAAGATCCACACCGGAAGATATATAAATTGATCCGGCTACAACGGCAACGGGTGTTGCACCTAAGGTACCGCCGGTGCCTATACCGGCACCGCCGCCATAATCGCCGTCACTGTCGCCGCCATATGCTCTTTCGAGAAAAGTCATATCGTCGCTGATAACGATATCTGTGAAGCCGCCTTCAGCGCCTCCGCCGATGCCGGCTGCACATAAACCGCCTTCTGCTCCTATTGTCCCGCCGGCAACGATGATTATGCCGCCGTCGCGACCGTTACCGCTACCGATTCCGGCGGCATATTCACCGCCGAAGGCCTCTATTACACCGCTGGTAATTGTTATTTCGGCGGCATCGCCGCCGGTGCCGCCGCCGATACCGGCGCCGCTGTCGCCGCCATAGGCTGTAATGACGCCGCCGTTAACCGATATGATTTCGCCGTCGCCTCCGTTGCCGCCGCCGATACCGGCACCGCTGTCGCCGCCGACGGCATCTATAGTGCCCCCGCTAATTGTTATATTACCGCTGCCGCCGCCGTAGCCGCCGCCGATACCGGCGCCGTTATCGTCGCCGTAGGACGCGATTACGCCGCCAAAAATGTTAATTATGCCGCCGTTGCCACCGGAACCACTGCCGATGCCGGCACCGTCTTCGCCGCCGGTGGCTGTAATACTGCCGTCATTAATCGTTATGATTTCACCATTACCACCGGCGCCGCCGCCGATGCCGGCCGCGTAAATATTGCCGTAGGCTTCTATTGTGCCGCCGTTAATTGTTAATGCGCCGCTGTGACCGCCGTCGCCGCCGCCGATACCGGCGCCGCTGGAGCCGCCGTTAGCTGTTACTGTGCCGCTGTTAATGGTAATTGTACCCGCATCGGCAGAAACACTATCGCCGCCGATGCCGGCGCCGTCGTCGCCGCCGGTCGCAACAAGACTTCCTGTGCCGTCAATGGTCAGAACACTGGTGTTTTGAACCTGCAGTCCGGCAAAATCATCATCGCCGGTCAAAGTGCTATCGCCGGATAATGTCAGAACAACTGTTGCGCCGCCACTTATTGAAAAAGCGGATGCGCCTTCGCCGGTCAAGTCAATATCGACATCGTCTAAAGTAATGTTGTATGGAAGATCACCAGCTAAGTCACCAGCTACAGAAATACCATCAGTGTTAGAGTTACCGGATATGATGAAAAACGAATCCGTCGGATCAAGATTATCTTGATCTAGCGAACCATCAAAAGTCACTTTTAAGCCACTTACTGAACCTGGCTCAAATTCGACAGTACCTACACCAATATCATACGGATAGTCGGTTGCCATGAGCATCGCAGGGGCGGCACCCAATAATACCACCGCGAATACCAAAACCGCTAACAATTGGATTGCTCTAAGACCTCGTTCTGCACAAATCGTTTTTGTCTTACTCATAAAGTTGCTCCCTTCCATTAATGAGATGTAATTCATAGTTTGCGATACCGATTCTGTCATCATATCTGTCTTATAATGGTCTTTTGGTAAAATTTCTATTCATATCCGACCTCCTTTTCCAAATATATTTCGCCAAACAACATTCAGCGTGCAAACCGAACACCGAACACCGAATACCGAATACCGAACACCAAACGCCGAATACCAAACGCCGAATACCGAACACCAAACGCCGAATACCAAACGCCGAATACCAAACGCCAAACGCCAAGCGTGTTCATCTCACTGTAAAGCGCTGGAGCTCACATAACCGACAATGCCGTTATAACTTATGCGTGAGAACTCGCCGGTAAGGCTCAAAACCGTGACGACAGAACCCTTTTCAACGGTTCCCATGCTTTTGCCGCCGGTAGAAGGAGTTTCCCGTACCTGCAATTTGGCTTTGGCCGTTTTGGTGTTTGTCTGGGGTTGGGGCTGCGGCTGCTGGGGCGCAGACGCCGGGGCCGGCGCTTCTGTTGCAATCAAGGCGCTTGTGCTGACATAACCGACAATGCTGCCAAAACTTATCTTTGTAAAGTCGCCTGAGATGCCGAGAACAGTAACAACTGCGCCTTTATCAACGGTTCCCATACTTTTGCCCCCAGTGGAGGCGGTTTCACGTACTTGCAATTTGGCTTTGGTTGTCCAGATTTTGGATGGCGCGGCTGGATTCGTCGTTGTGATATAAGCTGTTGAAACATATCCAAACTGTCCGTTTGCCAACCGCACATAATAGAACCCGTTGACGGCGCTCCCCAGAATCGTCACTTGGGTTCCGCCGTTGATAGTCGTCAGAATTGAGGCGTTCAGATCCGCGGCGGCGCGGACGTTCAGATTCGTTGTGCCGCTTGTGACCCAAGCCGCTGTTTCGGCGGCGGGGGAGACAGCGCCTGAGTTGCCGTTGAGCCAAGTGCTGTAATTGTTCCAGATGGAGGCGTCTTCCTGACCCAAGGCCCAGGAGCCGGCGCCTTTCAGATTATACTTTTTCACCAGATTCAGTTTGGCTTGCAGGGATTGATCGTTTTCGTACCAGATGACATATTTGCCCGGGGCCAGGGTTTTACCGCCGATGGTATATGTTTTGTCGCCGGCTTTGACTTGAAATTCCGCTTTGGGGGATTGGGTGGCTGTGTCGTAGGTGACGACGGCTTTGTAGTCGGAGATCATGTTCATGATGACGCCAATAGAAACGCCTTTGCCCATGACGCTGGTGTCGTTGACGCTCCAGATTCGGCCGAAAAAGGGGAGGCCCACAAGGATTTTATCGGCGGTGGTTTTGGACAGAGCGTATTTGATGGATTCTTCCACAAAGCCGATGCTGGCTACCGCGCCGGCAGAACCGCCTTCATAGTGTTCGTCGTAGGTCATCATCATCAGATAATCGGCGTGGGTTCCCAGAGCGGCGTAGTCATAGGAACCGTGCCAGCCGGTCGTCCAACCTTTGGGGTTGGCGGCGGTGGCCACGGAAACTTCTTTATGGGCGGGGATTTTGATTCTTAGCTGCTTAACGAGTTCCGTGTATTGGGTTTTTTGCAGTTCCGTGACGTTCTCAATGTCGACATTGACGCCGTCTAGGTTGTATTGACTGACGTAGTTGGCGATCTGGGTGGAGAGCTTGTTGACGTCTTTCAAGGCGTTGATGCCGGCGCTGCGGTCCCAATGGTTGCTGAGGAAGGGCACAACTTTGACGCCTGCGGCGTGCATCCGGGTGACCAGATCGGTGCTGACCGGGTTGAGCTTCAGGCTGCCGTCAGGGTTGATATCAAAATAGCTGGGAGATACCGTCTGCAAAGCGTTGTTTGTGCGTTCCACATAGGCGATCTGTTGTTGGGCGGTGCCGCCGTACAGATAAGCCATGCTGTAGCGGTCGGTTTCCGCCGCCGAAGCGCTCATGAAGGAGGCGAAGGGCAGGGTCGCGATGATGACGCCTGCCACCATGATTTTGACGGCGGATATTTTGAGATTTTTGGCGTGATGGGCAATGTAGTCGGTGATCTTTTCAAAGCTTTTGCCCTGTTTGTCTTTGGAGAAGAAATCCATAGCGAATTCTGTGTCGAATCGGTTGTATTGGATTAAGAGATCATAGCTGCCGTCGTTGTTGGGAATGAGCTTAAGATTGCCGGTCATTATTTCACCTTCTTCCTGCATCTGACATTATTATGAGCCGGGGGTGGGAAATCCATGCAAGCAAAAGGGAAAAAGAAAAAAGCTGTAAAGCGTTGTCAACAACAGGATTGATTGACTGCCGGGACAAGGATTATTTGTCGGATGGACAGACAACGCGGAAGCTGAAGTTATCCCGGCCAGGATGAAGATTGGCCAAAATCAAAAGGAGATTGGCGAATAAAACTTATCGATCACACTCACTCTAAACACAGGTTAGCGGAGCGCTATAAAGAAAGAGGAGGAAGGTGGTTCTATGAGAAAGCGCCAATCTCACATGACAAAAAGGTTCATCGTGGCGGCGGTTTTCATGAGCATTCTGCTGCCGGCTTCTAAGCCTGTCTGCGCCGCCAGTGATCCCGCTCATTATATATATGATATAACCGAAGGGGTCGTTCGTATTGAAGCGGTATCAAACGCCGGGTTTCAAGTTCAATACGGCCCATGGTCCTCTGTTCAAGAGGATATACCTGTCGGTACATCGCTGACGATCATTGGCGACTCGGCCTGTACCCATTGGATTGAAGTGAACGATGGGGGCGCTGATCTGGCTTATGACATAGCGCTTCAGGATGTCAATATTGACGCCCGCGGTGTTGGGGCAGCTTTTTCTATTGCCGGCGGCACGGTGAATCTTACCTTAGAAGGCGTCAATACCCTTGTCAGCCATGATAGGCGGGCCGGCTTAGAAATTGATGAAAACGGTTCATTAAGTATCAGCGGCGTTGGCAGTCTTTCCGCAGTGGGCGGCAGAGGGGGCGCCGGTATTGGTGGCAAGCTTGCGGGGACGGCTGGGCCGATCACCATTAACAGTACAGCTGTTATCAAGGCAGAAGGCGGCGCTTATGGCGCCGGCATTGGCGGCGGAGATTGCGGCGGCAGCAGCGCCGTTGCCATTACGGGAGGCACGGTTGAAGCTGTGGGGGGGGCGTGCGCGGCCGGGATTGGCGGCGGGCGCGGCGGCAACTTTGCCTGTATTGAGATCAACGGTTCGGCCCATATAAAAAAGGCCCAAGGTGGGGACGCGGACGCCGTTAATGCCTGGGCCGGCGGCGCCGGGATAGGCAGCGGCGGTTGGGGTTCCACATTTGCCGTGGTCGCTCCTGCCGGCCTCATAACCATCTCCGCTGGTGTGGATATGGACGCCATCAGCGGCGGCGCCGCCCGCGACGGTTTTACCGCCGGCGCCTCAATTGGCACAGGCGGCGCTGCCGAAATCGGTTGTGTCCCTTATGCCGGGTTGCACACCATGACTTACCATGCCCATAGCCAGCCGGATGTGACCCAGGCGCTTACTTACACAGTGAGCAACGAAGGCAGCGACGCGATCCTGCCTCTGCTGTACAATATTCAAGCCTATAATCCGGACTTTACACCGGCTCAATTCGAGGGTTTTTGGTATGATATCGCAGATGAGGGGAGAACGAATGATGTGATGCCGGATGATGGCGCTCCGGATGATGCCGCGTCATCAAATGGCCCTGTCGCCAGCTACGGCAATGACAGCGTATCCTATGCTGCGGGAATGGTTTTTCCTGATACGAATGTATCTCATGTTTACGCGCAGGCGGTCCAAGAGTTGTCCCAGGAAGAGCAGCAGGCCTTAGCTTACCTCAATCAGCCTTACAATGAATATGTTGAGATGGTTCGAAGCTTGCAGCAAGATAATGGAGATGTGAAAGGCTGGATCAGAGTGGAAGGAACCGTGATTAACTACCCGCTGCTCCAGGGGGAGGATAACGATTTTTACGCGAAGCACAATTACGAAAAACGCGAGATCACGTATGGATCTATATATATGAACTCTCGTTCCAACCTAAAGGACAATACCTCGAATATTATTATTTATGGCCATAATATGAAAGATAACCAAATGTTTGGCAGCTTGTCCTGGTACAGTGATCCCAGCTACTATAACGCTCATCCCATAGTCCATATTGCCACTGATGAAACAGAGTCGGCTTACCAAATCATCTGCGCCTTTCGATCACGGGTCTATCCTGTGGATTTCGATCCGGCGGTTTTTCGCTATTACCGTCATGTGTCGTTCCCCGACGCCCAAACCTTTTCCGATTATCTGCAAAACTGCAAAAACCTTCAACTCTACGAAACCGGGATAACCGCTGAGTATGGCGATCAGCTGATACTCCTGAGCACCTGTGAGTACACCCAGGTGAACGGTCGTTTTGTTGTATTGGCCAAAAAACTCCCAGCCGGTGCAGCTTTGTAGGACGACTTTGGAGGTGCCGTTGATTTTATTTGCAGAATTTCCTATAATGTTCATATCATAAATATTCTGACTTCAGACTTCAGACTCCTGTTCTGACTTCTGAAACAGGACAAGGAGGCATCCCTGTGAAAAGGTACATCAACTGTGTCGCCCATGGCTTAAGTGACGGTAATCTTCTTATTGGTGAGGAACATACAGCTCTTATTGATTGTGGTATGGCAGTTTGCGCGCAAGACACGATTCGGCTGGTGAAAAACGCCCTTGCCGGCAGACCCTTAGACTATATTGTTATGACGCACGCCCATTATGATCATGTGGGCGCGTTGCCGTACTTCCGGCAAGAATGGCCTGATCTCCGCCTGGTTGCGTCGGCGGCGGGAGGGCTCTTGCTGAGTAAAGAAACGCCCCGCCGAGTTTTCCGGGAGTTTGGGCGAATCTCGGCTGAACACCTTGGCACTGAGTTCGATTCCACGTACAATGACGATGTTATGCGACTTAATATTATTTTCCAAGACAGCGATGTGCTCAAACTCGGGGGACTCACGCTGGTAGCCCTGGCAACGCCGGGACACACCAGGGATTCGTATAGTTTTTTTGTGCCTGAGCTGGAATTGCTTATCGCCAGTGAATCTTCCGGGGTTATGATGCCGGACGGGCAAGTGCTTGCCTGTTACATCACAAGCTATCAAGACGCCATGAACTCAATCGAAAAATGCCGGCGTACCGGCTATAAGTTTTTGTCGCTGCCTCATCGCGGCCTGGTTGGCGAGGAGGAGGGGCAGGGTTTCTTTGAGAAAGCTTTGACAGCCAACACCGAATGCCGCTCGTTCATCTTAAATATGCAAGAGAAAGGGTTTGACGAAGAAAAAATGTTAGCGTCGTATTTCGACAAATATGGCGATATTCTTCTTTCAAACTATCAAATCAGAGAGGCGTTTCTCGCCAACGCGAAAGCCACAATTGATTGTACCTTGCGTGAACAGTAATAAGAAATGTCTTGCCTTTTTCCCGCAAACCGATTATACTGAGACCACCAACTAGAAGCGAGGTGTCAGGATGATTCGTTAGTCTGATGGCCAACATGTTTGACGAAAAGCCCAAGGGGGCTTGGTTTGATGTTGGAATGGGACTGACGCAATCAGAGAAACAGCGGATTCATCGTCTGCGCGCCTTTCTTATGCGTTTATGATCCTTTTCCAACGGGGAAAGGATTTTTTGTTATGTCGCTTATCAATATTTCTAGCCTGACCTTTGCCTATGACGGCAGCTATGACACCATTTTTGATAATGTCTCTTTCCAGATTGACACCGACTGGAAACTGGGATTCTGTGGGCGCAACGGTCGGGGCAAAACCACTTTTCTGAAGCTGCTCATGGGGAAATATGAGTACAGAGGAACCATTTCCGCCAGTGTGGGTTTTGAGTATTTCCCCTTCACTGGGACCGATCCGTCCCAAGACACGCTGACCGTTTTAGAGTCAATCGCGCCGGAGGCCATGCTGTGGCAAATCCAAAAGGAGCTCTCGAAATTGGCGGTGGAAGAGGATGCTCTTTATCGCCCCTTTGCCACCCTTTCCAACGGCGAACAGACCAAAGCGCTGTTGGCCGGGTTATTCCTGCGGGAAAACAGCTTCCTATTAATCGACGAGCCAACTAACCATTTGGATAGGATCGCTCGCGAAACCGTGGCCCGGTACCTGGACGGAAAAAACGGGTTTATTCTGGTTTCCCATGACCGGGCGTTTCTGGACGGCTGCGTGGATCATATCTTGTCGATCAACAAGGCGAACATTGAGATCCAAAACGGCAATTTTTCCAGCTGGCTGCGCAATAAGCAAAGACAGGATGATTTTGAGCTGGCGGAGAACGAAAAACTGAAAAAAGATATCAAACGTCTGGAAGGGGCGGCGCGGCAAAGCTCGGGTTGGGCCGACAAGGTTGAAGCGGCAAAGATGGGAAAAGGCGCCGCCACTCTCCGCAAAAGGGGACACGCCAACATTGATACGATGGCTTATTACGCCGAGAAATCCAGACGCATGCAGCAGCGGCGAAAAAACCTTGAACGCAGACAGCAATCGGCTATAGATGAAAAGGCCAACCTGCTTAAAAACATCGAAACCGCCGATTCCTTGAAAATCCACGCCTTGACCTATCATGCATCCCGACTGTTGTCAGTGGGGAACCTGACAATCGCCTATGATGGCAGAGAAGTTGTTAAGGGGTTGAGTTTTACGCTGGAGCAGGGTGACCGGCTGGCCTTGCTGGGTGGCAACGGGTCTGGCAAAAGCAGCCTCATTAAACTGATCTGCGGTGAAGATATTGTTTATACCGGCTCTGTCAACATCGGCAGCAGGCTGATGATATCCTATGTACCGCAAGACACGTCGTTTCTTTCGGGAGATTTGGACGGATACGCAGCCGAACAACGGCTTGATAGAACCCTGTTCAGAGCGATTCTGCGAAAACTGGATTTTCCCCGGGTGCAGTTTGAGAAAGATATGGGCGACTACAGCGCCGGGCAAAAGAAAAAGGTTCTATTGGCCCGCAGCCTCTGCCAACAGGCCCATGTGTACGTATGGGACGAACCCCTAAACACTATCGACGTGCTATCGCGGATGCAGATTGAGGAACTGTTAACGACCTATCGTCCAACCATGATTTTTGTGGAGCACGACAGGGTCTTCTGTGACGAGATTGCCACCGGGACCGTGACTTTGAAGAAATGAGGATCAGGATAAAAATGCGTTTGCCGATCATAGCACACCGCTTGTATATCGCCAAATTTGACGAAACCATGGCTGCAAGCGTCCGGGAAAACTCTCTGGACGAGGATAACCGGCGTTTTATTCCCGACGAAGTGTTTGAAACTGTTGAGGACGCGAGAAAAGCCGTATCCGCCCTTATTGCGTTCTATGCCCAGAAAGACGCGCCCCAGGTGTATCCGGTGATTTTGCGCGATGGGCGGCATATTGGTCATGTTCAGGCTTATCCCATTAAGAACGGCTGGGAGATTGGCTATCACGTGGCAAAGCCCTTCACCGGCAACGGGTACGCGACGGAAGCTGTCAGCGCTTTTTTGCCGCGCATTATGGAGCAGCTTGGTCTGACACAAATCTTTGCCCTGTGTCACGCTGAGAATAGAGCCTCACGCAGAGTTTTGACGAAATGCGGTTTTTCATTGGCATACGAAGGCATGGGGGCCTATCACGGTAAAGAAGAGTTCATATGTCGCTACGAATACAGGCCTTCCAAACTAGAAAAAATGGACGCGTTCTTTAATGCCCGCGCCGAAATATATGACAGCCATATGCTTGGCGATTTAAAGCTTGAGGGATTTTACAAAGCTATTACCGCCTGTTTCGATACGCCGGTTAATCATTTGCTGGATTTAGGCTGTGGTACCGGATTGGAACTTGTGGGGCTGTTTGAAAAATATCCTCATATGCAAGTGACAGGCGTGGATGTATCGTCGATCATGCTGGAACAGCTGCGCGCCAAATTTCCCGGCAGATCCTTGCGGCTCATATGCGATTCTTATTTGGAGGTGGATTTTGGCGGATCGTTTGATGGCGTCTTGTCCACGTATTCGTTGCACCACTTCAGCGAGAAAGAGAAGCTGGCGCTGTACAGGAAAATTCACGCGGCGCTGCAGGGGGAGGGCATATTTGTCTTTGGCGATTACACGGTTTCAACGATCGAGGGGCAACAAGAGGCTTTGGATGCGAGCAGAAGGAAGCGTCAGGAGCAAGGCGTGGCGGAAGGCGAATGCTACCATCTCGATATACCGCTGACGCCGGAAACGGAGTTGCGGTTGATAAGGGCGGCGGGGTTTGCTGAGACGCAAATCGTTCGGCAGTGGGAGAACGCGAGCCTTATTATTGCGCGAAAGAGTGGTAGTTTCAGGTGATTTTGGTCGTTTAGCGGCGCAAGGCAATGGACGGACAATGGACAATGGACAATGGACAATGGACAATGGACAATGAGGAACACAAGATGGTAGGATGGACAACGGACAATGGTGAAGGCTATCCTCTGATAAATAAGGGACTTCATGATATGAAGCCATTGTGTCATCGGCTAAATTCTCACATTGTCCATTGTCCATTGTCCATTGTCCATTGTCCATTGCCCACCCCCCCCCTCGCCTATGACAATAAACGACAGGAAACGACAATAAACCAAACAAACATAGGACTAAGGTCTGTTGACGCTGCCATAGAAACCCAGTATAATAAAAGAGAAAAAAGGGACATGTCAACACAAAACCCAAAAACTAGGGGAATTTTCGCATGAGTAATCAAAGACATGAAAAGCGCCATCACCGAAAGCGTTGACGACATGAAAGCCGACAACAAATGTTTCATTAGAAACCTGCAATAAAAGCCCCAGGGAGGAAGAAAATTGAAAATCCTCAACATCGGAATCCTGAAAAGAGTACTGGAACTCCTCTGGGAAAGCCTCGTCCGGCTGGAAACATCCCATGACGCCCTCACCAGCTTAGAAAACATCTTCTCCGTGGGTGAAGGCGCGTTAATCGAAAACTTCAGAGAGCAGAAAAACATACTTCAGGGCATCGTCCAAAACTACCAGGAACAATTCCGGGGCACCGCCGACCTCCTGGATGAATTCATCGAAACCACCAAATCCTACCTCAATCCCATTGACGAAGAAGAAAACATGGTAATCGACTCCCGGGGGTTAGGCAAGACCATCGAAGACATCAGAGAAATCCTTGATTATATCAGAGACACCATCATCAACAGAAACTGCAACAGCTATCCCCAGACCACGCTGCCCGAAGAACGTGCCGTGCTCAACGAAGACATCAACAGGAGCAACATAGCCGCGATCAACGAAATCACCCAACGATGCCTAATCCTTTACAACAAGCTCGAAGACCTGCTTCACGATCTGGAAGAAATCAAAAACAACCACTTTGATCCCTTCGACAAATTCGACGCGGAAATCGCCGACAGAACCCTCGGATTCTATAGCACACATGTGGACGCGGACTTTATAAAGCAGCTTGAGGAAGAAGAAATCATATACGGAAGCAATTACAACGCGGAAACATTCGAAAAGACAGTGGTGGACGGTATCGTAGGCGCCGGGGAACTCCTGTGGGGAGGGATCAAAACACTCGGTATGCTGGGCGCCGCGAACCGGGCGGCTTGGACGGACAACATGGACAACGTGCCGGCATGGGCCGATGAACAAGCCGACAAAACCGTGGACGGCATCGACGGCGTGATAACGTTTCTTGACGATCCCGGACGGGCAGGGCATAATATAGCTGCTGGGATCGAAGACAGCATGGCGCGAGAATACGACGAGAACGGCATAATGGCCGTGACCGCGGTGGTGGGGGGAATGGTTGTCGATCCCCTTGCGGCGTTGGGCAAGGCAGGTAAAGGGGCGAAGTTTTATAAGAGACTGAGAAACGGCAAAACGGTCTTGATGACGGCCCAAGAAGTCAACAATCTGAAACGACGGGTGACTGTGATCCGGAATATAGATGAGGTTTTGGCGAAGAAGAGGCTAGCGGGTGCGGGTAAGATAGATGATATCGCTCGGGTTGGAAAGGCGAGGTTCACCTCTGCCATAGATGATCATATTACTAAGCTTGATCCATCTGTTCCACGTGCAAATGGTATAGGTGGTGCTCATAATTTGAATGAGTTTATAAAGAATAATGTGAAAATAGTAAGTGAAACGCCCCATCCAACCATGGAAGGAATAAAAAAGATAGAATATCAGATTCCATCACTTGATCCTAAAACAGGTGCTGCGAACGGCTGGAAAGCAAGAATATATGAAAAAACAGTCTATGACCCTGCCAAAATCTCCGATGTAGATTATTTAAGATTTGGTAAAGAGGCGGCAAACGAAGCCGCATCAAAAGGAGTTTTGGGCAGAGAGTGGACGGGTTTTGACAGCAATGGTGTGGAGTGGCGAGGATATACAAATGCAAATGGTGAAGTCACTTCATTTTTCCCTAATGATTAAACATCAGACAAGGAGCTTAACAATGAGAAAAAGAGATTTTAGGGTGATGGACTCACATTTACTTGAAGAATGCGACTTCCCTATACAAGCATTTTTTAACGCCATTTCAGATTCAAAATTTACAGAAGTAATAGGTCAAATGAGCCTTGGTATTGGGCGTGGCATTAATGATGCTGTGTGTACTTTTCCCGGAGATTTAGACCCAGAGGATGAATTATTTGACGGTATACAATTCTCGCTGTATGGATGGGAACCTGTAATTGCAGATTATAATAAGTTTTATTATTATTTTTCTTTAGCATGCAAAGCCCATATAGAGGATTTCCCTGGTGACCAAAATAAAATCAAAGAGTACGCTGATGAGATCTCTAGAAAATATCAATTGAGCCTTTAGGTTTGCACTGATTACCGCCGGAACGAATGCACAAAGGGCGGAGAATCATGCATGCAGTGTTGGAAGTCTTTCCGTGCGGCGGATTCCGATCGGGAACCACCGCTTCTCTTCGCCGCCAATTGGCCGCGCGGTGGTTTACAGATTACTACAGTGAATACCGCCTACGGCCTACGGCAGCGAAGAACGCGCCGTGCTCAACGAAGACGTCAACAGGAGCAACATAGCCGCGATCAACGAAATCACCCAACGATGCCTAATCCTTTACAACAAGCTCGAAGACCTGCTTCACGATCTGGAAGAAATCAAAAACAACCACTTTGATCCCTTCGACAAATTCGACGCGGAAATCGCCGACAGAACCCTCGGATTCTATAGCACACATGTGGACGCGGACTTTATAAAGCAGCTTGAGGAA
>Ga0082212_10001148_pt1 | contig 38936 bp, 39 predicted proteins | sample TergutNt197P3_FD_71548 | JGI IMG/M metagenome (GOLD analysis project Ga0082212, IMG submission 71548) | Neocapritermes taracua P3 segment gut microbial communities from Petit-Saut dam, French Guiana - Nt197 P3 | ecosystem: Host-associated > Arthropoda: Insects > Digestive system > Gut ...
AATGCAGCAGTGTCATAACTCTCCTTCCGTTTTTTCTTCGCCCGCCTTTTCGTCGATAAAACGTTTGAGTTCCTCTACATCATCGCGCGAAATAGCCTCGCCGCTGTAAAGCGCGGCAATGAGGCTTTTCAGCGAATTGCCATGAAGCCGTTCCAGGAAAGACCTGCTTTCCATTTCCAGGTATTCCTGTTCATCAACGGCGGAAGTGTAGGTATTAACCTTGCCGTTTCTTTGAACGGTTAAAAAGTCGCGGTCAACCATCCTTGCCAGAAAATTGAGTATGGTCGTTATCGCCCAGTCCCTTTTTCCTTCGAGTTCCTTCGAAATTTGGAAGGATGTGGCGCTGCCGCCGCATTTCCATATTATTTTCATGATTTCCAGTTCCGCGTCCGGAAGCCTTGATATAGCCATGTCTTTCACCTCTTTCTACAAATGTACAACGTGAGTCAAATCATATTCTACGAATGTAAAATGAAATGTCAATAGAACTGAAAAATTTTTTAACCGCAAAGAACACAAGGAGCGCATTGTTGATGAACTTTCTGGTAATTTCCCTTTTAATGTGGCATCTTTTGTATTCTTCAAATCAAGGAGGTTGGCGCCCCGGAATATTCGGGCTAGGGAATATCTGAGTAAAATTCAGAGCAAGGAGGCTTTGTCCTGGTGTAATGGCCATTATTGTAAAACATAATACCAATTTGCGGAAAGTGAAGCGCGGTATATCCGCTCTACACGCGTCCCCTGAATACACAAACGACAGACCCAAAACTCTGGTTCTGGCTTACCCCGGTACGGGAAAAACTTTCGTTGCAAAGCACTATGAAAACGCGGCGGACGGCGGCGAGATTGATATGGCCCCCGCGCTGTCAAATTTTAGCTGGCTTGTGAGTTATTACGCGCAACAAGGCAGGAACGTAACAATGGCCCCGTTCGGGTCTTATTCACTGGCGGTTCATGCCGCCGAATGGGAAACGTCAAGACTTACTTTCAATACGATATTGGCTTATCCGTCAAAGGATTGCCTTGATGAGTACTTGGAACGATATAGAAAGCGTGGCAACGGCGAACAGTTTATCTATACGTGGAGCCGCGATTTCAAACGTGCTATAGAAATCGCTGAAAGGTTTAATCAGTTTGAGCATAAAAAAATTGTGCTCAAACCTCGCCAATATTTAGACCAGGCGCTTATTGAAAACGGCATATACTTGCAGCCAAAAACCTTACAACCCAAAACGATGAAAATTGGTTTTCCTCATCTCCAACCTGTTGCGAGAGCGCCTCAACGTCGCGCCTAACAACAGAAAATTTTGACAACTTCACGTCAATTATAGTATTTATCCGTTTTTGTAATTATCTGAAATGTCAGGGTATGGGAAACGGGTGACAATCCTGTGCGGTCCCGCCACTGTGATCGGAGAGCCGGCCTCAACGGTTTTATGCAAAACCAGTCACTCGCGCCAACGCGGGGAAGGCTTGAATGCCGGCGGTGATCATCATACGTTATTGATGATCCGGCTCCGTAAGTCAGGAAACCTGCCTTCGACTGTTTCAGTTCACTCTTCGCGAGAAAGAGAGCTGAAAATGATTTGCCGTTCCGCCGATTTTTACACTATTTCCTTTTTTACGTTTAAGGACGCGCTGATTAATTCGTTTTATGGAGTGCGGCGGATTATCTCCGCTTTTATCGCGAGAGCTTGCTACCACGCCGTCCACGCAGGGGCCGTTTACGTTAAAAACGCCGGAGGCGTACAACGTGATGCGGTTACCGTAATTTTATTGAATGCGGCGGCAAGCCACTGCCATGAAAGCGGGAGCAAGCTCCCGCACTCCATAAATCATCGTTCTCTTAAGTTTTTTTTCCTATCAGCCCTACGCTTTCCGCGTTTTCTTCTGATTGCCGTATTTCTTGCCGGAGCATTTCAACCCTTCGCGTTTTCCGGAGAAGCCGATTCGTTGCGCTGGCATCTTGAAGGACAGCGTCGGGTGCGCGACGGCGGCATCGAGGCTGTTTTTACCCTCATCGGCGCGGACGATATAAAAATCGACGAGCTTGAGTTTTTTTACACCATGGAGCCTGCCCGCCGAAAAAAACCGCCCAAAAGTCCGGAAGACCAGCCGGAACCCCCTATGACGGCTTACCGTAAAAGAGTTCCCCCTGATACGCACGATGTTGTCATTTACGGAGGCCGTTATGTGCAGCTTGAACTATGGGCCGTGGCAAAAGCCGGCGGAATCACGTATGTCACCCAGACTGCTTTAAATCTGTACGGCGAATCCGGAATCGATAAAACCGATTTTGAAAAACTCGACACATCACCGTTACTTCCCGGCTTTGATATCCGCAGACATGGATTTTACGCGGCAATGACCGGCGAGCCGGTTAATTTCAGCATGAGGAGCGGTCCAGCGGGGCCTGTGCGGGTTTATCTGGACGGCGAAAAGATCGCTGAATTGCTGCCGGAGGCCGACGTTTACGATTACGTTCTTCCGAGCGGCCGGAAGCTGGCTACCCGCTCTTTGATGAATCACCACGAACTGCTGTTTATTGCCGACGCGTTTGAATTGGAGGATTCTGACGGTGACATACGGTTTTCATGCTGCCTGCCTATGTACCGCTCCATGCGCGACAACCAGGATTTTCCCCGCGGCTTAGCGGTGCTTTTTTCCGCCGTGGCGCTTAGCGTAGTTGCGATTGTTCTGAAAGGGAAGCGTTTCAAATGCCGCTGAAAGTAGCCTGGCTCCGCACCGCGGTGCAGCATCTCGGTTTTGTCGTATTCATGTACGGCGGGCGCTTCGGCATCCGCCTTGGCGCGGCGGTTCCATGCTTTGCATGTCCTTACGTCCGCGGCTGTGGCGGGAATTGCTACCTCATGGGCCTGCAGTGGACGTACGGTTTCGGTATGACCCTTGAGGCGCTGCGCGGCGCGCCGCTTGTAACTGCGCTCGGCTGGCTGCTTGTTTTCATTATTCTTGTGGCGGCGTTAGGCAAAACCTGGTGCGGCTGGCTTTGTCCATTCGGACTCGTTCAGGACTGGTTTTCGTTTCTGCGCCGAAAACTGGGGGTCCGCGAAAGGATACTGACGGAAAGAACCAAACGCGCGCTCGCGCCGATAAAGTACATTCTTCTGGTTTATTTGATCGTTCTGCCGCCGCTTATTACCGCGAAGATTTTGCATACGGATTTCAATCTTCCCTTCTGCAATATCTGTCCCGGCAAGTCGCTGCTGCCGCTTTTCGCGGGCGATCCGCAGTACCTGGCGCTCAATTTTAGCAACACTGTTACGCTGACATTCTCAACGCTGCTGCTTGTGATTACCGGCATCACCCTGGTCGGGATGTTTTTCAAAGACCGTTTCTTCTGTATCTTTTGTCCGCTGCTGGCGTTGATTCATCTGGCAAAGCCTATTACCTTTCTGCGTTTGTCAAAAAAAACGGACGCCTGCACCGGCTGCGGCAACTGCCGTCGCGTCTGCGTAATGGATATCGACGAAGTTTCAGCAGAGCGTAATAAGCCCGACGTACAGACCGGTGAATGTCTCGACTGCGTACGCTGCGCGGAATCATGTACGGCCAACGGCGCGCTGAGCCTCAAGTGGTTCCGGTTTAATCTGTTTTCTTCATCTCGTCTCTACGCCGCAAGGAGAGCATCAAGTAGTACCAGGAATGTCAGGAGTGCCGGAAAATCATGAATACCCCCAATATGCTAAGTCAGCGAGAAACGGATCGTCTGCGAAAAACCGCGGACCGCGTTAAAAACGAAACCGGGCGCGAACTTGAATCCCTGCGCGGACGCTCGGATTATATACAGTGTTACGATTATTTCATCGACCTGTTGTCGGGCGGCGTCGAGCCGGGCGCTCTGGAAAAACGCACGGGAAAGCCCGCGTTGAATCTTTTATGTATTCAGGTTCCGTTGGAGTTGATTCACGCCGCGGGGTTTCTGCCGTTCAAAATTTTCTCCGGTTCGCACGCTGCCGATGCCTTCGGTACGGACGGCCGGATACCGGCGCTCACCTGCCCGATGCTTCGCGCTGTACGCGGGATTTTTCGCCTTAACGAGTCTTTCAGTAATCAGCCGTGGGTTTTGCCGACCACCTGCGACTGGATTGTGAAACTGCCACAGATGCTGCGCGACGTAAATTCTACGCTCACTCAGCGTTTTCACTGGCTGGAACTTCCACATTTAAAGGACGGCGCCGGCGTACGGGAGCGCTGGCTTGCGGAAATTTTCGGACTTAAAAAATTCCTTGAAAAAAACGCCGGAATAAAAATCGACAGGAAACGCCTGGCCGTTTCTATTGACGTTTACAACCGGGCCTGGGAGGCGATCACACGCCTTGAGGAACGCCGCCGCGCCGGAGCGGTCCCGTTTGTCTGGTTCCTGGTAATAGCCAATTCTTTTTTTCTTGATTCTCCGGAATCATGGACGGATGCCGTGAACAAGCTGCTCCCGGCCCTGCCTGACAAGGAATGTTACGGCCGCGTATTTTTTGCAGGCTCTCCCGTCTTTTTTCCAAATTTCAAGATTCCGCTGCTTCTTGAGGAAGCCGGACTGACGGTGACAGGCGACGATCTCTGCTCATCGGGACGTATTTTCCCCGGCGGCGTAAAAACCGAAGGATCTTCTGAATATGAAATGGTCGCCGCTCTTTCCGGACGTTATCACGAAGGGTGCCTCTGTCCGACATTCGCCGACAACGATCGCCGGATAAACAGCATCCTGGGAAACATAGGAAATTTTGAGGGTGTCGTTTTTCATGTACTCAAGGGCTGCCATCCCTACGATCTGGAAAGCTGTTCTCTGGAGGAGCCCGTCTCGCGGCGCGGGCTGAAATTCCTGCGTCTTGAAACCGACTACACGACGGAGGACAGCCGCAATTTGCTGACGCGGATAGAGGCCTTTGCCCAGACACTAAATTAGAGTCGTTTGGAGTGTGGAAGAAACCGGCTCCTTTTGCTTTAGCTCCACTCTCCACACTTGTAATTACCATCAGGGAGGAAAATAGAAGTGAATCTATGTATCGGCGCGGATCTTGGCAGTACGGCCATCAAGGTGGTTATCAATTCTGGCGAAACCCCGCTCTGGCACGGGAGCGCCCCGACGGTTCCGAATCAGGAGCGCGTGGTTCGGAAACTGATAGACGAAGGATTGGCCTCGATCGGCGCAAACGGAGCGGGCTACCGGATCGCCGCGACCGGATACGGCAAAAAACTTCTGACCGGCGCGCAAAAAAATATCAATGAAATTTCCGCCAATGCTCTCGGGCTTTTCCATCAAAGCGGCGGGCGCGCGGGTGTCATCATAAATATCGGCGGGCAGGATTCCAAAGTCATCCACCTCACGCCGGACGGGCGTGTGCGTGATTTCAGGATGAACGATAAATGCGCCGCAGGGACAGGGCGCTTTTTTGAACAGGCCGCTCGTATTCTTGATGTGCCGCTTGAGGATTTCGCCAGGCTGGGAGCCGCTTTTCAAAAGGAAATCGATATTAACAGCACCTGTGTGGTTTTCGCCGAAAGTGAAATCGTATCGCTTCTGGCGGCGGGAGCGGCAAGGGAGGACGTTATCCGCGGACTCTGTGCTTCCGTCGCCCGTCGCGCGGCCGGTCTTATGGGAAATGACGATGCCGAAGGAAACGTTTACCTTGACGGCGGCCCCGCTCTTAACAGTTGCCTGGTTGCGGCGCTCCGTGACGAGCTCGCGACCGATATCCATGTGCTTGAAACCCCGCAATATACTGTCGCTTATGGCGCGGCCCTGTCTCTGCTGGAAAATACCGACTAATTCTTAAAAAAATGGTATCGTTTTTCCCGAAATGTTTTTAAAGGAAGGGATAAGCCCTGCGATGAGGACTATTTTTAATTTATTAAAAACTAATTTTATGGGGAAATCCCCAAAATGGTACAAGAGAACCATCATCGTTTTTCTACTTGTAAATCCGCTTATAGGGCTGTCGTATTTTAAGATGTTTAAACATATCCTGCCATATACCATTGCAATGACAGGCACAGGCGCACTCGTTGTATATATGGTACTTTAGGAGCATTAGATGGAATCCGGCAACACGCTGATTACTTTTATTATAAACCACGGCGACGCTTACGACGTTATGGCCGTCGCAAGGGAAGCCGGCGCAAAAGGCGGAACGATATTGAACGCCCACGGAACTAGAAGAGAAGAAGATATTTCGTTCTTCGGTATGCATTTGGCGTCGGAGAAAGATATGCTCCTGATAATGGCGGAAAAAGACGCAGCGCGGAAAATTCTGGACGCCGTCAAAAAACTGCCGCTGTTCAAAAAAGCCGGAGGAGGAGTCATATATACAAACGATGTAACCAGGATTACGTCTTAAGTAAGCCGGCGAACTGCTGATATATATATGGGTAATGTATGTGATAGATCCGCAGGCGGGAGGTTTTGTGAGCGCACGCAAAAAACAACCCGCCGCGCCGGGCGGCATCCTGAGAGAGAACTGGAAAAGCGGTTGGGGTATCGTTTCACAAATAAAAGTCTGTTGCTGTGCGCGCTGACACACAGATCTTATGTTTTTGAGCGCGAAGACATGGAGTTGCGCCATAACGAATCTCTGGAGTTTTTAGGCGACGCGGTGCTTGGCTTTTTGGTCAGCGCGCGTGTTTTCAAGCGCTACCCGGAATTGTCGGAAGGCGAACTCAGCAAAATCAAAGCGCATCTTGTGAGCGCCGCCAATCTTGCGAAACTTGCCGAAACGATCGGATTGGGAGATTTCATTCTCATGAGCCGGGGCGAGGAAAAAACCGGCGGTCGGCGTAAGCGAACTATCCTCGCAGACGCTTATGAGGCGGTTCTCGGCGCGATTTACGTGGACGGAGGGACGGGAGCCGCCTCCGAATATCTGGAGCGACAAATGACCGCGTGTTTTGAGGATATCGACATGCGGGAATTGACGGCGGGCGACTTCAAATCATTGCTTCAGGAACGTCTGCACAATCTCGACCGCTCCGAACCCGTCTATATGGTTGTGAATGAAATCGGCCCGGATCACCTCAAAACATTCGTCATTCAGGTCACGGCGGATGGTGAAATACTCGCCGAGGCCTCCGGCCGGACAAAAAAAGACGCGCAGCAGGCCGCCGCGCGTCTTGCGTTACAAAAATTGTAAACATCGATTATCGGCTGAATTTATCTTCAAATCCGACCAGGCCGACCTCGGGCAGATAAACCTTCTTATCGGGATCCCTGATAGTGTGACCGATCGTGAAGGACTCCGAGTTGTGTTTCCGAGCGATTTCATGCGCCGCCTCGACGTCTTTTGGATCAATAACCACGCAGAAGCCGATTCCCATGTTGTAGGTGAAATACATGTCTTCGGGGCCGACGCCGCCTTCATGCTGAATCAGCCGGAAAATCGGCGGAGTTTCCGGTAGTTTATCAAGCATATAGCCCATCGGTGCGGCGGCGCGGTTCAGATTCAGAAGTCCCGTGCTTGTAATATGCGCCATAGCCTTTACGCGCAAACCGGATTGCATCATTTCAACCGCCTCGTGAACATAGATGCGGGTCGGTTCGAGAAGTTCTTCGCCTATCGTGCGGCCGAGTTCCGGTACAAAGCGGTCAATCTTCCAGCCCAGGCGCTCGAAAAACACCCGACGCGCCAGAGTCAGGCCGTTGCTGTGAACACCGCTGGATCTCAGGCCTATAACGGTGTCACCTTCGGCAATATCCTGTCCTATCAGAATTTTGTCCAGCGGCACCTTGCCAACACAGGTGGCGACAAGATCGAAACCATAGCCGTCGCGCACGCCGTTAATCATTTCCTTGATCTGGGCGATTTCTCCGCCGGGAATTGTAACGCGGGCCAGTTCGGCGCCCCGATAAAGGCCGCGGGCGAGACTTTCAAGCAGATCGGCATGAGGCGTCTGGACGGCGATGTAGTCCAGAAGCGCCAGCGGTTCCGCTCCCACGCAAAGCAGGTCGTTGACGTTCATCGCCACGCAGTCGATACCGACCGTGTCGTATTTTTCCAGCATCTCCGCCACGATGATCTTTGTACCCACTCCGTCGGTAGAAACGGCCAATCCAATGCCGCCGATATCAATGACGTTGGCGAAATATCCCAGGGGTAGCTTCACTTCTCCAGGACGCAGATCGAAACTGCGCTCCACCCAGTTGCCTAAACGCTGCATAGCCTGATCTTTTTGACCGGAATCCACGCCGGCGGTCTGATAGCTCATAGAAGGTTTTTCAGTCATTGGGATACCCTCGCCCGATAATTCGGTTAATATAAGTAAGTAATATTAGCACGGCGATGAAAGGAAACGCCGATTAATTCGCCGTGCGAGGTGCACGATGTAAAAGTTTTGTGACATGGGACATGGGACCGCCGGCGTCCTCGCCGGCGCGGGTGCTTACAATTAATACTGAATCACGGATTTACGCAAGCAGGTGGCGTTTATTTCAGCATGATGTTTGAATTGATACATATCTCGTCGGCGAGGACGCCTGCGTTTTCATGTCAGTTATCTGCTAAAACTTTTACATCGTGCGCCCTGCACTTAACCAGCCATTCCCTGATGGATTTTTAATCTTGTCGCCGGAATTGTTCTTAAGTAAGCTTTTTGGTATGGGTATTCTCTGGAAATATTAATGACAGTGGTATTTGAAGCGGTAGACGCGGCTCCCTTTGAGGAAATCGTCGAGTTGTACAAATCAGCCGGCTGGTGGAAGGATGCTCCTGAGGCGCGTTCGATTATTTCCGCCATGATTCGCGGCAGCTTTCGTTTCATGGTTGCGCGTTTACCGGAAGGGCGCATCGTAGGCATGGCTCGCGTGATATCAGACGGTTACAGCGACGCATATATTCAGGATGTCGTGGTGCTACAGTCTTACAGAAAACAGGGAATAGGACGCGAACTAATTCGCCGTCTCACGGAATATTGCGTTGACCGGAAAATATCCTGGATCGGACTAGTCGCGGAACCGGGAACCCGGGAATTTTACGAAGAGCTTGGTTACGGCCCGCTGGCCGGTTATCAGCCAATGCTCTATGGCAAGCATTAAATGAACAGTTTTTCCTACCTCGGTTTTGATTTTTTTCCCGTTTGCCGGGAAAATCAGGAAACAGTTTCCTCCTTTCTCCGGAAGCACCCTCAATCACTTTGCGGCTATACCCACGCGACGCTGGAAGCGTGGAAAGCGTTTGTTTTTTACGACCACGGGCCTCGCATGCCTGAAAACATGCTCATTGTTTACAGGCCTGTCCCCGAAGCGCCGCCGATTCTTTTACAGCCGGTCGGCGTTCTCTATCCTGATTTTCAGAATCGTATTTTCCGTGAAGCGGAGTGTCTTGATTATCCGTTGAAAATATTCGGCGTAAGCGAACGCTTTCTGCAAGAGCATCCTGAATTCGTCGCCCGGTTTTCAGTGCGCGATGAACGGAATTACGCCAATTATGTGTATCGTGCCGAAGACCTGTCAAAGCTTCAAGGGCGAAAGTACTCCAAGAAACGAAATCTGATTTCACAGGCACGAAACCAGTATTCATGGGAAGCACATCCGATTTCTGAAGATATGACGGATAAATGTTTCGCCGTACTCGAATCCATAAAGAATGAGGAAAACCCTGTAATAGAAGGGATGTCCGAACGTGAACTCGGCGCGCTTGAAACCACCCTGCGAAATTTTCGGCGGCTTGAACAGCAGGGACTCCTGATCATGGTCGACGGACGGCCCGTCGCGTTTTCAATTTTTGAAGCCATAAATTCAACAACGGCGACTATTCATTTTGAGAGAGCGCTGCGGAGTTACAAAGGGCTGTATCAGGTCATTAATCAGGAAACGGCCCGTGTTATCGAAGCACAGGGTTTTGGGTTCATAAACCGGGAGGAGGACGTTGGAGACGCCGGTCTGCGCACCGCAAAACTTTCCTATTATCCATTCGAACTCTTAACGGCCTGGGATCTGACATTTATTAAGGACAGGCAATCACTCTAATTCTAATTTCATTTACATACACTGGATTTTGGTTTATATTTTTGGGTTGAGGAATAACAGATGAATAAAAGAGAACTCAAGAAATTTAAAATCGCACTTGAGGAAAAACGTGACGCCATTGTCAACGCAACCGGAAAAAAGCCACACTGGGAAAATATGGCCGACACGCGGCATGGTGATTTTGTTGATCAGGCCAGCGATGACAATGAAATCCATGTGAATCTTAAACTGCTTCAGACGGACGCCAAACTATTGCGGGCTATTGAAGCTGCAATTGAAAGAATTGAGCACGGCGAATACGGCGTCTGCACTTCCTGTAGCGAGGAAATAAGCATCGCGCGCCTGAACGCCGTTCCATGGACATCTGTCTGCATAGCCTGCAAGGAAAAATCCACCTAGGAACGTGTTGATTTATTTAAGTGCATCGGCAAGCAGCCACTTAAAAAGCGGGAGCAAGCTCCCGCAATCCAAAACAGATAATCACTTTCGTATCCCTCCATGGTTCAAAATTCCTACCCCTCAACATGTTTTGCAACTTGCTCTCGTGTATAGTAAGTATTTGTTACGTTTTTTGTTGCGGAGGTAGAATTGACCAGAATCTATACGCGAACGGGAGATAACGGAACCACCGGCCTCGTAGGCGGCGGCCGTGTGCCAAAAGATTCGCCGGTTATTGAGACCGGCGGAGCCATTGACGAACTCAGCGCCCTTATTGGAGTCGCGCGATCCATGCCGCTTCCTGACGGCGCGGATATGATTTTACAGGCGGTTCAGGAACGACTGCTGCTCATAGGTATTGTGATTGCGACTCCGGAAGGCGTAAACACGCAGATTACAATAATTCGCGACGAAGACATCCTGAAACTTGAAGAAGAAATTGACGCGCTGGAAAATCAACTGCCTCCGCTTGATCGTTTTATTCTCCCGGGAGGCTCGGCCGCTGGATCGCATCTGCATCTGGCGCGCGCGGTCGCTCGACGTGTTGAACGCCGGTGCATAGCCATGTCCAGAACTTGCGCGGTCGCACCGGAATTAATTCGCTGGCTTAACAGACTTTCCGATATGCTTTTTGCGCTGGCGCGATTTGTAAATCAGAAGCAGTCTGTGATCGAACAAAGTTCGGATGTTTCATAGAAAGTGATTCCTTAAAAAAAGCGTAGAATACATTATATGCAAATTGAAACCCTGAAAGTTTTTTGTGACCTGGTGGAAAGCCGGAGTTTTTCCCGCGCCGCGGTACGTAATTCCATCACCCAGTCCGCGGTCAGTCAGCAGGTCAAAAATCTGGAATCGCGCTTTAAAACCCAGTTGCTGCGCAGGGACGGCAAAACCGTTTCGCCCACGCCGGCGGGACGGATGTTTTACGAGCGCTCACGGACGATTCTGGACAGTTTCGAGCAGATGCAGCTCGAAATCAAATCCATAGGCCAGGATATGGTCGGCAGTTTGCGCGTGGCAACCATTTACAGCGTAGGTCTTTATGAGCTTTCCGTGGTGGTCAAGAGTTTTTTAAAGCAATATCCTAAAGTCAACCTCCATGTGGAATACAGTAAAGGCGCGCGCGTTTACGAGGATTGTCTGCAGGGCGTCATTGATCTCGGCGTCGTAACCTACCCGGAACCTCGCAAAGGGATTCGTATTATTCCGCTTCCCGCCGACCAGTTTACCCTTATCTGTGCCCCCAACCATCCGCTGGCTAAACGGCGGCAAATCGATATACGGCAGTTAAACGGCGAAAACTACATCGCGTTTGAAAAAGGTCTGGCAAGTCAGCGGGCGCTGGATCAGATTTTCCGTGAATGTGATATTGAAGTGCGCACCGTTATGGAATTCGACAATATTGAAACGATCAAGCGCGGAGTTGAAATCGGCGCAGGCGTTTCCATCGTCCCATTGCTCAGCGTTCAGAAAGAGGTGCAGAACGGCCTTCTGGCGCAGGTCGGGTTTACGGACAAGAGCTTTTACAGACCATTGGGCGTTATCGTGCGTACAAAGACTCCCGTGAGTCCCGCCGCCCGGAAATTTATCGAACTGATGCAGAATCCTCAAAAGGGTTCATGATTTATGTTATTTTATCATCGGTATACACGTGAAGGAGGAGCGCCGTGAGAAATATCTTTTTCAGTTGTGTCATTCTATTGGGATTTATCTGTGCGCTGCCGCCGCGGGAATTATCCGCGCAGACGGAAGATGAAAATTATGTAATCAAAGAGGATGATATTCTGTCCATCACAGTACGGGATGAACCTGAATATAGCACGGTTCAAGGGCGACAAGTCCGAATGGATGGCATGATCTCTTTTCCGATGCTCGGCGACATTCATGTCAGCGGGAAAACGGTAAAGCAGCTGGAGGAAGATCTCACAGAAAGGCTGAAATTCTTTGTGAACGAACCCATCGTTCAGGTTTATGTCGACAAAGTTTTAAGCTACTACGTTTCCGTAAACGGCAATGTCGCCAAAATGGGACGATACGCCATAGGAGCTCCCACAAGCGGATCTCCAACTACCGTGCTTGACGTTCTTGCGGCCGCTGGTGGTCCGACGCCGACAGCAAAGTCCAAAAATATAAAAATAGTGCGTTATTTAAACGGCAGAGAGATACAGTATTCATTCAATTACAAGGACGTGATAAATGGAAAAAATATGCAGCAAAACATCACATTACAAAACAGGGATATAATTTTAGTACCCTAAGGAAGCGTTAATTGAATGGATGAAAAGCGTTTGCGCTATTCATTTTTTTAAAATATTTGCCAGGATTGATCATGAAAAAATTTCTTCTGCTCACATTTGGAATACTGATGTTTTCCGTGTGGATTAACGCCCAGGTTCCTGTAAATGAAGCTCCCCCTTTAGATGCGCCTCCTTACGACGCCCCTCCGGATCCTGTCGGCGTTAGGCCAATAGAGGTATACCCATTAAGCGTTACCCGGGAAACTGTATATGATCCTCCTCCTGTTACGGTAAGGTATTCGCCGGATGTTTTTGGTGAACTACGGGCAAATACGCTGCCGGGTTCATTTGCGCATGACGCCGCCTGGAGTTTACAAAATAATTTCGGTTTTTCCTTGGGCGCGCAGGAAGGCTATTATTTCGGCGACAATTCCCAATCATCTTCCGCTACATCGCTTTCCGCAGGCGTGTTTACGAACTACTCAAGCGGCAAATCCGCCATGCACCTTGATTACGGTACGGACTATAGTTTTTACCCGGAGCGGCAGAATTCCGCGGACGATATTAACCATAGTGTCAATGCCGCATATGTCTATCGATTTAACAACAGAGCGAGTTTTCAGCTTCGTGACCAGTTCACTTCTTCTTCGAACGATCCTCTTTCAGACCTGTTCTCCATAAACGCATCTTCCGGGAGGCTTATGGCAGGATCTTACTATTATGATCTTATTCTCTCACCACAGCGTTATACCCGGAATACAGTTACGACCAGCCTTTCTGCAGATGTAACAGGGAAAGGTACCAATTTAAATATTTTCGGTTCATATGAGAACTATTGGTATGGCGATCAGAGTAGCGTAACCGGCATGATGAAGGATTTTTATTCCGCGACAATCGGCGCCAGAATAAACCAGAGAATTACGAGCTGGATGTCTCTTGGGACTTCTTATTCATTACAGCTCAACGATGACTTGAAAGAAAATCAGGCTCACCGTGTGGAGATCGGCCGCTTCCAGTTCGACCTTTCACCAAATGTCCAGGTATATGCTTCCGGCGGTGTCGTGATAACCGATTCCAGCTCAAATAATGAAGGCTATAGGGTTAATACGCAGGCGCGTACGGGGATATCCTGGTCGACAGAAATAGCCAGGTTATATGCGGAATATTCAAGAACAATGATTTCCGTAAGCGGTTACAGGCGACTGCTTCCATCGGATACCTTTTTAGCAGGGCTTGGAGCGCCTATTGGAGACAGAGTAAATGTACGGGTATCCGGATATTATCAACGAAGCTCCGATTCTCTTTATTCCGGTCGTCTGAATTCCTACACGGCACAGGCGTCGATGGAATACCTTCTCGTTCCCGGGCTTGCCGCCTCTGGAAATTACACGTATCGATACCAGAAAAACTCCATCAGTTCGTTGGGCACTATTCCATATGCCGAACGATCAACTATTTCCGGAGGGTTGCGATATAACTGGCCGTCGAGGAGGAGATGATTATTTAATTCCGTGAGGAGCTGTTCAGAAATAAACTTTGCAAGATTCCGCAGGATTTTTGCCGGAGGGCATGAAAGCGGAACCGTTGCGTACTTAGCCGTACGTGAGGTGACGCTGACGCAGCCATCCGGTAAAAAGACAAGGAATATGTGAATTTTATTTTTGAACAGCTCCTAAATATTTCGTGTAAAGGACGTGCTGATTAAATGCCGGAAAATGGAATATGGGAGAAATCATTCTTGTAACCGGCGGTAGTCGGAGCGGCAAAAGTTCCTGGGCACAGAAAACGGCGGAATCCATGTCGCCCCGTCGCGCCTTTGTCGCAACATGCCCCGTAGTTGACAATGAAATGCGGGAGCGTATCCGCAAACACCAAAAAGCCCGTGATGAAAGAAACTGGCACACGATTGAAGAACCGCTGGACATTGCAGGCGCGATAGATTCCAGCCATGGGTTTCCCGTCATACTGGTCGATTGCCTCACGTTATGGATCAATAACCTTATGTATCGCAATGAAAAAGAAAATGCGGCCATTACTGAAACGGACGTAGCCATTGAATGCCGCCGCATCCTTAACGCCGCCACGCGACACCCCGGTTCTGTACTGTTTGTCACCAATGAAGTCGGCATGGGAATCGTTCCTGAAAACGCACAGGCGCGACTTTTCCGCGATCTTGCCGGAAGGTGCAATCAGGTTATTGCCGAAGCATGCGATCGTGTCTTGCTCATGGTCGCCGGTCTGCCGCTGGAAATAAAAAATAATAAATATAAGGAGAACCTATGTTAAAAAGAACACCTCTTTACGAAAGCCACAAAAAACTTGGCGGAAAAATGGTCGATTTCGGTGGATGGGAAATGCCTATCCAGTACACATCCATCATAGAAGAACACACGGCAGTCCGGGAGAAAGCCGGGCTTTTCGATGTTTCCCATATGGGAGAGGTCGTTATTAAAGGCAGCTCAGCAAAGGAGGTGCTGAACAAGCTGGTTACCAACGACATCTTTTCGTTAAAGCCGAAAAAGGCGGCATATACCTTCCTCACCACTGAAACGGGCGGCGTTGTAGACGATATACTTGTGTACATGAAAAACGATAATGAATTCCTCCTTGTGGTGAATGCTTCAAACACGGATAAGGATTACGCGTGGCTGAAAGAAAAGGTGGCGGCGTACTCCACCGGCGTTGAAGTGATAAATTGCTCCAGTGATTACGTCCAGATAGCCATACAGGGGCCTTTAGCCCAAACCATACTGAAAAAGCTCGTCGACGTCGATCTTGATCAAATAAAATTCTTCACCTTTGATTACGTAAAGCTTTGCGGTGAAGAAGTAATTCTCTCCAGAACCGGCTATACCGGCGAGGACGGGTTTGAGGTGTTGTGCAGCCCGTCCCGCGCCGAGGAAATATGGAACAAGCTCCTTGAAGCAGGTAAAAACGAGGGTATAAGGCCGGTCGGATTAGGCGCAAGAGATACCCTGCGTTTTGAAAGCGCCCTGCCTTTGTACGGCCATGAGCTTGGTAACGACCTCTCACCCATTGAAGCAAGCCTGAAAATTTTTGTAAAGTTCAATAAAGACGATTATCTGGGAAAGAGCGTACTGAAAAACCAGGTTGAACAGGGTACGGCCAGATTGCTGGCGGGTATTGAGCTGATAGAGAGAGGCATCCCCCGTGACGGCTTCAGGATTGAAAAAGACGGCGAAGATGTAGGCTATATAACAAGCGGGGCTTATTCCCCCACCTTTAAGAAGGGCTTGGCAATGGCACTCCTCAGAACAGACATTGTTCAACCGGGAAATGAACTGGATGTTGTAATACGGGATAAAAAGGTAAAAGCTAAAATCGTAAAATTGCCTTTTTATAATAAAAAAACAAAGGTAAACGGTTAAGAAAATGCTGATTAATTGCCTGTGCGGGATGAAGCGCAAGGCGCACGGAGCGCAGGAACCGAGACATATACAGAAATATGTCTCGGTTGCGAGCACCGCGCTACGCAGCGATTCGCCCGCACAGGCAATTAATCAGCGTTTTCTTAAGGAAACATTGATTAATTTAGGAGGAATAAATTATGAGCGTCAAATTTACCAAAACGCATGAATGGATAAAAACAGAGGGCGGCACGGCTTTCATAGGCATCAGCAATTATGCGCAAGAGCATCTTAGCGACATTGTTTTTGTGGAACTTCCCAAAGTCGGCGCCAAGCTTGCAGCCGGCAAAATGATTGCCACGGTTGAATCCGTCAAGGCCGTGTCGGATGTTTATGTCCCTGTTTCCGGTACCGTGGTTGATGTCAACAAACGGCTGGAAAGCGCTCCTGAGCTTTTAAACCAAAACGCTATGGAAAACTGGATAGTAAAAATTGAGTTTGTCGATGCCGGGGAATTGGATGCGCTGATGGATGAAGCGGCGTATGAGGAATTCTGTAAAAATGAAGAATGATATGAGCAATTACATTCCTAATACGAAAACCGACCAGAAAGAAATGCTCGGTTTTATGAAGCTCTCCGCAATTGACGAACTGTTTTCCGATATACCGGCCAGGCTAAAGCTGAAAAACGAACTGGCGCTTCCCTCGCCCATGAGCGAACCGGAACTTTATGGGCATATGAAAGCCCTGGCCAGGCAAAACATAAGCGGCGATACCCATGTCTGCTTTATGGGCGGCGGGATTTACGACCATTTTATTCCTGCCGTTGTGGGCCAAACAATCGGCAGGCAGGAGTTTTACACGGCTTATACTCCTTACCAGGCGGAAATAAGCCAGGGCACCCTGCAGGCGATCTTCGAGTTTCAGACGATGATTTGCAGGCTGACCGGCATGGATGTTTCTAATGCCTCCCTCTACGACGCCGCCACAGCCTGCGCCGAGGCCGCGCTGATGGCCCACACCGTTACCGGCAAAACCGAGCTGGTTTTTGCCGGTCAGGTCAATCCGCAATATATTGAAGTATGCGAGACATACCTGAAATTCAGAGGCATCAGGACAATACATGTTCCTTTTGATCCTGCAATCGGTACGGTTTCCATGGAAAAACTTGCCGATGCCGTTACGGATAACTGCGCGGCGGTCGCTGTTCAAAGCCCCAACTATTTCGGGCTGATCGAAGATTTGGCGGAAACGGGCAAATTGGCTAAAAACAAGGGCGCGCTTTTCATTACCTCCGTCGATCCGATTTCACTGGGCATATTGGAACCGCCCTCCTCGTTTGGTGCGGATATTGTGGTCGGCGAAGGGCAAGGAATGGGCAATCCCATGAGTTTCGGCGGACCGGGTTTCGGCTTTCTCGCCTGCAAAAACGAGTATTTTCGCAAAATGCCCGGCAGGATAGTCGGCGAAACAACGGATGTACATAACAAACGTGGCTTCATACTTACAATGCAGGCACGGGAGCAGCATATACGCCGGGAAAAAGCCACTTCCAACATTTGCACCAACCAGGCCTTATGCGCCCTGGCCGCCACGGTTTATATGAGCGTTATGGGTAAGGAAGGTATGGCGCAGGTTGCGAACCTGTGCGTGCAAAAATCCCATTACATGTACGATGAGCTGATTAAGACCGGCAAATTTAAACCGGTATTCAAGGCGCCATTTTTCAAGGAATTTGTACTGAAATACACCGGCGGGAAGACAGCCGCGCTGACCAAAGCCATGCTAAACGCGGGTTTTATGGCGGGTATTGATTTAACAGCCGGCATTGGCATTAACAACAGCCTCTTAATAGCCGTTACCGAAAAGCGAACCATGTCGGAAATAGATGCGTATGTAAAAAAGGCAGGTGCAATTTGACAAATTTGCCTAATTTAGCAAACTTAAAAAGCCAGGTGATATTTGAACGAAGCGTAAAAAACAGATTTGCTTACAGCCTGCCTGAATGTGACGTTCCCGTGCGCGATATCAAAGAATTGATACCTGTGAGCCTGCTGAGGAAGAATAACGCGGAGCTTCCCGAGCTTGGCGAAGCGGATGTGTTAAGACATTTTGTGGGGCTTTCAAAGAAAAATCACGGGGTTTTATCCGGGTTTTATCCTTTGGGTTCCTGCACCATGAAATACAATCCCGCCATCAATGAAGTTGTTTCCAGCCTGCCCGGCTTTGCCGACACCCATCCCTTGACCGATTGCCAAGGCAGTTTGAGGCTGATGTATGAACTTCAGGGAATGTTGGTGGAAATCACCGGTATGGATGCTTTTTCACTGCAGCCCGCGGCCGGGGCTCACGGCGAACACACCGGCCTAATGATCATCAAAGCCTGGCACGAGAAGAACGGCGGCGCCGGGCGGACAAAAATACTTGTTCCAGACAGCGCTCACGGCACCAATCCCGCTTCTGTGAGCATGATGGGCATGGAAACGGTAGAGATCAAATCAGACAAAAACGGCAATGTGGATCTCGATGATCTGCGCACGCATGTCAATGAACAAACTGCCGGACTGATGATTACGAACCCAAGCACTTTAGGATTGTTTGAAGTCAATGTGGAAGAGATAGCGGAAATCGTCCATAAAGCGGGTGGCCTTTTGTACTACGACGGTGCAAACCAGAACGCCATAATGGGTATTTCGCGCCCCGGCGATATGGGCTTCGACGTCATGCACCTGAACCTGCATAAAACATTTTCCGCGCCTCATGGCGGCGGCGGGCCAGGATCCGGCCCGGTGGGCGTTAAAAAGAAACTGGCTGCCTATTTACCACGACCAGCCATTGTTTTGGACAAAGACGGCGGATTCAGGTTGAATGAAGATATGCCGGATTCCATCGGCAGGGTGCGCTCGTTTTACGGCAATTTCAGCGTGATGGTTCGCGCTTATGCCTATATTTTATCCATGGGCGCGGCAGGCCTTAAATCCGCTTCGGAAAACGCCGTTCTTAACGCAAATTATTTAATGTTTAAACTTAAAGAGTTTATGAAAATCGAGTACGACAGGATATGCATGCATGAATTTGTGGCCACCGGCACGCCTCAAAAAAGGCATGGTGTAAGCGCCCTGGATATTGCCAAAAGAATGTTGGATTTTGGCGTTCACCCCCCCACGGTCTATTTCCCGCTTATCGTAAGGGAAGCCATGATGTTCGAACCCACGGAATCGGAAAGTATGCAAACCATTGACGCTTTTGTGGAAATCATGCGCGGCATTATAGCGGAAGTGGAGGAGGATCCCGAACTGTTAAAAACCGCACCCCATAACACTGCGGTGGGCAGGCTGGATGATGTGAAGGCAGCAAGGAAACCGGTATTGACGTTTAAGTAGAGGTAATCGCAAAGCATCGAAGATTACGTATTATATTCATATGTGGTGCGGGAGCAAGCTCCCGCACTACATAAACAATGCGAGGTTTTGTAATTACAGTATGAATTACGATGTAATAATTATTGGCGCAGGCCCGGGCGGTTACAGCGCCGCCGTAAAAGCCGCCAAAAACGGGCTGAAAACCCTGCTCATTGAAAAGGAAAAAGTGGGCGGAGTGTGCCTTAATGAGGGTTGCATCCCAACCAAGACTTTGCTCTATAGCGCCAAAATATTCAATAGCATAAAAAACGGCGAAAAATATGGCGTGACCGCGGAAAACATCACATTTGATCACGGCAAAGTGGTGAAAAGGAAGGATAAAACCGTAAAGATACTGACCGCCGGCTTAAAATCGTCCCTGCAAAAGGCCGGGGTTAATTATTTAAACGCCGAAGCCAGACTGATCAAATTATACAAGCCGGATAAAAACGAAGCTGGCAATACCGGAGTTATGGCGAACGGAGAAGTTTTTACGGCGAAACATATAATCGTCGCAAGCGGATCTTCGGCGATCATGCCGCCCTTTGAAGGCGCCGCTGAGATGTATTCCGCAGGATTTGTAATAACCAGCAGGGAAACGCTGGATCTTGGCGAGCTGCCGAAATCTTTGGTGGTGATAGGCGGCGGTGTGGTGGGCGTGGAATTGGCTTCGTATTTAAATTCTGTTGGAACCGGGGTTACCGTGATTAAAAGGCGGCCTCAAATAGGCGACGGCCTTGACGGCGAGCTGGCTGAATTCCTGCTGAAAGATCTGAAAAAGAAAGGCATAAACTTCATATTTAACATGCGCATAGCCAGGATCACTGAAGGATCGGTGGTCTATGAGCAAGCGGGAGAAACAAAGGAGCTTGGCTGCGAGAAAGTGCTTATGTCCGTCGGCAGAAGCCCTAATGTCTACGGGCTTGGCCTTGATGAAGCGGGCATTGAGTTCAGCGCCGACGGTATTGTTACAAATGAATATTGCGAAACTAATGTTGCCGGCATCTATGCCATCGGCGATGTAAACGGCAAGCTGATGCGGGCTCATACGGCATACAGGGAGGCGGATGTATGCATCAACCGTATTCTAGGCATAGACGACGCGGTTAACTATACGCATATCCCCTCCGTGATCTACACCAACCCCGAAACCGCCGCAGTGGGCGAAACCGAGGAAAGCGCTAAAGAAAAAGGCTATGAATATGAGGCCGTTAATGTTTCCATGCGCTACAGCGGGCGCTTTCTGGCTGAAAACGAGGGCGGTGACGGCATTTGCAAAATAATCCTGGACAAGAACAGCAGGGAAATTTTAGGCGTGCACCTGATAGCCAACTACTCTTCGGAAATAATTTACGGCGCGGGCATTATGGTGCGGAATAAAACAAAAGTCGCGGATATTGATAAAATAGTGTTCCCACACCCCACCGTAAGCGAAATTATCCGCGAGGCTTTGATTTAGTGGTTTCACAGCAGTTTGTAGCAATTTTTGGCGTTGCGGTTTTTGCGCTCATTGCCTGGCTTGTTTCCAGGGATTACAAAAGGATAAACGGTCGGCTCCTTTTCTGGGGATTTATATTCCAATTTATTTTTGCCTTATTCGTTTTCAGGACGGAAACAGGGCGAAACCTCTTTGGCGGAATCAATTCCGTCGTCATAGCAACGATCAACGCCGCTCTTGAAGGCTCAAAATTCGTATTCGGCTCACTGGCGGATCCCGTTGCAACGGAAAATAATGGGATTGGTTTTCTCCTGTTTTTCCAGGGGTTGACTACGGTTTTGGTTATTTCCGCCCTGCTCGCGGTACTGTATTACGTCGGAATCATGAGCCGGGTGTTGAAGCTTTTTTCATGCGTCTTTTCCGCGTTGACCAGAATATCAGGCGCGGAATCACTTGCCGCAGCCGCCAATATATTCATTGGCAACGAATCTTTGCTCGCCATACGCCCCTGCTTGCCAAAACTTACACGATCAGAATTATGCGTGGTACTTTCCTGTTGTATGGCAACGATTTCAGCTAATGTCATAGGGATTTACATCGGCTCTCTCTTTCCGGTTTTTCCTTCCATCGCGGGACATCTGGTTTCGGCATCAATCCTTTCGGTTCCGGCGGCGGTACTCCTTGCCAAACTTGCCGTTCCCGAAACGGAAGAACCGGAAACGCTCGGTGTTCGCGTTGATCCATATTATGAGCGGGAAAATTCTTTCGTAGAAGCAATTCTCTCAGGCAGCGAAACCGGCTTCAAGATGATAGTCGGCATCACTTCGATGCTGATCGCCGCCGTCGGCCTTCTTGCGATTGCTAATGTTTTTCTCGGCTGGTGCGGCAACCAGATAAATCCGCTCCTGGGTATTTCCGGCAACTGGTCGATTGAGGGAACATTGGCCTACGTCTTTTATCCCTTTGTGTGGCTTATGGGCGTTCCATCCGAAGATGTTCTGGCCGTTGCCAATTTACTTGGAACCCGGATGATCGCAACGGAAGTTCCGGCGTATTTCACGCTGTCGCAAATGCTTGCCTCAAATTCCATTGAACCACGGTCGGGTGTGATCGCGGCATACGCGCTGTGCGGATTCGCCCATCTGCCGTCGCTGGCGATTTATGTCGGCGGAGCAGCGGCCCTGGCGCCGGACCGAAAGTCGGATATCATCGCCGTTGCATGGAAAGCCCTGTTTGTCGCATCGCTCGCCTGCCTGCTGACCGGCGCGGTTGCGGGCATATTTTGTAGTGATAATTCAATATTGCTGAATCGCTGACAATAATTACAGAACCACGAATGAACACGAACAGATAAATATGTATCGCTCTTGTTTTGGAGTGCGGCGGCAAGCCACCGCTCTAAAAGCGGGAGCAAGCTCCCGCACTCCAAAACATAAAGTGGTTATTTGAAATAGCGCGCTAAAAACCCCTTGAAAGCCGCGCAGTGGCGGGCTTCGTCCCTGGCCATTTCGTGAACTGTGTCGTGAATGGCGTCCAGACCCTTTTCCTTGGCGCGCTTCGCAATATCAGTCTTACCGGCACAAGCGCCGAATTCCGCTTCGATTCGCATTTCGAGGTTTTTCTTTGTGCTGTCGGTAATTACTTCACCCAGCAGTTCAGCGAATTTGGCAGCATGTTCCGCTTCCTCGTAGGCGGCTTTTTCCCAATACTGGCCGATTTCGGGATAACCTTCGCGGAAGGCTACCCGTGCCATAGCCAGGTACATCCCAACTTCACTACATTCGCCGTTAAAGTGCGCCTGGAGATCATTAACGATATCCGCGTCCACACCCTTGGCAACCCCTACCGTGTGTTCGGCCGCAAAACCGCCGCCGGTGTTTTTTTCGTTAAATTTGGAAGCCGGAACCTTGCATTGAGGACAGGCGGCCGGAGGCTCATCTCCCGTGTGAACATAACCGCAGACTGAACAAACCCATTTTTTCATGTTTCTCTCCTAAGGATAAAATACGTGTAACCACACTTCTCTAACTAAAAACAACACCATTACCACAAGGAAACGCTGATTTATGGAGTGTGTGAGCGAGCTCCCGTTTTCATTGCGGCGGTTTTCCGTCGCACTCAACAACGTCAATAAACATATCACGCTACAGGCCTCTGTCGCTTGTAACGTAACCGGTTCCTGCCTAGCCCGGATATTTCATGCCGATTCTACTATGTCGACGCAATAGGGCATGTCTACTGCGTTGCGCTTGTTTTATCTCCTAGACATATTGTGTAATATGCCTTCGTCGTCAAAACTGCGCGCGCCTTGTATCCACGCCCTCTTGCGACGCCGCGTTACGAATCTGTATGAAAGATCCGGGCTAGCCGGCGCGGTAGCAAGCCGCCGCATTCCAAAAGCGAATTATTCGGCATTTCCTCTACAACTTTTTACCATCGGCTTCCGGTAGTCCAAGAATAATGCGGACACCGGGGCCTTCTCTGAAAAGGGCGCTGAATTCACCGTTCTGAGTCAGTGAAAAGCCTTCCGGAGTCGTGCGCCGCGAGGCTTTGGAAAAGCGAAGCCGGAACCAGTCGTCCATGGCGGCAAAAAACTTTTCAGCGTCCTCGTCGGTGTCCCATTCCGTTTCGATCCAGACTGCATTTTGACCGGCACCGTTTTCCAGAAGCAGAACCTCGTCTCCTCCCCATCCCGCCGCCGAGCGCTTTGCGCGGTCTTTACTCATATGAAGCTCCAGCATCTGCCCCAGCATGAATTCACCAAATATGCTTTTGTAGGGAATTTTCCACTCACCTCCGAGTTTTGCCGTTTTTGCCTCTGCATCTATGGATTTCGGATTGTCCCGTGTTCCAAAATACTTTTCGGGATGCATGATCTGTTCGGTGGACATCGGCGGATCTGAATATATTTTGTTTATGGATTCCCATGACGGATTCCGCCTCCATGCTTCCTGGAGAAACGCGGCGCCATAACCGTAAGGGAAAATCATGGTATCCCTTAAAAACCGCGGCGTGGCTGAAAGAACGGAAGATTTCGATATTTCGGCATCCATCTGTGTTTCCATAATGAAAGCAAGGTCGGGCAGTTCGGAAAAATGCCGCTTGAAAGGCTCTATGGTAAATTGCAGTGTCGTTACCGTGGCGTCGCCCTCAAACAGCGCCTGCTGCGCCAGCAAATAATCATCGTTCTGCGAATTCCTGTTGGCGCGAAACCTCGTCTGCAAATCAAAATGCTGGTCTTGCAGCGCATGCGTGATTTCATGCATCATGACCGATTCCTGATCGGATATCGGAAGCCAGGAAGCGATAAAAAGCATCCTTTCCTCGGGATCGTAAAACCCCTGCACCTGTTCGGTCATAAGATCAATCACCGACTTTTGGTAGTCTATTTTTTCCGGTAGCAGCCCCGTTTTTTTCAGTACCTTTTCTTCCAGCAGAATTCTCTCCGGATTGTAATCTTCGTTAATTTTACCGGTTATAAAGCCGGTGATTTCCTCGCGGCTTTTGATCCCTTTCTTAATGGGGCTTTTGAGTTCAAGCCCGCGCACACGCGCCGTTGTCACCGTCAGTTCGTCCAGGGCTTTCAGAATCTGGCTCTCGTCGACCTGCTGCGCGGCCGCAGGCGCACCGACAACCAGGCATAAAAAAAACAATACTTTCAAGAAATCACTAATATGATTGCGTTTCCAGATCGATTTAATTCGCATTGCTGTTTTCCTCGTTATGAAAACGCCGAGTAATTCGCTGGGTGAGCGAATTGTTCGGCATTTACTTATTACATTTTTGAAGATCGTAAATCATTAAATAAATGGCTGACCACCTGTCGTAGACGCTCTGAGTCCTCCCTGTACGGATCAGGCGCGGAACTTTCCTCGGGCATGAAAGCTTCGCCAAAGGCGATACGGACTTTGCGCGGGCGAATACGGCTGCTGCCGCGCGGCCACACCTCATACGCGCCTGCGATTGCCGTCGGAACCATGGGTACGGAAAGCTCTCGCGACAGAATCGCCGCGCCTTTTTTAAATTCCATCAACTCCCCGTCAAATGAACGGCCGCCTTCCGGAAAAATGCTGAGAATTCCGCCGCTTTTCAGTCCTGCCGCTCCAGCTTTCATCGCGCCAAGCAAATGCGTATCGGGATCGACGGGAATAACATTCAGGATGCGGGCCACAAGCCTCATGACCGGCCCAGCGAAAATCGCGCTGTAACCGACAAAGAACATTCTTCTATAAACACTGAACGGCAACGCCGCAATAAGAACAAAGGGGTCAATGTAACTTTGATGATTCGGACAAACAAGGTATGGGCCTTTTTCAGGAAGATTTTCGAGTCCGTCGGTTTTGAGTCGCAGCAATGGTTTGAAAAGTCCATAGTAAAGCGTTTTTAGAAGCATATACTTCAGAGCCGACGCGATCGTTCCCGAAGGACGGAATATGTACTCACCGTCCCCGGGGCTTTCGGACAGAAGCGTTTTCCAGCTCTTTTGGCGAGCGGCGGCTGCCGTATTTGCCGTGCCGCCGGCCGCCTGTTCCATCCGTGTAATCAGATCACGTACCGTTAAAACTTCGGCAGCGGCGTCATCAGGCAAACGGACATTAAGCCGTTCCTCGAGTCCGGAGAGCAGTTCGACGCGCTCCATAGAATCAAAGCCCAGATCTAGTTCCAGATTCATATCGGGCGTAATCGCTTCTTCCCGCCGGTGCGTATTGCGCATACAGTCGATAACTTCCCGCCCTGTAGACGATTCCAAAATTGCCTGATCTTCAGCGCTCGCGGCGACCGGCGACGGTGCGCCATGTTCGCCGCTTTCCGCCATCCGCCTGATTTCCAGCCTTTTGAGTTTTTTTGTCGTGGTGCGAGGGAGCGGATCCGCCTGAATCTGATAACTCATAATGCGTTTGTATTTCGGCAGGCGGCCGGAAAGCGCGGCAATTTCGTCGTGCAGAATCTCGCGGACGTTTGCAATTTTTTTAGATTTCATATGCGCGAAATTCGGAATGACTACCGCGTGCGGTTTTTCGCCGCGCCCGTCGTCGCTGCTCAGACCGACAATTGCGATTTCCTGAATGTACGGACATTGCAGATAGTGTGCTTCCAGTTCGTCGGGGTAAATGTTTTTGCCGTTCGCAAGCACGATGATTTCTTTTGCGCGCCCGGTAATAAACAAATTTCCTTTTGCGTCCAGACGCCCCAGGTCTCCGGAATGAAACCAGCCGTCGCGTATGGCCTGATTCGTAGCCTCCGGATTTTTGTAATAGCCCCCGGTGACTATCGGGCCGCGAATCAATATCTCGCCGACGCCCGTTTCGTCCGGCGAAAGAATTTTTATCTCATTTCCAGGCATTGCAGCCCCGACGGAACCGATGACATTTGTCTTAACACTGTTGACCGAACACGCGCCGGTTGTTTCCGTCAGGCCGTATCCCTGCAAAATGGTAAAGCCCATGTCGGCGAAATCGCGCGCCACTGCGACATCAAGTCCGGAGCCACCGCTTACCAGAAGCCGCAGGCGAAGGCTGAAGTTTTTATGAACTCCGGCGAAAAACGTTTTACCGAAATTCAATTTCAAATATCGTAAACTGAAGCGGTTCAGCGTAATCATCCCGCGAAATACAAGGCGTGCGAACGCGGGCCTGCGGGATAATTCCTCCTGGATCCGGTTGTGAATCAGATAGAAAAACTGCGGCACCGTGACAAATATAGAAATATTCGCATCCGAGAGCGCCTGCATTATTTCCGTCCGTTTCAACGTGTCGGCAAAAACAACATATCCGCCTTTGTAGAGCGGTATTAGCACGTTGATATTTAACGCCAGAACATGCTGAAGCGGCAGCAGACAAAGCATTGCATCGTCGGTAGTAATGTGCAGCACTGCGAAAATGGAACGCAGTTCGTGCATTATGTTGGCGTGTGTCAGCGACACGCCTTTCGGATTGCCTGTGGTTCCGGACGTGTAAATGATGACGGCAAGATCGGAAGGGGAGATTTCCGCAAGTTCTGGCGGATTTTTTTCAAGAAACGCGCTCTCAATCATTTCATCAAAGCTGCCGTAACCTTCGTTTTTCGCAACTTCGGAATCATCAAATATTATGATTCTTTCTTTGGAAATCCCCGCGCCGTCGAGTACCGCGATAAGTTTTTCGGCCAACATGCCGCTTACAAAAACAGCCCGCGTTTCGGAATCATCGATCAAATGCCGCCATTCCTCCGGCGAAATCTGGGCGTCAAGCGGCACGGCGACGGTTCCGGCAAAATATGAGCCAAAATAGGCGATTGTCCATTCCGGGCGATTTTCCGAAAGGACGGCGACCCGTTCGCCGCGACGGACGCCGAGAATATGAAGCCCCAGCGCCACACCGCGAATACGCCGGTATGCTTCGCCGTATGAAACGAACGTATAGCCGTCGGGTGTTTTCAACTGAAAGGCCGTGCGTTCGGGCGCTCTACGGACTACCGCCGCAAAATGCCGTGTGAATGTTTCGTTAGCTTCTTTTGACAGCTCGTCGGTAGTATCAAGGTCTGCGGGGAAATTAGTCATCAAATTCTCGAAGTTCTTTTTCAATAATATCGTTATACCGGCCGTCGTTTATCGGCGGCGGTAAAGAATCTGCAATGGCGACCGCCGCGCGAACGCGCCTTTTTCCGCCAAACAGGAAGAGGCTCCAGACGCCCAGAATCAGCGCCGCTATCGGCGCGACGTAAGCCAGGGTGTTGATGCCGCCGGCGCGCGGCGAGGCAAGAATACGCTCGCCGTATTTAGCGACATAGTAGTCCAGAATTTCCTTACGGCTCTTACCCTGTTCGACCATTTGGCGTACTTCCGCCCGCATAAGATCGGATATTTCCGAAGGGTGTTCGGAAATCGGCTGAACCCAGCAGCATGGAGCGATCAGGTTGTTTTCTATATCGCGCACGAGCGCGGCGGCGGCAGGACTCGGTGATACCGTCTGACTTTGCGCGGCAACAGCGTATTGCATGCGCATATGCTTTGTCAGTTGCACAACCTCGGGAATCGCCGCAATCACAAAAACGGTGATTATCAAAATACGAAAAAAACGCCTGCGCGGCATAACACCCTTTCCGTTGTGCCCCCTTGGTAGAATAGCCATAAAATACCCCGATATACCTAAATCAGACTTTGAAGTTTACCGCAAAGGAAGCCCGGAAGGGAAATTTTGAATTGATTACTTCCCGGAACTGCAGGGCATTGAAAAACATAAATCGTCATGCCGGTAGTTTTACAAAAAAATACACCGCCAAGGTTGCTTCTTAAGTAAAGCCCTCTAAAAAATTCAATTATTTAAAGTAATTTTGCCGTAAAATTAAGTTTTGTGTACAGCGTGGACGGCTTTCGCCTGAAAAAGTTCACATAAGCCCTTTTATCAGAAGTTCGATGACAGAGGGATAACGAAAAAATGCAGCTTATAAATCCTATCTTTTACGGGATTTTTCAAATTCCGGGATCAATGTGAGAGTTCCTCCAAAGTTTTTCCTTTGACCGACGGACGGATTGTTTTTCCTGTCAAAGAGATTTCCTTCTGATGATGCCTCTCTATTATTTACGCCACCTCCAGAACTCCTTGAACTTCGTTCTTCGAAATCAGGTGAGATTTCGCCGCCAACCTCGCCTTGAGGATTTACGCACGACCACTATTCTGAAATTGCAAGAAGAACTGGAGGAATTCTTAGGGCTTTTCGATTGGACTTTTTTAGCCGGCGCCACCCAGAGGCGCGGCATCTTCACTGCGGCCGACGTGGGGGCCCTGGATTTTTCATTTGCACCGGTTTTTGAGAAACATTTTCAGTCCTTGGGTTTGGCGGCGGTGGCAATTCATGGCATCGAGATCGACGCTTACCGCCGCTACAGCAATTTTTACTCCCGCGCCGACTATGGCCGCGCTTTCGCGAGCCAGATCCGTCGCGGTTCTTTTCATGCCTTGGATTTTTTGAAGTTCCAGCAGCCTTTAGATTTTATTTTTCTTCTCCATCCCTTCGTTACGCCGGAGCCGTCTCTGCGTTGGGGACTTCCGTTGTCCGTCTATAAGCCGCAGGCGATTTTTGACCACTGTCGCGATTTACTCAAGGGACGCCGGGGTACGCTTCTTTTAAGTAATCCGTCCGAGGGTGAATTTGAAAACGCTCGTAAGAGGGCAGTGTGTTCGGGATTTGTAATTCAAGAGCAGAAAATCTGGCAGCCTCGTGAAACCACGGCCCACCAAAAACCGCGCTACGGGGCCGTCTTGTCGCTTTCTGGCGTCTGATCTTATTATAAAGTAGATTGCGGCACTTGACGTTTTCAATGTAGAATGGTTATTCAATCTTTAATCAATCACCAAACATGCAGGAGTCTGTGATGAAAAAAATTCCGACCGCAATTTTGTTCGGTTTATTGATGACGGCTTTCATCGGCTGTTCTTCGGTCCCCGAAGGTACGGTTGCAATCAAGGATCTTCAGAAGAATATTGAACAGCAGATCGGTCAAAAAGTAGTAGTTGTTGGTTCTGTGGATACAGGCGTTCCAGGCATGTCCGCAGTCCGGCTGTTTAGACTTTATAAAGGAAACGACGCCGTTTGGGTATACATACCGGAAGGAGAGATAGCACCTCCGCAGGGAGTTCGCGTCCGAGTTTCCGGCGTTATCTCGAAAAAGGACTTTTCCGCCGGAGTCGGCGAGAGGGTTTATATAGAAGCTGACACTCCATCCGGTATAAGAATGGAATAAGAGAAACGCTGATTAATTGGTTATGCGGTGCTCGTAACTCAACGCATGTACTGTATAATGTCTCTCCTACGCTCCGGGCGCCTTGCGCTTTATCCCGCACAACTAATTAATCTGCGTTTCTCAACTTCATTATTTAAGATTTATCTCCCAAAAGCGCTTCAGCGCATCCCGCGCGACTGCGACACGGGTTCTCCATTCACGCAGCGAACTGACCGGGCCCGCGCGCAGCAGTTTTCGTGCCCGGTCGGCCAGCTTTAACTCTGGGTCTTGTTCGAAGGGTTCAAGAAACGAATCCCGCGCAGTGTCGCTGATAACCCGCAGAGCACCTACGGGGATTTTGCGCGCCACCGCCTCACGTACCAGAAAAACTGTTTCCATGTCTACGACGGAAGCCTGAAACCTGCGATAGAGCAAATCTTTATGTTCAGGATTTCCAAGGATATGCGGCGAAGAAAGAATACTCCCACTGAAAATTGAAAGCCCGGCGTTTCCGGCGGTCAGAAGTTCATTAACATAAGTCAGATCAAAAGGTTCATCTGCCTCGACATGTTCCCAATCCGGATGCTTTTTATTAAGCCTGAACGCCGTCGCGCGGGTAACGGCGACAAGATCGCCTATTTTCAGTCCGGGATCAAGCGCGCCCGCGTAGCCGGTGATCAACATAAGATCCGGATCTACCCAATCGAACGCCTTCCTGATTCGCGCCGTTGATTTTTCAGGGCCCACGCCCGCACGGAGAAAAGCCACGGGAGTTCCCGCGACGGTTCTGCCCTGCCACATAGGGACATCTGGCCCCGTCATACGCCGCAAATCCCGGCAGAACTCCATGCAGGTTTTCAGTTCTTCCTCCATCGCGGCGACAATAAACATCATGACTGATTTGGCTGGTTTTCAAGCGGGTACGAAAACCGTTTCCGTTTTTCGTAGCGGACAAGTTCGGTATAACCTGCGGTTAAAGCAAGCTTCCGTGCCTGCTTAAAATCGCGGGTCAAATGGTTGGAATAGTGCGCGTCGGCGTTGATTAAAAGGGGGATGTTCCTGCGGTGGGCTTCCTCAAGATAAAAAAGCTTTGGATAGGCTTCTCTAACGGGTTTATACCAACCCGATGTATTGATCTCTAACGCAGCGTCGGAAGCGGCAATGGCGTCGAGCGCAGCAAGCGCATCTTCCGTCAGATCAATGTCGGGATAAAATTTGAATTTTTTGGGCAGGTCGAAATGCCCGATAAAATCGAAACATCCGCTCCGCGCGGCGGCGGCGATATTGCTCCAGTAGGCTTGCCATATCCGATTACGTTCTTCCTGCGAGATTTCTTCCCATGGATCTGCGTTCATATCTATTACGAATTCGTCGACGAAGTGCACGGATCCGATTATGAAATCGAAGGGATAGGGTTTCAGAAGACTTATCGTTTTTTCCAAAGTCTCCGGAAAAAAATCAACTTCCGCGCCGAGACGTATTGTCATAGCACCGGTTTTTATGGCATTTTGCGCCGCCTGCAAAACGTCTTCCACGTAAACGTCCAGGTTTTCAGCCTGTATCGACCAGTCAGGCGTCCGTCCGTCCGGAGTAATCGCGAAATGATCGGAAATGCCCAGTTCATTTATGCCCGCGGCGCACGCGCACGCGACAAGTTCCGGTATCGTGTGGCGGCCGTCGCTCCAGGACGTGTGGTTATGGTAGCTGACCAGCATTTATTTCTTGTCCAGTACGCTCCACGCGAGCGCGCCCGCGCCTAAAATGGCGACATTACCTTCGGGCAGACCGGACAGAATGACTTTTACTTTGCCGCGATAGACCGGGAAAACGTATTTTTCCAGCGCGCGTCGCGTCGGAGCGAGAATCAGTTCGCCCGCCGCCGCCATACCGCCGGAGAGGATGATCGCTTCCGGGCTCAGGTGCGCAACCGAATCGGAGAGTTTTCGTCCGAGCGTTTCTCCGCAGGTTTCAAACGCCGACAACGCAAGAGCGTCACCGCCATGGGCCGCTTCGGAAACTTTCGCTGCCGTAAGCGCGTCGTAGCTGACACCGCGCAACTCGCTCGGAATATTGGTGTTGCAGATCAATTCCTCGACGGTGCGGCAAAGGCCGGTCGCCGAGCAATAGGTTTCAAGACATCCCCGCCGTCCGCAGGCACATTCACGTCCGTTCGGGTCAACAATCGTATGGCCAAGTTCGCCGGCAAAACCGTCCGCGCCGTAGATCATTTCCCCGTTGGCCACAATACCGCTGCCTAGTCCCGTTCCAAGCGTTATGGAAATAAAATCCTTCATTCCTCTGGCCGCGCCGAAAAGCATCTCGCCGAGCGCCGCGGCGTTGGCGTCGTTCGTCACCGAAACCGGAATGTTGCAATATTTTCCGAGTTCGGCGCCGACGTCAACGTAATCCCACCCCAGATTCGGTGAACATTCTATCGTACCCTTGTAATAATTGCCGTTGGCCGCGCCGACACCGATGCCGACCGGATCGTATCCCGGCGGAAGTTCCGCGCGCAGCGACTCCGCGGATTCATAGAGCCTTTTAAAAAAAACATCCGCAGCCTGCTGCGCACCCGTCGAAACCGAAGCGCTGCCGGATAGACATTTTCCGTCACGATCTACATACCCCATCTTGGCAGTGGTCGCGCCTATGTCCACGCCAAGAACAACTTTTTCGCCCATAGTACGGTTTCCTCGGAAGCGTTGATAAATCAACGCTTTTTATGATTATTTCGGATTATTGGTCTTCCTGTGAAACAATGGCCACGGTAACCGTCTCGGACAGCGCGTCGCTTTGCGGAGTCGGCGCAATAACTTCTTTGGACGGCGCATCGTTCAGCGGTCCCCTGGCCTCCTCCCACCACAGTTCAATAATGCGGCGCGCGCCGAGATATCGAAAGTCATACCAGTTTTTGCCCAGATCGCTGATGACGACCTTTTTGGCTCTGCTCGCCGCGTGGAGGAACTGGTCGTTGCCGATATAAATGCCCACATGAGTCGGCGTTTTGCCGCTGGAAGAGAAAAATACCAGGTCTCCCTTCTGCAGATCTTCCTTTGCTACCTTTTCCCCTTGATTGTATTGTTCACGGGATGAACGGGGGAGCATGAAACCAACTTTCTCGAAAATATTTTTGACCAGCCCGGAACAATCAAATCCGGTTTTTTCCGATGTTCCGCCAAAACGATATCGCACTCCCAGCATATTAAACCCTGCTTCAACCAGGCGATCTCTTATGGTTGGTTCTCCACCGCTCACCGCCGGCCGTGCAGCCGTCTGATTCGCTTCGCGGAAGACAGCCTTTGCCGCAGGCTGATTTGAAACGGGTGCTGGTTCCGCCTTTTCGGCACTCGCGACCTGTGTTTTGGCAGCAGCGTTGTTACTGCCGGGAATTGTCAGAACCTGTCCTATCCTGAGTTTAGTGCTGATTTTGATGTTGTTCGCGGTGGTAAGAGCGTTGACGCTTGTATTGAAAGTCTTTGCTATCCTCGAAAGAGTGTCCCCACTACGCACCGTGTAGGTTATTGTTTCATCCCGCATCTGCCGTGTATCATTATTATGTTGAGTTTGTTGGATTTGCGGCTGTTTCTGATTGTTCGTATCAGCAACGGTTTTTGTTGAAGACTGATTTACCGGTGTCGCAACCGTTTTTGCCGATTCCGCCGGCTGATCCGCGGTAATTTTTAGAATCTGGCCGATGCCGAGTCTGTCACTGTTGAGACCGTTTAACTCTTTCAGTGATTCCGGAGTCGTATTAAACAATTTTGAGATTCTGTAAAGGCTGTCGCCTTTGCGAACTACGTAAGTCTGCTGCTCGGCAAATACCGGCGCGGAGACAAGTAACGCAATCAGAATGGAATTTGTAACAATAATATGACGTGTTTTCATTTCCCTCAACCGTATCAAGACGAGCAGTGTAGCTCCGTGGCTAAAAACCGCCGTTCCGGATATCGGACTTCCGGAACCAAAACAAGACTTAAGTATCATATGTTTTTTGTGCCGAAAGGCAATCATTTTTTATATTTTGGTGGTTTTTGCGCACCGACCCGTTAGCCGTCGACACCACGAAATGCTATATTTACTCCCATAATATATGGAGGATGATGAAGCGGTGACGACAAGAAAAATTATCTGTGTATGCGTTATTTTTGCTTTTATAACCGGAGGAATTTCTTCCTGCGGTTACCATCCGAAACCGTCGGTCGATATCGGCCAAACGGCGCCGTCCTTCAAACTGCCGGATCTGGATGGCGGGGAAATCACGCTGGAAAAATACAAAGGGAAAATAGTTCTGCTGGATTTCTGGGCTACCTGGTGCTCTCCCTGCCGGATGACCATGCCGGTAGTTGAAAAACTGTCAAAGGAGTATTCCGACGACATGGTGGTTCTTGCCGTCAATATGCGGGAAACAAAAGACACCGTAGAAAATTATGTATTTGAGCAGTCTATTCAATCTCAGGTATTGCTAGACAAAGAAGGAACAGTGAGCGCAACCTACGGGGCCTACGCGATCCCAATGCAGTTTCTCATCGACAGATCCGGCATTGTGCGCCATATCCAGACGGGTTACGGCTCGAATATGGCCTCACAGATGAGAGCGCAAATTGAACCCTTACGATAGGGAAGCGCGGAAATAATGTCTGTGATGGCGAATCGCTGCGTTTCATCCGAACGGAAATAGCAGCGGCAATGCGATTACCATGACAATACCGAATATGATTTGCATCGGCAGTCCTACCTTGATGTAATCCATAAAGGTATAGCGTCCAGCCGACATGACCAGGGCATTGGGCGGCGTGGAGAACGGAACCGCGAAACACATGCTTGCCGCGATCGCAACGGCGAACATAAACGGAACCGGACTTGCGCTTATGGAGGTCGCGGCCTGAAGCCCGATGGGAGCGAAAAGAACCGCCGTCGCGGTGTTGCTGATAAACAGTGTCATCAGCGACGTGCAGAAATAAATTCCTATCAGCAAGGCATGAGGCCCGTACCCGCCGACGCCGTTGACAAGTCCCTGTGTAACAAGGCTGATTGCCCCGGTTTTTTCCAGCGCTATGCCTACGGGCAGCATACTGCCGATCAGCACAATGCTTTGCCAGTTGATTGAATTGTAAGCGTCCTCAGCGTTGCGGAAACATCCCGTCAGTACCATTAGAACGGCGGCGACAAGTACGGCCGTCACCGTCGGAACAGCTTCAAGCGCCATGGCCGTAACCATTAGCAGCATGACCAGGGCGGCGGTCACCTCCTTGCCGAGTTTTGTTTTTGGGGCTTCTCGCAAAGGCTGGCCTACCACAACCATATCTTCGGAATCATGATCATCAGACAGACGTTCGATGCTTTGCCATTCGCCGTGCACCAGCAACACGTCGCCGGGATGCATCTTTACTTCCCGTAAATCTTGTAAAATGTAGTTCCTGCCGCGCTGTATGCCTAAAATACTGACTTTGTATTTTTCATAAAACCCTGATTTGCCGACCTTGAGATTTACCAGCTTCGATTTAGACATGAGTATCACCTCGGCAATGCCGATAGTGTCAAAGCGTATTTTTCCGGCAAATTCGGGCTTTTTTTCTTCGGTCGGCCCGGCGTCCATAATATTCAGCCTGTAATCATTCGCAAGGTGCTGGACGTTCGTAAAATTTCCCGAAACATAAAGCACATCTTCGGCAAGAATGACCGTTTCGGCTTCGGCGAGTTTCTGTTCGACTGTGGTACTGGAAAATAAACCCTGTGAACCGGGACGCCGGCGGATTTCAAGTACACGCACGCCATATTTTGCCGGTATAGTAAGTTCGCGCAGTTTTCTGTCGGCCGCTACGGATTTCTGCGGAACCTTTAACCGATACAGATTTTTCGCAATCTGGTATTCGACGGTAAGGTCGGACAAGGATTTTCCATGTTTGTCCGTTTCCCTTTTTTCGTCTTTTTTGATGAGGAGTTTACTCAGCGGAAGCAGCAATATGATGCCCAGTGTAATACTGATGACACCAACGGGTAAAAATGAGAAGAACGACAATCCTTTGTATCCCGCCGCAACGAGCGTTTCATGGACAACCAGATTGGGCGGCGTACCGATCAGCGTAAGCGTTCCGCTCAAACTGCCGGCAAACGCCAGCGGCATTAAAATACGCGAGGGTGAAATGCCCGATGTGGAAGCCATGCTTACCACGATGGGCATCATAATGGCTATTGTTCCCGTATTGCTGATAAACCCGCCCATCAGGGCCGTGCCGAGTATGACAAGAACAAACAGTCTCGTCTGGCTTTTGCCAGCCAAACGCAAAAAACGGCTGCTTATGTTTTTCGCCAGTCCGGTCTGGAAGATAGCGCCACCGACGACAAAAAGCCCTATCATCATTATCAGGACACTGCTTGAAAACCCCGACAGGGCTTCAGTCGGCGTCAATATGCCGAACAGCATCAAAAGCACAAGTGCGCACAGGGCCACAATGTCGGAACGGACGACATTAATTATAAAAAATACAAGCGTAGCCAGCAAAACTAAAAAAGTAATGAGCATTTCCACACCTTTTTCAGCGCTTTCTAATGGCCGGCAATTATATTAAAAGCGGTTAGTGCCCCTTTCAACGTTGCGTTTATATCGCTTTTCGTATGCGCCAGCGAAACGAAACAGGTTTCAAACTGGGATGGAGGGAAATAAACGCCTTTCTCCAGCAGTGTGTGGAAAAATTTTGCGTATCTGACAGTATCGCTGGTTTTGGCCGACTGAAAATCCGTAACCGGCGACGACGTAAAAAACACCGTGAACATCGATCCGATTGAATTAATGACGACTTCCACGCCCGCCGCCGAAGCCGCTTTCCGTAAACCATCGACAAGCAGCGCCGTTTTTTCCTCAAGTTCGGCGTATACACCCGGCTTTGCAATGGCTTTCAGTGCCGTGATGCCCGCCGTAACCGCGATCGGATTGCCCGAAAGAGTTCCCGCTTGGTAGACCGGGCCTTCCGGCGCCACCATCTTCATGATTTCATTGCGCCCGCCGTAAGCGCCGATTGGAAGTCCGCCGCCGACCACTTTCCCAAGACAGGTCAAATCCGGTTTTATCTTGAACCGCTCCTGTGCGCCGCCGCGGGAGAGCCTGAATCCACTTATTACTTCGTCGAAAATCAGCAATGTTTCATGCTTTTTTGTGATTTTGCGCAACTGTTCAAGGAATCCTTTGGCGGGAAGCACGGCTCCCATATTACCCGAAACCGGTTCCACGATGACGGCCGCGATTTCGGATTTATGGATTTCAAAAACTTTTCTCAGCGCGTCCTCATCATTATAAGGAATAGAAAGCGTGTGTAAACAGTCGGCGGCGACACCGGGACTGTCCGGAAGACCCAGTGTTGCGACGCCGGATCCGGCCTTGACCAGCAGGCTGTCCACATGCCCGTGATAGCACCCGTCGAATTTGACGATCTTGTTCCTGCCGGTAAACGCCCGAGCAAGGCGGATGGCACTCATGGTGGCTTCCGTGCCTGAATTCACAAGGCGAACTTTTTCAATGGATGGAACAGCCTCAACGATCATCCCGGCAAGAACGACTTCGTTCTCCGTAGGCGCGCCGAAGCTTGTTCCGTGCTCAATCTGCCGGCGCAGGGCCGCCCTAACTACAGCGGGGCCGTGCCCCAGAATCAGCGGGCCCCATGAACCAAGGTAGTCGATATAGACGTTTTTATCCGCGTCGATAACGTGGCTTCCCTTACCCTCCACAATGAATAGCGGTGTTCCGCCGACGCTCTTGAAAGCGCGCACGGGACTGTTTACGCCGCCGGGCATCAAACGTATGGCGCGCGCCATAAGGGTTTCGGACTGTTTTGTTTTAAACCCGGTTTTTTTGTCTTTCATCAGTGTTTACCCCAGAACTTTCGCGGCTTCTTTCGCGAAATAAGTAAGAATAATATCAGCGCCGGCGCGGCGAATTCCTGTAAGCGATTCCATCATGACGCTCTGCATGTCCAGCCATCCCATATTTGCGGCAGCAACAAGCGCCGAATATTCACCGCTGACCTGGTATGCCGCAAGCGGCTGCTCATATCTGTCGCGTATCATACGAATAACATCCAGATATGGCCCGGCCGGTTTCACCATAATAATGTCCGCGCCTTCTTCTATGTCGAGTTCGACCTCGCGTAAAGCTTCACGGGCATTGGCGGGATCCATTTGATGGCTGCGCCGGTCGCCGAAAGCGGGCGCCGAATCCGCCGCTTCACGGAACGGCCCATAATACCCGGAAGCGTACTTGACCGAATAGGACATGATCGGCGTATTCTGGAATCCATTTTTGTCCAGAGCGCTCCGAATGGCGCCCACCCTGCCGTCCATCATGTCCGAGGGCGCGACCATATCGGCGCCCGCTTTTGCATGGGAAAGCGCCGTACGGGCGAGTAATTCCAATGATTCATCGTTGCATATCTCGTCGCCCTTGACTAAGCCGCAGTGGCCGTTGGCGGTATATTCGCACAGGCAGACGTCGGTAATCAGCAGAATACCCGGAACCTCGCGTTTTAACGCGGCAAGAGCTTCCTGAACAACGCCATGCTCGTCATACGCGCCGGTCGCGGCGTCGTCTTTTCTTGCGGGAAGCCCGAAAAGCATTATCCCGCCGATGCCGAGAGATTTTACAGAACGGGCTTCTTCAATCAGCTTATCAACCGACCATTGATAGTTGCCGGGCATCGCCGTGATTTCTTTTTTTATGCTTTCGCCTGAACAAATGAACATCGGATATATAAATTGTTCGGGCGAAAGCCGCGTTTCCCTGACCATGCCGCGCAGAATTTCATTCATGCGCAAACGCCGTAAACGGGTGACCGGAAAGGTCATAATTCAGACTCCATAAATTTTCCTTTACAGGAAAAATTTTTATTATAGCACGGAAAAGTCAAGAACAGGTCGATGGCCGGGCGCGCGATAAAAATTTTAAGCGGCGAGATTCTCCCAAACTGCCTATTCAATTGACCTGGCCGTTTAAACCGCCCTGCCATCGTTCCTCCAATTGCAGATGGCCGTCGTAACTGAAAGACAGCGTTTCATTGCCCGGCGCGGTTATCAGATTGATTCTTCCCGCGCCGTCATAGCCGTATACGTAACTGTCGGTTGTTGTCGTGATTGATTCAAGTCTTCCGTTCGTCGGGCCGTAGTTGTACGCAATCGTTTGGTCGTCAGGTCTTGTCGCAAGTGTATAAAGGTAGTTTAGTTTATATTGAGGTAATTACAAAACCTCGAATGATTTTGTGGAGTGCGGTAGCAAGCTACCGCCTTGTTTAAGTGAGCCTGCTCCCGCGCCGATCGGAATTTTCTTAATTGCATAGCCTGCAACTGATTTCAAAGCATAGGCTTATCTCATACGCAGTTATGTTTTTTATTAT
>Ga0082212_10001149_pt1 | contig 38924 bp, 35 predicted proteins | sample TergutNt197P3_FD_71548 | JGI IMG/M metagenome (GOLD analysis project Ga0082212, IMG submission 71548) | Neocapritermes taracua P3 segment gut microbial communities from Petit-Saut dam, French Guiana - Nt197 P3 | ecosystem: Host-associated > Arthropoda: Insects > Digestive system > Gut ...
TAATTCGTAAATAATTAACAAAAAAGTTACAAGGGTTACAAAAAGTAACTATATGTAGATGAAGCGTCGCTTTCCGGCACAATATATGGAGTAACATAAACACCCCCGCCGTTTTCCAAGCATGGAAATCCGGCGGGGGTTTCCGCTTTGCTGTATGTGTTATTTATCTCTCGGTAATATCGATTTTTACATTGTCAATGTAAAAGACGGTTTTCTCGCTGTTGTTCTCCCACGTATTTAACAGCAGTTTAGGATATTCATCGGTCAAAACTCCCGTCCATGTGCCGCTCATGGGCTGCCAAACATTTTCCGCCGCGTTTTCGATGCGCGCAACGGAGGTGTAATCCTTGTTGTTGATCGTCCAGTTCAGCTCCCCCGCGGCACCAACACGCTTGACCTCCGCGGAAAACGAAACGGCAGCATTCTTGCCTTGATAACGCTCTCCCATTTCATAAAAGACCACGGCCCAGCTGTTCGGATTGGCGATCTGCATCACCGTGCCGCGGTTTTCATCCGGCAGGCTAACGATCTTGCGCTCCGACGGGCTGGAAATGTTTTTGAATTTCTCCGCAGCCTCTGAAACCTTAATGGGGAACAGCAGATCAAGCTGCAGATTCTCCATCTGCCCGCTTTGGGCAAAGTTGTAGAAATTCAGCGTTTCTTCAAAGCCCTGCCCAAACTCCGTCTCCTCCGACGCCCAGCGGGGCGCGCCCCAGTCGTTGTCGTATTTTTCGCTTGTGGCGACCCATTCCTTTAATAAGCCCCACAGCGAGAAATCCCAGTTCCGCAGCACATGGGCGGCGTACATCCCGCCTGTAAACGTCCGTTTAACTAACGGCGCGGGGACGTCCAACTCGTCGGGGATGGAGACCCATACCTCATACATATGAGAGGATTCGCCCATTTTTGCCGCCCCTTTGGAGCAGTCGAAGCCAAAACTGCGGGCGTCGGGTTTGACCGTCAACAAATTACTGTCTTTGACGAATTGATTGACCATATCCAGCGCCTTGCCCTCGCAGCCTTCCCCCGACGCGTAAGCGGCCGCTATGGTCATGGGCGGCAGGTAAACGATCCGTATGTCGCTGTCGGCCAGTTTGCTCAGGTTCGCGCTTGCGTTGTTCAGATTCTCCATGGTTAGATTCTCCTTACTCTCCTTAATTTGATTGTCGGAGAAGGAAAGAGAATTGACAACGGAAAAGACATCTTCGCCGCCAAGCATCCCAAGTTTCAAATGGATGTTGGTCTTTTCTTGCAGCTCTTCCACAAAACGCGTCAGAATCGTCTTGACGGTGGACAACGCGGTGATCTCCTCGTCAAGCTGACTGATGTTCTGCCGGAAGATTTCCACGGTTTGCGCCGCGTCATTGTTGCTGAGGATGCTTACAATATGCTTTACAGGGACGCGCAGCTTGCGCAGGACGATGATTTGGCGCAGGCGGCTGACCGCCGTTTCATCATACACCCTGTAAGCGTAATCGTCTTTACGAAGGCTTCGGATCAGCCCGATCTGCTCATAATAGCGCAGCATTCTCGCGGAAATGGCGTAATCCTTCGACACCTGGCTGATTGTTTGAAGTTCCATTTGGTTGGTTCTCCTCCTTCCCTTGACCCCACTATAAAGGACGACACGGTGTCAGAGTCAAGGATTTGTGAAAAGTTTTTCGGCAGAATCAATCAAACAGTTTGATGGCCGAGGCGCGCAAGCGGGAGGCGTCCTCCTGGGTCACCGACGCGTCGAGCCGGACGCCGTTTTCTACGTATTGGCAATCGGTCACCTGACCGTTTGCGTAGATGCGGGATACCAGCGCGCCCGAATCGGGCGGCAGCAAAACCGAAACGTTCACACGCACAGCCGACAGCTTCATTGTGACCGCGCTTTTGAGCGGCTCCAGCCCTTCTCCTGTTTTGGCGGAAACGGAAACGCTCCCCCTGTCCACGACGGCTTCGTTTGTCATATCACACTTGTTATACACCGTCAGGAGGGGTTTGTGTCCGGCGTCCAGCTGTTCAAGCACTTTCGTAACAACATCCATCTGCCCTGCCCGTCCGGGAGAGGAGGCGTCCACCACATGAATGAGCAGATCGGCGAATGCCGCCTCTTCCAGCGTCGCGCGGAAGGCGTCCACAAGGTCGTGGGGGAGCTTGTGGATGAAGCCGACGGTATCCACCAAAAGCAAATCGCCGCCGCCGAAGTTGACCCGGCGGGAAACCGGGTCGAGGGTGGCGAAGAGTTTGTCTTCGGCCAAAACGTCGCTGCCCGAGAGTTTGTTGAGCAAGGTCGACTTGCCCGCGTTGGTATACCCGACCAGCGCAACGACCGGGATGCCGGATCGTTCCCGGGCAGCCCGCTGGATGCCCCTCCTCGATTTGACCTTTTCAATCTCTCTTTCCAGCTCAAGCAACCGTTTGCGCAAGATTCGGCGGTCTACCTCAAGCTGGGTTTCCCCTTCGCCGCGCCGCGCCCCGCCGCCGCCGCTTCCGCCGCCGCCCATCCGGGACATATGCGTCCAATACCCGGTCATTCTCGGGAGCATATATTTGGTTTGCGCAAGCTCTACTTGCAGCCGTCCTTCATGGGTCGAAGCCCGGGAAGAGAATATGTCGAGAATGAGCGACGTCCTGTCCAAAATCTCGGTTTTGCCCAGCTCTTTTTGAATGTTGCGTATCTGCGCCGGGGAGAGTTCGTCGTCGAAGATGACGGTGTCGGCTTGCAGTGTTTGGATTTGCAGCACCAAATCATGGAGTTTGCCTGTGCCTAGATAGGTGCTTTTGTCCGGCTTTGCCCGTGGCTGCACCAACTGCCCGACCGTGATAAACCCGGCGGTGCCGGCCAGCTGCGAAAGCTCCTTCAGCGGGTCGCCGCTCTCCTGCGTGACGCCTGTTAAAATCGCGCGCGCGATTTCGGCTTCCGCTTTTTTGGACGCGGGCGGGCAGAACCGAATGTCGGCGGCGCGGATCTCCGCCCAAAGGGCGTCGTGGGAGATGGAGCTAACTGCATATGGGCCGGACAGAAGGACGGAGATTTCGGTTTCCGACACCGGCTCATCCAAAATCCCGACCTGCATCGAAACAGGTTTGCCGTCTTTCACGCCGACGGCGGCCATCGCGTCCAGCCGGAGGGTTTTCAGGGATTGAACGTCCACATCCGATAAATGCGGATTTCCGCCCGGGTGGGTATGGATACACCGAAAACCGCTCAAACGGATTTCCGAGCGGCGTTTTCGCATGGCCGGGAGCGAAACCCTGTCCTGCTCGCCCACAGCCACCGACGCCACCTGTCCGTCACGGCTGAGGTAGACCATCGCCTCCCGCCCGGTTGCTTCGGTAAAATCGGCGAGGATTTGGAGCATTTCCTCCATGCAGAACTGCTTGCGCTCTATCTCAACGCCGTAAACGCTCTCCAGCCGCTCAAGCGTTGAGCGGCGGATGCCGTTTGTGTTCCCGTTTATCTTTTGCATGTGCGCCCCGTTTCTGTTTTTTTGTCATGATTATACCCAATCGGCCATCCGCCGTCAAGGAATATACGGCGAAGAGCCGGCGCATTCGCACCGGCTCTTTTGCCTGCAATTCGGGCGCGTTCTTACTTGTGGCCGCGCTCGTAGCTTTCGATCATTTTTTTGACCATCTGGCCGCCGATGCTTCCGGCTTGGCGAGAGGTCAGGTCGCCGTTGTAACCGGCTTTGAGGTTGACGCCTACATCTCTTGGTGTGCCTTTACCATATTACGATGCGTCACTAACTGAGTCTGATAAGGCGATATTTCCGATAAATTTGTAAAAAACATTAACTTGTTGGACGTTTTTTACTTTGGGGCCGATTTCGATCCTCTCGACGAAGGTTTGCAAAAGTTCTCCATTCAATTTCTCAATCCCACCGTAGTCGCTGATGCGCGAAAAGAACCTGTTGTACCCCTCCGTGATGCCATCGGTGTCGATGGAGAGTATTTCGGCGTCCGTGATGAGTTTGTTGAGCCCTTGCGTCTCTCTGACAAGGTCGCTGACCAGCCGGGACAGCCGCTCGTCGTCAATTATCCCTTCTGCGTTGTCAGTGTACAGCTTGACAATGATTTTGTCGATGGAGGAAACCCGCGCCTTTGCCACTTCGACCTGCGAAACGGCTGACCTTTGGCTCAAATTATATCCGGCTTCTCTGATGGCCCGTGAGATGAGTTCTTCCCGCTTGCCCTCAGGCAACGCAACGAGGGTGTTGAGTTCCGTTATCATCATCTCAACCAACTCGGCGTACCGTATCCGGGTGCCGGGGCAGGGGTTGGCGATGTCTTTGCGCATATGAGTACAAGCCAAATACCAATACTTCTCCCTCTCGCCTTTGTACACAGTCCCCGCCGAGCAAAGCGCGTGACCACACTGTTCGCAATAAACCAAGCCGGAGAATACGCTTTTACGCACATGGTCATACTGCCTGTAATTTTTTGTCCCTTTGCCCAAGTTCCGCTGCGCCTTGTCGAACAAGTCTTGCGTAACCAAGGCGGGGTGCGTATCCTTTGTCACACTCCACTTCTCTTCGGGGATACGGACTTTTTTGGACGATTTGATGCTTGCCTTTTTGGATTTACCGAGCAGCGTGTGACCTAGATACACTTGATTTTTGAGGATTCGTTTGACGGTGGTGTAGTTCCAAACGTCGGACGCTCTCGCCGCCCCGTTGTCTCCAAAGTCATCCCGGTACAGCACACGATACTTGAGCGGGGGTATGATTCCGTCGCCGATCAGGTCGAGCGCGATTTTCCGGGAGGAGTCACCTTTGGCCGCGCATTCAAAGATTCGTTTCACCACGCAGGCAGTGTTTTCATCCGGGACCAGGCGGGTTTTAATGTCCGGGTCTTTGCGGTAGCCGTATGGCGGGCAGGCGCAGTATTCTCCATGCTCACGTTTGCTCTGCAATACATTTCTGATTTTCCGCGAACCATCGCGCAGATACACCTCGTTCATCGCAAACTGAAACGGCGCCATGATGTTTTCAACGTTGCTGTCGAAATTGTCATGCGTGGCGATATAACGGATGCCGTGTTCCGGGAAGTATTGCTCGGCGTAATAGCTTGCCTCCGCCATATCCCTGCCCAGCCGGGATAAATCCTTGGTCAACACCGTATTGACCTTGCCCGCTTCGACTTGCGTCATCATTTCCCGAAACGCCGGCCGATCAAAAGTCCCGCCGGAGTACCCGTCGTCAATAAACTCCCTGACGATGATGATGCCGTGACGTTTGCAGTAGTCCGTGATCAGCATCCGTTGGTTCTTAATGCTCTCCGACTCGCCGCCTTGCGCTTCTTCGTTTGACAGCCTGAGATAGGCGAATGCTAACATAATATTGTCGGCTCTCATTTTTTAACTATAACCTCCTTCGCAAAACAGAACCGACCCACACTATGATTATAACATGTCAAGCGCGACGGGGCAAGTAAATTGCCCCTCACGCGCTCTTCGTCTCCGCGACGCTCTTTATCACAGTTTGGGTCTAGCGTCAAAGGTTAAGGGCGAGGGTTTATTTTCCAACATATGCTCTAGCATGATGTCTTCTAGGGGGCGTGTCCCGAACTTCCGGGTTACGTTGTAGGTTGTCTTGCCGATGGTCGCGGTTCGTGCGTTTGGGATAATGTTGTTTGTCAAATTTTTCACCTCTATGGTAGTATGCCGTGTAGAGGCAGTGTTATGTGTGGCTGCCGTTTCTTTTGGCTTTTGACGTATGAATTGTGAATCTGCATTTATCTTCAAAAATCTCTCTCCTGTTCTTGCTACTCAGAAGAGACCTCTCGTGATGAGGAGACAGGCTTGTTCAGGATGTCTTCAAAGGCGTTGGCTACGTCTGCTCTCTGGCTGTTGTCCAACTCCCTCCACATATCGGCAATGCGACGAAACGCTTCATCCCTCCGATAGAGATACGTTACCTTATAGTAAGGCTTCGGCAAACCAAGAGAGAAGAGCTGATAGAGAAACTCGGCGGGTATCCCGGTGATCTTGGCGTTGTCTACGATCTCGTCAATGACTAATTGCCCACCTCGAAGCATATCGGCGTTCTCTGTCCGTTCATCCGATACCAATCCTAAGATATAGTCTGCGGATACGTCGAAGTATTTCGCCAACGCGATCGTATACTTTTTATCAGGAGAGGATCTGTCCAGTTCCCATTTACTGATGACGCCCTGTTCCACACCTATCGCTTTTGCAAGCTCTGTTTGGGAGAGTCCTTTTTCCTTTCTGAGTGCTTTGATGGGGTTACGCTGTGCCGGGGTTTGCTTCTCTGACATAGAATGACCTCCGTATGAACATAGACTTAACAGCAGATAACCACATCATACTACTGTTGAAAATAATTGTCAAGCATTATCTTGAAGAATATTTCGTTTCATAGTACGTTGCCATCATAACCCATTCCAATCACGCTTTTTCTATTGAATTCCGTGGTGTTTTTTCGCCGTTGGCAAAACCGCTGTACTTGACCCCAGCTCATGTTTTTTGGATGTGTAAATTTCAGGGTTGAGTTGGGGTCTAGTTTGACCTTATACAGAAATGGGTTCAGCGTTTCCGTCGGAGATGACCATAGGGCACAAGGTCTTGACCCCAACTCAAGTGCAGTAAACACGACCTCGCGCCATTTCAGTCCCGCAGGGTTTCCTCCGTAAAGAGGCAGGGAAAAGCCTCATGTGACGCCGCCTTATGGGCGGCATATGAGGCGACCCGTCCCCCGCAGTGTGACGCGCAGTGAGCAACATACGGCCGCGCCGTATGGCGGGCGTATGTTGCGGGTGGGTTCGCAGTAGTCGCGCGTTGTAGAATAGCGGGTATCATTTTGATGCCAACTGAAATGAGAGCAATCAAGTCGTACAAATCCGCTTCAAAATATCTTGATGACCACCTAAACGGCTACGGCAAAATCCCCGAAAAGGACTGGCGGACGGAGCGGGAACGATTGCTGTCCGAGAGGTCTGCGCTTGTTGCGGAATACTATGACTTGAACGAGGACGTGAAAAATGTGGAGGCTTTGCGTCGGGGAGCTGAGAATTTGATGCAGGACATTACGCCGGAACGGACAACTGCGCGGGCGCAGGGGTTGGATTTATAACCATGACTGGCAAAGCGGGCGGGTGATAATAGCCCCGCCCGTCTTGCAAAAAACCAACTACCCGTCCAGCAACCCTAACTCCTTAATCTTCATCGCCGCTTCAACGCCTCCCGGCACGTCCAGCTTTTTATATATCGACTTCAAGTGTGACCTGACGCCGTAAGGCGTTATGCCTATCCTTCCGGCTATCTCATTCCGGGTCAGCCCGTCGCACAGCAAACGCATGACCACCATTTGCGGCTCGGTGAATTTAAGCACCCCCGTCACGCGCCCACCCGTCAGCCCCTTGGCGGTTTTAGATTGGGCCAGTGCCGCAATGTAAAGCATTTTGACAAACGTGCCGGGAAGGGTGCCGGCATAATCTTTTTGCGATGCGACCTTCATAAGCCTTTGCAGCATATTGACAAGCTCCGCGCCCTCGTTGGCGAACACCTGCGTGTACCCATACACATTCGCGGATATGATGGCATCTGTCATAAACCCCAATGCTTCCGTCTGATAACCGCGCCCCTTCTTCCAAAAGGTGATTGATAAAAGAATCTTCGTTTCGATCACGTCAAGCGGTCTGTGGTACGCTTCGCATAGGGCGAGGAGCCTCTTTATGAACAGGATCGCCGTGGCAAAATCCCCTAACGCAATATGCGCCCGCGCTGTTGTAAAGTGCTGATACAGTTTGAAGAAGGACAATGTGTCGTATACGCCGACGGCGGTTTTGCGAAGCCATTTTTTTGCCGCGTCCTCGTCACTGTCCTCTAATTTGCGGCGGCAGAGGTATGCCTGAAGGTTCGCGCCGAGATAATATGCCCTGTTCTCTTCAATCATGGCCGTCACGTTGTCCAGCGCCCTTTGCATATTCTCTTCCATACCCATGGCGTTATGGATTTCGACCAGTATCATCATGGCACAGAACTTGACTTCCGGCGCGAAGCCGTCGCGTATCTTCGCGTTCGCTTCCAAAGCGCAGATGTGCGCCTTTGCCATGTCGCCCCGCTCGTAATGAAGCCCTGCGCGTATGCAATTCTCCATGATGTCATACTCGTCGCCCACAAGCATACCGATTGTTTTCCTCAGAAGCAGTATGTTCTTGTCTGTGTCGGTTAAATACTCTGTAAAATCCCGGCTGGCCCGGTGAAAAAAGGGCAGATTCATGGTGATGGTAGGCGTGCCCGCTTTGGCTAAATATCGAAGGGGCAGTTTTTTCATGCTTTTTGAAACATGGATCAAGCTGAGCCTGTAATCCATGCAGCGCAGCATATATCTCGTTTGCGCCGAGGCCGGGTTTTGCAGAAGGATTTTAGGGAACAGTTTATAATAACGATCCAGGTATCTTTCCATATCCTCAACCCGCCCCTCAACAAAAGCCGCCCAAGCCTGTACTTCCAGCAAAAACGGATGTTTGTCCACGATAGAGTTGTCCACCGACATGCGGATGATGGAAAGCGTATCCTCGATGGCGGCATAGGGAGAGTTATAGTCATACATCTTCCTCAAACCCTTTGCAATCCCGCCCGTTTCGCCGCTCCGCAAATAATATTTCACCGATTTGAAGTAATCCTTTTGACTATAAAAAAAATCCCCGGCTCTCTTATAGATGCCGCTTCGGATTTTTTTACTTTCCCGCTCCAGCATACGGTTCAAAAATGCCTGAAAAAGATGATGAAAATAGTATGTCCCTTCCCCGTCCGAACTGATAAAAGCACTTTCATCGGTCAGGCGGTCAAGCGTCTCCGCACTGTCTTTTTCGCCGGTAAGCGCGGCGGTCAGCTCCGGCGTGAGGCTGTCCGCGATGGAGATTTTCATCATAAACGCCCGTGTGCACTCGTCCCATTTTTCCCACACCTCTTTTTGGATAAAGGCTTCCCAATGCCTCTCGACCAGTTTTTTCGCGGATGGCTGCCCGCCTGAGAGCAGTATGGTCTTTACACCGATGGCCCAGCCGCCGGTGGAGGTGTATATGTCCTGCGCCTGTTTTTGGGTCAGGGAAATCCCCCAAGCGTCAAACAGCGACTGTATTTCGTCGGACTCAAACGCCAGCGGCGCGGCATCCATAACGGAAATGTTGTCTTTCACAACCAAATCGCTGAAACTGTCGGGCGGCGGCCTGCGGCTGAGTAAAAACAGTGTGATATTGTCCGGGAGCAGGCCAATCAGCGACGGCAGTTTATTCCGCAGCTCGTCATTGGAAACGAGATGCAGGTCGTCAAGAATCAAGACGCTCTCCGCCCCGCCGTCTGCGAATGCCTGTATGGCGCGGATGGTAAATTCGATAGGCGCGTTTGAAAAGGCGGGATGTTTCACAATCTCCCGCAAATCTTTGTTATCCTGCTGAAGCCGGAGGAGGGCAACGGCAAAACTCTCGCAGAAAAGCGAAAGGCTCGCCCCTATGTCCTCGGTCAGGGCGATTCTACTATACGGCTTGCCCGAACCCCTTGCCCACATATTGACCGAGAAGCTCTTACCGTAACCGGCTGGGGCGTAGACGTATATGCGCTTGCTTTCGGCAAGGCTCGTGAGCCGCTTCATCAATTCGGTGCGCGGAGCCGTTGGTTTCGAGCTTGCAACTTGCATCGTTTGAGAATCCCACCTTTTTTGTTTCGCTTTACTATAGCATAGCACAAAACCGGGCATTTTCCAAAAGGTAAAAAACTCTTTTCCAAAACCACTCCCCACGGGGTACTTTTCAATTTTTCACCCCTAGTGTAACATGGATAATGTGGCACTAGGCTGCAATAATATGTAAAAATGGAGGGATCCCCCATGACAACGGCAACCAAACGCAGCATCCCCAGCAAAATCCTGTCCCTCTCCCTAGCGTTCCTGTTAATACTGATGCTTCTCCCGGCGTTCCAGCAGCCCGCAAAGGCGGCGAACATTGCCTCTCTGATAAGCACGATAGAGAGCTTCAGCGGTCTTACCGCGACGGAGACCAGCTCCAACGTCATCACCGTAACCGGCAACGCAACAAACGTTACACCCGCACTATCATTGAATATCGACCCCGGCATCACAATAGAATGGGGTGCCGATTTTCGGACCGCAACTAGCCTAGGCACATCATCCCTCGTTCTGAGCGGCGGCGGCATCTTTGACGTCGTTGCCGGCGGCGTCGTGCATAGCTTGGTGTCAGTCGGCTCACAGACCGCTCGGGCAATCAGTGCCTCTGGCAGCGTCACCGTCAAGGTCAGCGGAGGCAGGGTCGAACAAAATTCCTCAGGCACCGCCATCTACGCCGGCACCGGGGTCACTGTCGATATCAGCAGCGGTTGGGTGATGAGCTCAGCAGCTGCTGGTTCTAATCCTAATGACAGCGTGATTTACGGGGCGGCCGGCTCGACAATTATTATCAGCGGCGGCAGAGTGGTGAATTATGGCACTAGTGCTAACTCCCACGCCATCAAATCAGCGGGAACTGTTGTGTTGCATGGCAGCGGTTGGGCCGCGCCTTCCAACCCCTATGACAATGCTGTTTCTGATATTAGAGGAACCCCCGGTGATCATATACGGAGCTGTACGGGCGCAGCTATCGCATCCAACGGCGGGGTGGTTTATGTTGAGGGGTCGCCCATACTTGCGGGGTACAACGGATCGTCCCCGTCCTATATTCGGACGGAAAACGACGCAATCGGTTTTTATAAAGGTTCTAACGCCGATCTCTTCGGCAGCGACTTCACCGCAAACGATAATCTGTTCAATCTCAGCACTGCGCCTGCCGCGCCGATACTGGACAGCGCAGCACCGACAAGCGTCACGCTGGATGGGATGGCGAGCGCGCAATACAGAAAAGACAGCGGCGCGTGGCAAAGCAGCCCGACATTCAGCGGCCTTGATCCCAATACGGGGTATGATTTCACCGTGATGCTAAAAGGACCGGACATCCCCGGGTTTACCCTCGAAAGCCCTGAAAGTGCCACGGCGACACTTGAGACCGCGCCGGCCGTCCTTGGCGGCATTGTCACGATCAGCGGTACGCCGATATTCGGCGAGACGCTGACGGCTGTCACTACGGGGCTGACATACACGCCGGCCTTCTCCGCAACTAAGGTATTGTCCTACCAATGGAAACGCGGCACAACGGATATCGGCACGAACAGCCCGACCTATACCCTTGTGACAGCGGACGTCGGGCAGACGATCAGCGTGACGGTCACAGAGACACACTGCGACGTCGGTGTGATTGGCACGACCGCCTCCGCGATAGGGAAAGCGGATCAAGCCGCTTTAACAATCACAGGACTTAGCGGTCTGTATGTCTACGGCGGCACCGCAACGCTCGGCACGACAGGCGGCACGACAAGCGGCACGGTGACTTATAGTTCGAGTAATACCGCCGTGGCGGAGGTGAGCGGCAACACCGTGAACATGGTCGGTGCGGGCAGCTTCACCATCACCGCGACGATGGCGGGTAACGCCAATTACGAGGACGTGTCCGTTACAAGCGGTTCTTTCACAGTGGGCAAAGCGAATCAAGCCGCGCTGACCATCACAGACCCCGGCGCAAAGACATTTGGCGACTCCGCGTTCCAGCTTGCGACCACGGGTGGGAGCGGCACAGGCGCGGTGACGTATGAGCTTGTTTCCGGGCCGGGTTCGGTAACAAGCGGCGGTATGGTTACGATCAACGGCGCGGGGGCCATTGTGGTAAACGCCACGAAAGCGGCCGACGCGAATCATAACGGGCCTGAGACGTCCGCAAATCTCACCATCACGGTGGCGAAAGCCGACCAAGCCGCACTGACCATCACACCCCCCGGAGCAAAGACATTCGGCGACTCCGCGTTCCAGCTTGCGGCCACGGGCGGGAGCGGCGGAGGCGCGGTGACGTATGAGCTTGATGGCTCAACCCCTGTGCAAGCCGGAACGGTGACAAGCGGCGGCTTGGTTACGATTACCGACGCGGGGGTTATTGTCATCATCGCTACCAAAGCGGCTGACGATAATTATGGCGTTAAGGCGACGAGTATTAGCATTACAGTGAATCCAAAACCCGTTACCATCAGTACGGCACTCAACGCCAACGTCATCGCCGGGGAGATTACAACGAGCCATACCGTAACCCTGCCCGAGCTTCCGGCGGGCGTGAGCTATGGAGCTGTCAGCACGGCGGCGGGAACAGGCGGCGTAAACTTCATTTCCGGCACACCCACAGTCAGCGGCCATACACTGACATTCAGCGCGTCGGACACTTCATCGGACGGCGACACGGCAACCATTACAATCGCCGTAAACTGGGGAGCGAATCACACAGGCGCGGCTGAAGTGGTCGTGACCGTCCACGCGCAAGCGATATTACAGGAGGATGAACCGGACGCGGGCGTCAACTACACAACCGAGGAACTGACCGGGCTTGACGCGGACGCGGCCTATACGGTGAACGGCGTGGCTAAAACCGCCGACGCAAGCGGTCATATCGCCATAGAAGCCGCTTGGATGGGGACGACCGTAACCATCATCAAAACGGGGATCATTGCCGACGACACGATTGACAGCGACCCGCAGAACCTTCCCATTCCGGCGCGTCCCGCCGCTCCGGGCGGCGTGGGCAAGACCGACACCACGGGCGGCGGCAATAACGGCACGCTCACGGGCGTTGACGCCACGATGGAATACAGCGGCAACAGCGGCTCGACATGGACGGCTATCACCGACACAACGGTCACAGGGCTTGCGGCGGGTACTTATATCGTGCGTACAGCGGCGACAGGTTCGGCTTTCGCAAGTGCGGCAACCGCAAATCTTGTCATCGCAAGCAGTTCCTCCGGCGGCGGAGCCCCCGCACCCGACCCGTCGCCGTCCCCCACCCCCTCGCCGACGCCCACGCCCGAGCCCGGCACCATACCCGGACACGGCGGCACGGAAGATAACGCAATGGATATTTCGATAACGGTGAGCGATACAGGGGAAGTCACCATAAACCTTGACGCGGAAACAACAGAAACCCTGATCTCCGACGCGATAGCCCATGCGGAAGCGGAGGGCGATAACGCGCAACCCATCGTCACCTTCGACCTCTCCGAAGTCAAAGACGCCACAGCCACCGTTTTCAACGTGGAAGCGGCGCAGGCGTTCAGCGACGCCGGAGTTGCCGTAACGGTCAAACTGCCCGGCGCGGAGATCACTCTCCCGCCGGAAACGCTGGCGGAACTCGCCGCCGCGCATGAGGACAGCGATACGCCCATCACGGTGGAAGCGGCCATCGTACCGATGAAAGACCTCACGGGTATGCAGGCCGCGCAGGTGAAAGGGTATGAAACGGTTATCAGCCTTGACGTCTTCGTGGGCGATGCAAAAATCAACGTGCCGCTGACCGTCAGCCTGCCGTATACACTCAAGGCAAACGAAGACCCCGCCGCCGTCTGCGTTTGGTATATGGACGACAAGGGCAACCTCACCAAGCTGGAGGGCGTGTATGACGCAACCACAGGCATGATAACCTTTACCATTGAACACCAGAGCTATTTCGTCGTGGGTTACGACCCCGTCGCGCTCTGGGTCAACAAGTATAACGATCTGTCAACAGACGACCCGTACTACGACGCCATAGCCTACGTCACTTTTTACAAACTCTTCAGCGGTTACGGCAACGGCTTGTTCGGAGCGGAAGACACCCTGACCCGCGCCCAGTTCGCCACCCTGCTTTGGGTCTTGGAAGGCAAACAGACACCAGAAGGGATAAAGAGCTTTACCGACGTGCCGGAGGACGCTTGGTACTATAACGCGGTCATTTGGGCGGCGGACAACAGCATCGTGGCCGGGGTTGGCGGCGGGCTGTTTGACCCGGAGACGCCGATCACCCGTCAGGAAGCGGCGCAGATGCTCTACAACTATGCCGTCAACTTCAAAGGCTACGACGTCCCCGAAAACCGCGAACTGCCGGAGTATACGGATACAGACCAAATCGACGCATGGGCGGAAACGGCGGCGCAGAAGCTGGCCGAAGCGGGCGTATTGAACGACGACGAGGAGTTCAGGCCGCTGGACGACGCCACACGCGGCGAAGCGGCGGATTTGTTCAGGAACTTTTTGAGGTTTGTTGCGGGGGAATAATGAGAGAGGTTCTCCCTCGATGGGCATAAGGCGACCGGCAGGCTTTGAGCCTGCCGGTCGTTTTTGCGTTTGGCTAATTAATTTTGGATTTTGGACATTTACCCTTGACAACATGACTTTGAGAAGCGGGAATATATCTCCAAGTCCGGCGTGGTAAAAGACAGCATGAAACACGACCTTGCTGCTGGGACGCTGGATATTCCTGCCCGGTTTGAAGTGGCGCGAGCAAAATTTGAAGCGGTTGTCAGCAAGGCCAATACAAGGGTTCCCGTCCATAACCGGGGTAAAGAGGTAACCGTCCGCTTGAAAAAGCAAGTCATGGTCTCCCCGGAGTTCTTGGCCTTATGGGATAAAATCAAAGGCCGCACGGCGTACCGTGTAGCCATTGATGAGGACGCGCTCAAAACCCGCTGTATAGAAAAAATCGCGGAAATGGAGCGGTTACCCAAGGCGCAAGTTACCACCCGCACCGCCCGGATGAATGTGGAACAGTCCGGCGTGACGCATACCGAAATGGGTCTAAGTACCATGGCGGTCAAAGAGGAAGCACACCGCTTGCGCGGCGTGGAAAAAGGCAAGTTCAAATGCGGGAGACGGCATTTTGCCGCTCTTGGCGACGGCGTGGAGTTCCCCGACAGGCCAGTGAAGGATTGGTGGGAATTTAAGAAGACTGTATAGAGCGGGGTTTGCTGGGGAGTGTCACGCCCCCACATACCTCTGCTTTGAACTCTTCGGCTTCTCCGGCAGCGTCAGTCGCAACAATCCCGCGTCCACAAGCGGTTGGATGACGCCGTTCATGGTATGCGTCCGGGAAAACCCAGTGAACGCGGTAATCTCCGCTCTCGACCTAGGCTCGGAACAATATTCCAAAAGTTCCTTTTGCAGCGTTTCCCGACTGCGCTTGGTTTCCCCTGTGTAAATATTGTTTTTGAACGTCACCATAAACTCGCCGCGCCGCGCTTCAAACACCGGAGAGGGCAACCCGGCCCTCGTACATTCGGCGCGGATTGTGGGGATACCGGAATAGCGGTTCTCCGTCACGCCCAACAACTCCAAAATATTCGCCAGCGACGGGTTGCGCGTGTCCGGGCGAACCTTGCCGAGGGAATCAATCGTGATTTTTCCGTACAGCCCGCCGCTATTGATGACTTCCATCCTGTCGCGGTACATTTCAACGCGCACAGGCACATTTTGCGAGTGGACGCTGTAATCCCGATGCACCAGCGCGTTCAAAATGGCCTCCCTGACTGCTTTAGGGGGGTATTCCGGCTTGTCGTGACGCTTGCCGTCGTCACCGACAATCGTTTTATTCCGGCTGTTCCGTCTGACAAAATCGACGGCCAGTTCAATCATATCGGGAATCGCCCCGGTGATGCGCTGGTTATCAATAAAACGCTCGCCTTCCCCGCCCAAATCACCCATCTCCACACCGGGGACGGAGACGGCGGTGATGCAGAGTTGCGGAAAATACCCCTGCGGGTATTTTGAAAAGGACATGATTCCGGCAATGGTCGGCACACTGCCCGACGTGACTCCCATCAGCTCTATGATTTCCTCGTCGGGTACGCTTTCAGCCAAATTCCTGCGCTCTTTTTTTGCCTCGTCAAGATACGCCGCCAGCCGCTCGTCGTCAAACAGCGTCAGTTTCGCGTTGTCCACCGTGCGCAGATCATCCTGCGCCCGTTTGCGGAAGGCTTCATAGCTATAAATCTCATATTCGCTCATCAGCTCGTTAGATTCGCCCACCCGAACGTAAGAGCCTTTCACCCTGCCAATGCCGCGATAGTATATCGGCCGCTCGGACATGTCAACCGCCGGGATTTCCGCCGACACAATCACCATCCCATCCGTCTCGGCAACGGTGAATAACGGGCGCACCGCAGGCTCCATCTGCTTGCACTGCTCGGCGACTTTCTTTTGCAGATCGTGCGCGTCATATACCCCTGTGAGTTTGAAACGCTCCTTTTCGTTCAGCCCGAAAAGGATTATGCCGCCGTCGTCCTGATTGGAAAACGCGGATAACGCCCCATACAGCTTCGTCGGACAACCGTCGTGCGCGGACTTCACCTCTATCGTCTGCGTTTCACATTGCGTCCGCCGCACACGCTCGGCTAAGGCGACTAAGTCTTTTTCCTGCATATGCGAACCCTCCCTTGGAAACTTAGTATAGCAAGAAAACAGGCGAATGTCAAGCAGAATGATAACTGTTGTCAAAAATACAACAACAAAACAGCGGAGAATGATAACTGTTATCATTCTCCGCAACTCGTGTGGGCCGGTTGATTCATTAGATTTTAATATGTAGCGGCTACCTCTACATCAGAGGCGGCTTCCATCTTAAAGCGGTTCATAGCGTCCTTAGCTTCAGGGACAACATAATTGTTGCTAGCCATGATTTTAAGTCACTCCTAGATCATGATTCAACACCTAGCGTATGCTCGGTGGTTCGCCGCACAGGATAACGGGCGTGTACCGGCGGATAAACCGCCAACGCCTGCCGTCCTTTTTGGCGCATTTGTATTATGTGCTTTGAATCATTGATTATGTTGATAAGATTTTGCATGAATTTACATTGTTTGCAAAGTGAACATCAAAGGAGATTTCTACTCCGCCTGCATCACATAACGCTCCTCGGCTTCGCTTTGAAGCTGTTTGAGCATGGCGACGGCTTGCTCCAATGTGCGGGCTTTTTCTATGATGGCCGAGATACCGTTAAACAGGCCGTAGTATAAAGGTTTGTAATTTGTATTTTGATCCTTTCCTGTTTGCTGATCCAGCATGAACAGGGTTTGGGTAATCAGGCCGTTCAGCGCGTTCTGCGCGGCGGCTTCTTCCATGGTTTGCTTCATCGTTCATCCTCCCTTTCCGGGCATCATATTAAAAGGCATACCCTTCAAAAACAGAAGCGTATGCCCTATTATACACCAAAACCTTTCTTTTAGCAAGATACCCTTTCTTTAAGAAAGATTCGCTATTTTCCGCTTTGACCGAGTATGGTGTATCTGTCGCTTTGAGGGATTTGATCAGGACGGTGCGTTTCAATGATATATTGCCCTTTGCCGTCGAAGCGGATGGTCACAGATTTGGTGTGAACCGCGCTGTTTCGCGCCTTCTCGCTGATGATCAGGCTGGCTCCGCATTCCCGCATGGTTTCAAAGGTCTTCATAAACCCTTCGCCGCTGCCGCCCGTTTCGGCGCGGGTGGTCACCCGCTCCGTTCCGAGGCGCGCCAGCACGGAAGGTTCAAATTCAATGCCGCTGTCGAAAACGGTGAGCGCGTAATGCTCCCCCGCAAGACCCAGCGTCACCAAAACGGAGCGGAACGGCTTGTCGCTTGCGACGACCGCGAACAGCGCGTCCTGCACATGATCCCCGATCATGGTTTCCAGTTTGCTTTGGTCGACTACCTTTGTCACCATGTGACGGATGCTTCCGTTTATCACAAGGTCAAAGCTGATTTTTTCGGCGGCGCACCCCCGGGCGAACAGCCGAAACAGATTGTCCAGCATGGGCAGATTGGTTTCCGGCAAAACCTTTTCTTGTTTCACCCGCCCGGCGTCCTTCCGGTAATCCCGCATGAGCCGCCGCGCATCTTCTATATGAGCGGCAAGCTCTTCGGCAAATTCCGCCATGTCTACGCCGTGTTTTGCTTTGGACAGCATGGCGGCGTAGCCAAGTTCCATCGCCGAGACACGGTGGATGATGCTGTGGTTGGCTGCCCGCAGGTTGTCGGAAAATTCGGTCAGCCGCCTGATCTCCTCGTCTTTTTCGGCGATGGCCTGCCGATAGAGGTCATCATTATTCTCCTTCGCCCAGCGCAGATAGGCCGCCTTGATCCCCCGCCTGATCCATATGTAAACGCCGGCGGCGATGACGGCGATGCCCGCTATAAGGATTTTGATGGTGGAAGCGTCGTCCGTTTTGGCCATGTTTTGCCCTGCCGCGGTAACCACCAGCATGGCTCCCGCAACAATCAGCGAGACGATAACGGTATATCCTTTGAGCAAAAAGTCAAAGCCTTTTTGAAACCGCCTGATTTTGAAGAAAAGAACCGCAAACCCAAAGTTGAACACCGCCGCAAGGGAATACATCAAAGGATACACCAGCTCATCATATTGGATAACAGAACCGGCGATGTGGCCGGAACCCGCAATCGGCATAAAGATTATGCCGACAACCAATATCCCCGCGTAGTAGAAAATATAACTGCCCCCGAAGGCCAGCAGATAGGCCGATATGGCGGTATCCTTCTCGATCATGGTGAAGAGCAGGATGAGAAGAACCGACGCCGCGCAGAACACCGGCCTGACCGTCGGCGCGGGCAGCCAAAAGTACCCGCACGCATACATATAAGCAGCCAAAAGGCTCCACTGAACGGTCATGACCGTGTGGAGGTTTGGCGGTTTATACCCGACGGATCGTTTGAAAATATAAAAGGACGTGAGGAAAATGCCAAACGTACTAACAGCGTCGATCCAAAACGCGTACACGGCAGTCCCCCCTTTTTCGACATGATACCACAGAACCGCCGAAAAAACAAGAACGGACAGCGTAACGCCGTCCGTTTCTTTATGGTTGGATGGACAAAGATGAGATTAAGGGAACATAAGACGGAAAAGCCAATCCCACACAGCGTTGCCCTCCTTATTTTTTAGGTAGGCAAGGGGGCGGAGGCTTTCCGTCACCCCCCTCGCCTCTTATGTAACACCAGTTGTCATAAATAAAATACCACACGAAACGGCAAATTTCGTGTGGTATAGGTATGAACTTTTATGGACTATCGTGTGGTAAGATGGACTATCGTATGGTAAGATGGACTACTCTCGGCTATTTTTCAAAAAATTTTACGAATTTTTTCGGCGTAGTAGTAAATGAATTCGGTCGGGGCGGGGATGCCGGTGTTGATGTCGATGTGTACCGGGCATTTTTCTTTGAGGGTTTCGATGTCGGAACTGGCCCAAGCCCTTTCAATAACGGTTTGTATGCCGCGGATCACGGAATTGTAGTTGACCCTGAATTGGACAGCGAGCAGGGGGATGACCGAGGCGGTTTCTTTTTTTCCCCTTTCCGCCAAAAGAAGGATGGCTTCCCGGATGTAGTCCCGGCCTTTGAGGCGGACACTGATGCCCAGCTCGTTCAGCTCGGCGTCGATATGCCCGAGGAGGCGGACGCGCCGTTCTTCGGGAGATTCGATGATTTCCGGCCTGATGTCTTCGATCTGCGCGTACGGCAGGGATTCCCGCAGATTCAGCAGCATATCGAAAACCATCTCAGGGTTGTAGCCCGCTTGCTTTTTAGAGAAGGCAAAGGTAACGCCCATATCATGGATGCGGTCGTACATCACTTCAGATTGGATATTGGTCGTCACAACAACGATGGGGCGCAGTGCCAGCCTGGTTTCCCTGAGGTTGATCAGGAATTGCAGGCCGTGCCCTTTGCCTTTGCTCAATTCTAAGTCCAAAATAACGCCTTCGGGCAGCTTTTTTTTAACGATTTGAAGCCCTTCGTCGCTTGACCCGGTCATCCCGATCAAACTGACGTCCGCCCTATCGTCGGCGCAGTCTCTGAACTTACGATGTTCCATAATGTCGTCTTCTATAAGCAATATGGGCATAGGTTTCCCCATATCGTTGTTCATGTTACCACACCTTTCCACAGAGTAGTCCATCTTACCATACGATAGTCCATCTTACCACACGATAGTCCATACCTATAGTTCTTTGAAAGGGGTGTCGAATATGGTAAAATGATGTCGGATGGACTGTCTTCTTGTATCTTATCAGATGGTTATCCCATTTGCAAGAGCGGAGGGTTCCTTTATGACAACCACAGCCGAAACAGGTTTGGGCAGCAGACTGCGGTATTATCGGAAACTGCGCGCCCTGACGCAGGAAGAGCTGGCGATAACCGCCGGCGTGAAACCTTCGCACATCACCAACATCGAGCGGGGCAAAAAGGGGATCAGCGTGGACGTCTTGCTGCTCCTCTGCAAGAGGCTCAACATTCACCTGACCGATTTGCTGCCGGAAGAAGACCTGCGGGATGATTTTGAATTAAGGGAGCAGATGATCGGGGAAGTCGTGGCCGCGCTGAGGGAGCTGGAAAGCCCTCAGATCGGGTTTTTCAGGGCGATGGTCTGCTCGTTCTCGGATTAGCGGAATCCCGGCCGAATACAAAAGCCGCCTGTGACAAATGGGTCACAGGCGGCTCTTTTTACGTATGGGTTGGCGTTTATCGCAACGCCTGTTCAATGTCCTCTAAAATATCGTCGATATGTTCCAGCCCCACCGAGAAGCGCACCGTCCCGGGGGATACTCCGGCGGCGGTCAGCTGTTCGTCGGTCAGCTGGCGGTGGGTCGAACTGGCCGGATGCTGGACACAGGTGCGGATGTCGGCGACATGGACTTGGTTGGACGCGATTTTCAGGTTGTCCATAAACCGCATGGCTGCCTCGCGCCCGCCTTTGACGTTGACGGTGACCACCCCGCTCGCCCCCTTGAAATACTTTTGGGCGAGGCTGTAATACTTGTCCCCCGGCAATCCGGGATACCTGACCGACTCGATCTTGTTTGACGCTTGGAAATACTCCGCGACGCGCAGCCCGCTTTGGCAATACCGCTCCATGCGCAAGGCCAGCGTCTCCAGCCCCAAATTGAGCAGGAACCCCGCATGGGCCGAAGGGTAAGCTCCAAAGTCCCGCATGAGCTGCATCCGCGCTTTGAGGATATAGGCCAGTTTGCCGTATGTGTCGGTATAGGTGATGCCGTGATAGGTGACGTCGGGCTGGGTCAGACCGGGGAAATCGCCTTTTGTCCAATCGAAATTGCCGCTGTCAACGATCACGCCGCCCACTTGCAGGGCGTGGCCGTCCATATATTTCGACGTCGAGTGGATGATAATGTCAACCCCGTATTGGAACGGTTTGCACAGGATGGGGGTGGGGAAGGTGTTGTCCACGATCAGCGGGACGTTTTTGCTGTGGGCGATTTTGGCCATTTTCTCTATATCCAGCACCGTCAGGGCGGGGTTGGCCAGCGTTTCGCCGAAGACGGCTTTTGTGTTGGGTTTGAAGGCCGCGAGGATTTCGTCCTCATCGGCGTCGCCGTCAACAAAAATACACTCGATGCCCAGTTTCCGCAGCGAATGGGCGAAGAGGTTGACGGTGCCGCCATAGATGGCCGACGTGCTGATAAAGCTGTCGCCCGCGTTGCAGAGGTTGAGGATGGCCAACATACTGGCCATCTGCCCGGAAGAGGCGCACATGGCGGCCAAGCCGCCTTCCAGCGCGGCGATCTTCTCCTCCACCGCCATAACGGTGGGGTTTTCAAAGCGCGAATAGATGAGGCTGACGGACGGGTCGTCGAACACTTTGCCGATGTCCTCCGCCGAATCGTAATAATAGGTCGTGCTTTGCACGATCGGCAGGACGCGCGGCTCTGCGTTTTTCGGGGTATAGCCCGAATGCAGGCATTTGGTTTCGTCTCTCATGGGGGTTCCTCCTTTATATGAGGCTTAGAATAGCACAAGTATGAAACGGTGTCAATAAAACGATTGCCCCGATCACACCTTAAAACGCGGGAATCATGATGGGAGCCTCCCTGCCGTTTATCAATGAGCCGAACACATATACCGGCCTGTAAAAGCCTTTTGAATCCAGCAGGTATTCCAGCGTCACGGAAACAACCTCGACCGACTGTAAGTCCTTTGAATAAGCCCAATATGGAAAACGGCCTTCTTCTATACGGCCATATGCTTCTTTTTGGCTGATTATCTCGCGTTCCGCCACCGTTTCATACAGGACGATGGTATCCTCGATTTCTTTGATGGTGCCATCTATGCGAATCCGCATCTGTCCTGTCTGCCATTGCTCTGAATCGGCATTGTCCGCAACAAAGCGGTATTGCCCGCCGCCGTCGTTGACAAATTCGGCGTTGACAGGGGCGTCCACACCAAAATCAGATGCCATCCGGCGCACTTCCGTTTCGGATAAACCGCCGTCTCCCGTTTCTGTTATTCGATCCCAGTAACGGTACGTCCGGGTTTGATATTCTATTGTAAGGATGCCTCCGCTTGCCGGATAGTAATAGGCGGTGTTGTCATATAAACTAGGTTTTCTATCAGGACTGGCCGATATGCCGATTCGGCTAAAAAAGCTCTCGGCAAAATCACGCGCCTGTTTTGCAGTAAACGGCTCAACCTTATAAACCGTTGTTGTTTCCCTTTTATCTGATATATCAATGTCACAGGAAACGGCCACATTTCTCATGTCCTGCTGATACATATTGAGAGGTAAGTTCCCAAATTCCTGCGTTTGATAGACTATGTATATCGAGAGAAAAACAAGAACCGAAGCAAAAAGGGGTGACAGATACCCGATAACCTTCCGTTTACGCCCTTTTGCTCTCATTGTCTGCCATGCCATCACAAGCCCATACCCAATCAGCGCGCCAGCTGTATTGTTGATCACATCGTCCGTGCAGGCTTGCCCGCGCCCGGTTATATACTGAACGCACTCTATCAGTATCGACGCCGCACAGCCGATGCCAACTGTTTTCCACAGGCTTTTGAGTTTGTCCGACAAAAGGGGGAGCAATATACCGAAAGGGACAAACATGCAAATATTTAAGATAAGGTTTCTCCAAACGGCGGTGCCAAATGTGTGCCATGCTTCGCTGTATAAATACAGGGGGCGTAAATGTACCAGCCGGTATACACTGTCCGACCTGCTGAAAAACACAGCTCCGGCGACAATCATCAGATAGCACATGAATACGGCAGCCGGCAGTATCTTTCTTAACGGGAATTTCTTCTGTTTTCGTCTAAACATAAAGACGTATAGACATAGCCACGCCGCGCACAGGACGGCGGCAATAATGCCTCCCAAAACCGCATACTCTCTAAGCAGCCTGAAAAGGTCTGAAATCCTCAAACGCTCACCCCTCCAAACGCACATCGCCCGGCGTCAGCGGTTCCGAAGTGTCTACATCGCCGTAACTGTCAATCGACTGACCGTCCACCCAAAGGCGCATGGCCGAGATTTCCGGCTGGGTGGTGACCGAGCGCACAAGGCAATGGAGGGTCATGCGGGCGGAAATGCCGTTGTTCCCCGCATTGGCAGCAAATTCGTTTGAGAGGTTAACTGTCCAGACGTCGCCCTCCGGGAAGACGGAAAGCAACGTCGTCCCCTCGGGCATGACCGCTTGCAATCCCGCTTTTTGAGGGCCTTTGATCAATTCATCGATCACATACCGCACATACCAGGCAACGGTATCTGTCTCCCGCACAACGAGGGTGCGCGTTTCGGCCATGACCGTCTCGCCTGTTTGATCCGAAAAATACAGGACGATAGAACGTTCGGTATCGGCCAGCACCAGCGGGCTGAGGACAAAATCGGAAGCCCGGAGGGTGACGGGTTCGGAAGTCGCTCCTTCGATCGTTAAGACCACAACGTCAATGCCGTCCAGCCCGGTCAGGGTCAGAACAAGACCGGCGCGCGCCAACGTGAGGGCAAAGCCCTCCAGCGAAGCGGCTTCCTCCGAAAGGGTAACGGCCGCCATGCCGTCCTCCAGCTCAAAATCGGTTGCATCCACGCCGGAAGGGAAGGGGGAATCCGCCCCTTGGAGGACTTCGTTTAGCACAAATTCAAGAAGTTCTTCGCCTTCGGGGCAATACCGGGTCATTTCGGCCAGGGCGGAGCGGCCGTCCGATCCCCCGAGCGCGTAAACAGATACCGGCGTGCCCTGTTTGGCAGGGTTTCCCCTTCCGCATCCGGCGATCAGCAGCAGAAACAATATAGACATTAAAAATTTACGCATCATCGCACCCCGCCAGCGGGAAGCGCGCCGTGAAGCGCGACCCTTTTCCCACTTCGCTCTCGGCCGTGATCGACCCGCCCATACGAGCCGTTGCCTCGGCGGCGATCGAAAGCCCCAGCCCCGCGCCGCCCGCCTCGCGGCTCCGCGCCTTGTCCACCCGGTAGAAGCGGTCAAAGATCAGCGGCAATTCGGCTTCGGGGATGCCCGCGCCTGTGTCGTCTACCACAATATGCGCTTCGTCTCCGCGGCGGAAAACAAACGCCCGCACCGAACCACCCGGCATGGTATACTTGATGGCGTTGTCAATCAGGTTATACACGATTTGAACAAGGCCGTCCTCCGCCCCAATAACGCGGCAGTCCTCCGCCAGTTCACAGTGCAGCTCCACACCGCTGCTTTTTGCCAAAGGCCGGAGCATCCTCGCCACTTTTTGAACAACGGCGGCCGGATCGGTCACGGCGGCGGCTTCGGGCAGGTTGGTGTCGAGGCGCGAAAGCTGCATCAATTTTTCGGTCATACGGCTCAAACGGTCGGTTTCGTTGCCGATGTCGGCGACAAACTCCCGCACTGTTTCAGGGGGCATATCGGGGGTTTCCAAAATCGAATCGGTCAGCAGGCGCACCGCCGCCAGCGGCGTCTTCAGTTCATGGGAAGCATCGGAGACAAATTGCTGCCGCTGCCCCTCGGTCTTCCGCAAAATGGAGAAGAACTGATTGATGCGGTCGGCCAGTTCGGCCAGTTCATCCCTCCCGCGCACCGGAAGCCGGTAGGCGTAGTCGCCTTCATGGGCGGCGCGGATGCCGCGCAGGATGACCGAGATACGCCGGGTCAGCGCCAGCGCAATGATGACCGAAAAAATCACGACAACGGCGAAGATCACCACCGAAACGGCAAAAAGCCTTGCGATCAGGTCGGAAAGCTGTTTGCCCTGCGCCGTGTCAAGGCGGCTGAGATAGATGGCACCCACGATCATATTGTGGGAGGTGACCGGCATGGCGAAACGGCTGTCAAAGGCGTAATCCCTATACGCCGAACGGAAGGAATCCTGCCCGGTAAGGGCGCCGGCGATCTCGGCGTCCAGCGCGTACCGCCCCGCGACCGAGCCTGACGTAAGACTGTCGTAGACGACGAAGCCGTGGCGGTCTGCCACAATGGTGCGGTATTGGGCCTGATTGTCCATGATGTTCATCACCAGCGCGACGCTTTCCGGGGTCATATCCGTCCCGGAGAGGGTCGTCGCCAGGTCGGAGGCGCGACTCATCATGACGTCCCGGGTGTTGCTGAACATGAAATCCCGGGAAATCCAAACCGGATAGGTGTTGAGCAGCACCAGCATCATGCTGAGGATGATCAAGTAGGACAGCGCGATTTTGAGCTGATACCGGCTCACAGGCCGGCGGCGGCGCGCCGCTGCGTTCGTCCGGCTCAGACTTTCGCGTTCGATCTGTTTTTCGCCCGCTCTCTTCATGCTTTACAGTAGTATCCGACCCCCCATTTGGTGAGAAGGATGCCGGGGTTGGCCGGGTCGAGCTCCAGTTTTTCACGCAGGCGGCGGACATGCACGTCCACCGTTCGTATGTCGCCCGGATACTCATAACCCCACACCAAATTGAGCAGGTTTTCCCGGCTGTAAACCCGCCCTTTGTTGCGCATGAGGAGTTCCATCATATCAAACTCTTTGGCCGTCAGGTCGGTGGCCTTGCCGCTGACATAGGCACTGCGCTGCGCCGTGTTGAGTTTGACATGATCCAGCGTGAGCGTTTCGTCATCCCTGCCGCCGCCTTGTGCCGGGGACGACCGCCGCAGGATGGCGCGGATGCGCGCTTTCAGTTCCATAACGTTAAACGGTTTGGTCATATAATCGTCCGCTCCGTATTCAAACCCGATCAGTTTATCGGTATCCTCTCCCCGGGCGGTGAGCATGACAACAGGCACGCCGGAAAATTCGCGGATGCGCCGGCAGGCTTCCAATCCGTCTACTTTGGGCATCATCAAGTCCATGATGATCAAGTCGAAGGCCGCTGCCCGCGCCTTTTCAATGGCCTCGGCTCCGTCTTCGGCCGTCTCCACTTCATACCCCTCGTGTTCGAGGTTGAATTTGATGCCCTTCACAAGGGTTTTTTCATCGTCTACGACAAGGATTTTCATAGATTCCCCCCATAAATAAGTCCGGTCGTGATCAGCGCGAAGAGGATGACCAAGCAAAGCAGCGGTTTATCATTCCACATGGTTTCTAAAGGATCGCCGTCCCCGCCTGTTTCGGAGACGAAATTATACCGCAAGCAAATGATCAGCACCAGCGGAACCGTCCATACCATATGGTTTCCCAAACGCTCCGCCGTTGAGGCGTCGGTGCTCCACAGAGAATAAAACACAACGGCAAGAGCCATGCACATCATCATGTTTTGCTGCAAAAACCCCGCCGTATACCGCCGCAGCACCTCCCGGGACGAGCCGTCCGGCACCGAGATAAGCTCGCCGCGCCGTTTGCCCAGCCCGAGGTAGAACGAAAAGGCCGTGACGGTCAGGCAAAGCCAGCCCGAAAGCGCGATGCCTGTGACGGCCGAGCCGTAGAGCAATCGCAGCAGGAACCCCGAAGCTAGGATGGCGACGTCGGCGATGGGGATGTTTTTCAGCCCGAAACTGTAGGCGATGTTGATCAGCAGGTACAATCCAAGCCACAGCCATGCTTGAAACCCTACGCTCCCTGCCAAAACCTGCGCCGCCGCCGAAGCGGCAATCAAGGCTCCGGCGAGGAAGGCGGCCGCCCGGGCGGATACCGCGCCGCTGGCAATGGGGCGGGCGCGCTTGACCGGGTGTTCCCGATCCCGCTCCGCGTCCCTGATGTCATTGATGATGTAGACCGCCGGGGAGAGGAAACAGAAGGCGGCAAAGCCCCAAAGGGCGGCGGGGAGAGCCTCCATATCGAGAAGGCTCCCGTTGAAGATCAGAGGGAGCAGAACGAAGACGTTTTTGACCGTGTGCTTGATTCTCAGCAGACGCAGTATGGACATGATTTACCTCACCGGATAGGTTTCAATCCCGAAGCGGATGAGTTCCGCCATGCCGGGCAGATTGATCGTTAGCATTGCAGCCATAGCGGTTGCGTAAAGGGAAACCCGCAAAGGCTTCCACCGGGCAAAGAGTTTTTCGATCAACAGGACGATCAGCGAGAGAAAGGCCCATGAGAAATACAGGGTATACAGCACCAACCCGTTTTCCGCCGTCCCCCAGCCGACAACGCACAGGATGAGAAAGGAGAAGGCCGCCCATCCGGCACAGATTTGCGCGAAAAGGGATTTGCGGTTGAGGATAAATCCGGCGGCGGCGGCGAATAACAGCAGAAGCCCAAGGATGCTGACCGAAACAGCTGGTTCGGCTTGCCATGTCGGGTATCCATACGTGGTCGTATCCAGCCCGGAAGGCGGCATGGTGAAGCAGGAGGCGATGAACTGAATGTATTGCAGCAGCCTGTCGGAAAAGGCGACGCCCGCCCCGGTAAACCGCGTTAACCCTTGCAGCGAATCCACGGCGTTGAGAAAAAGGGGCAGTTGCCCGAACACCGCGACAACGGCGAAAAATTTCAGAGCGCAGCGGGCGATGACGAGAACCCTTTTTTGAAAACCCCCTCCGCCGGTTAGCAGCGGGAACAAAACCCCTGTTGTCAGTGTCGCCCCGGTGGCGGCGATGTAGGCCAACTCCCTGCCGCCTTTTTTCTCCGCCGACAGATAGATCAGCAAGACAAGCCAAAAGAAGGTGAAGACATACCGCTCCATCGTGAGGGTATACAGCAGAGCCGGGAACGAAGCGGCGGACAACAGGAAAAAACCGACTTTTACCGCTCCTGTCAGGCGCATCAGCCGCGCCAGCATGAGTAACCCGCACAAAAGCGGTATGGTCTGCACCATGCCGATCATGATTGGATAAGCGTTGGGCAGAAAGAATAACAATCGTGCAATCACCCCGGCTAACAGCCCGAACGGCATGGCAAAGACGCCGAACAGCGGGTGGCGGATGTCGTTTTCTTTGGCGTTGACGCTCTGATAGGTGTTGGTGTCCATTAAGACGGATGAATCGGTGGTGTATACGACGTCATAGACGGCATATCCAGCGGGTTTGGGCGAATAAAACGCGTCGGTCACGGAGAAGGTCAGGGCAACCGCTATGCAAAACAACGGGATGCAGACAGCTAAAAACAGTCTCTCCGCCCTGTCCATGCGAATTGAAAACTCTTTGGCAAAGGTGAACGCCCGCGAGACGAACCAGTGCATGAAGAAGAAAAGGGCGATCAGCGCGGCTCCCGCCAGCAAAACAGCCAATGCCCGCCGATTGTAAATCCGATTGAAATCAATCGCCAGCCGGTAGGCCGCCAGCGGGGAGAGTATCCCTGCAAATGAAACCGTCCATTTGGTCAGGCCGGACAATGCCTTCTGTATAAACCCAAACCGAAAAGCAATCACCAGCAATACAGCCAAAGAGCAGACCAAGCCCGCGCCCCGCTGCCACAGGGAACCCCGAAGCGAAAGCAGGGCTGTGGCAGCGATCCCCGACAGGACAAACGCCTCTTTGAGCATAGGCTTGTGTAAAATGTTCAACCCGTTACTCCCCCGCCTGGCATTCGGTATAAGGCGCGAGCTTCTCCAACATCTTCTCTCCGATGCCCTTAACATTCAACAGCCCTTCGACGCTTTCAAACGAGCCGTGTTCCTCCCTATAATCGATGATGCGCTGCGCGATGGCCGGCCCGACGCCGGGCAGGTCGGTCAATTCGATCAAGGAAGCGGTGTTGATGTCTATTTTACCCGTTCCGGCGGGCGGATAGACGAGGATTTCCCATTCTCGCTCCCCTTGAATGACAAATTGATCCCTCGGGACGGCAGTCGCCGCCGAGAATCCGATCAGGAACCCGATCAATAGAATCGCCGCAACGGCGCAGGGGAGGAGGATTTTCTTTTGCATGGTTGATGACCCGTTTCTTTTATTATACGAAGAGCGCAATTAGACGCAATTCACTTGCGGCTTTGCGCTTGACATGTTATAATGCATCATACCACAACCTAGAGAGGATTCCTATACATGAGGATAAAAAAACTTGCCCTTCTGTGCGCTTTCCTTCTCACCGCCGTCCTCATCCCGCTTCCGGCCGCCGCGTATTTCGATCTGCCCGAAGTGGACGTCCAAGCCCGGAGCGCGATTTTGGTTCACGCCCAAACGGATGAGATCCTTTTCTCCCACAACATACATATCCGCCGCGAACCGGCCAGCGTCACCAAGATCATCACGGGGCTGCTGGCTGTGGAACACGGCGGGTTTGACGAGATCGTCACGGCGGAAGAGGGGGATTTTTTTGACATCATCCCCGAAAGCAGCTCCATCAATCCCGCCATCACACCCGGCGAGGAGATGGTTTTCCGCGACCTGATCTACAGCGCGATGGTCGCTTCCGACAATTCCGCCTGCAACATCATCGCGCGGCATGTCGCCGGGTCGGTGCCGGAGTTTATGGAGATGGTCAACGAACGTCTTGCCGAACTGGGCTGTGAAAACACACAATTTGCCAATACGCACGGTCTGCCCGACCCCGAACACTACACCACCGCGTTTGACATCTACCTCATCGCGCGGGAGTGTTTGAACAACGCGTTCTTTATGGAGATCGCCCACACCGAATACATCACCCTCCCGCCGACCAACAAGGTCACCGAAGGGCGGAACCTGACCACCACCAACAACCTCATCACCCGCCGCCGTTCCGCCGAATATTACTATTCCCCGGCGCGCGGCATCAAAACAGGGCGCACCAACAACGCCGGGCACTGCCTGGTGTCGGCCGCCGAACGGGACGGGATCACCCTTCTCAGCGTGGTTTTGGGTGCGTCGGTGGACGAAGAAACCAATCTCGTCCGCAGTTTTATCGAAACGCGCGACCTCTTTGAGTGGGGATTTGCCAACTTCGCGCTCAAACGCATCCTCAGCCGGGTGGATAAACTCCTCAGCCTCCCGGTCATTCAAGGGGTGGATCAGGACGTCATCTTCCTTGTCCCGGAGCGGTCGGTTGAGGCGTTGGTGCCCAAGCATGTCAACCCCGAGGATATTAAGAAAACGATCAAAGTCTTCGAGCCCGAAGGGGTGCGCGCCCCGGTGAAGGCGGGCGACATTTTGGGCGAAGTGGAATTGTCCTATCAAGGACATGACTACGGCACCATCCCGCTCATCGCCGACCAAAGCGTCGAGCGCGACACCCGCGAGGCGATCCAAGACGGGGTCGGAGGCTTCTTCAAGAGAATCTTCGGTGCCCGTACGGACGACCCGGAAGACACAAGCGGCTCATTAAGCTGGATCAAATGGGCAGTCCTCGTAGCCATCATCCTTGTATCCTTATATATCATCCTTGTTATCTTCCTCAACCGCCGCAGACGGGTACGCAATATGCGCTCCGGCAGTTACCGGGGGAGGAGAAAGTATTGACAGTGGACAGTGGGCAGTGGACAGTGGACAGTGTGCGGACGCGGAGCGCGGAAGAAACTGAGCAATATGGCGAGGCTTTGGCGAGGCTGCTTCGCCCGGGCGATGTTGTTTGGCTCTACGGTGACTTGGGCGCGGGCAAGACAGCCCTTGTCCGGGGGTTGGCACGCGGGCTGGGAGTGACCGAACGGGTTACCAGCCCGACCTACGCTATTGTCAATGTCTACTACGCAACCATCGTCCCCGCGAAGCGGGCATTGGGTGAAGCGTCACGCTTCCGCTTCCCTGTGGCGCATTATGATATGTATCGGATCGACGGGTTTGACGACCTGCTGGGGGCGGGATGGGACGAATACGAAAACGGCGTGCGCGTTGCAGAGTGGGCGGAACGCGCCGGAGAGGTTCACGGCATCTGCGTCATGATCACGGACGTCGGGGAAACGGAGAGGGAAATCGTATGCTGCTTCTTGCCATAGACAGTTCGTCCGTCACGGCCTCCGCCGCGCTTGTTCGGCAGCGTGACGCTGCGCCCAATGACGGCTGCGGCCGAGGCATACTGTTGAGTGAGGCGTTTATCAACAACGGCCTGACGCATAGCCAGACGCTTGCTCCGATGATCGACGGCGTCTTGAAGAACGCGGGCGTCTTGCCGGGAGAACTGACTCAAATCGTCGTCACCAACGGCCCGGGGTCGTTCACCGGGCTGCGCATCGGCGTTGCGTCGGCGTTGGGGTTCTCCGCCGCGCTGGGAATCCCCTGCGCCGGGGTTTCATCGCTGATGGCGGCCGCATACGGCGCGACCGACCACGAGGGAACGGTTTGCGCCGCGATGGACGCTCGGCGCGGGCAAATTTATTGCGCGATGTTTCACGTGAAACAAACGGCTCTCACCCGCTTAACAGCGGATCAGGCCGTTGACCGGGAGGCTTTTTGCCGGCAGGCACCGCCCTCTGTCTGTTGGGTGGGCGACGCCGCTTTGCAATGCGCAAGAGAGGGCGACCGCCCTTCCTCCCGCCCGTATATCTCGGGGTACGGCGCGGCGTTGTGTTTTCTCAACGGTCACAGCCGCCCGGTTGAACAAATCGAATATTTGCGCGTCCCGCAAGCCGAGCGGGAACGGCTGGCACGGGGGGAGAGTTGATATGCAAACAGGAGAATGTATCTCCTTCGGCAAATTCAACTGGCGTGTGCTTGATATAAACGACAAAACGGTTTTGATGATAACGGAAAACATTATCGAAACACGTTCTTATCATGACCGTTATATTGACATAACATGGGCTGATTGCGCGTTGAGGGAATACCTGAACGGCGCGTTTTATGACCAATTTACCACCGATGAAAAATGCCGGATCGTTCCGGTTGTCAATCAAAATTTGGATAACCAATGGTACGGGACAAAGGGCGGCGAAGACACGCAAGACCGTATATTTTTGTTGAGCCTTGAAGAAGCCGTATGCAAGTATTTCGGGGACAGCAGCGCAAAGCTGTACAACCGCAACCCAAAACATGACTATTGGTTCCAAAGCAAGGATGTTCATAACAGCAAAAGGGCAGCGACGTTTAACGGTCAGGCAAACTCATATTGGCTTAGGTCTCCCGGACGCATTGGTGTAAAAGCCGTCTACATCAAAGGGAACCCCAGCGGCTGCGTGGGTATTCAGGGCAACAATGTTTTGGAAGGCAATGTCAGCGAACCTGACTATTTTGGGGGCGTCCGCCCGGCGTTATGGTTGAAACGATAACAACAATGATTAGTCCCCCTCCGCCATCTTCCCGTCCGGGAAGGTAAACCATGTATCCCCCGGACGGGGTAAACTTTACCAATAAAGAGTCACCCACGGCAGCTCCTTGAAAGCAGGGTCGTTCGTCAAGAGTATCATGTTTTCAGCGGATGCTTGAGCCGCATACATTCTGTCAAAAGGGTCACGGTGTTCCCAATCAAATTTCCCCGCTAAATGTGCGTGTTGTGCGGTGAGCGGTAATTCGGTTGCTCCGAACGCTTGCGACATATTAAAATAGTTTTCTGCCACATCTTCAAAGCCGTACAACTTGCCAATTTTATACTTGTACATGACTTCATAAGCACAAACAGCAGAAACGAATTTTTCTGCATCTTTATCTGCAATTATAGTTTTGGCATTGTTGCTTAATTTCGGACTTTCTCGCACAGCCCACAGAAAAGTATGAGTGTCAAGCAGATATTTTACAGCCCCCATGCTTGCAAGTCCTCCTCCGATAACGGCTCGAAAAAGCTGTCGGGGATTTCCGCACCTTTAGCAAAACCAATATTGCATTTATGATTTGGCGTTTCTGTCACTTCACTCTGCACAGGCAATACAATAATTTCTACCCTTTTATCGCGTAAAGCAGGCGGGATTTCGATAATACCGTTTAACACCGAGCTGCCTATTGTTTGGCGAACATACTCCATTATATTCCCCCCCAATCTCTCAAAACGTGTTTGTATAGTCTATTTTATCGCGTTATAATCAGAAAGTCAATCAAATTGAACGTGTTATTCACATTTCAATTCCCCTCCGCCATCTTCCCGTCCGGGAAGGTAAACCATGTATCCCCCGGGTCGCCGATGCTAGGCGGGGCGGCCGTCACCCGGTAGGCCGTCTGCCCGTCCACGTTGAAAAATTCCGCCCCGGCCAGCAGTCCTGTTTCCAGCGAGACAATGTATTCTTTTTGATAAACGGCTTCCTGTGTCCGCACAATCAGGCAGGCTCCGGTCGGAAGCCCGAGGTAATCGGCGGACAGGACGCTCTCCCGGGGCAGGGAAGCGACCGTTTCCCACGTGGGGATGCCGGAAATCGCCTCGGCGTCTTCCGGGGATATTTCGTTGTACGGCACGGCGTTGCCCGTCCAATAATACGTCTTTGCAGGTGTAACGATCACATTTTGGATATGCCCCCCGTGGCGGGTTTCCACACGCGTCAATTCGCCGCGCCGCGCAAAGGTATGGCTGAACGATTCCTCCCCGCCCGGCCAAAGATAGACGCATTCCACCGTTTGGATGTAAGCCTCCGGCCGTTCGATCGTTTCCAGCAGTTTTTGAATGTTGTCCGCACCGACGCTGACCGGGGTAAAGGCCAAGTCCAACCCCGGGCCGGTTGCCGACGTCCCCGGCAATGAGCCGGACGGCAGCGGGGGCGGCAAGGTGAAATCGGCTTTCACGCCGGAAAAATAAGCAAACCATACGCTTCCCATCAAAACAGCCGCCATCAGCACGGCGGCGGCGACCGAAAGCGACGTGACCCGTTTGCGGTTCATGGCCTTCCGAAAGGCTGGGGCGTCTCGGCCGACAATCCGGCAAAGTGCCGCACGGCCTGAACGATGCGCCCGGAAGCGTGCCCGTCGCCGTAGGGGTTAACGGCTCTCGCCATATGATCGTATGCCGCCGGGTCTTCCAGCAGTTCTTGCGCCATATTTACGATGGTTTCCCGCTCGACCCCGGCCAGTTTGACCGTCCCGGCGGTAACCGCTTCGGGGCGTTCGGTTTCACGGCGCAGCACCAAAACCGGCTTGCCCAGCGCGGGAGCTTCTTCTTGTAAACCGCCCGAATCGGTCAGCACCAAGAAAGACCGGGCGATGAGGTTGTGCATATCCAGCAGCCCGATGGGGTCGGTGAGGATGATGCGTTCCTGCCCGCTCAGCAGCGGCATAACGGTATCGCGCACCGCCGGGCTGAGGTGGACGGGGTAGACGATCACCACATCGGGGTTTTGATCCCGCAAGCCGAGCAGAGCCTTGCAGATGTTTTCAAGAGCCCCTCCATAATTCTCCCGCCGGTGGGCGGTCACGGCCAGCACCCGGCTGTTGAAAAAGTCCAGTTCCCGCAAAACGGGCTCCTCAAAGGTATAATCACCGCGAACCGTCATCGACAGCGCGTCGATGACGGTGTTGCCCGTTACATAGCTCTCACCCGTTACGTGTTCCGCTTCGATGTTGCGTTTGTTGTTCCATGTCGGGCAAAAATGAAGAGCCGCCATGCGGGAAATCATTTGGCGGTTCATTTCCTCGGGAAAGGGCGAATACCGCTCCCTTGTCCGCAGCCCCGCCTCGACATGCCCGACCGGGATCTTGTGATAAAAGGCCGCCAGCGTCGCGGCGAACCCTGTTGATGTGTCGCCGTGGGTCAGCACCAAGTCGGGGCGCAGTTCCCCGAACACCCCGTCCAGCCCGGTCAAGGCTTTGGCGGTAATGGACGCCAAAGACTGGCGCGGCGTCATGATGTCGAGGTCGAAGTCGGGTTTGATGTCAAAGTGGCTGAGGATGCCGTCCAGCATTTGGCGGTGCTGGCCTGTTACACAGCAAACACTGTGCAGTTCGGGGTCGGCGGCCAGCTTTTTGACCAGCGGCGCCATTTTCACCGCGTCGGGGCGGGCTCCGAAGACGCTCATCACAATGGTTTTGGCTTTCATTCCGGCTCCTCCCCGTCGTGTTCTTTGTTCTTCCGTTTATGCTTCTTGGCAAGGATGATGTAGACCGTGCTGACGGCCAGCACGGTGAGCAGCAGGATGACCACCCGCAGCTCGTTGGTGGTTGTCAGCACCACCGCCGACAGCCCCAGCACAGCCGATACACTGTAGAGGATGGCGACGGCCTGTTTTTGTGAAAAGCCCATATTGATCAATCTATGATGGACATGCCCCTGATCGGGTTTCATGGGGTTCTGCCCTTTGAGCAAGCGGCGGAAGAAGGAAGCCGCCGTGTCGAAAATGGGCAGCCCTAGAATCAGGAAGGGGACGATGTACAAAACGGCGAAGAATTTGAACAAGCCCAAGATCGAGACACAGGAGAGGATATACCCCAAAAAGAGCGACCCCGAATCCCCCATAAAGAGCCGGGCGGGGTTGAAGTTATACGGCAGAAACCCAAGACAGCCTCCGGTCAGAGCCGCCGTCAGCAACGCCGCGGCGGGGTTCCCGGTGGCAATGGCGATCAGCAGCATGGAGAGCGACGCGATGCCCGAAACGCCGACGGCCAGCCCGTCCAGCCCGTCGATCAGGTTGACGGCGTTGGCGATGACGACGATCCAAAGGATGGTGACCGGGATGCTGAACGCGCCGAGGTCGATCATGGTATTGCTGTTGAAAAAGAGCACGGGGTTGGTGAAAATGTCGGCGCGCAAGCCGCAGATGACCGGAACCGCCGCCGCCGCGATCTGTCCGGCGAGCTTGCCCCACCAAGGCAATGAAAGCACATCGTCCAGCGCGCCCACAACCACCATCAGAACGGCACCGATCAGGATGCCGGTGACCGTTTTGTCCATCTCGTCCATCCCGAAGATCAAAAAGGCGGTCATAAAGCCCAAAAAGATGGCCAGCCCGCCCAAACGAGGGATGGGTTCGGTGTGCATCCTGCGGCTGTCCCGGCCGGGATCGTCCACCGCCCCGACCTTGCCCGCCAGCATCCGCACCAGCGGCGTGACGGCAAAAGAGACGATCAATGCCGCCGCCAACGCAAAGAATATGGTAAAGTAAAACTCAGGCTCGGTTGGGAACGATAGATTGCCCTGCATGGCCCCACCTCTTCTCTGTCACAGCCCTATGACATCGCGTACTTTCTGTAAAACCGGCGCGGCGGCGGCTTTGGCTCGTTCCGCCCCTCCGGCGATCAAAGCCCCGAGCGCGTCCGGGTCTTCCAGCAGTCCGGCAGCCTTAGTGCGGACGGGGGATAAGACGCTGTCAACCGCCTCGCCGACCGCCGTTTTGAACGCCCCATAGCCCTGCCCTTCAAACGCGCGCCCGACGGCTTCCAACTCCTGACCCGTACACAGCGCGTAAATGGTCATCAGATTGCTCACCCCCGGCTTTTCCGCCGGGTCATACCGCACCTCCCCGCCTGAATCGGTGACGGCGCGTTTGCATCTTTGGATGATGGTGTCTTTATCATCCAGCATGGAGATATACCCGGCCGGATTGGGGTCGGACTTATCCATTTTGTGCGAAGGGTCGGCTAGGCTCATGATCCGCGCCCCCATTTTCGGGATGACCGGCTCGGGGACGGTGAAGACGTCGCCGTAGACGCCGTTGAAACGGATGGCAATGTTCCGCGCCAGTTCCAAATGCTGTTTTTGATCTTCCCCGATGGGCACAATCCCGGCTCCGTATAGCAGGATGTCGGCCGTTTGCAAAACGGGATAGGTAAACAACCCGGCGTTGATGTTGTCGGCGTGTTTGGCACTCTTTTCCTTAAACTGCGTCATCCGGCCGAGTTCGCCGAACATAGCGAAATTATTCAATATCCAGCACAGCTCGGCGTGCGCCGGGACATGGCTTTGGACATAGAGGACGGTGTTATCGTGATCCAATCCGCAGGCCAGCACCAGCGCGTAGACCTCACGGATGCGGCGGCGCAGGGTTTCGGGGTCTTGCCGGACGGTGATGGCGTGCATGTCAACGATGCTGTAGATACAGCGGTGTTCTTTGCTGAGTGACACCCAATTCCCCAGCGCGCCCAAATAGTTGCCCAGCGTCGGGATGGCCGTTGGCTGGATGCCGGAGAAAATTGTTTTTTGCATGGTTCACATCTCCTTTGTGTCCGCAGACGCCAATGGGTGCAGCGTCACGCTGCCCAATCGCGCAATGCCGATTTCGATCTGTTCGGGCGAAGGCAATGAAAAATTAAGCCGGATGGCGTTTGAAACGCCGTTTTCATCGCATAGAAACGCGCTTCCCGGCACGGCCATGACCTTTTTCTCTTTGGCTTTGCGGCAGAATTCTGTGCCATCCAGCCCGCCGGGTAGTTTGACCCATAAAAACAGCCCGCCCTCCGGCACGATCCATCCGGCTCCAGGCATGTGTTTTTTCAACGCCGCGTCCATTACGCCGAGCCTCGCGCGGTAAAGTTCCCGGCAGCGGGCGATGTGGGCTTCGAGGTCATACCGCGCCATGAATTGCTCAACGAGGATTTGGAAGAAGAGGTTGGAATGGACGTCGCTCACTTGCTTGCCGACCGTCATCTTGGCGATCAGCGGAGCCGGAGCCAGGGCGAACCCCAAGCGGATACCGGGCGCGATGATTTTTGAAAAACTGCCCGCGTAGATAACCCTGCCTTCGGTATCGAGCGTCTTAATTGCCGGGACAGTTTCCCCGCTGTAGCGGAGTTCCCGGTAGGGGTCGTCCTCCAGCACCGTTACATCATGTTTTGCCGCCAGTTCCAGCAGGCGTTTGCGCGAGGCGAGCGGCATGACTTCGCCGGAGGGATTTTGGAAGGTGGGGATGGTATAGATCATTTTGGCTTCCGGGTGCTTCTTCAGTGCGTTCTCCAGTTGATCTATATCCATGCCGGAACCGTTGCAGGGAACGCCGACTAGCTTCACGCCGTAGGAGCGGAAGGCGTTCAGCGCGCCGATGAAGCTGGGGTCTTCGCAGATGACGGTATCGCCTTCGTTCAGCAGCGTCTTGGCGGCAAGCTCGGCGACTTGCTGCCCGCCGCTGGTGATAATAAGCTCGTCTGTTTCATTCCCCAAGCCGTGCTTTTCGGCCAGCCGCTTCCGGGTGCGTTCCCGCAGCGGCTGATACCCTTCGGAGACGCCGTATTGCAGGGCGGCAGGCGCGTTATTTTGAAATATATCGGCGGCGATCAACGCCATTTCCGCCGCCGGAAAGGTTTCGGGGGACGGGTTTCCGGCCGCCAGCGAAACGGTGTCCGGGTCGCTCGGGGCTTTCAATATTTCACGGATGGCCGACGGGCGGAGCGACGATATGCGTCTTGAAAATTCCATTGCGTAAGCTCCTTTCTCCTGTCTTCCCGACAGTTTATCATAAAAAACACTGTTATGTCAACTATGGATGAAGTTCGTTCCGCGCTGTTGTTGCTTCCGTCTGTTTTTCATGGTATAATGGCAAAAAAGGTTTAGGAGGAATCTATTTATGTTTGAGAAAGTATTGCAGGCCGGGGAAACAATAGAGAAGCAAGAGGATTGTACTTATTGCGGCGACGGCGCGATGGCCGCCGTGAAAAACGGGGCGGTCGCCCTGACCAACAAGCGTCTGATCGTCTGCAAAAAGAAGACAACTGTGCTGGGGGTTGTTTTGGGCATTGTTTTTGGTCTCGCCGGAATGGCCATCTACTGGGCCGTCACGGATAGAATCGGCGGGGCAATCGGCGGGGCGATCATCGGTCTCGGCGTCGGGGTCGGCATGATGATCGGAATGCTGATCAGCAAAGGAAAAACGGCGGACAGCGCGGATTATTCGATTGAGCGTGACAATATAGAAAGCGTAGAGGACGGTAGCAGAGGCGTCCGTAAAATGCTCGTGATCAAAACAAAAGACGGGAACATATGCAAAATCGGCGTAAAAGATAAAGAGGCTTGGCGGGCGGCTATGACAAGACAGTAGGCTCATTGTTCAAACCGGGGCGGAATGTATCCGCCCCCGGTTTCAGACCGAAGACAAAGGCCCCGGTTGGCTGCGCCAACCGGGGTCAAACATTACGCAGAATGTGAAAGTTGAGGTTTTCTTCTACACGAAGCCCCAAAACACATCAGCAAAAGAGGCAGC
>Ga0082212_10000671_pt1 | contig 38914 bp, 26 predicted proteins | sample TergutNt197P3_FD_71548 | JGI IMG/M metagenome (GOLD analysis project Ga0082212, IMG submission 71548) | Neocapritermes taracua P3 segment gut microbial communities from Petit-Saut dam, French Guiana - Nt197 P3 | ecosystem: Host-associated > Arthropoda: Insects > Digestive system > Gut ...
TGGAGAGATTCTCTACCTATTGATAAGCTCCTTTCTACCGTGTCTGTCTTGGTTGTTGCGCAGTCGAGTTCGGAAATCCCGGAGGGACTTATGAATAACCCTGTACATTTTGGTACTCTATTTCTTCGTCACAGGATGTTAAGAATTTTTTCTGCTGGCAGTAGGCGTATTCTTTTTCCCCACTTCAGATGTAATGGTTATATTGCTAGAACTCCAGTTTGGGGAATTAGTTAGTGGTTTTTCCTACATTCTGGATAGAATGATAGGTCGTGCAGCTGTCATTCGGCCTCCAGGCATTAAGTTTTATTTCGTGCACTGCAGGCGTAGATCTACTTGTGGAACGTTCATGATTCTGTATTTTGCAGTTAATTAGCGTCATTTACTTGTGGATAAATGTAATGGGTTTTTTATTTTTTTATTATTTTATATATATTTTTGAAAAGTTAAACATAATATAAATGAAAATTATATATAATATATAATTAATTAATGAAGGTTATATTATGGATAAAAAATCTAAATCTAGCAATGATGAAAAGAAAGAGGGTAACGTATTTATTAGAAATAAAAAATTATTTTTAGTTTTATTAATAGTTTTTTTAGGAATAGTAGCTATAATATCTGTTGTAGCATTTATCTCCCCAGATGATAATAACTTAAATATTTCAAATCAAACTGAAACTAACATTTCTGAAAATCTAACTAATGAAACTTCTGGTCCAAAAGCGGGCTATAGATTAGTACAATTAGCAGGACTTAAGTTTTATGCTCCTGAAAAATATTTAAAAGCTTATGATAAAGGAGATTATTTTGATGGATTTGTAGGTGGAAAGGATTATGACAAAATCTTAAAATCAGGGGATGATTTTGACATAGGTCATCTTAATTCTAGTCAATTAACTTTATTAGAGTCCTTTGGAAGTAAAAAGAAAGTCAATTCTAGTGATGGAGGGCATCACTATATTTATCCTAATCAAAAAATTTTTAGTATAGGGGTATATCCTAAAAAACTTTATTCTACTAATTTTGATGAGATGGATATCTTTAATAAAAATTCTAAAAAAAACAGGACAGTTGAAAATGTTATTATTGGTGGACATAATGTAAAAATTATAAAAACTGGAGATGAATTTGGTAGTCAAAGTGTAGGTGAAAATGAAACTTTTGCTTACTTTGAAGTAAACGATAAATCTGTTTTGATAGCATTTACTGGAGTTCCAATTGATAAATATTTAATTGAAAGTTTTTTCACGTTAAACTAATTAACATGACATTATTAACTTACTTATATAATATGTATATTTTAAGCTTTTTGCTTCGAAAATAAGGTGATATTTTGGTGTTTGTAGGAATGGATCATGGAACAACGGGTATTTCATTTGCAATTATGTCTAACGATGGAAATCCAGTTGAAAGCTTTAAAATTAATCGTGAAGATAGTAAAGCTGGAAGAGTTTCAGCTATTGAAGAATTATCCAAAAGAGTTAATCTTGATGAGATTAAGTTAATGGCTATCACTTATGGTATGGGTGATGGAATCAGTTCAATTCTACCAATTGATAAGGTTAAAAATCGTGGAATATTATCTATTGAAGGAGCTGGACGAATTACTGGTGGAGGAACTTCAGTTTATACAGAAATTTATAAGTCAGACATTCCCACAATTGTTATTCCAGGACTCCATAAAGATTCTCCTTCTCTTGACCCATTGTTTTCTGCTGCATATTCTCATCAAGCAAGTTCAGAAAAAGTAAGTATTTCATACAATGCATTCCTTGCAACTGGCTGGAAAAATATGATTGTAGCTGATATTAGTTCTAATAGTGTAAATATATTAATTGAAAATGGAAAAATACGTGGTGCTATTGATGCCTGTATTGGAGCTATGGGAATTGTTCATGGACCTCTTGATTTAGAAATGATTCGTAATATTGATGAAAATAAATCAACAGCTAATGAAGCTTTTTCAACTGCTGGAGCTGTTAAAATAGCTAATATTGATGGAAAAGTAGCTTTTATGAAAGATATTCTTCTTGAAAAATACGAAAATCAAGATCCAGATGCTAAATTAGCTATTGATTCTTTAGTTTTCACAGTAGCTATGGAACTATTGGGTTTAGCTGGAATTGCTGAGAAAAAACTCGAGGGAATTGTTTTAACAGGTTCTCTCGGTTTTATGAAGAATCCTATTGATTTTGAAAGTTCGATTAATAAATATTTAAAAAATAAGTTTGATATAGCTATTCTTCCACCTACTTCTGGAGCATTTGGAAGTGCTGAAATAGCTAAAGATGTTTATAATCAAAAAAAAGATATTTTAGGTATTAAAGTTGATTATTAATAGTTAATTAATAGTAATAAATAGCTAATTAATAGTAATAAATAGCTAATTAATAGTTAATTAATAATTAATTAATAGTTAATTAATAATTAATTAATAGTAATAAATAGTTAACTTTATAACTAATATTTATTAAATCTTATTTAAAACATAAAATATTATTCTATACAAATTATTCTTTTATAGATATAAATGCTATTTTTCCACCTTTAACAACTTTTACACCATTTTCTACTTCTACAACAGTATTTAAAAAGTTGTCAATAGCTATTATTTTTCCTTCAAATTCTTCCCAGTTTTTAAGACCAATTAACACATTTTTTCCATTAAAATCTGCAAATTGTTTGTTTACTTGAAAGTTATTATTGTTATTCATATTATCCACTTTATTAAATATATTAAAAATTATTAGTTTCTTTTATGATTTATTTTTTTATTTTAATAGTTTCAGTTATTTGTTATTATTTTTTTCAAACTTAATATTTATTATATGTATATTTTATTTATAATAGTTTACTAATAATAGTTTATTATATGTATATTTATTTATTAATCAGTTTACTTTAATAGTTTACTAATATAATTAATTGATTATTTTATTTATTAATAGTTTACTTAATAGTTAATTAATATAGTTAATTGATTATTTTATTTATTAATAGTTTACTTAATAGTTAATTAATATAGTTAATTGATTATTTTATTTATTAATAGTTTACTTTAATAGTTAATTAATATAATTTATATAATATTTTAATAATATTTTATTCCATATTATTTAAATACTTTAAGAATTTCTAATTTTTTTTAAAATGTAATATAGATAATAAATTCTTAATTTTTGTTATATTAGTAATTTAAAATGAAAATGTTAAATATAAAAAAGAACAAAATAACATTAATAAATTAAATCATTATCTTGAATAGATTTTTTCTTTTTTATAATCTCCAAACTCAAGATAAAACTTCAATTTTCAAATAAATTTTTAAAAGGAATGGTTTTGTGCCGATTAATCAACTAGAAAGCAACTTATCAGCTATTACAACAACAATTGCGTATTTAGAAAAAGAAGAATGTGCAGATGAAGAACTTTTAAACTGCCTCAAGATTGAAAGAGATAAGTTATTAAAGGACCTTAATTTAAAATAGCGTTTTATAATGTGCATTGTTTAATGATAATTTAAAATAAAGAATCCTATAATCTAAATAATATAAATAAATAGAACTCTTCTATTTTATAATAATATTATCAGTAGTATAATAATCACTAATGAAACAAAGAATACTATAGTTCCTTTTACAAGAATGGCAGTACCATCTCTATCAAAAAATAATACCATACCATAAGATAATATCAATGAAGAAAGAATTTTAACAAGGCCGTTAATTCCCTTTGATGCTCCTGTAATAATCCCTATTAAAGTAGATATTAAATATGATATAAGAACAACTAATAAGATTAAAACTTCTGTTCTTTTTAAAATAGGCTTAATTTTTTCACCAATGCCTGGTTGAGAGTTTCTATATCTTGATTTAATTAAACCTGTTTCTTTATTTCTTCCTTTTAGGGAATGTCCAGATTTAGATTTAGAACCATATTTTCCAAGCCCAACACTACTTTTTCCAGATATATATGTACTATCACCAGTATAAATATTATTATTAGATTCATATGTTGAGTAATTTTCTCTATAATCATCGTATTCTGTATTATAATTAGAATATTCCTCATCATTATTAAAATTTGATGAGTCATCAAATACATTATCATCATAAGTAGTAGAATGTCTATTATCATAAGAGTTATAATTATTTTTCTTTTTAGGAAACTTTTTAGCTAAAACCATTAAACTATTTCTATCTATAAGCTTAATGTTTTTTCTAGATGCATAATTTTTAGCTTGTGATGAAAAATTAGAACTACTTACAATAGCAACTTTTGAAGCTTTCAAGCTTCTTCCAAGCATTTCCATCTCTTTTAAAATGTCTATTCCAACTTCCCATTGCTTATCATAATTTTTACAAGCTACAACAACTCCAAAGTCTCCCATAACAGTTGGAAGTACTCCGTATATATCAATTACTTTTTGTGATGTTTTAAACTCTTTATAAACTTTAAAACCACCACCTTCCATCACTTTTGCAACGAAATTTACAAGTTGTTGTTTTTCCACGATTTCACCCTAATTACATTATGGATACTTATAGTTTGTATAACGTATATTTAAATTATTTGTTTTTTCTTATTAATATACTTAATATAATCTAATGATAAAATTTAAGAATCTACAATCATTAAAAATAATAAAAACAAATATTTTTTTAAATTTTACAAAAATTTTGATTTTTTGATGTTAAAAAATTAATTTCACATAAAAAAAATTTAAAATAAAAAGAAGTGGTTCCGGCGAGATTCGAACTCACGATCCTCTCGTTGTAAGCGAGATATCATACCCCTAGACCACGGAACCATAACATATCAAATGTTTGAAAAACAAAGTATATAAACTTTTCCTATTTTATATAATTTTTATAATTTTTATTATAATTCTATTTATTAAATCTAAATTAAAAATTATTATGAATTTAAAAATTAATTTAAACTTTTTCAAATTTTTAATAAAGTTTTCTTAATAATTGATAGTAAAAAATATTCTAAAAATAATGAAAATATTAAAAATAAAAAATTAGAAAACAATATAAATCAACTAATTATTAAGTTGGTGTTGAATCATATCATTAACTAAATTTAAAAAATTGTCCTTTTCTTTATAAGGAATCATAGCTCCAGCAGCTATGTCATGACCTCCTCCTTGCCCTCCAAAGCTTAAAGAACTGTCATGTAGAACTTTTCCAAGATCAACACCTTTTTTTACTAAGGTTTCTGTTGTTCTTCCAGAAACTTTAATATCATTATGCATCCTAGCTAATGCGAAAATAGGTTTATCAGAGTTTAGAATTTTTGCACCCATTCCAACACTTGAAATGGTTCCCATCACACTTTTTAAGACTTTATCTTCGCTATAAATGTATTGGATATTATCCATTTCATTGGAACCTTCTCTTTTAATCCATTCCATTCCTTTAATTAGCTGATCTCTGTATTTTTTCTCTAAATTTAGGCCTGCATCAAGCGCTTCCCCTCTTTCTCCAAGAGCAATAGATAGAGCCAACCCTGTTTTTTTGTTCTTTCCACAAGCATCAAGAATACTAGAATATTCTTCAAGGTCTCTTAAAGCAGGGGTTTCTTTAGGAATACTATAGACATTTCCAAAAATATCCTCATTTAATTTAATTAGTTCATCCTTTAAAACATCTTTTTCCTCATTTTCAAGGTCTGTGAATTTTATTCCATAAGATATTCCTAAGTTTTCTAAAAATCCCATAGATCCTTCGAAATCCCCAGTTAATCCTGGAAGAGCTGGATTTAAGGTGTAAGCTAGTGATTTATATAGGGGTTCTTCTGACTTCGAAACCAATTTTAAGTCCTCATGAATCTCAAGAGATCCAAATTCTGTAGCGTCTTCAACAATTAACTTATTAACACCAGAAAATCCATTATGGTACTGCATATCACCAAATGCACCAAGAAGAGCTAGTGGAGAAAGGTGTTTTTTATTGTTTTTTCCTTCTCCTAAGTTTCTAATTGAAAAGTAAGCAGAACCAGCACCACTAAGATCTTTACTTCCATCAATTCCAAAAATATGTGGATTTACATGGATAACATGCTCTTCTGCTTCGATATCACTTGGTTGATGGTGATCTGCAATTATAACATCAGATTTGTACCTGTTTATAAGTTTTAAACAGGCACTTCCCATATCAGAAAATATAAACAAAGAATATTTTTCTTGAGAAAGCTCCCTCACAATCCCTGGTTTTAATCGAGGGATAATGGTGGTATGAAATTGTCCACCTTCTTCTTTAATAGCATTAGCTATAACGCCTGCAGCTGAAAGCCCATCAGCATCATTATGAGAAATTATCCTTATAATATTCCCTTCTTTGATGTGTTTTCCTAACACATCACAGGCAACATTCGCTCTATTTAACAAGGAGTGCTGCTTCTTGAGGGTCATATCTCCATCCTTCAGGTAATACATGCTCACCTACATAGTATTTTCCTAAACGCCTAATTCTGGATTCAATGATTGTTAATCCTCTTTTAGTGTGCAAATCCTTTGGATTTTCTTTTAAATGATCTCTGATATTTACAGCACGTTTAATTAGATTCATGATATCTTCAGGATATTCTTGAGATTGTTCATTTCTTTTTAATATAGCTGTAATCTTCTCACCAGTAACAGCTTTTACATTAGGAATACCATACTGATCTCTTAAAACTATTCCAATTTCACTTGGAGATTTTCCTTCTCTTGTAAATTTTAATATAAATTCTTCAATTTCTTCATCTGAATACATTACCCACTCTGGTCTAGTCATAATAATTACCTCTTCATTTTATATATTTTTATAATATTTGCATTATTTCATTTATATAAATTATATTTAAATTAATTTAATTTCTTTAAATCATATTTAAATTAGTTAAATTTACTTAAATTATATTTACTTAAATTATATTTAAATTAGTTTTATTTACTTAAATTATATTTAATCAAATTATATTTAAATTAATTATATTTACTTAGATTATATTTAAATTAATTATATTTACTTAGATTATATTTAAATTAATTATATTTACATATTGTTGTTAATTTGATTTTCATATAGTACTAATTAAATAATATTAATATATAAAGTAAATTTCGATATTAAAGCTAAAATAGATATTTAATGAATATATTCATTATTTTATAATAAAATATTTTTTCTATATTTTATTAAATATAATTAATCTATTTTATTGAAATATATAGTTCATCTATTTTTATAGAAATATAGTTATCTATATTTTATTAAATATAATTAATCTATTTTTATAGAAATATAGTTATCCATATTTAATGAAATATAGTTCATTTATTTTATTGAAATATATAGTTCATTTATTTTATTGAAATATATAGTTCATTTATTTTATTGAAATATATAGTTCATCTATTTTTTTATAAAAATATTTATCTATCTTTATTGGAATTATACCAATTAACAAATAGCTCTAATGAATTTTTTCGATGAGAAAACTGGTTTTTTTCATTTATAGTTAGTTCACCAAAAGTCTTTTTCTTTTGTGGAACATAAAATATTGGATCAAAAGCAAAACCTTTATCTCCTTTTTCTTCAAATGCAATTTCACCTTGGACCTTACCTAAAAAAATCTTGGGTTCGATATTGGGGGCACAATACCCAATGACCGACCTGAATTCGGCGTAACGGTCTTTAGTATTTTTTATATTATTCATAAGCTCCAATATCCCAGAATTTCCTAATGTATCTTGAACAAAAGAGGAATAAGTTCCTGGAAACTGATTAAGAGCTTTTATGAATAAACCAGCATCTTCAACAATCACAGGTTTATTTAATTTTCCAGCAGCATATTTTGCACCAGCTTTAGCTACATCTTCAAGAGTTCCTTGAACTTCTGTGTAACCTAAGTCAATATGCTCTAATTCAATATTGAATTTTTGAAAAATATTTTCTGCTTCTTTTACTTTATGATTGTTACCAGTTATAAATGTTATCATAATTAAAATTTAAACTTTAAATTTTATATATATTTCCAAAAATACTTATTAAATTATAATTTTTATTTAATTAAAAATTTTTATTTTAATTATAATTCTTTATTTTAATTATAATTTTTATTTAATTAAAAATTTTTATTTTAATTATATATCTTTATCTAAATTATACTTCTATATTAAAAAAAACAATATATTTAATGAGAAATATCTATATGTATTATTTTTAACTTTATTATTTGATAAAAATGGTATCAAAATTACTAAAAAGTTTTTGAGACCACCATAAATTTATATATTATTAATCATAGAAATTATATTGATTAATCATTATATTGACTAATTTTTATATTGAATATTATTACTTATAAAAACTAAATAATATTTTTTATAGAGAGAAAAAAGTAGGAAAATAATTTTCCATTGAATAAAGGGGGTGAAATTGTGATAATAGTAAACAAAAATAGCTATCGTGTTTTAATATTGTTTATTATTCTATTTTTATTTGTATTTAGCTTGCAATTTGCTTCAGCAGCTAATATTACTATTAACAGCACTTCTGCAGATGGAATAAAAAAAGGGCTAGATGATTCTAGTATAGATAATATAATATTAAATCCTGGAACCTACACAGGTGTTAATAATACTGGCTTAACCATTAATAAAAATATAACTATTCAAGGGAATGGTTCTCCAGGTACTGTGGTTATTGATGCAGAACTATCTGGAAGAAGAATTTTTACTATAACTGGTGGTGTAAATGTTATTTTTGAAAATATCACATTCACTAGGGGAGATAATGGTGCTATTTGGCATTCTGACTATAATTTAGATACAACGATGACATTTAAAAACTGTACATTCACTAACAACACATCAATTCGTTATGCTAGTAGTTATGGTGCTTGTATACATTTCCTTTATGGTGCTAAGTTAACTGTCATGGATTGTAATTTCACAGACAACATAGGAGGTTTTGGAGGTTTTGGAGGTGCAGCAATATATTCTTCTGCTCAAGATTTTTCTGTAATAGATTCAAACTTCATAAATAATAATGGAACTAACACTGCTGGTGCAATTTTTTCTACATCTTATAATCTTACTATAAGAAACTCTACATTCATAAACAATACTGCTGAATATAGTGGTGGTGCAATTTATGTCCAGTTTGGTAATAAATGTGTCATAGAGAATTCTAATTTCATAAACAATACTGCAAAATATCATGGTGGTGCAATTTATTTCCAAGATCATTCTAACTGCACTATTATAAATTCAAACTTCACAAACAATGCTGTAGGGAATGATTATAATGGTGGTGCAATTTATTGTTGGAGAGACCAACTTACAGTGATTGGTTCAACTTTCACAAACAATTCTGGAAAATCTGGTGGAGCTATTTACTCTCATAATTTGATATATTCTATTGAATATTTTGATTTTAGTGCAGAAATTATTATTAGCTTAAATGTTATAAATTCTAGCTTCATAAACAATATTGCAACAGCTAATGGTGGGGCTATCTATGGAGCTCTTATTAATGCTTCAGATAGGGAAGTTATCAGTTCACTTATATTTTATAATTCTGTCATTGTGGAATCTAATTTTACAAACAATAAAGCAATTAATGGTAGTGCTATCTATACTGGCCAAGGTCTTAATTATACTATAAGTAATTCAACATTTAAAGATAACATTGCAATTGATACGGGGACAATATATAACCGAGGGTCTATGAACGTTTCAGGAAATATAATGGCTGGTAACTTGGCTAAACTTGCTCATATGATTTACAATAATGGTTTTATGGGTGTTTTAAATTTAACATTTATCAACAACTCTACAATCAATGTTTTTGGAATGACAACGTATACAGTTTATGCTAATTTAACTGATGATTGTGGCAATACTGTAACTGGACAAATTGTAACTTTCATTATCAATGGATATATCATGGCAACAAGAACTGTCATTGAAGGATATGCTTCTTATGATTGTCTTATTAACTTTGAAGGAATAGTGCCTGTCACTGGAGGATATTCTGGTCATGGAAATTTTTTAATTGAAATTTTTAATGGTCAACTAAAAAATTCAATAGATACTAATACTACTATCATAGTTCCAGATACTGTAAAAATTCCAGCTTCAGCTGATGAAGGAGATTCTTTTAATATTACTGGTGTTTTAGCTGATGCAGATGGGGGTTTTCTAGCTAATACTAATATTGATATAATCATTGCTAATGAAACTTTTAGTGTATTTACTGATGACTTTGGTATTTGGAGATTACTTTACACACCTAAACACTTAGGAACAATAACTGTCAGTGTAAAATATGCTGGAGATAATAAATATAGTTCTTGTGAAAATAGTACAAGATTTACTGTGACTAAAGATGATATAGATATACTTAATGAAGATACTAAAATTCATAACCTAAAAAACTCTTCTGGAATGAAAATAAACGGAGATAATCCATATGTAAATGATTTTATTGCAGAAAATTCAAAAGTTTCAGATTATGAAAAAGTCAATATTTCCAAAACATCAGTAGCTAGTGCAGCTATGAAAAACACAGGAATGCCATTAATAGTTATAATCCTAGTAGTACTATTAAGTAACTTAAGATTAATCATTTATAGGAAAAAATAAGAATTTAAGCGTTAATGGTTGGTATAACGACTTCTTCCCTCAATTTCGGCTATTTTTTTAATGATTTTAGTTTTATTAATATCCTTAGTACCAGAATTATTAATATAACCATCTAAAACATTATCAAAAATATCCCTTGCAATTTCATAATCAAGGTTTTGTAAAGATTTTTTAAAAACAAGTAAATCAACACATTTATCTTCAATGAGGTTTGAATATTTTCCAAGGCCAAAGTCGATGAAAATAAGTTTTTTATCTCTTACCATAATATTAGAACCAGTAATATCTCCATGAATAATATCTTTTTCATGAATTAATGTGATATTTCGACCAATATCCAGAGAAATCTCTTTTTGATCATTCACACTTAATTTTCCTAAAATATCTTTAAGTAATTCTCCATTAATTTTTTCCATAGCTATTGTTTTTTCCTTCAAATCAACATCATAAAGAATAGGTGATAAAACCCCTCTACTTTTTACATCAGAAAGTAACTTAGCTTCATTTTTAGTTCTGGATTTTCTTATCTTATCATCAATCTCTTTTATTCTATAAGTTTTTGGGATTCTTTTTTTAATAATTGATTCTTTTCCCATCCATTTTCCAGAGTATATATCAGCTTCAGCCCCTTTAGCTAATATCTCTTTTGGAAGGGATATTTTAGAGTTGGATTGCTTTACCCAAGGAACTTCCACTTCATCGGTTCTAAATCTTTGAAGTACAGCAGTATTTTCAATTTTATCTGGACCATAGCTGTCATTCATTAATATTCCAAGTGTAGCTATCATAGCCCCATTATCTCCACAGTATTCCATTTTAGGAAGGTAAAAATTTGCAAAATGGGCTTTGCTCATATCATCAAGCATTTCAGCTAGTCTTTTATTTGCAGCTACTCCACCACATAGGAGAATTTCATCTTTTTTTGTATGGGAAAGAGCACGTTCTGTAACTTCAACTAACATTGCAAAAGATGTTTCTTGAAAACTATAACAAATATCCTCAATGCTTGCTCCAGCATTGAATTTTCGAATTGCAGCACTTACTAAACCTGAAAAAGAAAAATCCATACCTTTAACAGTATATGGCAATTCAATGAAACTTCCCATTTTAGCTAATTTCTCAACTATTGGTCCTCCAGGATGCGATAGCCCAGTTTCTCTTCCAAATTGATCAAGTGCATTACCAATAGCTATATCTAAGGTTTCACCAAAAACACGATATTTTCCATATTCATAAGCTATTACTTGACTGTTCCCACCACTAACATATAAAGTAACAGGATCAATAGCACCAGTAACAAGTTTTCCAATTTCAATATGTCCAATACAATGATTTACACCAATGATTGGTTTATCAATTGATAAAGCTAATGTTCTAGCTGCTGTAGCTGTTGTTCTCAGTCCCGGTCCTAATCCAGGGCCTTTAGAAAAAGAAACAAGATCAATTTCAGTCAAATCTATATTAGCAATATCACATGATTCTAAAATTAATTTAGGAATCCATTCACTATGGTGTTCAGCAGCAATTCTCGGATGAATTCCTCCTTCTTTAGGAAATAGCTGCTTTCCAACTGATGAAAGAATATTCCCATCACTATCAACTATTCCAACACCTGTTTTTTCAGCTGTCCCTTCAATTCCTAAACAAATCAATTCAATCACTTTAATTACTATTTAATATGTTTTTCCATATCTTTTTAAATAATTAGATTAAGATTCTTTTTATATTATTAAATTATATATCCTTTTTAAAGTTAATTTAATATTTTTTTTAATTGTTTTTGTAATGAAATAAATTTATAATCTTTTTTAATTATATTTTAAAGTTAATTTAATATTTTTTTTAATTGTTTTTGTAATAAAATTAATTTATAATCTTTTTTAATTATATTTTAAAGTTAATTTAATATTTTTTTTAATTGTTTTTGTAATAAAATTAATTTATAATCTTTTTTAATTATATTTTAAAGTTAATTTAATATTTACTTTTAATTAAGATTTTTGCACAAAAAATTACTTCCATGTATGTGTTAAATAAATTTATTTTGAAAAACATTATTGTTTAATATTAATTAGGTGCTAAATAATCAAAAACACTATTTAGCCACTTCTTCAATTTTTTCACGGATTTCATCAATGGAATATCCTAACATGAGAGCCATTAACATAGCTCCTCCAGCCCCAACACCTTCTTTTACAAAACCTTTTAAATAATTTTTAAGCCCTTCATTAGTGGATTTTTCAAACTGAGGGTTAACTACATTAACATTTATTTCTCCAATTTGATTTACAATATTGAATAAGTCAGATGTTTCATCATTAGCTACAAAACTTGTAGTTCCAATACAAATTCTTGAAAAATCAAAATCTGTACTAATTGCTTTAATAAATCCACAAACTGCTGCCATCTGAGTCCCACCAGCTAAAATTATCGGAATATCACTTCCAAGTACTAGGCCAGCTACAGCAGGAATCATCGGATCTCCTACTCCAGATACAGCATCAAAAGGATTTATTTTACCAATATTTCCTATTCCATCAAGAAGATCTGCATTAGTTAATCCTTCCATAACAGTGTCTTTTTTTAAATTATGGGGATTTTCAGGCATACTTCCACTAACTTTAAATTCAGCATTATAACCAAGTGCAGTTAAAGTTCCAAGAGCTGTAGTGGTTCCAGCAGGAATACTTTCACCAATAACAAGATAATCATTATTTTTTGATAATTCCCGACCAATTATCTTAGAATTTTCAAATATTTTTTTAGGATTAGCTACTGCATAACCGGTTCTTATATCATGACCATATTCATTATCTTCACTTACAGTAATGTATGGAACATCAGGTTTTATTTTAGATCCAGCATCAATTACCATAAAAGGAACATCAGTTAATTCAAGGCTAGCTTTAGTTAAAATAGCTGGAGTAGGGGCAGAAGCACCATCAACAATAGTTTGAGGGGGAATATCGCAACACCTAAGTTCACCATGAATAATTAACTCAACATCTCCAGCAGGAGTATACTCCATAAGTTCAGGACTAGCTCCTGCACCACTAATGCCTGGGATGTTGGCAGTAGAACTTGTAGCTATTGTACATATAAAAAAAGGCTTTTTGTCTAGTAATTCTCTTAAAAGCTTATCTGAACCATAAGATTTTAAACTCTCTGAAATATTTATCATTTTTACACCAAATATTATTTTATAAGTATTGAAATATTATATATAAAGTTTTTTTTAAGAATATTTAATATTATTCAAATATTTAATATTATTCTAAATATTTAATATTATTATAAATAATTAATTTTATTCTAAATATTTAATTTTATTCTAAATATTTAAAATTATTCAAATATTTAATATTATTCTAAATATTTAATTTTATTCTAAATATTTAATATTATTATAAATAATTATTTTATAAAATATTTTTTTTAAAATAATTAAGAATAATAGTATATTACTTAAAGTTTACAACATTTTATATATAAATAACCATTCATAAATTTAGGTAGTGATTACAATAAAAAAATAATAAAAATAAATAATTATTAATAATAAATAAGAATTTTAATAATAATAGGAATTAAAAAAAAACAAAAAGTGAAAATTAGTTAATTTATTGGAATTAAAAAAAACAAAAAGTGAAAATTAGTTAATTTATTGGAATTAAATAAATAAAAAGTGAAAATTAGTTAATTTATTGGAATTAAAAAAAAACAAAAAGTGAAAACTAGCTAATAAATAAAAAATTAGCTAATAAATTAATTAGTAGCTGTTAAGTATTTAGGTGATTTAACAATATGTTCTTTACCAGTTACTAAACAGAAATCAGCTTCACACTTACTGCAAACCCACATACCTTCTGGACATTTAGAACCTTCTTTATAAATCATAATTCCATAAACTTTACAATATGGGCAGTAATTTTTGAAACTCGCTTCATGATAATGATAATCACCTGCTTTTCCACAGCTACATTTTCCAACACTGATTAAAGAATCGATGTTATACATTATTTTAGTTGGTCCACATGAATAATTTGATAGAAGAATAATAAAATTCTTAGTGAGTGAATGGGAATTTGCCTCTTGTAAAATGCATGACCCATGAATACTTGTGTGTTGTGGAATTACTTTATTCATTTTATGATTTTTTGCTATATTCAATGAGATTGAACTTGGCATTTTATCTTTATGAGTATAACTCCAATACAATATTCTATTAAATCCATAAACAGCAGTTTGATATTGCATTTTTCCAATTTTGGTATTAACATAGTTAGGAATTCTATTATTATTTTCAATGTATGTTGATAAATTTTTTGCATATTTATAATAGAATTTATAATTGAGTTTTCCTTTGACTTTTGTTCCAGTTGGTTTCGGAGGATTTTTGAGACCATATTTCACTATAACGTCTGTTTTTTTATTGTTTTGTTTGTAATTAATTGTTTTACTTATTAAATATGTATATTCTGGCATAGAAAAATCATAAGACCCAATAGATACCTTATTTGGAAGTTTTTTATTTTTCGCAACATAATTGTTAACATAAACAGAAGCTTTTAAAATTTGTGATTGGCTTAGTTTTTTAGGGGCTTTACAATAATCATTATTACATTGAGTACTGTTATCTGAATCATTAGCTGAAATGTCATCCACACCCGCTTTTGCTACAACTATATTATTTTGATTCTTTATTTTTTCATTCGATACTTTATTTTCAACATTGAAATCCAGAGCTATAGCTGGAGTTATAGCAATTAAAATTAATAAAGAAATAAGAATGACGTAAAAAATCGGTTTTTTATCTTTCATTAATAGTTCACCTTCATAAAAAGATATAAATTTGATTGAATTTCTTTAATTATTATTAAATTTCTTTAATTATTATTAAATTTCTGTAATTATTATTAAATTTCTGTAATTATTATTAAATTTCTGTAATTATTATTAAATTAGTTTAATTTTTATTAAATTAGTTTGATTATTATTAATTAGTTTAATTTTTATTAAATTTAATCAATTTTCATTAAAAACTAGTTTTCTAGAATTGTTAAGTTAGAAAATTTTCGAGAATAAGAATTTTGTATATTAATTTTTGGTTTATTGAATTATTAATAATAATTTATATAATTTATAATTATTTTTTTTTATATTGTAATTTTTTTGTTTTAAAAACTTTTTATATTATTATTAATTTTATATATTTTTTTAAATTATTTTGAAGATTTTTCAATATAATTATTATTAAATATTTTTTAGCTATTGTTTTATAACTATTAAAAATTTTTAATTAAAATTGGCATAAAATTTTGATAAATAATTAATAATTAAATATTTCAAAGTTTTTATTATTGTATTTGAGAATATTTTTATTATTCTATTTGAGTATATTTTTATTATTCTATTTGAGAATATTTTTATTATTGTATTTTAGAATAATTTAATTATAACTCATTATTAATATATATCATTTTTCTTATGATATTCTTAATTTTTATCTTTTGAATTTGTAATGGTTATTTATATTTCAATCTTATATAAATGTTGCCTTTTAATTGTCTTTAAAAACTCTTTTATTAGTTTATTTTTTAAAATAAAGCCTCTTTAGAATGGATTTATTTATCATTTGATAAATCTGTATTTATATTTTCTAATATTCTTGAACTAATTCAAAATGTGGACAATTTCGTTATATTACTAATTATTAATTTGATTTTCAATTCTTTTTTATAAGCTAAATTCAAGTTAATTATTAACTATGCGCTGGCTATTCATGAAATAAGAGGATAATAAAGGGTTTTGATTTTAATACTTTATTTTATAATATATAATTATATTACTTTTCAACCACTCCCAAAAATTAATAATATATGGATGATATAATAGTATAGCAATGAACACTTTAAAAAAAATGCAAGTTTTAAGTGACTCTGCACAATATGATGTTTGTGATTATGTAAGCCACTCTAAAAAGTCAGATGTTAATCTTCCAGGAATTTACAATGCAACAGGTCCTGGTGGATGTAAAGTACCTCTTTTTAAAACATTGATGACAAATAAGTGTGTTAATGACTGTAAATATTGTATAAATCAGTCAAAAAGGAATTTTACTAGAATCGAATTAAGTCCTGAAGAGTTAGCTAGAGTATTTCTTAATTATTATGGAAATGGTTATGTGGAAGGGTTATTTTTAAGTTCGGGTATTGCAAAAAACATAGATGACACTATGGAAAACATGCTTGAAACAGTTAATATACTTAGAGGAAAATATGGTTATGATGATTATATTCATTTTAAAGTTATTCCTGGTGCTAGTAAAGATTCAATTAAAAGAGCGATGTCCTTGTCTAATAGAGTAAGTTTGAATATAGAGTCTGCAACTTCAGATGGATTATCGGAAATTGCATCTAATAAAGATTATAATAAGGATATTTTAAAGAGAATAAGCTGGATAAACTCAATATCAAAAGGTAAAAAGTCTATAATGTGTTCTAGTTCAACTACTCAGATGATTGTTGGAGCTAATGATGAAACAGATTCAGAAATTCTGCATAGAATAAAATCGCTATATAAAAAATATGATTTAGCTAGAAGCTACTTTAGTGCGTTTTCACCTGTTGATGGAACAGATTTTGAGAAAAAAGAAGAATGTAATAATATTAGGACATCAAAATTGTATAATGCAGATGCATTACTAAATACTTATAAATTTAATCTAGAAGAATTGGTATTTGAAGAAAACGATCAGCTATCTCTTAAAGAAGATCCAAAATATTTAGCCGCACTTGCAAGGGATATTTTCCCACTTGAAATTAATTCAGCACCATTTTATGAGTTAATAAGAGTTCCAGGAATTGGAACCATATCAGCTAAAAGAATCATTTCAATAAGAAAGAAAAAACCTTTTAAAAAATTGGAAGAATTAAGAAAATTAGGAGTTGTTGTAGATAGAGCTGAACCTTTTATAAAATTAGATGGAACTTACCAAGTATCTTTAGATAATTACTGATTTATTATATAATTAAAGAATATTTGTTTGAGTTTTAATGAAATTTTTAAAAAATACTATATTAATCAATTTTCATCAAATAGTAATATTTAAATATTATTAAATATAATATTATTATTACTTCCATATTATTTCTGGTGAAAATTACATGACAAGAAGATTAGATGAAAGTAACATTATTGTTTATTTACATAATTTCGATGAAAAACATATAAGACAAGGTAATCATTCAAATAAACGACGAAAAGATTGGGAATTTTCTTTTAAAGAAATTATTAATTATTTAAAAGACGAATTTCCTGTTGATATTGAACAACAAGGAACTAAAAAGTTTGCTTTGACATATAATTATAATGATAAATATTATTTTTATATAGTAATTGCATTAAAAGATAAATTTATTAATATTCTAACACAATATAAAATTAAAAAAGAGAGATATTATGGAAAAAGTGAATTTAAATTATGATTATGAAAATGATATTTTATTTTTTAATAAGAGTAATGAAGATTATGAGTTTTCTGAAATTTTAAACAAATCAATAGCTATTGATTTTAATAAAAATGAAAATCTTATTGGTCTTGAAGTATCACAAGCTTCTAAACAATTTAAAACCAAGAAAATTTATCTCAATTCTGTAAAAGAGGCAAATGTTAAAATATCTATTGATGAAAAAGACATTAAAATATCTATTAACTTGTTTGTTGAGATTCATAGTAAACAAACTCCTTTAAAAAATGTTAATATAATTGAAAGTAATAATTTAAAGATTCCTAACATTGAAACTAATATGGCAATTGCTTAATTTTTAGATTTTTAATTATTATTTTTTAATTTTGAATATATTTATCTATATTTCTATATTTTAATCATTATTTTTTAATTTTAAATATATTTATCTATATTTCTATATTTTAATTATTATTTTTTAATTTTGAATATATTTATCTATATTTCTATATTTTAATTATTATTTTTTAATTTTGAATATATTTATCTATATTTCTATATTTTAATTAATATTTAATAAATTACCTATATTTAGATCTTTGATTCCAAATAGCTTTCATAGATTTAAATCCACTACTTTTTGGAGGATTTTTTAAGTCGAAATTGTTTATTATTTCAATTATCTCTTCAATAGCTATTTGACTATTTTTTAATATTTTTTCACCATTAGGTTTGCTAATATTAACATTATTGAAATCACTTAGGAGTTGAGAAAGTTCATCAATTTCAATAATTGGAATATTTAATTCATTAGCTAAATCAACACTTCCATGTTTTTTATGAAAACCAGCTATTTTTATTGAAGGTATTTCTAAAACTCCTGCTTCTATAGTAATTCCCATACCTGCCCCGTAAATCATGAGTTTAGCTGATTTAATAAGAGATAAAAGATTAACAACTTCACCTATCACTTTAACTTTATTAGAAACAATTAAATCTTCAATTAATTCTTTATCAAAACGATACGGAACAATTAATGTGGGAAAATCAGCTTTTTCAATAGCTAATATTAAACTTTTAATGTCATCTATCTTTAAATCTCCACCTAAAAACACTAAAATAAACTCTTTAAAACCATATTTTTCAAGAATTTCTTCATTAGCTATTAAATTTCCTTCATAAGCAAAATCATTTACATAAGTTGCCATAGGATACCCATGAATATTTTTAAGTCCAACACTTTCATCATTACCATTATCATTATTAATATTAATATAATAATTTTCTTTTAAAAAATCATTATACTTTTCATTTGGAACAGTGATTAAATTTGAATAAGCAATTGTTTCAATGGGATTGTAAATGTCTTGTTCAATATGAATAACAGGAATTTTAAGTAATTTAGCAGCTATTATTGATTTTCGAACATCTCCAGCATTTCCACAAGTGATTAAAAGATCTATATCTTTTTTTCTAAGTGCAAAAAAAGCTTTGAAAATATCTTTAGCTATTAAATAAGCTAATTGGAGATTATTTCTTTTTACTCCTCCTGAAGCCCTTCCTTCTCCTATGGAATATATTTCGTCAGAGTAATGTTCAATTAATTTTTCAACTCCATGTCCGTGTGTTAAAGTAATTATTTTACTCTTTTGCCAATTTAATTTTTCATCTTTTTCTAATTCTTTTAGTCTTTTTATTATAGGAATAAAAGTTTTTCCAGGAGCCAATTCACATGCAATAGCTATAGTAATATTTTCCAATTAAACACCTTCATTATCATAGTTATTATTTTTTTTTATCGTGATTAACTTTGGAATTTCTATTAGATGCAGAATATGTATTAGGCAATGAATCTGTATTAGATATAGAATTTTCAACAGCTATTGAATCGATATTATAAAAATAATAAATTATTAAAATAATCCCTATAAAGTAAAATATCCAAACAACAAGATCTGTTGGACCAGTTTCAATCCAAATAATAGTTTGTGCAAGGATTATACCATAGAAAGCAGTAGCTATTCCTTTTAAATGTTTTTGAATTATATGGATTAATTTTAAAATAAATCCAATGAAAAACATTTGTATACCCATTCCTATCCACCCAAAGTCTAAAATTCCAGGACCAAAAATAGTTGAGGTTATTGAATGAGTTTTTCCCATTATAACTTCTCCAACAATAACACGAGGATCAATTGATTTAAAAAATCCTGTGAGAGTATAATAAAACAAACTTCCATGGGTAGACCCTGCTAATGGGATAGCCCTATCTAATATGTTAAGAGTAAAGCCTGCTCTATATGAAAGTAGTTCTATTGCATTAAGCTTCCAATGTTGCCATTCAATGGATTGAACAGCTATGAACCCAATAACAATTAATAAAATAGCTATGATACTTATAAAAATCATTTGATATTTGATTTTCATATTTTTTGAATAATACAAAGTTATAAAAGCACTTAATAAAATAGCTATTGGAGTAGTTCTATATCCAGTCAATGTAAATAATCCTAAACCAATGATTAATAGAATATAATAAATTTTACTATTAAACTTAGATAGTAGTATATTTATTCCAATTATAAAAAATATATATGAAAACAACCAGATTTTTGTAGCAGCTTTTGCTTTTAAAATTCCACTAAAAAGAGGAATTCCTCCAAGAATAATAAGATTTATGATTTGTAACACAATTCCAATTAATACTAATGTTAATATAATTAATTCGATTGAATTAAAGAATTTTGATGATTTAAGAAACTTTAGTAAATTAAAGGACTTTAATGATTTAAAGGTTTTAAAGGTTTTAACTGATTTAAAGAGTCTTAATGATTTGAAATTTAAAGAGTTGAAAAACAGAGCAGAAGATTGTTTATTGACGTTTATAGTTTTTAAGACATTCATCTTATTTTTGAAACTTTTAGAAAATTTTGTAATAATATTTGGAAATTTAAGACCGATTATAAAGAATATAATCCCTATCATTATCATTATATACACTTGAAATGATGGTCTGGGTAAGCTATCAAAAAAGTATGATGATGGAATAGCTACTACAATAAACGCTAATATGAGTATAATAACTATGTATGGCTTGAAAATATCCATTTTCTCTAGTTCATTCTTGAAATTTTTCTTTTGTTTTAAATTCATAGGATATTTCCTTTTTATTTATATAGTTATTATTTGTTATTTTTAAGATTATTATAATAATTATTACATAATCATATTTATTTTTATTTTTTTATATATTTTTTAATATTATTTTTTATTTTATAATATTATTATAAAATAGTGATTATTAATAATGCTTATAATATTATTATAATAATTGATTAGATTTATTAAATGTTAATATTTTTTTATAAATAGTAATATACTTATGTAATAAAAATTAATTAATAAGTATGATTAAAATATACTTAGATGAAAGTGGGTTATGGGATTAAATGGTTCAAAATATTTCATAATAAGTATATTAATAATAAAAAATGATTCAAAAAAGTTAAAATATATAGTTAAAAGGTCTAGGAAATTTAAATTTAAAAAAGAATTAAAGAAAATCAAAGAACTAAAATTTTATAATCTTTCGAAAAAATTAAGGTTATATTTTCTAAATGAACTAAAGAGAGTTGAATTTGAAGCACATTCAATTGTTTTAGAGAAAAACAAACTAGAATATTTACTTCAAAGAAAAAATAAAAATGAAATTTATATGGATATGGTAATTAAACTATTGGAAAAAATTAATATTAAAGAATCATTAGAATTAACTATGGATAATTTTTTTCCAATAGACAAAACAAAAGATGTTGAAAGCTTTATTTTAAACAAAACTAATATTAAAAATTCGAAAATTAAACAAAATTCTTCAGAAAAAATTATTGAAATACAATTCTCTGATTTAATAGCTGGAGCCTGTTTTCAGAGTTTTGAAAGAAAAAATAAAGAATATATTAAAAGACTCGGAAAAAAACATAAAATTCATTATTATTAAAAAGCCCGTGCCTTATAGCCACATTATCTCAAAAGAGAGCCGCCACAAAATTGCAACAGAACTATAAGGACTTACCAAGACAATTATAATATATTTTTTATTGTATTTATATTTTTCTATAAAGTATTAATTATTCATTGAATTTTCAGTAATGTTAGAAATAAAATATAAAATAAAAATTAAAATAATAATTTAATAAAATAAAAAAATATTAGATAAAATTTAATAAAAAAAATAATAATAAAAATATAAAATAATAATTTAATAAAATAAAAAAATATTAGATAAAATTTAATAAAAAAAATAATAATAAAAATTAAAAATATAAATAATGAAAAATACAATTAATAACTATGAGAATTGTATTAGCTGGTACTGGAAGTGCAGTAGGTAAAACAACTATTTCAACAGGAATCATGAAAGCATTGTCTGAAGAAATGAATGTACAACCTTTTAAAGTTGGACCAGATTATATTGATCCTTCTTATCATTCATTAGCTACAGATAATCCTCCACGAAATCTAGACTCTTTTTTTATGAATGAAGATCAAATTAGAACTTCTTATACTCGTGGTATGAAGTTAGCTAAAGGTGATATTGGGGTTATTGAAGGTGTTAGGGGCCTTTATGAAGGAATTAGCCCTACAGGTGATGTTGGCAATACTGCTTCTGTAGCTAAAGCATTGGATGCTCCAGTTATATTAATTATGAATGCTAAAAGTCTTGTTAAAAGTGCTGCAGCTATTGTCATTGGTTTTAAAGCTCTTGATAGTGATGTTAAAATTAGTGGAGTAATACTCAATAAGATAAAAGGCAAACGACACTATCTTAAAGCTAAAGAAGCTGTTGAAAAACTTTCTGATACATTAGTGATTGGAGGAATTCCTAGAAATCCTAATTTAGAAGTAAAAGAACGCCATCTAGGTCTTGTTCCAGCTCTTGAGCAAAAAAGAATAGCTGAAGACATTGATAAATGGGGAGAAGTTGTAAAAGAATATATTGATTTAGATGCTATAAAAGAAATAGCTAAATCATCTAATAAAATTCAAACTAAAAACACGACAGAACTTTGGAACAGTTCTAATAAAAAGAGGACAAAAATTGGTGTGGCTTATGACGAAGTATTTAACTTTTATTATAGTGAAAATTTTGAAAGTTTAGACGATAATAATGCAAAATTAATATATTTTAGTCCTTTAAAAGATGAAAAACTTCCAGATGTTGATGCCTTATACATTGGAGGAGGTTATCCTGAAGTATTTAGCTCTAATCTTGAAGCTAATCAAGATATAAGAAAAGAAATAAAAAAATTTCACAAAGAGGGTAATCCCATATATGGAGAATGTGGGGGGCTTGTGTATCTTTCAAAATCTATTGATGGATTTAAAACATGTGACGTGTTACCATATCCTTCTCAAATGACTAATAAAGTTCAAGGTCTCAGCTATGTTATAGCTAAGTCATATGAAGATAACCTAATTTCCTCAAAAGATGAAGTCTTTAGAGGTCATGAATTTCATTATACAAAGTTATGCATAGACAAAAATGATTTAAACAAAAATAATCTTAAATTTGCTTTTGATATTCAAAGAGGTAGAGGAATAATTAATAATCAAGATGGTTTATGTATCAATAATACTCTAGCGAATTATGTTCATCTTCATGCTTGTTCTTGCCCTAATTTTGCTTATAACTTTACAAAGAATATTAATGAATTTTAGCCTGTTTTAACTTTCTTTTTTAATTTTAAATTTGTTTTATAATATTTTACTCTTTATGAGTTTCATTATTCTATTTTCAATATAATTTATAATTAAAAATTTATAATATTTTTTTATAATTTTTATATATAATTATTTTATAATTTTATTACAATTTTTTTATAATTTTCAATATAATTTATAATTAAAAATTTATAATATTTATAATATTTATTAAATTTTTTTATAATTTTTATATATAATTATTTTATAATTCCATACAATTTTTTTATAATTTTCATATAATTTCTATACAATTTTTTATAATTTTATTGCAATTTTTTTATAATTTTTATATAATTTATTTACAATTTTTTTATAATTTCTAAACAATTTTTTTAATTTAATATAATTTCGTCAAGCAGTTCTGATTTTTTATAATTATGAATAAATATTTTAAAAATATAGAATTTATTTTCTTTTCTTAAAATTTTTATACTATTAAAACATAAAAGTAATATTCTGCTTATTAATAATTTTTTTACTAAAAAAATAGAATTATTAGATTATATTTTTTAAGTATCTTTATTCATAAACGTTAATAGAATAGATTATATAATTTTATTTAACTACTCACAGAGATTAATTAGTAAAAATATCATTTAAAAAGCAGATGAACTAGGAAAATTGAGGAATTAAAGTGCAGATAAACAAAATAGAAGTAGCAAAAAACGAATTAAACCTTCCAAAATCGGTTGAATTTTTTGATACAACGCTCCGTGATGGAGAGCAAGCGCCTGGGGTAGCTCTAACACCTGATGAAAAGGTGAGAATAGCTGAAAAATTAGATAACCTAGGAGTCAATACAATAGAATATGGTTTTCCCGCAGTATCTGCTGGAGAACAAAATGCTGGTCGACAAATCAATGATTTGGGATTGAAATCAAATATTTGTGGCCTTGCTCGAGTTTTAAAAAAAGATATTGATGATTTAATAGATTGTGATTTGGATTATGTGCACACATTTATTGGAACTTCTCCTCTTCATAGGGATTTCAAGTTAAAAATGTCTAAAGAAGAAATTTTAGATAAAGCATGTTCTGGTGTTGAATATGCTAAAGATCATGGAATTTTTGTTGAATTTTCTGCAGAAGACTCTACTAGAACTGAAATGGATTATCTTATTGATGTTTATAAATCTGTAGAAAATGCTGGAGCTGATGTAATTAATGTTCCAGATACTGTGGGGGTATTAGTTCCAACAACTACAGAAAAAATCATTAAAATATTGAAAGAAAATCTCAAGTTGCCTATTAGTGTTCATTTCCATAATGACTTTGGCCTAGCTGTAGCTAATTCTATTGTAGGCATTGAATCTGGAGCTAGTCAAGTTCATGTTACTATAAATGGAATTGGTGAGCGTGGTGGGAATGCATCTCTTGAAGAGATTGCTGTTACTCTTAAAGTTGCATATGGTATGGATTTAGACATTGATACTACTCAGCTATATAATGTTTCTGACTTTTTATCTAAAATTACAGGTATTAAAATGCCTCCAAACAAACCAATTGTTGGAGAAAATGCTTTTGCTCATGAGTCTGGAATCCATGTCCATGGTGTTCTTGAAAATGCAGCTACTTATGAACCTATTTCTCCAGAACTTGTTGGGCACTCAAGAAAAATTGCCCTTGGAAAACATACTGGGGCAAATGCACTTAAATCAAAGTTAGATGATTATGATATTAAGATGGATGAAGATCAATTTTCTGCTGTTTTTAATCAAGTCAAAGACCTTGGGGATAAGGGTAAATGCCTTACTGATGCAGATTTAAAAGCTATTGCCATAACTGTCCTTGGAAAAACTAAAGATGAAGCTGTGAAATTAGTTGGCCTATCTGTTAGCTCTGGAAGTGGAGAACATGTTTCACCAACAGCTACTGTGAGATTGAATATCAATGGAAAAGAAAAAGAAACATCTTCTATTGGTGTAGGTCCAGTTGATGCTGCATTAAATGCAATTTCAATTCTTGTTAAAGGAACTACTAATATTAAACTTGAAGAATACAATATTGAAGCTATTACTGGTGGTACTGATGCATTAGCTGAAGTTTTTGTTATTACTTCAGATGAAGAAGGCAACAAAGCTACAGGTAGAGCCACCAAAGAAGATGTTATTATGGCAAGTGTAGATGCTGTATTAAATTCAATAAATAAAATTTTATTGATAAAAGAAACTAGTTAATTTATATTGCAAATGTTTAATTTTTTCATTATTTTTTATATTTTTTTATATTTTTTTCATTTTTTTTATATTTTTTTATATTTTTTTCATTATTTTTTATATTTTTTTATATTTTTTATATTTTTTTTATTATTTTTTATATTTTTTTCTTAAATATAGAATTATTAATGCCTAATGATTTTTAACTTTTAAACACTTATATTTTGACAGGGGGACTTGATTTTGACCCTTTGTGAGTTTATGTTAATTTTTACCCAGAAATACTTAATGATTATTACTTAATTTTTTTACCATTAGTTGCTATGACAGATATTGGAATAATTTCTGAATCTTTCTATTGAATCTTCTATATATTTGGAACATGGTATATATGGTAGTGTCAAAAACTTGTCTGTTTTCAAACTTGATGAATTTTCCTTAGATTGAAATATTTCTGAAAATCCTTTAAATCACTTATTTTAGCAAATAAAACTTTTTAATAAAATTTTTACTAAATTTATATTTTCAAAAAATTCCAATTTTTCAAAAACAGTAAAGTTTTTGACAGAATCATCTAAATATGTATTTCAAAATAAAACAATTTAAATAATATATAATACAATTTTTGATTATAAATAATATTAAAATAATTAATAGTAGAATTAACAATATTATACAATTTTTTTATTGGCACAGTTGATATAATGTTAGCTAAAATTGATTTAAAAATGGTTAAACGAGAGATTATCATTTTTATAAGAGAATTTCACCATAAAACTGGGGAAAATGGAATTATAATTGGATTAAGTGGTGGAATTGACTCTACATTGGTTGCTTATCTTTTAAAAGAAGCTATTGGAAATGAAAATATTTATTCTTATCATTTTGTGAGCTCAACTACACCAAAAGAAGATACTATCCATGCTCGTTTAGTTGCTAAATTATTGGATATTGAATATAAAGAAATAGCTATTGATAGTATATATGATGAGTTTTTAAATTTAGTTAATAGCTCTGAAAATGAAATTACTAAAGATTTTAAAAATAATTCTAATAATAAGATTTCTGGTGTTTTCGAAAATAAATCTATTAATGAATTAAACACTAATAATAAAAATAAGTCTTCTGAAGGCAATTTTAAAGCTAGAATTAGGATGTCTTTATTATATTACTTCGCAAACCTTAAAAATAGTATTGTAGCTGGAACAACTAATAAAAGTGAGTTACTAATTGGATATTTTACTAAATACGGTGATGGAGCATCTGATTTTGAACCAATAGCTGATATATATAAAACACAGCTGAAAAAACTAGCAATTTTATTGAATATTCCAAAAGAAATTATAAATAAACCTCCAAGAGCAGGACTTTGGGAAAATCAAACTGATGAAGAAGAAATTGGTTTTACTTATGAGACTTTAGATCAACTTCTTTATCTAATTAATGATAAAAAACTAAACAATGAGGAAATCTTAAATAAAATGGATATTTCCAAATCAGAAATTGATATTGTTCGAGAAAAAATAATTAGCAATGAACATAAGTTGCATTTTCCTCCAAGACCATTTGAGGATAAAAAATTGTTTTAAAGAGATTATTTCTCAATATTTATTCTAAAGATTTTTATTAATGATATATGGCTAATTAAATATTATTTATTGGGATATTGTTCATTGAGATGTTTTTTATTGAGATATTTTTTGTTGAGGTATTATTCATCTGAATATTATTTATTGGGATATTATTTGTTGAGGTATTATTCATTTAAATATTATTTGTTGAGATATTTTTTATTGAGATATTTTTTGTTGAGGTATTATTCATTTAAATATTATTTGTTGAGATATTTTTTATTGAGATATTGTTTATGTGATAAAATGATGGCTTTAATTTATGTAACTACAAGCAATGAAGAAGAATCTATAGCTATTGGGGATTTGATTGTAAAAGAAAGACTAGCTGCTTGTTCAAATGTAATTTCAGATATGAAATCTACTTATTGGTGGCAAGGAGCTATTGAAAAAGATAATGAATCTATACTAATTCTTAAAACTTTAGAAGAAAATGTAGATAAGATTATTGCTAGGGTAAAAGAAGTTCATAGTTATGACAATCCGTGTATTATTGCTTTACCTGTTTTTAAAGTTTCTAAAGATTATTTTAAATGGATAAATAATGAAATTCGTTAATTAAAATAATATTCTTCATTTTAATTAAATCTAAATTATTGAAATAGCATCAAAATATTAAAGTACTTTAAATTTTTATAGCTAAAACTACTTTAAAAAAATATAGTTCTTTAAATAGATAAACTTAAATATCATAATTTAATATATTTTATTATAATTAAAATAGAATTTATAAAAATAAATTTTTAAAAATAAATATTAAAATAGAATTTATAAAAATAAATTTTTAAAAATAAATATTAAAATATAATTTATAAAAATAAATACTAACATAGAATTTTTAAAATAAATATAAAAATTAAGTATATTTAGGTGAACTAATGGTATTTCTTCCACTTGGAGTTCCAGAAGATATTGATAAATATTTTTATAATCGTGAAAAGGAATTAGTCAAATTCAAATCTCTTATAAATACTTTAAATCAGGATGTATCTAATCAAATTATATTAACTGGTAATAGGGGAGTTGGAAAATCATTTTTTTTAAAAAAATTAATCAAATCTCTTCCAAATAATATCTTAACAGCTAGTATAGATGTATCCAATATATATGCTACTCAAAAAGGAGATTTAACTGAAGAAGAAATAATGAATAGATTACTTGAAGAGATAAACAAGTCAATTGAAAAAGAAAAGATTTTTAAAAAAACTTATGAAGCAGTAAAAAAATTAATAGCCAAAATAAAAAATCAAAATTATCAAAAGATAAGTCAATTTGTCTTGGAATATCCTCAAAAAATTGTCAATACTTCAGATGGAAAAATTAAAGGGTTTGTAATTATTATTGATGAGTTTCAATTTATAGGTGAACTTAAATCTCCAGAATCTTTTCTAGAATTATTTAGAACTTATTTGGAAAAACAAGATAATGTAAGCTATATATTTGCAGGATCAACTTCAACAACAAGTGATATTTTTGATAAATTAAATGGTGTTGATGGAACTTTTGGAAATAGAATGATACAATTCAAATTAGATCCTTTTACAGAAAGAGAAGTAAGAAATTATCTTAAAGAAAAAATATCTAAAATAAAATTTGATGAAAATGGTTTTAGACAATTTTATAAATGTACTCGTGGTTATCCAGCATACATAAATAGTTTTTCTAATGTCCTGTCAGATAATGTCATATATACTAAAAACAAAGTTATTGAAGAATTTTATAATAAAATGGATCAAATAGCTGTTAAATGGATAATATTGTGGTCATCACTTTCAAAACAAGAAAAAAATATAGTAACTACTATTATAGATTATGAACAATTAAAATGGAATCAATTAACCCAAAAAATCAATATTTCAGAAGCAACTATTGCAAAAAATATTAAAAAACTCAAAAATAAAGGCATAATATCTAATAATAATACTTATTACCAAGTTGATGATCATATATTGGCATCTTGGTTGAAGTTTAGAAAAAATGAGGATTCTTATTATCCCCTGTAAGTATTAAAAATATATTATATATAAAAAAAACTTTTACTGAAAATACTTTAACTATATACTTGTATTATATTATATATAAAAAAAACTTTTACTGAAAATACTTTAACTATATACTTGTATTATATTAGATATAAAAATAATAAGTTATATAAAATTTATATATTTATATAAAATTAAAATATTTTTTATTAAAATAATAAGTTATATAAAATTTATATAAAATTAAAATATTTTTTATTAAAATAATAAGTTATATAAAATTTATATAATTATATAAAATTAAAATATTTTTTATTAAAATAAAAAATTGTAAAATTATTATTAAAAATAAAACTGAATATTTATATTACTACTAATTAATAAAAAAACATAAATAAATTAAATAATCAACAATTAAATTATTTAAATAAGTAAAAAATTAAAAATTATCCTTATAATTGGTGATTTAGTGTCAAAAGAAATGGAAAAAAAGTGGCAAGAAAAATGGAAGGAAGCAAAGCTATTTGAATCAAATCACGATGAGAGAAAAAAAATATTTTTAACAGTAGCTTATCCTTATCCAAGTGGAGCCATGCATATTGGCCATGGCAGAACTTATACTGTACCTGATGTTTATGCAAGATTTAAGAGAATGCAAGGGTATAATGTACTTTTTCCAATGGCATGGCATGTAACTGGAGCTCCTGTAATTGGAATAGCTAGTAGAATTAAAAACAAAGATCCTTGGACCTTAGACTTATATGAAAATGTTCATAAAGTTCCAAAAAATAAGATAACTAGTCTTGAAAATCCAGAAAATATAGTTAAATATTTCAGTACAGAATATCATAATGTAATGGACGATATGGGATATTCAATTGATTGGAGAAGAGAATTTAGGACAACTGATTCCACATATCAGAAATTTATTGAATGGCAGATAAGAAAATTAAAAGACATGGATTTAATTAGAAAAGGAAACCATCCAGTTAAATATTGTCCACAATGTGATAATCCTGTAGGAGATCATGACCTTTTAGAAGGGGAAGGAATTGGAGTAAATGAATTAACACTTCTTAAATTTAAAATTGATGACAATGATAAAGATGAAAAATATTTAGTTACAGCAACTTTTAGACCTGAAACTATTTATGGTGCAACAAACCTTTGGTTAAATCCAGATATTGAATATATTGAAGTAAAAATTTGTAGTGATAAAAATAAGGCTAATAATGATTATAAAGATAATAAGAATAATAAAGATGTAAATAATGACAATAATAGTCAAAATAATCATAATACTGATGAAATATGGATAATTAGTAAAGATTCATATCATAATCTCTCTAATCAATTTAAAAATTTAGAAATTATAGCTGATATTGATCCAAAACCACTAATTGGTACAAATATCATAAATCCTGTTACTAAAGAAAAACATCCAATTTTCCCTGCTAGTTTTGTAGACTCAGAGTATGGAAGTGGGGTTGTATTTTCTGTTCCTGGACATGCTCCAGCTGATTATATAGCACTTCAAGATTTGAAAAATAATAAAGATTTAATTAAAAAACATAACCTTGAAAATGTTTTAAATAATGTTGAACCTTTAAATGTTGTTACTCTTAAAAAATATGGTGAAATTCCTGCTTATGATGTTATTAAAAAGTTTGATGTTAAAAATCAGGAAGATTCCAATTTAGAAGAAGCTACTAATGAGTTGTACAAAGTAGAACATTCTAAAGGAATCATGAGTGAACATATTCCGATTTATGCAGGTGAAAAAGTAGCTATTGCAAGAGAAATGATAAAACATGATATGATTAATCGAAACCAAGCTACTATTATGTATGATTTTGCAGAACACCCAGTTATATGCAGGTGTGGAACGAAATCTGTGGTTAAAATAATGGATAATCAATGGTTCCTTAAGTATTCAGATGAAGATTGGAAAGAAAAAACAAGGCAACTACTTGGAAATGAAACTATAATTCCTGGAGAAGTGAGATCTAATTTTGATTATTACATTGGATGGTTAGAAGATTGGGCATGTTCACGACGTATTGGTCTTGGAACACACCTTCCTTGGGATAAACAATGGTTAATTGAACCATTAACTGATTCTACTATTTATATGGCTTATTATATAATAGCTAAATACTTAAAAAATATGGATTCAGAAGATTTAAATGATGCTTTCTTTGAAAAAATCTTCTTTGATAAAGATATTGATGAAAACACTAATGTAGGTAGTGATGAAAGCAATAATAACAAACTAAGAGTGAATCAAGATACTATCAATGAAATCCAAAACGAGTTTAACTATTGGTATCCACTTGATTGGAGACTTTCAGCTAAAGATTTAGTTGGAAATCACTTAAGTTTCCACATGTTCCACCATGCAGCTATTTTTCCACCAGAAAATTGGCCACAGGGAATGGTTGTATTTGGAATGGGCTTACTTGAAGGTAATAAAATGTCTTCTTCTAAAGGTAATGTTATTTTATTAGCTGATGCAATTGAAGAATATGGTGCAGATGTAGTAAGGCTATTTTTAATGTCTGCAGCTGAACCATGGCAAGACTTTGATTGGAGAAAAAAAGAAGTTATTGGAACAAAAAGGCGTTTAGATTGGTTTTTTGAATTTGCTCTAAAAATTGAAAGTATAAAAGGTTCCTCTATTGATTTAAACAATATTAAAAAAGTTAATCTCACAAGAAAGATAGACCTTTGGATGATGAATCAGCTTTATATTAGAATCAATGATGCAACAAATGCACTTGAAGAATTCCAAACTAGAAAAGCCCTTCAAGATTCTCTTTTCCTTCTTAAAAAAGATGTTGATCATTATATGTATCGTACTAAACATTTACTTGAAAACGATAATGATGGGAAAAACAGTAGTGATGGGAAAAATGACACTGCTGAAAAAAATGGCAGTAATGAAAATAATGAAGCTGATGAAGCTTTGGTATTTGTTTTATCATCAATTCTTGAATCTTGGATTAGAATTCTTGCACCATTTACACCTCACAGCTGTCAAGAACTTTGGAGTAAATATGGTGGTGAAGGTTTCATATCAGAGGCAAAATGGCCTCTAACATACACTTATTTCCCAATGAAATGCACACCTACCTTAAATCTTCAAGTAGATAGCTGTATTCCAAGTGTAGTTATCCAAAAATCAGAAGAAATGGTTCAATCTATAGTTAAAGATATAAATGAAATCAAAAAGATTGTTGATGCAAATCCTGAAAAAATTCATGTATATTTAGCCCCTAACTGGAAGTGGAAACTTTATAAAATAGCTGATGATGTTGGAAAACCTGATATTGGCCAAATTATGGGAAAAGCCATTGGTGAGAATATTCATGATAATAAAAAGGAAATAGCTGAATTTGCTAAAAAAATTAGCAGAGAAATGACAAAAACTAGATATATCGGAAAAATAGACGAATATGATATATTTTCTGATGCATTAAATTTCATATCTAAAGAAACTAATGCTGAAATTGTTATTCATGAAGATGATAGCTATGATCCTCAAAATAAAGCAAGAAATGCAATACCATATAAACCTGCTATTTTTATGGAATGAATTTCCATAAGATGAATATATTATACAATATTTAGAAATTCTACTGGATTTATTTCAATATTTTTTCTAGATTATTTATTTTTATTTATTTTTCATATTTTAAAGTTTTTTTTTATTATTTATTTTTATTTATTTTTCATATTTTAAAGTTTTTTTTTATTATTTATTTTTATTTATTTTTCATATTTTAAAGTTTTTTTTATTATTTATTTTTATTAAATTTTAATATAATGGCTTTTACAGTAATAAAACTGATATTTTGATTATTTTTACTAGTTCTGGAAAAATTTTTAAATTTTATAAATTAAATTTTATAAATTAAATTTTTATAATATTTTATTTTTTATTATTACTTTTTAAATTTGAATATATTAAATAATATATTAATAAAATTATTTAGCATTTTAATAAATAATTTAAATTACTGAATGGAAATTATAATAATATTTTAAGCATTATAATATATCATTAATTTATAATAATATTAAAAATTTATTTTTTAAGAACTTTATCTATTGAGCGTATTTTTATTTTAAATTACTAAATATAGTCCTAATTTTTGAATATTTGATTAAATCGTAAATATTTGCCGAAATCATAGAACGATTGTTCAGTAAGTATCGAATGTTCGTTTTATATAGCATTTTATATATGTGTATGGATAGATTAGATTATGATATATATAATAGACTACTAGTTACGAATAATCAGATGTAGTTCAATATTTTTAATGATATATTTCTTTTATTATGAGAAAAAAAGATAAAGTATTCAATATTTTACAATTTTCTAATGAATTTTTCTTTTGGTGATAAAAAAAGATGTTTACTCTTATATCACCATAAATAATGATTAAGAATTAAATTATTAATTTATATAAACTACCTGAATGGGTATAATTGTAAATACAATTATTATAGATATCATTCAAAAAAACCCTATACAATTAAATATAGGGATGAATAAGTGCAAAATTTTAAAAAATAATTTTTTTAATGTTTTTATTGGTCTTGTTACAGTTGTAATATATCAGTTAGTTTAACTAATGCTCTGATTAATTTTACAATAATGGGATAATAAAGTAGTAAAAGATGCAGTTCAATGTGAACTCTAAACATTGACAATTAATCTATACAAATAATATAAATATTACAGATAAAATTAAAAAAATTTAAAAATACACGATATTTAGAATAAAATTCAATTTATTAAGTAAAAAAATTTCAATCATGGACTAAACATTTAATTATTTTTAAATAATCATTAAATTAAGCTTTTTTCAAATAACAAAGATTATTACATCAATTGAAAATTATTTATATTTAAATGAAAATTTCATATTTAATAAGGTCTATCTATTATTAAAAAGGCTCTTTATACTATGAAAAATATTATATTTAAATGAAATGATTATATAATGAATGTTCAGCTACCAAAAATAATAATTGAATATTTATTCTTGAGAACTATTTAAACTAAAAATAAAAATTAAAGGAAATTTATAGAATATTTACAATTGTGTATAATTTCCTAAAAAAAGATAATTGATAAATTAAAATTACATATTGGGGGTATATAATTGAATTTTGATAAATATATGGTCATATTTATGGCATTATTTATTTGTCTTTGTTCCATTAGTTTTTTATGTGGGGAAGTTTTTGCTGCTGAAGTTACAATAGACAATACTACTTCTGGAGGAATTAATGTTTCCATTGATAGTGTTTCAAACGGTGATGTTTTGACACTAGCTGATGGACTGTACAAAGGTTCTGAAAACACGAATTTAAAGATTGATAAAAATTTAACCATTAAAGGTGATAATAGTTCCAATACTGTTATTTCAACTGGTTTCGATCCTGTTTTTAATGTTGATGAAGGAAAAACTCTAACCTTGATTAATCTTACTATCATAAATAATTATACTTATAATGATGAAGATCTTGCTAATTTTGGTGGAATAATCCATACTACTAATGGTTCAGTTGCTGGAAAAGGTAATGTTATTTTTGAAAATTGTGTTTTCATAAATAATGCAGCAACAGATCTAAATGTTATTGTCACAACAAATTCTTCACATGGAAGGGTAAGTGAATTCACTGCTCATGTGACAGACAGCTACGGAAATGGTATTAGTGGTGATGTGGTATTTTATATTGATGGTGTATTCTCTGGAAGAGTTTATGCTGCAAATGGTCTAGCTACTTATAGTCTGACATTGCCTGTTGGAAATTATGTTGTACATGCTGCTTATATTGGAAGTGGAACCATAAATCCACAAATAAGTCGAAATAGATTATCATTTAATGTTAATTATATCTCAATGGCTAGTTTTCCTATACCAACAACTGGAGATATATGGTATGTAGATCCAATAAGTGGTAATGATAGTAATGGTGGTAGAAGTCCTACTGATGCGAAAAGATCAATATTGGGTGCTTATAATAGTGCTAATTCTAATTCTATTATCATGTTACAACCTGGAACTTATTCAAATACAAGTAACGTTGGAATTACTTTATCTAATAATAAGGCAAACATGACTATTATTGGAAATGACACCAATGGTGATATTATTATAATTCCTTCTTCTACATTCATAAATATTGCTGCAGGTACTTCAACTAATCAGAGGAATATTAACTTATATAATATGAAAATTATTGGTGGTACTGGAAGTATTATTACTGCTAATGCCTATTCTACTCTTAATATTGATTCTCTTCAATTTATAAATGCAAGTTCTGTTACAAATTGTATATTAATTACTGGGAATAATGTTACTCTAATTATTAATGATACTCAATTTGTGGCTTATACAAATGTTGGTATTCGTATTGATAGTAGATATCATAATGTTACTGTTAATAATTCTATATTTAATAATAGTATGACTGGTCGTGCTGGTAAAGGTGTTTATCAAACTGGAAATGGTAATGATGGTTTCCTTTATTTTAATAACTGTAATTTTACTAATCTCAAATCTAATAGTGACGAGGGGTGTGTTTTTGTTTTAGATGGTCAGAGGTGTTCTTTAGACATTAATAATTCTAATTTTGAAAATGCTAGTTCACAATCTTATGGAGGTCTTATACGTACATGGTATGGGTATCATATTATATTAATTAATAATACTAATTTTACTAATTGTTTTAATACTGGTGGCCATGGAGGTATTTTTTGTGTGAATGGTGCTAGTGGAACTTCTCTTACTATTGACAATTCAAGGTTTACAAATTGTTATAGTCCTGGTGAAGGTGGTGTAACATATACTCATGAAGGGCCAATGTATATTTATAATACTATTTTTGAAGATTGTTATTCTGCTTCTAATGGTGGTGTTATTTATAATAATGGTAATGGGGATATTGTTATAGATAATTGTACTTTTAATAATAACTATGCTATTAGAAATGGTGGTGCTATTTATAATACTGCTGGTGGTAATACTTATATAAATAATACTATTTTTATGAATAACTATGCTAATGCTACTGGTGCTAATGATGGTGGTGGTGCTATTTATAATGCTGGAGGTCTTGTAAATATTGGTAATTGTACTTTTGATAATAATTCTGCTAGATCTCGAGGTGGTGCTATTGCTCTTGGTGGAGGTACTATTAATGTTGTGGATTCCATCTTTAGTAATAATCGTGCTACTAGTTATGGTGGAGCTATTGGTTCTTCTGGGGGTACTGCTAATTTTCATAATTCTACTTTCACAGGTAATCATGCTACTACTTATGGTGGTGCTCTGGGTGTTAGTGGTACTAGTAACATTAGTGTTGATGGCTCTAATTTGACCTATAATTCTGCTGGTTCTTATGGTGGTGCTGTTGGAATTGCTGGTGGTACTTTCTATGTGTATCTTTCTAATTTTGATTATAATAACGCTACTACTTATGGTGGTGCTGTTGGTGCTGTTGCTGGGCTTAATATAAGTACTTCTAATTTTACTTATAATACTGCTGGTACTAATGGTGGAGCTATTGGTTCTAATTCTGCAGCTGCTACTAATAATTATGTTTATAGTAATAATTTCATGTTTAATCGTGCAGGTAGTTTAGGTAATGCTGTTTGGGCTGCTCAACGTTTGAATTTAAATTATAATAGGCTTGTGAGTAATTATAATCTAGGTACTAATAGTCCAAATAATACTGTTTGGACTAATACTGGTAATGCTAATGTTAATGTTGATTTTAATTGGTGGGGGGATAATGCTCAGTATGCTAATGGTGTTCAACCTAAAAATTATGTGGTTCTTGATATTGATTTAAATAGTGTTGGTCTTTGGAATGGATCTGCTCATTATTTATATACTATAACAACTAATAATAGTGATCCCACTTTCGATCCTAGTCGTCTTCCTGTATTTTTTGGTGATGTAGAGATTACTAGTGCTCCTTATCTTTATTCTGGCAGTTTTAATGCTAATGTTAATGGGACTTGGGTTTCTGTTCCATTTAATGAATTAGGTTTTCAATATGGTTATTTTCAAGTGGATAATTGGCGTAAACCTTTTAATACATCTGAATTTTTCAATGTATCTACAAAATCTAATCCTCATATTAATTTAGCTAATACTACTGGAAAATATAAAGAAAACGTTTTCCTTAATGCTACTTTCACTGATGGTGGTGGTTATGGAATTGCTGGTCTTAATGTTAGTTTTTTCGTTGATGGTATTTTTATAGGCAGTAATTTCACTGATGCTAATGGTTATGTATCTCATGTGTATAATGTTTCTACTGCAGGTACTTTAAATTATACTGTTGTTTATTCTCATGCAGGTTCTATTAATCCATTCTATATAAATTATAATGAAGTTAATGAAACTATGTTGCTTAATTTTGCTAAATTAAGTACTACTATTGTTAATGTAACAAATGTTACTGGAAAAAGTGGTTTGCCTGTTGGTATTAATGCTACAATTATAGATGAAAATGGCGATTATGTTGGAAATGTTATATTGTCATTCTATCTTGTAAATGGAACATTCTTATTTAATAATACTACTAATCCTTTTGGTTTTGCTTCAGATAATTATATATTCATTGTTTCAGGTAATTACAGTTATTATGCCTTTTTTGAAGGTAATGGTAATTTTTCAGCTACAAATTCTTCAACATATGATATTGGTATGGCTGAAATTATGCCTGTTGTGAATTTAACAATCACCAAGAATGTTAGTACTACTAATGTAATAAATGGTCAAGAAATCTTTTATACTATTACTGTAAGCAATAGTGGTCCTGATAGTGCAACTAATCTTACTGTTAATGATTTTATTGATACAAGACTTACTTTCTTAGGTACTAATAATGCTGATAATACTAGTTTCACTAATAACGTTGTTACTTGGAATATTGGTACTTTAGCTATAGGTCAAACTGCTAGTTTGATTATTTATGTTCAGGTTAATAGTGTAGGTAGTATTAATAATGTTGCAAATCTAACTGTAACTGAAGATAATCTTGGTATGAATACAACTGAAGGTAATTTCAATGCAAATATTACTGTTGAATCGACTGTTAATTTGACTATTACTAAGTCCATGGATCTTCCTGATGGTAGTGGTACTACTGTTGGTAGTTTGGTTGTTTATACTATTACTGTTGTTAATCATGGTCCTGATGGTGCGACTGGTGTTGTTGTTGGTGATAAGCTTAGTTCTAAG
>Ga0082212_10001150_pt1 | contig 38904 bp, 26 predicted proteins | sample TergutNt197P3_FD_71548 | JGI IMG/M metagenome (GOLD analysis project Ga0082212, IMG submission 71548) | Neocapritermes taracua P3 segment gut microbial communities from Petit-Saut dam, French Guiana - Nt197 P3 | ecosystem: Host-associated > Arthropoda: Insects > Digestive system > Gut ...
CAACACCACGTTGCAGATGCGGTGGGCATTTTTGAACATCCGATTCTGGGAGTTTCATTTCCCAATCGTCTTTGTCGAGATTAACCCAAACCGCCGCACCGCCGCTCCACGTAATTTTTTGCTGCTGAATGTTACCGTCCACGAATTCAACACTGGTGATTTCCTTGTCGGCGAGGTGTCGAATTAAATCCTGTGCCAGCCAGTATTTACGCACCGCCCCGCGCAGCCTGCTCCCATGATCAATCATTAAAGCATGTCCGGTCAGGATTTCTGCGGAAATGTAATCATCGCTCTCAATGCCATGAATCGTCCGACCCCGCTGTGCCTCGTAGCGGTCGCTGTAGCCGGCACCGTGCAGCGAAAATCTCGTGTGATTCACTGCATCAAACCAGGGAATCCGCGACCATTCCTTGCATTTGATGTGCATTCGCCATTCCCCCGGCTCCGGCGAAAGGAACGTAAACTCGCAGTCCGCCCCGTCGAGATGTCCGACGAGCGAGTCCATCCCGGATTCGCTGATCGTCGATGCACTGGAAAAGTTTTTGTTCGCCGCCGAAAGACGTTCACGAATCGTGTCGAACGCCTTGTTCCAATGTTGTTGCGACTCCGCTCGGCTATGAAATTTCCCTTCCCGGTCATAATAATCCATCGGTGCAATCGAGGAGAACACGTCCACAAAATACGTGGACATCGGCAATTCCGGCACCATCAAATCGAGATTGCGATTCAAGAACCGCTGGATGTGGTCAGGTCGGAACTGATAACTCTGCGCTTCGATTCCGTAATTGTTCCACGCCGGTCGCGGTTGACCAGTCGGCAAGAAAGTGGTAACATCGAAACTGTACTCATCGGCATCGGGATAGAAGTCGATGTAATTGTCATGCACACCGTATTGAATACCGAGCGAGTCGCAGAGTTTGAGCGTTTCCTGCATCTCTTCGAGCGTTCCCAATCGTGTGCTCGGCGGAAAAATATCAGGTAGCCTATCATCGTAACCGTAGCGTTGCCAATTATGCACGATGAATAATGAATCGGTCAGTCCATATTTCGCGGCAAATTGAATCGTCTCGGTGTGTTCCTTGTACCGACCGCCCCAAATATCGAAAACGAACCGACCCAACTTGGCGGCAACACCGGGCGAAGGTTTCGCTCTGTGCAACGGACGGAATCGAATGGCACAATCCAATGCCCCTGCCGTGCCGGGCAGCAACGTGATGGTCGTACCCGGATGCACCGACAGCGTGTACCGTTTTGCCTTCGGGTCAACAATAAAACTGTCAATCGGAGTGCTCGTTGCCTGCAACACGGAGAGACCATTGTCGAAATCCATGCCGACGTGTGAGGTCGATAATCGGCTTCCGCCGCCGTTGACCGTAAATGCCTCCGGTTCGGAAATGCAATAGCCGTGTCCGAAATAAACTCTCGAAGCATGATGCGTTGCCGGTCCGAATTCGATCCGGTCGATGAGGTCGTCCGTAGGAGCGTCGAGAATGAATTGCAATGCGGGTCCGGTTTGTTTGATGCCGAAAGTTAAACTCGCTTTGCGTCCGGCAATTTCGATTTGTTGAGTCCAAGTCGCCGGAGTACCGGCTAAATTGGAATCTGCTGCCGTCTGCCACGCTCCGCAACTGATTGCACTCGGCGACGCACCGATGGGTTGTCCCTTGACCCAAACGCGAAGTCCATCGAATTGCACCTGCTTTTCTGCATTGCCGACACCAATGACACCGTCGATGAAACCATTCTCGCCGAACGTAACCGCTCCGGTCAATCCGCCGTCGAGTTGGAAAACCTGCGTTTTCTCTGAATCGCTCTTGCCAGTTTTGACCGCTTGCAGATTTTCGGCAAAGAGTTTTTGCTTCGCTTCGGCAGTTAACACGGCAGGTTTCTCCCCGGCAAAGAGAATCACGTCTCCCCAATAGCAGGAGTCGCAAGTCGTGTCCCGTCGCGGACCGGGATCGCTTTCGAGAGTCAGCACAATTTCCTTCCCGGCAAATGCAGAGAGGTCGGTTTCGTGAGCCACCCAAGTCGTTGCGGCATCGTGTTTTTCATAGACGGTCTTGCCGTCAACTTTGACTCGATAAGTCACACCGTCGCTGGGAGGTTCCGGCGGTTGTACATCCCGCATCGCACTGAAAAAAGAGAGTGAAATAGGCTTTGTTTCCGGCAATTTAATGCGATATTCAACGCCGACGTTGCCGACTCCGCCGCGCCACGGTGGGTGCATGCCGACCGACTGCCGGGACACTCCGCCGCGAGCCATCGACTGCCAGGTAATGCTCGCCGAAGACGTTGATTCATTTCCCTGAAATCCGATGGGCAGAATTTGTGCCGGTTTGTTATCGTAATTCCACACTCCTCGGTAAGTGTCGAGCGTTGCCAATGCCAGTCCGCCGCGCTGCGGCACCGTGTTGAGCGGCAGTTGTTTCGCATCGGCAATGGTTTGACCGAGCATCGGATTTTTCACCGTAGCCCCGCCGGGCAGTTGCGTTTCGATAACTTGAATAATATGTGCCGTTACCGGCTTGCCGTCGAGTTGAAATTCCGCATCGAGCCGAACAGGATAGTGGGCGGTGTACGTACCGGGCTTGGCAACGACTTGAACGGCAAGCCAGCCTGTTGCACCAGGGGGTAACACGACGGGTTGCGGTATCGTGGCAGTATCGAGCGCAAATTCCAGTGTTTCGATGGGTTTTTGGAACGTGAATGTGACGGTGAGCGGGGCATCTCCTTTATTTTCGAATGTTGCTTTGAGTTCCAGCGGTTCATCGATTTTTGTAATTTTTTCTTGTTTGGCGAGTCGTTCGTTCGTGCCGAAGTACATTGTGAGCGGACCGAGCGTTGTCCGATGCGTCGTGTAGGCAAAGAGTGAACCGGGCAACAAGAAAATCGAACAGAAAGCAAGCAGAGAGAAATATCGCATGGGGGACTCCGAAATGAGAGGAACCGATACGATTATTTTAGCGGAATAAGGGATCGGATTCAATCAGTGCGCCTGGTCGTAATCATTAAAATTGGGTCTCTGTTTGGATAGCACAGATCAACGACAATAAGACCGATCAAGGTTGGAATGAGGTGTTCAAACGAGGAAAGATGCAGTCGCCGATTCCTGATAAGTGTATCAAAAAAGATTTCGCAATTTATTTGTTGCCGGTCTTGCCATCGCCTCGGTTTTCTGATAAAATCCCAAAGTATTTTGTTTACAAACTGAACGAACGGTATGGATTTTACGCAACTCATTACTCCGGCAATAGTTGCGGCATTTTCAATCGTAGCAACATACATCCTGGTTCGACTTTTCGATAGATTATACTACGCCAGTGCCGTCGAACGTGCAAAGGACATCGTCCAACGCGCCGAACTCGAAGCCGATAGTAAAACCAGAGAAGCCGAACTGCTTGCCAAAGAACAAGCGATCCACCTCAAAGAGAAAAACGAACACGAATTCAAAAAAAATCGTGAAGAACTCTACGAAAAGGAACGCAGTCTCAACAAGCGGCAGGATACGCTGGACAAACAAGCAGGCGACCTGCGAAAGCAGGAACGTTTGGTCGAAAATACCCAACGGAAACTAGCGGAACGTGTTGCCGACGCAGATCGAAAAAATGCCGAACTCGCCAAATTGATCGAAAGAGAGCGAATCACGCTCCACGAATTTTCCGGGCTCAATCGGGAAGAAGCGACCGAACGCCTGCTCAAACTACTCGACCACGAATTGCAGGCGGAAGTCGGGAAAGTGATTGCGCAACATGAAAAACAAATCAAAGAACGTACCGATGCGGATGCCCGAAATATGTTGCTCCGTGCGCTGCAACGCTATGCCGCCTCGCATGTTGCCGAAACAACGACGAGCAGTGTCGACGTGCCGAATGATGACATGAAAGGACGCATCATCGGTCGGGAAGGACGCAACATCAGAGCGTTTGAAAAAGCGACGGGGGTGGAAATCCTGATCGATGACACTCCCGGTGTGGTTCTGCTCAGCGGTTTCGATCCAATCCGCCGGGAAACGGCGCACCGGGCGTTGAGCCGACTGATGACCGACGGTCGAATTCACCCAGCCCGAATCGAAGAAGTTGTTGCCGAAACGCAGAAGGAAGTCAACACTCTAATCCAAAAAAAGGGGAAGGAAGCGATCCAAGAATCCGGCGTGTTCGGCTTAAATGAGCGGCTTGTCGAACTTTTGGGTCGATTGCATTTTCGGACGAGTTACAGTCAAAATGTATTGCGGCATGCGGTCGAGGTGGCGTTTATCTCTGGTGCGATTGCTGCCGAATTGGGATTGAACGAAAAACTGGCACGCCGTTGCGGACTGTTGCATGACATCGGAAAAGCGGCGGATCACGAAGCGGAGGGAAACCACGCAAAGATCGGCGGCGACTTGCTCAAACGATATGGTGAACCCCCGGAAGTCGTGTTGGCGGCGGCAGGACATCATGACGATGTACGGCTGGAAAATCCTTACACGATGATTGTCATGACGGCGGATGCATGCAGTGCTGCCCGACCGGGCGCACGGCGGGAGTCGTTGGAGTTATACGTCAAGCGTATGGAAGAATTGGAGGCGATTGCCAAAGAATTTTCAGGAGTCGGACATGTCTATGCCGTTCAGGCAGGTCGAGAGATGCGGGTGTTGCTCACGTCGGAAAAATCGACGGACGAGACGGCTGCCAAGATATGCCGAGACATTGCGAAAGCGTTGACGGAGCGGGTGCAATTTCCGGGAGAAATCAAGGTAACAGTCATTCGGGAGACACGGTTTGTCGAAACGGCTGCCCCTCATCGCGGCGGACGGTAAACCATAAAAGGATGACTGCACAGTCACATACTTTGCAACGGATTGCCATTGAACGATATTTCATGTAAAATGTCCAACATGAGTACGCTTTATCAACAACGTCTGGATCGGTACTATACGGCGATGCGGAACGGCAAGCCGGATCGAGTGCCGATTCGTCCCTTTGCCGCCGAAGTTACCGCCGTCTATGCCGGTATGACCTGCCAAGATGTAACGCAAGATTACAATCTGGCGTTCGAGGCAATCATAAAATGTTGCCGAGACTTCGACTGGGATGCGACTCCGGCAAACATGGTCTACGTCTGGTCAGGCGTAGTTCAAGCGGCAGCAATCAAGTATTACGCTTTGCCCGGCGTGCAAATACCGGCAACGACGGCGTTTCAGTACATTGAACCGCCAGAAGATGACGCAAACATGCGTGAAGACGAATACGATGCGCTCATTGCCGATCCGACGGGTTTTTTGGCAAATCGTTGGTTGCCCCGCGTTACGCATACCGTTAAAGCACCGGGAGAAGCAAACACGTTCGACAACAACATGACGCTCCTGACTGGGATGGCGGCGATGAAAAATTATTTCAACGCTTACGGACCGCACTGTGCGCGGATGCAGACGGAAGTGCAAACGCCGGGAGCGATCTGCGGCATTTTGAAGGCACCGTTTGACATTCTTGCCGATAAACTTCGCGGCTACAAGGCACTTTGTATGGACATGTTCAATCGTCCCGAAAAAGTGGTTGCCGCTTGCGAAGCGCTTGCCCCGCACCTGCTTTATATGGCAAAGCGGACGAGCGATCCGTCTAAAACGTTACCGGTCGGACTTTGGCTTCACCGTGGCTGCGTACCGTTTGTTTCGCCGCCGCAGTTCGAGAAGTTTTTCTGGCCCACGCTGAAATATATCATCGAGGAACTTTGGAAAGACGGTATTCAAACGCTGCTCTATGCCGAAGGTTGTTGGAATCCCAATTTGAAACACATCAAGCAACTGCCGGAGAAGAGTATCGTCTATCACGTTGATCGCGGTGACATTTTCGAGGTGCATCGGGAAGTTGGCGACAAGTTTTGCATCAGCGGCGGTATTCCGAACGATCTGCTCGCTTTCGGCACGCCAGACGAGGTTCGAGAATGTGTGCGAAAGGTTATTGAGGGGGTAGGCAAAGACGGCGGATACATTTGCGATGCTTCGGCAATCATGCAGGACGACACGAAGATCGAAAACCTTCGGGCAATGGGAGATGCCGCCAGAGAATTCGGAGAATATTGACAGAGGAGTTTGGAGAAAGGATGGTACGATGCCCAGCGAAAGATTTACCGGAGAATTGGCACTGTCCGAATTAGGAATCAAACTCGGCAAAAACGGTAAGGGATCGAGGCTTTAAGACAATTTGGGTGTCCTACAACATCGAATTGCACGTCTGATTCTCGTAAAGCCATTGTCTCGTAAAGAGCCGATCACAGAACGGCGAATGTTTGTTGCTCTCCTGCGGTGAGCCGTGTCCGAAAATCAAAACGGTGTCTCCGCTCCTCGCTTCCGATAGTCCCAATGCCACCGCCTCCGCACGATCCGGCACGATTTTCGTTTCCCGTTCGGACGTAAAGCAACCGCCAATATCGCAAGCCGCCGTTGCCGATTCCGAATCCAGATAATCCGTTGTCGATGTCAAAATAACCGAATCCGTGAGCGATTCCAACGCCTTGGCAAACGTTGCCCGACGTGCCGGCTCGTGATGATGTGCCGCCCCAAAAACACAGATCAACCGTCCCGATGTAACTTCCCGCGCTGTCCGCAATACCGTGAGTAAAGAATCGACCGTGCGTGCCGAGTCAATGTAAACGTTAAAATCTTGACCGCACACAATCCGTTCCATTCTGCCCGGTACGTTTTCGACACGTTCGATCCCCCGAACAATCGTTTTGATGTTGATTTCCAGTCCGATACCCAGTGCCGTCGCCGCCAAACAGTTGTAAATATGGTCATCCCCAATCGTCTTTGTTTGGTACGGAACCGCCTCAGTTCCGGCGGTAACGATGAATGTCTGCTCTCCTGCACAGCGTTCGGTCAGCATTGAACCGACTTCCGCCTGATTGCGGATTCCGACGGAAAGCAATGGTTGATCGATCAATGGGAGTACTGCCTCGGTAATGCGGTCATCGACGTTACAGATTGCCAATGCATGCTTTTTGGCATAGCGGAATATGTTGAGGATACTGCGTCGGTATTGTTCGACCGTTTTATGATAATCGAGATGATCTCGCCGGATATTCGTGAGACAAACGGCATCGAATTTGACACCGGCAAGATGTCCTTTGGCAATCATTCGGCTTGACGCTTCGACGATGACGTGTGTGCAGCCGTTCATCATCATTCGATGGAGCCAGTCGGCAAATTGCGGCGGTTGCAGGTCGAATTCGGTTGCCGGATGGAGAACATGTCCGTCGAAAATACCGAGCGAACCGATGAGTCCGACTTGGTAGCCCGCCTCGGCAAGAACGCCGGAAAACAGGTACGAAGTCGATGTTTTTCCGCTCGTGCCGGTGATTCCTATCATTTTCAGTGATTTTGCCGGATCGTCGTAAAGGGCGTGGCAGACAGTTGCATAACATTCGGCGACGTTAGGAACGATGAAAAAGGGGACTTTTTCCGCTCCGCTGGCAGGTCGGTCGGCAACGACGGCACTGCAACCGTGATACAGGGCGAGTCCGATGGCATCGTCAATGTCTTCATTGAGGGCGAAAAAAACGTCGCCGGGGCGGACATCGTCGGGGTCGGCAGTGCAACTTTTGACTTTGATGTCCGTTGCAAAAGAACATTGTACCTTTTTTGTAACACGTTTGAGTGTTTTTCTGAGCAGTATGGCATCCATGCCATGACAACAGGTTCGCATCCTTGCCTCCCAAATCGTTGGTTACTGTAAGCGGAGGATACTATACACAGAATCGGGGGTTCGTGTCAATGCCAATTTTTAATTTTGCCGAACCTGTATCACGGGATTCAAAAAGGTTGTTCCGATTGCAGAGCAATAGGGGGTTACGCTCATCATGGAACTGTTGAATCCGTTTGGACACAAGGATTACCATGCTGACCGCACGGTTTTCGGAGCGCAAGTCATCAGAGAACTCGGAAGCGAAAAACTCAAATTGTTGTACGATATTGACCACATACAACTATTGGAAGGCAATCTGATCGAGACAATTCAGGAACACAAAGACGTGATAGGACAATACCATTACTGCGAGTGCGCCAACGACACGGCACAACTATCGCGACTTTTTCTTTTTTGGCGGTGCATCGGCACGGAACGGCATGCCGAACTCACGGAGCATTTCGCGGGACTCGTCGTCGCTGTCCCCCTTGATGGTGAACGTGACATTCAATCCCTGACTCCGAGAATACTTGTCTGGATTCAATTCGGGAAAGACCAAAAATTCGGTAATTCCCAAGTTGTAATTGCCGTGTCCGTCGAAACTTTTGGGACTGACCCCCTGAAAGTCGCGAACACGTGGCAACACAAGCGAAATCAGCCGATCCAGGCATTCGTACATTCTGGCACCGCGAAGCGTGACCATACAACCGACGTTCATTCCCTCGCGCAGTTTGAAGTTCGCAATGGATTTTCGTGCCTTCGTAACCACTGGCTTTTGCCCGGTGATCTGTGTCAGCACATCGACAGCTTCTTCCATATACTTCTTTTCGCTGAGATTGCTACCGACCCCCATATTAAGGACGATTTTCTGCAATTTCGGGAGCGACATGACATTTTCCCTATTGAATTTTTTCTTCAAACTGGGAATGATGGTTTTTTGGAATTTTTCTTGTAATCTTGGTGTTGCCATGAAATTCTAATCTCCTGTTGCGGCGTAGTACGCAACGAAATGGCGATGATGGCGTGATTGTAAGGGAAATTTGATTTCTGTCAAGGGAAGAGTTCGTGGCGGCGTTATCTGTGTAGAAAATTTTGACGAGACTCCGTTTGTGTCGAGTCAATCTCTACCGATTATGCCGTTTTTTCCGTTTTTTCTATTCTTACGGCGGTTTTGTGCCGATAACTCCCACAATGAAGTGTCTAATTTCGGCACATACCCCCACAGGTTTTTAGGTCATCACAGGAGGTTTGCGTGGGACTGTTAGCAAGTATTTTCGGTAACAATAGCAATATCAAGACTAATCGGCATAAAAACCGCAATTTCCGAGTGTGCCGAATCGAGGAAATGGAGTCCCGTGATCTGCTCTCCGCAACCCCTTTTGATGCGCCTGATCCAATCGATTTCGGAATCGTGTTTCACGATTCTTATTGCTTTACCCATCGAGACCCACAAAACCAGGGGGCGATTGCGGATGGCGATACATTCACCGTTGCATGGAATGGCGGTACAGAAGGGACAAAACTGACTGAACTCGTAATCCATCTCGGATCGGCAGACGCAGCAGGTGGTCTCTTTTTCGACGTGGACACATTTAACCTTGATGACTATACGGGGATCGCAAGCGTTCAATTTTCGCCGGACGGGCAATGGCTCTGCATTACGTTCAATGACGATTTTGTCGGTACATCACTTGAATTCACCGTTTCGGTTTATCAGAAAACAACCAACAATCCAGACCCCATCGTCGGTGGAAATGCGTTTGCGAATGCCACCGTTTGGGCAACTTTTGTCGCCGAAGACTATGAAAACTGCGTCATCGAGAAAAAATTTGAGAATCTTTATGGCGATCCAATGGCAGATAAGGGGTTAGACCTCCCCGCCGACGATGAATGCGCTCCTGGTCAAGCGGGACAAACTTCAGCGGCAGGAGCAATATGGAGTCAGCAACAAACTGCGCTCACCGGCACCATTTCCGGTACCGTCTTTCATGACAGAAATAATGACGGAAGCATCGATCCCGGAGAAGAAGGAATTAAGGACGTAGAACTCGAACTCTGGGTATGGAATGGAGAAGAATACGAGTACGTTGACAAAACAACCACCGATGAACACGGATACTATAAATTCACTGGTGTTGAAGCGTTCAAGCAGTACCAAATCCGTGAAACGCAGCCGGTCGGTTACGAAAATGGTAGCAATACAATCGGATCACTCGGCGGAGAGGAGAATGTTCACGACATCATCGAAGGTATCTGGATGCCCCCCAAAGGTGTTGGTGAAGGCTATAACTTTGGTGAATATAAAAACGGCTCGATTTCCGGTCACGTTTTTGACGACGAAAGAAATGCGATTCCCGATACGACTATCGAACTGTACGACCGCGATGGCAATAAAATCGGTGAAACGACAACAGATGAAAACGGTTATTACGAATTCACCGATCTCCCGCCCGGTATCTATTGGGTCAAAGAGATTCACCCGGAAGGCTACTGCGAAGGAGGACGAGAGATCGGTTTCATCAACGGTGTTGAAGTCGGTGAGTTGGATACAAACGACGAACATCGAATCAACAGTATCATCATCTCTTCCGGCGACGACGGTGTGGAGTACAACTTTCTCGCAAACCGAAGAGGGGAAATCGGCGGCTTCGTTTACATTGATGCTAACGAAAATGGTATTAAAGACGATGGTGAAAAAGGAATTCCGGGCGTAAAACTTGAACTTTGGGTTTGGGACGATGACTCACAACAGTACGTCGATACCGGCAAAACGAAAACGACGGATGCAAACGGTTATTATCTGTTTACAGGACTTTGTCCGTTCAAAAAGTATCAAATTCGGGAAACTCAACCAGACGGTTATGACCAAGGTAGCAATTCCATCGGAACGCTTGGCGGAGAGGAAAACATCCACGACATCATTGAAAACATTGAGTTACCGCCAAACGGAAAGGGAGAGAATTATAATTTCGGCGAATTAGAAGTCATTCTGCCTCCTCCTCCTCCACCACCACCACCACCGCCGCCGCCACCGCCCACGCCGCCGGGTCCGTCAGGTCCGTCCGCTCCGCCTTTTTCCACGCCGGGCATTCCGATGGGAGCAATCGGGCAACCAGCACTTCCGGGTGTGGTCGGTTGGCAACCCGCCAACTTTACAGAACCGCTACGAGGAGGATTCGGAAGCGGCGGTCTCATGGGAGCACAAGCACCGACATACTCTTGGCAGTTGAGCGTCGTCAATGCCGGCTATCCCAGAGCAAACGGAGCGACCGACGGAGTTACCGTCGGCGAACACGCCAGCAAAACGACGATGATCCTGTCCGATACAGAAGGCACCGTCAGCGGCGCACGCTATGTTTCGGTTGCGTGGACTCCATTGCCGATGAAACAATCCGGCTGGTACGTTCGTAGCAAAGACGGTGTTGTCCGAAAGAAATTTACGTTCGGTCCTGACGGCGGTATCCCGGTTGTCGGCGATTTTAGCGGCGATGGAATTGCCAACATTGCCGTGTATCACAACGGAAATTGGTACATCGACATCAACGGCAACGGAGAATGGGACGAGGAAGACCTCTGGGCGCAGATGGGCGGTCCTGCCGATCAACCCGTCGTTGGAGATTGGGACGGCGACGGAAAAACAGACATCGGAATCTTCGGTCCGATGGGAAGTGGCGATCCGCAACTTATCGCCACGAAGCCCGGCTTGCCGACTGATTTGAATGCGACGGTCTCGTCTGTACCGAAAAATGTTCCGCCGGACATTACGATTAACGTATCGATGAACAACGTTCGGGCAATGAAACATTCGACGAGCGGCGGTGTTCGACTCGACGTCGTTGACCATGTTTTCCAATATGGTGCCGAAGGGGACAAAGCCTTTACTGGCGATTTCTCCGGCGACGGCATTGCGACGATTGGTGTCTATCGAGACGGAAAATGGTACATCGACCGATCAGGCACGGGCAAATGGGACGAGAATGCTGTCCTTGTTAACAATGCCGACTTCGGTTTGGGTCCGGATGGTATTCCAGTGATCGGCGACTTCAACGGCGACGGTATCGACAAGATCGGTTTATACGTAGATGGCGTTTGGTATTTGGACACGACGGGCGACTTTGCCTTTGACACGCGGATTGAGTTCGGCGAGGCAGGCGATTATCCGGTCGTCGGTGATTTCGACGGTACTGGAATTGCCCAACTGGCGGTTTATCGTGCGAGTACGGAGGAGTCGCCGCTTTATGCGGGCAATGCCCCGGAACCGGTATCGGCATCGGGGACGGGAATGGTTGCGAGTCAGTACGGAGAAGTTTCGGAGGCAGATCAGGGATTGTTGAAAAATCATGGTCGTTCGGTCTCTACTCCGCACACAAGTGCTCCGTTACTACGAGGGAAGTAATGTAGCACGCAAAAAAGAGCGTCGGGACATCGTTCCCGACGCTCTCTTCATTTCCTTTGTTTGTTAGAAAAGCGTCCTGAAAGCGGAAGGCAATCTGAATCGGGGCAGAGTAAAGGATGGCGTGGGTGAAGCGGTACTGACTGGTGAGGGATTCAGAACGATTCCCTCGCGTCGGCAAAGAGTTTCGAGAGCGGTCTTGAAATAAAGGAACCGCTTATTTTTGTCTTGAGTGATCGCTTTTCGATAGACTGCATAGATGATGCGGGCAGGAATCGTACCGTCGTCTCGTTTTTTGATGACGTAATCGCAAAATTGCCTGTCTTCGGGGGTTCTGGCAAATAATTCCCTTTTGAGCACCTCGGCGGTGAAAAGTTCAGCGGTATCAGAGGTATTGTCCTGAGCGGAACAGAGGGGGATAAGGATGCAAACGAGAGTGGTGCAAAATAATCGGCGTAACATCACGTTTTTGAAAAGGCGGACAGACATGTCTGGATTATCGGCAAAATCCATAAAATTTTTCGGTCATATCTTGCAAGAGTCGGATTTTTTGGTAAACTGTTGGAAACACGTGGTTCGTTTTAGCGAGTGGCTGGGGGTTAGCCGGGAGTGTCGAGGGCGGACCACGTTGTTATTTTGTTTTTTTCCTCTGCGCCCTTTGCATCTCCCTTAACAGGAGCATTAACGTGCGAGAGCCACTTGCGAACCTCGCCGTTCAATCGTTGCCTTTACGCCGACGAGCGATGCCCAACCGTAGGTGTCCATTGCTTGTATTGCCGCCGGTTCTTCCAACAAGGATGCCCGCCAAAAACATGCCGATGATCGTGCAATGGCAGTCTGAAATTTTTCGTCGTTTTTGCCCCCCAAGAAAGAGAGAACCCGACCGCCGTACATTCGGTGATCGCCTCCTTCCAACGTAATCAAATACCGCTGATTTTGCCCCATTGCATCAAAGGGAATCCGCCGCTGACTCGCTTTCGTCTGTCCGACGATACCGTCGTCATTCGTGCCGGTGATCACTAACGCCGATGCCGAAATCGGTTGATACATTTCCCGATAACCGATGTTCATCGGATGAACCGGCGGACTCATCGCCAGTACCGCTTTCACTCGGGGATCGTGCAATGAAGTACCGTGGTCGGGCGGTATTTGTCCTGCCAAAAGAAGAGCGGCAAGTGCACCGAGATCGATGCCGCCGACTCCGATTCTGTCCATATCCATTCGAGCGGCGATCTGCGGATTGGACTGCACTATTTGTTCAAGGCAATTCAAAACGAAATGCAGATCTTTGGCTCGGGTACGGCTGCTCCAATTTTGTTCAAACGCTCCTTTGAATTCATTCAAAATGCGGACTTTTCCTTTCCAGATATTTTCATCGCTGCCGGGATGTTGTACAAAAACGCAGACGAATCCTTGTGCTGTCCATGCATTTGCCAAATAGGCGCAACTGTCGATAGAGGAACCGATTCCGTGCGAAAAGAGAATGATGGGAGCGGGTTCTGCCGAACGGGGAAAGTAAACCTTGACGGGAATCGCACGATGCCGGGCGGAATCGTACCAAATGGTTTCCTTTGCCGAAACCGAGGAAATGAGACACAGTCCTAACAGAAACGTTTGAAAAATTCGATAATTCATCGTCGCTCCTTCTCCGTCCAATAGCGTAAAACTCCGTAGTGAATTCATCGTTTTGAAAATGTAAGCGAAAAGAGCATTTTTTCCTCTTTGCCGTATCATTCAAAAAAGCAAGAGCCGATTGCATGGATTTCAACGATTTTGACATTGCCTCAAACATCTATTTTTGTTACCATTCTCCCGCACCGTAGGTACTTTCACATTCATGTACAAACTTTTCCTCTGTTGGCGGTATCTGTTGACACGTTACATCGCACTGGCTTCCGTTGTCAGCGTGATGCTCGGCGTAGCAACCATGATCGTCGTCAATGCCGTCATGCTCGGCTTCACCAGTGAAATGAAAGACCGACTCCATGGAATCTTTGCCGACGTGATCTTTCAAACCTACAACTCGAACAAAGGATTTCCCAATTACGAATGGCACCGGACAAAAATCTTCGAGGTTGCCGGTGATCTCATTGAAGAACTTACACCGATCATTGCTACGCCCGGCATGCTCACCTACCGAATTCCTGACACGGATGAATACGCCAGTTTTCAGGTGGATATCGTCGGAATCGATGTTCTTACGCAGGGAAAAGTCAGCAAAATTGCCGAGTATCTGCAACATCCTGCCAACAGAAAACTGTTGAGTTTCGATTTGCGTGAAGGGGGTTACGACGTTCGCGGCGGCGGAGACAGAGAAGGACCTCTTCGGGAACAGATGGCACATGCCGGCTGGGAACATCGCCGCTACCTTGCCGCCCAAATCCGATGGCAACAAGAACTCAACGCCCGGCAGAATGCCGCTGTTCCTTCAAACAGTACAAACGATGCAAACGATCAACCCGTGAATCCCTTTGCGGAACTATCGCAACCTGACGTGCCGGTCTTCGATACGGCAACGGAGCAACACACCGGCATTATCGTCGGTATTGGAACTTCGATTTACAGACGGACAAATGAAACGGATCCGAAAACGGGGAAAAAAACGGTGGTCGATGACCTCATGCTCATTCCCGGTGATGATGTGTTGCTTTCTTTTCCCACCGCCGACATGCCGATCCGTTTTCAGAGCGGCAGTTTTACGGTAACGGACCTCTACGAGAGCAAAATGGTGGAATATGACCGAAAATTGGTGTTTGCGCCGATTGCCGAGTTGCAACATCTCCGAGGAATGGTCGATGCCGATTCAGGGCATTTTACCATCTCGCAGATTCTCATCAAAGCGAAGGCAGGAGTGGAAATCAACATTCTTCGGGATCGGTTACGGGATTTTTTCCCTCCTCAAATTTACAGCATCAAAACTTGGCGGGATGAACAGGCGGATTTACTCAACGCCATCCTGAACGAATTGGTGATGCTGAATGTTTTGCTCTTTATGATTTTTGCGGTGGCGGGCTTCGGTATTTTGGCGATTTTCTATATGATCGTGGTCGAAAAACAGAAGGACATCGGCATTTTGAAGGCACTCGGTGCTGGCAGCGGCGGAGTGATGCAGATTTTTCTTTATTACAGTCTGTTGCTTGGCATCGTCGGCTCCGTATTGGGACTCGGATTAGGATTATTGATCGTTAAGTACATTAAAGAGGTTGCACATGTGCTGTCGTACATTCTGCGCAGAGAGGTCTTTCCTCCTGAGGTTTATTCGTTTTACGAGATACCGACGATAGTGGACATTCCAACGGTGATTGGTATCATTGCGGGTGCGATTTTGATAGCGGTCATTGCGGGAGTTCTTCCAGCGATGCGGGCGGCGCATGTGCATCCCGTCGAAACGTTGCGGAGTTAGAACCAGAAGGAAAAAATGACATCGATGGCGTTGCACGGTATATCAAAAGATAAATCCGGTTTTCAGATACAGTACCGATGGGAGGCTTTGGCGACCATTGTCCCAATAGAGTTCGCGAGCAAAACTGCAACCGAATTCAAAATAGCCGCCGAAACGATTCGGAGCAGCAAATTCGATTCCCGTTCCAAGCCGAACGTCATTGTAGTCGGTCATGCCGAGTCCATTGATGTCCCAACTGCCGCCTGCGTATTCCATGTGAACATATCCCCACCAGTCGGTTTGCGGTCCCTTCCACAGTCGGTGGGAAACTTTCGGATTGGGAAACATCATTTTCACGACCCAATCGTCGTTAGGAGTCCAAACAACTCCCATCGTCGGCAGCATTTTGACTCGGGAACGTCCATAGTAAATCACTCCCGCCTGAAACTGCATTTGAGACGATGGATTGAACACACCGACAAGCCGACCTTGATATCGAAACGCATCGGACGACACGTTCTCAAAATCGGAAAAGACTCCCACTCGTCCCCAAGCGATGAGTCCGAAGGTCTCGTTAAATCTCGGTTGCACACCAAAATCGAGAAATGCTCCAAAACCGTTGGGCGACATATTCGGCGGACCGGTCGGCCCATTCCACCACACGAGATTGCCGCCGGGGGCGACATAAAAGAATCCCGTCTTTCCGTTGTCGGGAATAAATCGGCACGGAAATGCTAATTGTATTCGTATATCAATTTCATCCATTCCAAACGATCTTGATTTTCCAGCTCTCGGCAAATGCGTGTATTGCACGGAGGTGGCTTCCCGAAATCGCCGCATGGCTTCGTAAGTTTCGGGAAAAAATTGGTCGAAATTACCGGAGTAAACATTGTTCGGAGCAGATTGTCCCAAACTGCTCGTTCCTGTGTTGGACGGAAAAAGTGAACCGAACAACGGTGTTTGTGTGGCGGGAGCATACGGATCCAACGGGGGCAAAATCACCGAAGGACTGGCGGGAAGTGCCGACGAGGAACTGGGGGGAGCAATGGGTGCCGGTGTTGTATTTTGTGCAACAAAAATCGGCGAGTACTGTACCGAATTTGCCGTGAAAAGGGGGGAATTTCCCGATGAGGCAATCGAACCATACGTAATGGCGGCAGGCGTTTGCGCAACACTGGACTCGGAAAGAAAGACTCCGCAGACCATCAGGGCAATTCCCATCGTGAAAAAACGTGCCGTCATAACGGGAACGTTAGCGATTTTTCGGGGAAAAAACAAGGGAGATTTTTACCGATGTTGCTAACCGTCCAGATCGAGCGTGGTGCCGGTTTTGCCGGAGATATCCTGCACTTTATGCTCTTGGTCGTTCTGCTGTTTCCGTTGCCGCTGATTCCATTGCCACGCTTGTCTACCGTCAGCATCTCGGTCGCTCGTGGCGGCTTCGCTTTCTTTGTTTTCGCTACTGGCTTGTGTTGCCCGCTGATTGGATTCGGTCGTCCGTTCATGGACTCTTGCATCGTGTGCCGCACTTGGCATCACGGGGGTAAAACCACCAACACCCATTGCGTGATCCTCCGTTCCGAAAGGGGAAAGAAACTACGTTTGTTCATTGTATCGTTTTCGGGAGAGGGAATCAATCCCCGCTGATTTCTTTTACTCATTCCGCAGTCCGATTGCAAAGTCGTTAGCGGACTGAATACTCCAACAGATTGTACACCCAGGGCATCGACCAGGGATTCCATATCGGATACGCCGCCGACATTGCCGAAACAATCAGCAGTGCCAACGCTACAGCCCTCGTCAAACCGTTCTTGCTGAACCGATCCGCCGCCGCAACAAGCGCAACCGACCAAAGCGGAGCAAGCCAAAACAGCCAACGCAGTGCCGATGTCATCCCGCCGTAATTGCGCTCATGGAGCGGTTGCATCATATAAAACACGAACACAACCGTACTTGTTAGCAAAATAATTGCTGAAAGAGTCCGGTACTTACGGTCAAACAGCCAGCAAGCGAGTCCAACGAAACTCAAGAACCAAACCGGCGTGAGCGAAAACAAACCGTGATGACCAATCGTCGCATGAAAGACGTAGTCCGCAATTTTTTCTTCCCCTTTGTCGAGTCCGGCAGGATTGCCCCAATAACTTTGCAGAACTCTTCCTCCCCTTTCGTACTCGTACAGATACCAACTATCTTCCGCATATTTTTTTGCGTATGCGGGAGTAAAGGTTTTATGAGCGATATAGTTCGTTGCGAAAAATGCGCCTGCGACAACCAAAGCGGTAGGAGCAAAGAGGAGTAATGTACGTTTCCATTGATGCCAAATCATCCAAAAGCCGACCAGCACACAAAAGAGCAGGGCGGGCAAATCACAGGCAACGGCAAAGGCACCGAAAAAACCTGCCGCCGCATAATACCGCCATCGGGTTTCCTGATCGTACACAATCCGAACGGCACAGTACAACGCGATCGTTACACAGACCACACCGGGCAAGTGATTGTTGAGCGTTACCGCAAACGTCGAGAGCAAGGTTCCGAAACAGACGAAGGCGACGCTGAATACTCGTCCCCAGTTGGTCGTTCCGAAGCGTTCGATCAGTCGGGAGAGCAGAAACCAGCACAACATGAGCGGCAGAAGATTGCACACAACCAACATGATACGGACGATCAAAAACGGTTCCTTTTCCAATGAGAGTTTTCCTTCGCTTGCCCAATACATCAAGGCGTAGGGAGCCGCCATGAGCGTCGGTAAAAGCGGCGGCTTCGAGGAATAGAGGTATCCGCACTTCGCCGGTTCGTCCTCTGTTCGTTTCGCACAGATTTTGCAACCGTCGCCGCAAAGGTATCCCACGCCGGGTTGGTCGGGCAGATCATGTTTGACCATATCAATCGTGTCCCAGCCGCGGATGTTTTGTGCTTTGTCGATGGCGTACCAGACGGTTTCGGTCTTCTCCGTTCCGTCAGGTTGCATGACGGTGCGTTGTACCCGCATGTCCGGTTCGACAAGCACGCGGATAGTATTCCATCGGCTTCGATCATTGGCACTGAAGACGGGGAGTTCACGTTTTTCGTTATTGAGTGCTTGCTGTCTTCGTTGTTCGAGGTCGGCGAACCTTTTTTCAAATTCCTCTTCGGATAGATTCTCCTCACGGAGTTGTTTTTCCCGTTCGCTGTAAATTTTGTTGACTTCACCGAATCGGTATTTTTGATATTCCTGCATGTCCGTTCGATTGACGGCGGCGATTCGACCGAGCATGAGTCCAGCCGAAATGACAATCAGGAGCGTGTAAATTTGTCGACGTGTGAGCATGAATTCGGTGTGCAAAAGAAACGCAGCCTCTCCATTCTACGCTATTTTTTGTCCGTCGGCAAGACCTCGTCGCTGGAAATGCGGACATGCTCAGAGAACGACGAAAAAGATGGTTTTTCGCCTGTGTTTTAGCCGTGAAACGCATCGCATCCCATTAATGCCGCTACCGATTCCTTCAGTCGGGAGAGCGGAATGCGATCCTGCGGACGCTTCGGTCCTGCCACACACATTTCAACTGCCGAAAGATCAAACGACAACACTTTGGAATACTTCGGAGTCGGCATCTCCGGCGACCGGAAAAGATGTTGCGCTCTGCAATAGGTTTCGACGACGGCAATTTGATGCGGTTCACGTCCCGTGTGGCGGAGAAATTGCAACGTGTTCTCGTCCACCGGAAAAAAGCCCATCGTTGCTCCATATTCCGGTGCCATATTCGCAAGCACCGCACGGTCAGCGAGCGGCATTCTTTCTGCACCCGTTCCAAAATATTCGACGAATTTGCCGACGACTCCTTCCTTGCGAAACAGTTCGGTCAGCGTCAAAACCAAATCGGTGGCAGTTACACCGACGGGCAACGTGCCGGTCAGTTCCATTCCGACGACTTGCGGAGCGAGCATGTAATAGGGTTGTCCCAGCATCACGGCTTCGGCTTCAATTCCGCCAACACCCCAACCAAGTACGCCGAGACCGTTGATCATCACGGTGTGCGAATCGGTGCCCAGTACAGAATCAGGATAGAGCAAATTGTCCACTTTTCCCCTCTCCCCCTGGGAGAGGGTTGGGATGAGGGCTGTCTTCTGACAGTGTACAACATCGGCAAGAAATTCGAGGTTGACCTGATGAATGATTCCTACCGACGGAGGAACAACGCGGAAATTGTCGAGCGATTTCTGTCCCCAATGGAGCAGAGCGTAGCGTTCGGCATTGCGTTGGAATTCCAAATCGGTATTTTTGTCCAGCGAGTCGGACGCACCGGAAAAGTCGGTTTGAATCGAGTGGTCGATCACCAAATCGACCGGTATGAGCGGGTTGATCTTTTCGGGAGTGCCGCCGCTCTTAGACATAGCAGACCGCATGGCGGCAAGATCGACGACGGCAGGCACGCCGGTAAAATCTTGCAAAATCACTCTGGCAGGCTTGAACGGAACTTCAATATCGGCAAGCGTTTGCGCATTCCATGCCGACAGATTTTTTACGTCTTGCTCGGTAATCTGCGTTCCATCGCAGTTCCGCAAGACCGATTCGAGGAGAATCCGAATGGAATAAGGAAGTGCAAAAATATCAATGCCGAGCGAGTCGAGTGGACAATAATTGTACGTTTCGCCGCCGAGGGTGAGTGTGGAGTGTTGCATTAGATTGATAACAATGATTGATCGGATGGATTATACCATAAATCCCAATTCCCGTTAAACATTCTCCGGCACCTCGTGTCCCGCTTGCTATTTTTTCCCGAATCGGGTAGCATGGGCATCCAAATCCTCTTGCAATCACCCTTGCGACGGTTCCATTGAATCTCTCCATTGCCGCATTCGTTGTGCCATACTGCAAGACATTCAATAATTCACGCTGATCTCTACACACGCCCAGTCCAAACGTGATCATCGGTCGCAATTCCGACTCCAATGCCATTGACAACCACCAAGCCAAAACTTACGAGCACTCTCCAAGTTTTTCTCCGGCACGTTTCACATTTTCAACCACTCTATGGTAAAATGGCAAAATAGGGAGAAGGCCATGCCCATCGAATTCAGTTGTCCCCAGTGTCTGAATCCGCAATCGGTTGACGAAAGCAAAGCCGGACAGCAAGTTTACTGCCGAGTTTGCTATTTCAAATTGACCGTCCCCGCCGAAAGTACGAATAAGCCGATTGATGAATCGCAACTCTACACTCTCGATGCCAAAGCGTGGGACTCGCAAGACAAACAAGAATTGATCTCGTTTCAATGCGATGCATGCAAAACGAATATCGGTGTTCGGAAAGAGCAAGTCGGCGAAGAAATTGTCTGTGCGGAATGCGGTAAAAAAATCATCGTACCGGAGTCCATCGCTGAAACAGCAGAAGCAAGGGTTAAAGCCAAACACGATAAAGCCGTTGCACTGGCGACTCTCAAGGAAACCTATGCGTTGCATGACGGAGTCTCTGTACCGATCAATGCTGAGGGGAAACAATTTCGTTTTTCTTGTCGGCTTTGCGGAACAGCATTATTCGCAACGGAAAAGCAAGTCGGTACTCTGATAACGTGTCCTGATTGCACGACAAAAACACAAGTTCCCGCGCAGACAATAGAAAGCAAGCCAGTACCGTTGCCGTCGTCGACGTTTGAAGGAACCACCGCCTATAATGTTGCAACGCCGTCGTCCGTCGCGCCACAAGAAAATCTTGTACCGGTCGTTTGCCAATTTTGCGGAACACGCATGCAAGCAGAAGAGTCGGAAATCGGACAGTTCAAAACCTGTCCCGACTGCGGTCAGAAAACGGAAATCAAAGCGGTTGCGAAACCTATCAAAACAACAACTTCGACGACCAGTGCCGATGCTTACGTACTCGACAAAGCCGGGGCAACGGCACCTCGTCCCACTGTTTCGTTTTTCACATCGCCCTTGTTCGCTACACAGCGGAGAAGACTCAGCGAACTGGAATCCTCTCGGTCTCTTAATCGTCCGGCACTCCCGAAGCGACCGTTGACGGAGCGTTTCTTTGTGCCGCTTGGTGATCCCGGTATGTGGTTGCCGTTGATCATTTTCGTTGCCGTCGCTCCATTGAGTATGGCAATCGTTTTTTTGCCCATCATCCTCTTTGAAATGAAGGGCTTGGGAGGTCTCTGGGTGACCGTTCTCTTTCTGCCCCTCTTTTTCATGTTCGTCTTCGCATTCTGCTACTTCGCATCCTTCTTGCTATATTTTTATAATATGACGAGTAGCGGAATGGACGAGGGAGAATTTAGGGGAGAGATTGCGCCGGCTGATTATTTTGCCAATGGGCTTTGGCTCTTCGTTTTTTCATTCATCGCAACCGTACCCGGCTTCATCGTCGGTAAATTGATTCTATCCGAACCATCGTTGATCATCTTGATGATGCAGATTTCGCACTGGTTTTTCTTTCCGATCTTTTTCTTGTCGAGTATAGAGCAATGTTCGATGCTTGCAATGCTTTCACGAAATATCATTATTTCACTTTACCGCCAACCGTTTGCTTGGTTCCGATTCTATACGCTGACCGGTTTGCTTTTTATCCTTGCCGATCTGTGCTTTATTGGTGCTGTATGGCTGGGCATATGGTTGAATACGTTCTTCGTGGCGTTTACGTTATTTTTCTTTCTGTTTGCTATTCAGGCGTTATTCTTTTTCCGCTTACTTGGACGACATGCTTGGTTGCTGGAAGAGACCGACCGCCGGAGACGGGAATTGGAAGAAGAGGACAAATAGAAATTGTGCCAGCGGACAATTGTGCCAGCGGGCTCTGTGCAATTTTTGTAAGGTGGGATTCTTGTGGGAACCCGTGCCGTTTTGTGGTAGAATGGGAACATTGATCGTCGCCTTTCCTCGTATCATGCACCAGACTTGGACAGAGAATCTGCGTTTTCGTTCAGAATTGTTGCGGACCATCCGGCAATTCTTTTACGACCGTCATTTTTGCGAAGTGCAAACGCCTGTCCTCTCTGCCGATACAAACGTCGATTGCTATCTCGAACCCCTTGCTGTTACAGAAAAGTCATTGCCACTCAATCATCATAACACAAGGAAGTATTATCTCCAAACATCGCCGGAATTTGCAATGAAACGGCTTTTGGCGGCAGGTCTCGACCCCATTTTTCAAATCGCTCCCGTATTTCGGCAGGGAGACCGAGGACAATTTCATAACGTCGAATTCACGATGCTGGAATGGTATCGGATCGGCGATAATTACCAAACCGGCATGTTTTTGCTTGCGGAACTCGTCCGGTTTCTCTTCGATACACTGGAAGCCGAACCTATCGGAGAAATCGGGTACAGTACATATCGGGATGTTTTTGAATCAGAAGTGGGGATCAATCCTCACGCAACAACGGTCAAAGAACTGCAAGCCGTTTGCGATGCCCGAAATATCGCTTATCCCGATGGAATGGAGTCGTTGGACGATTGGCTCGATCTGCTTTTTTCGGCTGTAGTGCAACCGTCATTGGAGTCGGTCATCGTCTATGACTTTCCCCAATCGCAATCGCAGTTGGCAACCATTCGGCAGGATGACGAATATGCGGTCAGTGAACGGTTTGAACTTTTTTTGAAAGGGCACGAAATTGCGAACGGTTATCATGAAATTCGAGATGCTGCCGAACTTCGCCGCCGTTTTCAAGCGAATCGGGAGCACCGTCTTGCACGAGGACAGACTTGGTTGCCCATTAACAGCCGATTGCTGACCGTGATGGAACTCGGATTTCCTCAATGTAGCGGGACGGCACTCGGCATCGACCGGCTCCTCATGGTCATGCTCGATGCCGAGATGATTGAAGACGTGTTGACTTTTCCGATTGAAACAGCATAACTGATGAGAAGATCGAAATGGTGATGACAACCTTTCATTTTCAAACGTATGTATCGTACAATGGAGTGATGTCCCCCTCAGCCGTCCAAGAACGCTTCCACCGATTCATACCGCTGATCAAAGTCTTTCGCTTTCTCGAAAAGTCCCGATAAGGTGACTCGAGGATGATCCAGACCACCGAAAACGATATAACAGAACAAGTCTGGACGCTTGTTTTGTTCATCGGACGACCAATCTGGAATGTAGATTCCACGATGGAGTGTACTATTGGGACGCATGATACTATTGAGTTCCTGAAAAGCAGGGGCAAGGTCTTCCATACTCAAATCTTTTCCTATGCGCGGGTTGATAACCATCAGACATCCTGCTGCGGTTGCCGTTGCCCTGTCGCATTTGGCAAAGAGCGAACGCTGTAAATTGGCTGCCATTGTGTCGCCGATGGCATACCGGTCTTTCAGATTCGTAACCCGAAAGGCAGAGAACAGCAAACGCCCACGACCGATCACGTCATTGAAATCGTTTCCGTCAAATGCCCCGTGATCGCTTGGCATGGTTGCATACATGTTGAACGTATGGAATGTTCGAACGATCCACGTATTAATCGGTGTCCAGCCTTCTGTCAATTTCGCACGGATAATCGAGCCAATCTGAGCATTGTCAATGATAATCATTGGCACACCGAGATTGGCAATCTGTCCGTAGGCGACAAGGGCATTAAAGCACTGTCGGGGACCATCCATGCTCGGGGCAGGAAGTGTTACGATAACGATGACATCTTTTGCGGGATCTCCGCCGCGATCTTTAACGATGTCTTGGGCAATCTTAACCACGGCGGGTCCTCCGCCGGAGCCGGTACCGCCGCCAAGACCGATGCAGACGATAATTTTTTCAAAATCTTCGCCGAATTCACGAAGAATGCTGTTGCGAATTTCGGTGGCTTTTTCTGCGACGCATGCTTTGCCCACTTCTGGATCTTTACCTGCTCCTTGCTTGCCGATGAGCAGTTTAGGGATTTGCTCTTCGATGGAATCCAAGTCGGTCTGTGCAGTATTCACCAGCAACACACGGCGGTAGCCAATGCGGTGAAATATCTGTGCAATGTTGTTGCCGCACTGCCCAACACCGACGATACCCATCTTAAAGGCGGGTGCATTCGTAGCATTGAAATTGTCCGTAATTGCTTTCGGAGATATTATAGATCGTGTTTCATCGGCTTCGACAAAGCCGTCAAAATCGTCAAAATCAGACATTTTTGAATGAGGGGTTAAAACTGTTCCTGTGATTATATCAACATTCTGATAAATTTGCAATAGAAAATCAAGTGATTCGAGAGGAATACCCAGTTGTTGGGCAATTTCCTGGGGTGCCAGACCAGATTCCGACAGCATCTCCGCCTCACGGTAAAGTTTTTCGGTCAATCCGGTTTCCTGTGTTTCTTTATGCTGTTCGGGATTTTCGGTGATTTCTCTATTTTCGGCGATCTTTGTGCTATAAACGGCACGGAATTGCTTCTTGATGAAAGACAGTAAACTCAATCTTTGCGCCTCTTTGTGTCCCCTACGGTAGGGAAATTTACCGCAAAGCCGCAAAGGAACGATTTGCTGTAGTTCACAGTTTTCGTCTTCGATGTTTGCTACATTTTCAACGGTTTCTGCACAGTGGTTTTCGCAGGAAAGAATCTCGTCGGAAAATTGATCTGTGCCAAGCAACCGCATTGCGTTAGGAATGCATCCGTCGATAGAATAAGCATCTCCTTCCTCTTCTCCGCATCCCGTTAAGGATGCATCATTTTCTGCCGAGAGCGGCATTTCTAATGAAATACCGAGATTTTGGTCGTGCATTTCGTTTCTATCGAGAGATTCATCCCCTTCGGAATGTTGCCAAATAGGTATAGAATTATCCTGTGAAAACCTTTCGATGAATTCAGAATCTTTGGTGATTTCTGTTATTTCTTTCAGTTTATCGGTATCATCATTTTTGGCAGCGACAATCAGTAACTGTTCGGCACTGATTTCTTCATGCCAAAATCGGCTATCCTGTAAGAGGTACAAATTGTCTAAAATCAGTTTCGCCTCTTTATAGCGTTTTGTGTGCCGATACATCGTTGCTTGAAGGAGCAACGCTTCTATATCTTTTGGATGTTTTTTGAGTTGAAGCAATATGTGCGATTCGACGGCAAACCAATCACCGCGAAGGTAGCAACGAATCATTTGACGAAATGTTTCGTCGTACTGTTCCGATTTTATGACCGCATCAGGTCGCCGATCCCTGCGTGTAGCAACAATCATCAAGGAAACCCATACTCCGCACAGGGAAACGAACAAAATATTACCCGGTCCCATTGTAATCGGTGCCGTCCGATAAAAATTGGCAATCAGAAAGGCGTATAACAGTAGCGCAAAGCCGAGTGCCATCGCTAAAGAAGCGCGATGACCATACTGTACGATACCTGAATAACCGGGAAACATTATAGCAACTGGCATAAACAACCGATTCGCGGGGAATCGTACAATTTTTTACAAATTTTTGCAATATCAATATGAGTCCCCCTAAAAACTTCGTTTTACAGCGTAAACAGGAGCCTATTATTTTTGCGCCTTGCCGTCAATGACGATTGACAAACAGGATACGGTGTTGACTTTTCCGATTGAAACAGCATAATGGGCGATGGTTTTATCCAAGTAGCGAGTTTCACGGCTAAAACGCAAGCGTACTTTTGACTCCAATGACCAGCAAACGTCAATTTTTCAAGCACACGCTCATCTTTGGAGTCGGCGGAATCATTGGGCAGTTGGTGCCGCTTATCCTTCTCCCGCTCTACACCAACTATCTGACACCGAGCGAATATGGAACTCTCGATGTCATTTTCATGGCTTCGGAAATTATCAGTACCGTTTTCTTGGTAGGGGGAATTCGGCTGGCGGCGATGACCTTTTATAAGCAGGCGGAAAGCGAAGAAGCACGCCGCAAGGTTGCCATTACCGTTTCGTCATTGCTCTGGATTGCCGTGGCGACGGCGATCACCCTGTCCATTTGTTTTGTTGATTATATTGATCTTTTTTTGAAAACAGGTCAGAAGGAAATACTGGCGTTTGGGCTGGCGACCATACTGTTGGAGGGCATTGCTACCGTACCGATGACATTGATACAAGCCCGGTTAGAATCGCTCCGGTTCATGCTAATCAATATCACCATGAGTCTTTGCCGACTCATACTGTGCATTTACTTCGTGGCAGGACTAGAATGGGGCATTTGGGGAGTTTTGTACTCACAGGCACTTGTTGTCGTCCTATTTGGAATTTATCTCACATATCGGGAACTTCGGATCGGTTCCATCTATCCCGACACGTCAAAATGGAAAGAAATTCTCCTGTTTTGCTTACCGCTTGTTCCGAACGGTATCTTTGCATTCATCTATGGAAGTGCTGGTCGTGTTTCCCTCCTGCATATTGGACCCTACGGCAATGAGCAAACTGCCTTGGCTGCGGTGGGACTGTTTGCACTGGCGGGCAGACTGATGAGTGTTTCCCGATTCATGGGAGTAGGACCCATGCAGCAAGTTTGGACGGCAGAAATGTATGACGTTTACAAAAAACCGGATGCGTCAAATATCTTCGGTAATTTTATGCTTCGTCTGCTTTGTGTGCAGGCATTTGCCGTGTTGGGTATTTCCTTATTTGCAACAGAAATTGTGTGGACAATGTGCGACCGCTCTTATAATGGTGCCGCCCCACTCATTCCGCTTTTTGGTCTTTACACGATTATTGTCCTTTTCGGCAATCAGATGCACCACACCTTTTTTATTACACGGAAAACGAATTATAGTTTTTATTGTACCGCATCCATACTCCCTTTTATTTGCCTCTTCATGTATCTTTTGGTTCCGCGCTGGGGTGTCATAGGGGTTGTCATTGCCCAGATTCTTGTCTATATCATTTACTCAGGAGTTGTCTATTTTTTCACACAACGATTTTTTAACGTTTGTTATCCCTTTGGAAGAATGGCAGTTCTTTCGGTCATTACAATTCTTTGCTATTTTTTGAGTTTACTTTGCGGGAATGGTATCGGATTGAACATCATGACACCGGAACAGTTTGCGGAACTTTCCCGATGGGAAAAGATATTGGATGCTTGGGATCGTATTCAATGGATTCCCATTATCGCCAAAACGGGCATCATGTTGCTTTGGGGGACATTGATTTGGTTTTCGGGCGTTCTCCTGCCAGAAGACAAAGCGTTGGCGATTCAAACATTTAAGAACGGGATCCAACGCTTACGGCATCACCAGACAAGTTGAACAGACTCGTCCGAAGGAATGTAACCGTGCCTTGTCAGTTTCCCGTTTTTCCCACCATTTTTTGGGCAACTCGGACCCTTGCCCGATGGTTGTACAGTCTTTCTTGTCGTACTCCGGCAAGTCCCACGGTGTCATCGGAATCCTTCAAATTTTCTTCCAATTCCGCTTCTGCTTCTGTCAAGTCTAAATTTTGTGCCGGAAGGGCGTACATTGTCAAGAGAGCGACGGTGTCTCCCAAAACCTCGACAAAGCCTCCCTCGACATAATACTGCGTCAAAAGTCCATCTTCACCGGTAATACGCAATTCCCCTGCCCCGAGTCGGGCAATGAGCGGGGCATGGTTCGGCAGAATACCGCACTCGCCGTCAAAAAGAGGCAAGACAACAAAGGTTGCGATTTGGGTTAATACGGTCTTTTCCGGCGTTACAACGACGCATTTCATGGACATAACGGGCACTCCGAGTCTAGCAAAAATAGGAATACAACGCAGTGTATCGAAAAATAGACAAATTGCAAGAGGCACCTGCGGACTCTTGCACAAATGAACTTTACGGTTATCGTGGCACTTTCAGACGTTTTCCAAAAACGTTTCTGCCGGATGGACGTGTTTTTCCCGCTATATCGGTTAAATCGCCCCGCTCCCAGACGGCATCGCAAAACAAAGGAATTTCCGAGGAATTTTGCAAAGTCCCCTACGTAGATAGTCGAAAAATGAGGTAAGGGAGCGGATTGTCCCTACATCGTCGGTTTATCATTTAGCAATTCATTCGGGGAGAAGCCCATGAGATCAAGTATTTTCACTGTTGTTCTGCTTTCGACATTGGTGGTCGGATGCCAAAGTCCTGTCATGAATGGCGGCTTCTATCAGTCCCCCTACATGGGAAACGGTGTCGATGGTCCCGGTCCCGGTGTCATGAGTGCCGCAGGGATACATGCACCCGGTATGAATGCCCCCGGTAGCGTTCCCGAACATTTTGAACGCTTTCAGCCCGTTTCGCTGACAACGCACGACCGTATGCCGCCCGCTCCTTTCATGCCCACCTCGCAGATTTCTTTTCTCGGCGTGGAATTGCTCTACATCAATTTCGATGCCACGATGCCCGGAACATTCGATTCGGCACCGCTCGTTTGTCCCGCAACCCACGATTTCCCACAGGGGAACATCTATCGGCTAAAACTGTCCCATATTCCCAGTCATCCCGGTAAGGAATTATATCCGACCCTCGAAATCGCTCCGACCGGTGCCCGAACGCAAGCATTTTTGGCACACAGTTCCGTGCCGGTAGAGTTTACCGAAACCGATTTCGATCAGGTTTTTTCCGGTAATTTTGTTACCAAAGTCGTTTATTTGCCGAATCCTGAATTCCAAGGAATTGCGATGTCCGGCGTTGGTACGCTGGTCAATACGCAACTTCAACCGGGCACTGATCCGATTAACGAAGCGAGCAAACGGGGAACGATCCTTGCGGTGATTCGGATGGGGAACAAAGATTTGGGCGGTGCGATTGCCGAGCGACATCAGCAATTTGCCGCTCAACAGGCTTTCATGGGTATGGGCGGTGGAATGTATCCCACGAATGGGACGGGTTCCATTCCGCAAAATGTGATTGCCGGTGTGAACATTCCGCCTTACGGAGTGCCGATGACGAAGACAACGACGGGTGTTCCTGGTCCTCCACAGTTGCCGCAAGACATGCACTATATGCCGAATCGCAGTCCGGTATTGCGAACGGAGCCGATGCCTGCCCCGCCGTCTCCGCGAACCTTTGCGTTACCGGGTCAGCCGATTCCGAATCCCTACGCTCCGCCGATGGCAGGAATGCAGCCGGGTATGCCGATGCCGCAGTAAATAAGGGTGTTGCCAATTTCTCCTTCATTGACGGTATAATTTTCATAAAATATGCACTATTGAAACAATCCGATGGAAGGGGAAGTTGAGCAGGATAAATCGGCGTACACTCCTTGTACACGTACTTCTTGCCGCAAGCGAAGCGTCTGTTGCGATTGCATCCGAAAACATCTTGCCCAACAACAGATGCCGAATTGCTGGAAGGATTATCACCCTTCGACCAGTCTGATGGTTTGTATCAGGGGTACGTTGACCGTCATCGACATCAGTAAATTGAACCGAGAGAAGGATTGTTCGCTGACTGCCAATGAAGACATTATTCCTCCCTTGTGCCCCTTAGGTCATGCTCTAGGGCAGTATCCAACGAACCCAGGGGATTTTTCGCAATAACCACACTGTTAAGGCGGTACGGTAGCAGAAGGGACTATGGCATTCCCGCAGGTGGTTACGAACAGTGTCTGCCCTACAGTCCCGCCGGTTGTTCGGTCAGGGCACAGGCGATGTCGAACTGTGCCGATGTTTTGCCATCGACAGTAACTTTGGCATGAAGGAAATAAGCTCCTGCCATCTTGTCCTTGAACTTGACTTCCATCAAAATCGTGTCGCCGGGACACACCATTTTCTTGAATCGAACCTCTCCCATTTTTGCCACGACGGGCAAACGTCCCGCAAAGTCCTCGTCTTTGAAGATGCGAGTCAGCAAAATCGCTCCAGCTTGCATTGCCGCCTCGCATTGCAATACGCCCGGCACCACCGGAAAGCCGGGATAGTGTCCCGCAAAAAAGTATTCGTCTTTGCGAAACGTCCTTTTACAAAGGATACGGTTGCCTTCACATTCGACGATTTCGTCCACAAACAAAAAGGGTTCCCTATGCGGAATTGCTGCTTTGACTTCTTCTAATTTATCCATCTGAATCCGAACGTCAATACCTAGATAAAAAAACGGTACCGAATTCCCCCCATTCTACTCAAAAAGGAGCGGCTTTCAAGGCACACGTCTGCCTTCCAAAAGATTGAAAAAACAACGGTCAGTCCCGTGAACGAGTACAAAAAAACGAATAGCAAGAGGGAGGAACAATTTGTTTTAATCACGGAGGACTCAACGGAAAACTGCATCTATTGGTATTCCACAGTATAACGGAACCCGTCAGATGAACGGGGGATTGAATATGAAGCAGTCTCCCGATGTGTCTCTTATTCCGTTGTTCCAGCGACTGCTTCGAGATCGGCAAAGGACATCGCCGTTTCAAAAGAAGTCTCCGTTTCTTTCGTCATCGCTTCTTCCCAGTCTGCCGCTTTGTTCACCGGCGATGCGTGGAACGAACCCGTCATCTGACTCACCGCACCGACATCGACGATCAAACTGACCGTACCGTCGCCGAGAATTGTACAGCCGGAGAAGCCGTTCGCTTCGCCGATGTAATCCGGCAACCCCTTGATGACCGTCTGCTGTTGTCCAACGATTTCATCCACGAAAAAGGCAAACGACCGACCGCCGTCTTCCGCTACGATGAGAATACCATCTTTTAACTTATCCGCACCTGGTCGGCATCCGAACACGTCGTAAAGTCGGACAATCGGCACCATTTCTTCTCGAAGCCGCAGAATTTCACGACCTTCCGGCGTTACGGTAACTTGATTCATCGTCGGCACAAGGCTTTCCCTAATCGTCAGTGTCGGAATCATATATTTTCCGTCGCCGACTCGAACGAGCATTGCATCAACGATGGCAAGCGTGAGCGGGATACGAAGCGTGAACGTCGAACCATTGCCGGGACGACACGCAATATCGATGCGACCATTCAATTTTTCGATGTTCCGCTTGACGACATCCATTCCGACTCCGCGTCCAGAAATGTCCGTTACCTTATCTGCCGTGGAGAATCCCGGCTCGAACACCAACTTATAGATGCGTTCATCGGGCCAATCCCTCGCTTCAACACCCACGATTCCTTTTTCGAGAGCCTTTGCCAAAATTTTATCCTTATTAAGTCCGCGACCATCATCGGTAATCATGATCCAAACTTCGCCCCCTTCGTGCTTTCCTTCGAGCGTAACCGAACCGGTATCCGATTTTCCTGCCGCAACACGTTCATCTGGCGGTTCGACCCCGTGATCGCAACTGTTTCGGACAATGTGAACCAGCGGGTCGGCAATCTGCTCAATGACCGTCTTATCGACTTCTGTCTCTTCGCCGACGAGGTTGAGTTTGATTTTTTTCCCCGACTTCGTGCTGAGGTCATGGACAAGCCTCACCATCTTTCGGAATGTTGCAGAAAGCGGGATCATTCGCACCGACATGGCACAGTCCTGCAAATCGTCGCAGATTCGCCGAAGTTGGTGTTTAGCCCTATTGTAGTATTCGTCTTCGACATGAGCAACGGCGGGACAGCGCGTAACCATCGATTCTGCAATAACAAGTTCGCCGACAAGGTTGATGAGAAGGTCAAGTTTATGGAGATCAACCCGAATATCCTGTTTGGAGGCAACTGGCTTAGCAGCGGCTGCGCCGCCTGCGGCTACCGGAGCAGCAGGGGGTGGAGCGGAAGTGGGGGGAGCAGGTGCTGCCGTCACTGCGGGAGCGGGAGGTGTCCCACCCGTCGGCTGTTGTTTTTGTTGTTCACGAGCGGCAAAGGCAGCGGCAATTTGGGCATCGAGATCGTCTTCCGCCGGAGCTGCGGCAGGCGCAGCCGCCGGTGGAGGCGGTGTGGGTGCAGGCGGAGCCTCTGGAATTGCATCCGGTTGTCCGAGCAGAGCGTTCAAGTCATGGATATGACGATCCAAATCGTTGACTTTGCCGACACCTCCTTCTTCGATATCCTTGACACCTTCCCGGAGAACGTCGAGCAGATGTAACAAGGTACCAACATTTTTTTCGCCCGATTTGATGTCGCCGTTTCGCAGTCCGTCAAGCAATGTTTCCATAACGTGACTCAAATGCTCCATCTGGACGAGTCCCATGAATCCGCAGTTGCCTTTGAAACTGTGGATGTTCCGAAAAGCGTCTTTCAACGGTTCGGTGTGTTCCGCATGTTCGTCCAAAACCATGAGGAGTGCTTGCTCGGCGGCATCGAGTTGTTCGGTGGCTTCGAGAACGAATCCATGCCTCATTTCGGGAGCGAGTTGCATGGCAACGATTTCCGCAGCGGGGGCTTGCGGCGGCGGTTCGGGTGCAGGGGCGGCTCCTCCACTGGAAAAATCCAACTCCGAGGCAGGGACGGGTTCCTTGACCGGCTCATTTGCCAGCGCATCAAAAGACAGGTTCGCGAGATCATCTTCCTGTGCAGCACTCTGCGGCGGAGCACTGCCGTCGAGTTCACTGTCATCGACTGGTTCGCCCGCGACGTGTTTTTTTAGGACGGCAATCATTGCCGCCGCAGGTTGGTCGAAGCCTTCGTCTCTTCCTGAGGCTTCGATGGGAACCAACATCTCGCGGAACAAGTCGAGGACTTTGCAAAGGGTTGCCGTGATTTGCGTGGTGAGGCTGGCTTTGCCGTTTCGGATTTTATCGAGGAGCGTTTCGGCTTCATGAGTTACGGCAACGACCGTTTTGAGGTCGAGAAAACCAGCACTTCCTTTCATAGAGTGAAAGAGCCGAAAGATGGCGTTAATCATTTCGGAGTCGACCGAACCGGCTTCGGTCGCACCGTTATTGATTTCGATGAGGGTGGGTTCAATTTCGTCAATGTATTCACGGGCTTCCTGGACAAATTCCAGAATTAACGACATATCCATAGCGGCAACTCCCGATGGGAAAAGTATGTAAAGTCGAAGCACAATACCCCGACCATGTGTCAGTATAAACGATATTTCGAAAAAAGCAAGTTCTTGCGAAAAAAGTTATTTTTTTGGGAGAGGGGAGAAAAATTGAAAATAGACAACACAAAACTTTCGAAGTTCGTTCAATCCACCCTTACATCCGCCGCACCTGATTGCCTTCAACTTGGCACACCAATTTTTTCATCTGCAAAACGGCAATCGTCGCCCGAACAATATGCACCGGTAACTGCACTGCGGCAACCACACTGTCAATCGGTATCGACTCAGTGCCAATCGCCTCCACGATTTTGCGTTCCGTCTCGTTCAAGTCCGACGGGATTTCAATCGGCTTCGGCGCAGACACCGGCACTTTTTGCGGTGTAACCGTTGCCCTTGCCTGTTGCAACGCATTTCGAACCGGTCGCTCCAAAATCCCTCTCGCTCCCCCTTCCGGCAGGTAACAGTTCAGCGGACAATGAAGGCAGTCCGGTCTCGATTTATCGCAAAAGTCCCTGCCGAGCCGAACCAAAAATTCTTGCATCTTTTGGAATAACTTTGCTCCGTAGGGTTCTTCGTCCGGCGTGAGTTCCCGATGGACTAATTCCTGAATTTGCAACTCGTTCGCATGCAAATCGGCAATGCCGTGCCGCATCAATACACGCACGGTAAAGGTATCGACCATGTAAATCGGCACCTGCCCCGCATAGAGCAGAATGTTGTCTGCTGTGCCGTGTCCGATGCCGGAAATGCTCAACAGTTCTCTGCGAATTACTTCGACATCTCTTGCAAAATAGCGGTCGAGATCGCCGCCGCTCCGTTCCAGAATGAGACCGGCAACCGCTCGGATTCGCTGTGCTTTTTTCGTTTGAAAACCGACGGGACGAATCAACGTTGCCAACTGTTCGTCCGTTTGTTGAACGATTTTTTGGAAGTCGAGCAACTCTTGCGTTCGGAATTCCTGTAACACTTTATCGACGGACTTCCACGTCGAACCTTGCACGAGAACGGCACCGATGATGACTTCGATGGGATTTTCGGGCCACCAGAGGTAGTCGGGCTTCGCCGCATAGTATTCCCGAAGCGTCTCAAAAATTTGGCGAAGGATCGACATCACAAGAGCGGGGGACGTAAGTCCCCCGGTTATGGGTTATTTGAAAAAAGGGATACTCAACGGATATTTCCACAGAACGCCCTCATTTGCTTTGATCGCCCCGATGATGGGAAAAACGAATATAAGGATAACCAACGTCAGTAGGAAGGGAATGCCAATAAGGATGAAGCAAAACGGCAGTATGACCATCCCGTAAATCAAAAAGCTGATGATCCAGTTCAGGACGATCTTGCCGTGCTGATCGACTTGCGGATTTTTGTCTTTGGAGACCGCCCAAAGAACAATTGGGGCGACAATCCCCAAACACGGCACGCCGCCCGACATGAAGTTCAGGAGTTGAGAGAGATGGAGCAGCATGCAGTACGTTTCAGTTTTCATGCCTGCGATGTCCGTACTTGGCGCACTCGGTTCCGGTACGTTTGTGTCCGATGTCATGTCCTTGTCTTTGGTGAGTGGGATTTCCATAGGGTCTTCTATTGTATCGGGATCGCGGTGCGATGTCAAGGATGAACAATAAGCGACCGTTGCTGAAAACGAAAAAAAATATAAAATGGTTTTCAATGCTCACCATCACCCATCCGACTGAAGCCGAACTCGAAATTACGTTGCAATTCGCTTTTCAGCATCTTCCGCCGAACGAGTCTGCTCTTCGCATCGATGCAATTATGCAGCAACATCATTCGGAACAAATCAATTTGGCAGGTATTTTTCAAGCAAAACACGAAAACACGCTCGTCGGTGCTATGTACGCTCAACGCCGACCCGATGGTTCCGTCATGCTTTGGGTGCCCGTCATGGAAGAAGGCTTTCCTCTTGAACCAATGTATGAATCGCTGGCACGGTTTTGCCAATCCCAGCATGCGTTCGCCGCAGTGGCACTGGCAGATCGAAATCAATCTTTCGATGAACAGGTATTGTGTTCTGTTGGACAGTTTCAGTTTTTATCCGATTTGATTCATCTTGCGGCGGAAGTTGCACCGAACGAATCGTCGGACAAACCCTACCGTCTGCAATTTATTCCGCTTTCGACTTATTCGGACAATATCGCTGAACGGCTGACTCGATTGGTGAAAGAGACCTATCGCCATTCGTTGGACTTTCCCGACTTGATGCAAATCGCTCCGGTGGAAGATGTGTTGCGGGGCTATAAAACCGGTGCATTGTTTCGCCCGGAACTCTGGTTTTTCCTGCAAAAAGAGGGAGTCGATGTCGGTGTGTTGCTTCTGACAGATGTCGCCTCGGATCAGTTTGAGTTGACGTACATGGGCTTGCTCGAATCGGCACGCCGACAGGGTTTTTCACGGGAAATCGTCCGCTTTGCCAAGGAGATTACCAGTCGGGAAAACCGACCATTGCTCTTAACTTCAGTGGACGAAAAAAACATTCCGGCATGTCAATCGTATCTTGCGCACGGTTTTCAAGCATGGGATCGCCGGAAAGTTTATGCACGATTCTTTGAACAATCGTGAGAACCCCAGTTTGTCCAACGTTGCCCCCACACAAGGGCATCGACCAAATGTATGGAAATTTATTTCATGGTCAATTTAGTAGAAGTCGTTTCATCACATTCTTGCCCTTTTTTGTTGTTTGAAATTCAATTTTTCCGTAGCATTAAATAAGTGATAAAAACTATTTCGAGTATGAGAAATTTGTTGCAACCGGCTTGTTTTTTCCCATTTCTGAATTACAATAACGGTGCGGTTTCCCGCAGTCGTTTTACAACCCTCCTACACGAAAGGAATTTTTATGGACAGACGTAATTGGATTACAAACACCCTCGGCGGAGCCGCAGGTATCGCCGCTATGCTGGCAGGTGCCGGTGCCGTCGCACAAGTGCTCAACCCCAACGGAAGAGGACAAAACAATCAAAACCGAGTGCTCGGACAAGGAAGACGAACCCTCACAAAATATGACAACAGCCGGTATTACAAAGCCGACGGTAGTTTCAATGAAGAAGCAGCCAAAGCCGCCTTCGCCGAAATGTTTCGCTTTCACAACTATTCGCTGACAGATGTCGTGAATGATGAACGTTTCTGGGTGATGGACTTCGGACTCGGCGACTTCGCCAACGTCGGAATGGGAGGAATTTTCTGGCTCAACGATAAGGAACATGGCTATTTCGGACACGAAATCTACCTGTTGCCCTTCCAGATGATTCCCGAACACTCCCATGTCGAAGCGGAAGGCAAACCGGCGAAGCATGAATACTGGCAAGTCCGAAACGGCAGCATTTTCAACTTCGGCGAAGGCGGTTCTAAAGACGATAAACTGCCGGTGCAACTGCCGAAGTCGCAACTCGATGCCGATGCTATTACGGCATTTAAGTGCGTCGAACTGAAAGCCGTAACGGGTGCAGGCGGCGAGGCGGGTTTGAATCGACTCGGTGCGTGGCACTTTATGATGGGGGGGGCTACGGGAACGATTGTTACCGAGTACGCTTCCTACCACAGCGGCGACGGACTTCGGTTCCAAAACAAGAAGGCATTCGCTGGCAATACACCAGCGCGAAATAGTTAGTACTGAGATGGTACTCAGGGGGGACAAAACCGCCGTTGCAAATTTTAACACGCACCGATGAGTACCCACGCCAGTCCAGTCATGCGGACTCTCGTTCAGGATATGCGTTTTGCCGAGTCGGCAGCCGCTCTTTGGAGCGGACAGTCGATCTCGGTCGAAGGTGTTGTGGGGGGGTCTTGCGCTCTTGTCGCCGCCGCTCTCTTCCAACACGGCGACGGTTCGATGGTCATCGTCACACCGAATTCCGATTCCGCAGAACACATCGCCGATGACCTCGGACTGTTTCTTGCACCGGAGTACCGGCAAAATGTTTTGCTTTTTCCGCCGATGACGCAACATGATGTGGAATCGGAATCAGCACTGGCGATTGCCGACGAATCGTTTGGCGAACGTGTCGGCATCTTGAAACGGCTCACGAATCCTGCCGAACATCGGTTCATTGTGGTCGTTTCGATGCCCGCCTTGTTGCAGCCGGTTCCGCCACCCGCTTTGCTGAGAGAACGAACGCAAACGCTGATGGTGAACAATCGGGTGGACTTGGAATCGCTACGTCGATTCTTGATCGAAGGAGGGTATCATTCGACGACGGCTGTTGATTTACCCGGCGAATTTGCCGTTCGCGGTTATATTCTCGATCTGTTTGCACCGGATTGGGAACAACCGGTGCGCGTCGAATTTTTCAATGACGAAATTGAATCGATTCGTCGATTTGACCTAACGACGCAACGGTCATTGGAAAAAATCACGGAAATTGACTTAACTCGATTGCAGCCGTATGAATGTATCGGTGCTTCTCTGCTCGACTATTTTTCGCCGTCTGTTCCGATTGTGTTGGTCGAACCTGCGTCTTATCCGTAGGGTAGTGCCACAACATACTGTACCCCCTCGATTTCCAACTCGAAACGAAGCCACACCGCCAAATTTTACTACCCAATAAATCAAGCGATAAATATCTTTTCGCACTCAAAACACCGGCTGGCAGTGAATTTCCGGCAACAGTATTTCGTGGCACTACCCTATCCGTAATCAATTCGGCAACGGTTTATCTCCCGGCACTATCCAATAGCCGTTTCATTTCGGTAACGGCTTCCTTCATCCCGACCATCAACGAACGGGCAATGATCGAATGACCAATGTTGAGTTCCAACATGTTCGGGACCGATGCTATCGGCAAGACATTGTGATACGTCAAACCGTGTCCCGCATGGAGACGAAGTCCTGCCGAATGAATCATTTTGCCGGACAAGAGAATCCGTTGCCATTCGGCAGTCCGCCTCTTTTCCGTTTCGGCAAGTGCGTAGCAACCGGTATGAAGTTCAATGGCATCGCAGCCGGTTTTGATACCTGCCTCGATCTGCTTCGGATCAGGATCAAGAAACAGGCTGACGGCAATGCTCCGGTCTTGAAGCCTTTTGACGATTTTCTTGACCGCATCCGGTTGGCAGATCACGTCGAGTCCTCCTTCGGTGGTGATTTCCTCACGGCGTTCAGGCACGAGCGTTGCCTGATCGGGTTGAATTTTACAAGCGATTTTGACAATTTCTTCGGCACAAGCCATTTCGAGATTAAGTTTACACATGACGGTCTCACGGAGCAGGGTGACATCCCGATCTTGAATATGTCGGCGGTCTTCCCGTAAATGGACGGTGATTCCATCTGCTCCGCCGAGTTCGGCAAGTGCGGCTGCCCAAACGGGATCAGGCTCGACCGTTTTCCGTGCCTGCCGAACCGTTGCAATGTGATCAATGTTGACTCCGAGTTCTATCATTATTGGGAAATTATATCGCTTTTCTGCGGGACTGGCAACCTGCACGTTCGAAAAGGGTAGACAACTCCGTTTATGTGACATCTCAATCCATAAACAGAGTATCGTAGCAGAATATTTGAAATGTTGATTTTACTCTGGTGTTTTCAATGCGAAAAGCGTGAAAAAATTCCGTGAAATTCCAATGTTTTCCGAGGCAAAGTCTTTCAAAGATTTACCATTTGAATTTATGTACCCGTTCACGGCATATTTGTATTTTATCGTAAAATTGGTCTTTTGTCAACTGGCGAAAAAGAGTAAAATTCGCCTATGGACGCAAAGGATAAACGAATCGCCGAACT